>Ga0210394_10000517_pt1 | contig 79792 bp, 75 predicted proteins | sample IncBWC12MmetaG_FD_160121 | JGI IMG/M metagenome (GOLD analysis project Ga0210394, IMG submission 160121) | Forest soil microbial communities from Barre Woods Harvard Forest LTER site, Petersham, Massachusetts, United States - Inc-BW-C-12-M | ecosystem: Environmental > Terrestrial > Soil >... | reverse complement strand
TGCAGGGCTTTGTTGAGCGCGTCAATGCCATCCTGAATATTGGCCCAGTTCTTGTCCTTGAGTTCGGCGCAGACTTTCTTGGCTTCCTTGTCCTTGGGGTTCAGCGACTCATCGGGCTTCAGCCCCAGTTTGGCCCGGGCTTCCATGCGCGGCTGGTAAGTCTGGGTCCAGTCAATCACGCCCACCGAGTAGTACGGCTCAGGATCGTTGGGATCCACTTCCAGGGCCTTGCGGTAGTAGGTCTTGGCGTCCTCGAACCTTTTCATCTGCAAATAGATGTAGGCGATCCCCTTGACGCTGTTGATGTTCTTGGGATCGCGGTCCAGCACCGCCTTGTATTGGTCAACCGCCTGTTCGCCCATGCGGTTATTGTCCGGGGCGTCAACTCCGGGAATGTATTGCTGGGCAAAGGCGGTAGCCAGGTAGAGGCGCGCGTTCAGCAGACTGGGGTCCAGAGATACCGACTGCTGGAAATGGTCAATGGCCTCTTCATATTTGGCGTTCTTATATGCGGCCACGCCTTTGTTGAGCTGATCACGGGCTTTTAACTTGTTACAGCCCGCGGCGGATAACACCACCGCCCCGACGGCCATCAGCGCCAGCACTCGCACGCTCGTTTTCATTGCGTTATAAATCCCCCTCGCGAGGATATCCGGAAGCACCAGTGTCGCGACACCTTGTCGTCCTGATGGGACTCCTGGGTTCTGCTAACTTCGAGGCGGCTGGGATATCTTTAGCCGCCCGCTTCAATCTTGGCCGTAATCAGGCCGACTTTGTCCACGCCCGCGGCATGCGCGATGTCAATCACGTTGGCTACATCCAGGAAGGGCACATTGTCGTCGCCCTTGACGAACATCACCTTTTCCGCGCGGGTCTTAAAGATATCGGTCAGGCGTCCCTGCAAGCCGTCCCAGGTGGCGTCTTCCTGATTGATTTTGAGCCCCGGGTCCTGGCCCGGGCCGCGGTCAATCAACTGCACCACGATGGTTCGATCGGGAGTATTGAGCTGTTTCTGATTGGGCGGCGGCGGTTGTGGCACCAGGGCATCCAGGCCCTTGGGCGTTAACGGCGTGATCACCATGAAGATGATAAGCAGCACCAGTAATACGTCGATCAGCGGTGTCACGTTAATATTCGCGCTTTGGCCCCCGCCCGTGCCGACTGCCATTGACATATTCGATCTCCTCTATTGCCCGCCGGTAGATGAAGACGGCGGAGGTGGAGTTCCAGTCTGTTTTCTCTGATCGGTCAGCAAGCCCAACTGGTCCACGCCTGCGGCCCGCACGTTGTCCACCACAGCTACCACCGAGCCAAATTTCGCCCGCGCATCGGCGCGCACGAAAACCCGCTTATCCGTTTTGTTCGCCAGCCGGTCCTTGACCTTGCCGGTGAGTTGATCGGCCGCGATCTGGTCGTTGCCGAAATACACTTTCCCGTCGCGCATAACCGCCACGATGAGGGCGTCTTCCTTGTCCGCGTCCGGCATCTGCGTCGGGTTGTTGACTTTTGCCAGGTCCACGCTGATGCCCTTCTGCAACATGGGAGTGATGACCATGAAGATGATCAGCAGCACCAGCATCACGTCCACCATGGGGGTGACGTTGATGTCGGAGTTGACCTTGGCTCCTTCGTTTCGGGTTGATATTGCCATGGAAATCCTCTCCTGCAACCAACGGCGCGGTTCAGCTAGGTCAGGTCACGCGGTGGGTTGTGTGAGCCATCCGCCCCGGGTCAAGCCCGAACCGGACGCCGGCAACTGCCCACGGCCTGCCTGACGCCGGCTGCTACCGCGTCCGCGCTCCGCGCTTCTTCAGGAAGTAATCAATCAGTTCGCTGGAGGAGTTATCCATCTCCACGTCGAACGCTTCCACCCGGCCGGTCAGATAATTAAACATCATGACCGCCGGTATGGCGACGAACAGACCGATGGCGGTGGTGACCAGCGCTTCCGAAATGCCGCCCGCGACTGCGCCGAGACCGGTGGCCTTTTGCTCAGAAATGCCGCGGAACGCGTTCAGAATGCCGAACACGGTGCCGAACAGCCCGACGAAAGGAGCTGTCGAACCGATCGTGGCCAAACCGCCCAGGCCGCGTTTCAATTCGGCGTGAACAATGGCTTCCGTGCGCTCCAAAGCGCGCTTCGAGGCTTCAATGGTCTCGCCCGGAATATCGCTGCTGTCCTGGTGAGCGCGGAACTCCATCAGGCCGGCGGTGACCACCTTGGCGAGGTGGCTCTTCTTGTTGCGCTCGGCCACTTTGATCGCTTCGTCGATTTTTCCGTCGCGCAGGGCGCCGGCAACTGCCGGAGCGAAGGCCCGCGACTGTTTGCGGGCGGCGTTGAAGGCCATATAGCGGTCAATCATCACCCCGATGGACCAGCCCGACATGATAAACAGAATGATGACCACGCCTTTGGCCACGACGCCCATGGACCTCCACAGCGAAATCGGGTCGTTAAAGTTGGTCGTCGTCTCCTGCTGAAGAAGCCAGGTGGCCGCCATGGAAAGATGACTTAGAGAGTGAGTTGCTATTTGGGCTACGAACATGAGTTGCTTCTCCTCCTCGGAACTCGTCAAGTTGCAGAATTGTTATTCTCGCCAACTAATCGCTTCGCTGCCGGCCCAAACGGGCCGGTTGAAACCTCAAACCTGGTCTGGGTTGAGAAACGGGGCGCTTTCGATCCTTCCTCTTAACGATCTTCCTCTTAAAAGAGGCCCGCTCCCGCGCGACTGGCGACGATGGGATTGGGGAGGGCAGCCGTTCTCAAATCCTTACTACATTCATCCCTGCAGACGGCGTCTAGCCGCCGGAAAGGCTGAAGTTCACCATGATCTCCGTATCCACTTCCACGGGTTCACCGTTCAAAATGTACGGCTTGTATTTCCACTGTTTTACCGCCTCGATCGCAGACGGCGCCAGCATGGGGTGACCGCTGATCAGTTGCAGATTCTCGATGTCACCCGTTTTGCTGATTTGCGCCCTTAGGATTACTTGTCCTTGGATGCGCGCCTGACGGGCCAAAGGCGGATAATTCGGCGTAACCCGGCGAATCAGCAAGCCCTGCGTAACTCCCTGCGACACCCGCACCCGCTGTGGAGTAGCCACTTTGGGGACGGCCACGGGAGTCGAACTGATGATTCCGCCGATTACCCCACCCATCTGTCCTCCGGGTATGCCTCCGGGAACGCCTCCCACCACCCCGGCCGACATGACCGGCGGCGGCGCGTCTTCTTCCTTGATCATTTCTACTTTTTGGGGAATCTTGGTCGGAGTGCGCAACTGCCCGTTAACGATGTCGGTCTGCACCTGTTTCACGATCTTGACCGGCGCGGCGGCCGGCGGAGGAGGCGGCGGAGGCGGCGGCGGCGCCACCAGAAACGTCATCAACTGCGTCTTGGGCAGAGCTTCGGTGAACAACAGTGGGATCAAAACCAGGATTCCCACCAGAATCGCTTCCAGGATAAACGAGAAGAAAGTCCACCTGCCCCGTTTCGTGCTTAACTTGCCACCCGATTCAATCAGGCTGTCTTCAAACATAAAGGTCTCTCCCTACACGAACCCCTACGCACCCTTAGACACCACCTGGCCCCTTTTTGCTCCCGTACTAAGCTGCCGCTTTCAAGCTCAACTTTGAAACCGGACGATACTACCTCAAATGCCAAATAATCACAAACTTGGCGACCCCCTTGAGGGGATGGCACCCTCCTAAGCCTTAACCTTCACCTTTTCCCGCCGGTTGGCGTCCTTGCCGCTTTGAGCCACCGGAGCCGCTTTCCCCCGATTGGACCGCCAATCCAGATAGGCGACCAGGATGGGGGCCGCAATCGCAATCGAGGAATATGTGCCTATTAAGATGCCGATTACCAGGGCGAAGGAGAATCCATGCAGAACCTCGCCGCCAAATAAATAAAGTGCCAGCACCGTTAGGAAGGTCAGGCCGGCGGTAAGGATGGTCCGGCTCAAAGTCTGGTTGATGCTGCGATTGACGACGTCCGCCAGTTTCTCCCGCCGCATCAGTTTCAGGTTCTCGCGGATGCGGTCAAATACCACGATGGTGTCGTTGTTGGAATAGCCAATCAGGGTCAAAATGGCCGCAATTACCGTCAGGGAAATCTCTTTGTTGGTGAGGGAGAACGCTCCGACGGTAATCAGAGTGTCATGGAAAACGGTAATGACCGCCGCTACTCCGTAGATCCATTCAAAGCGGAAGGCCAGGTAAATCAGCATGGCTGCCAGCGAGTAAACCACGGCCAGCTTGGCCTGGTTTTGTAACTGATTGCCTACCTGCGGCCCCACAATGCTCACGTTGCGCACGCCAAAGTCGGAGAGATAAAAACCGTCCTGTAGCGACGCCACCACGGCCGGATCGACCGGACCTTTCAACTCATCCATCGAACTGAGCACCCCGCCGCGCACCTTGTCGCGCTCGTTGACGATGGCTTGAGCCTGGGCGGTGTATTTTGCCTCGGCATCGGTTCCCGCGCGCAACGGGTCCTTTTCGAGAAGATAACTCTTCAGGGCGAGAAAACTGGCGTTGTTGAGATCCTGCTTGCCCGCCGGGACGTTGGCTTCGAGCGCACTGATGATCTGAGCTTTACCCTGATCCAGAGCCTGCTCGCTGGTCTCCTCCAGGGAAAGATCAATGAGAACTTCGTTATTGGCCCCGGCGCCCAGCCGCTGGATGCGGGCGTGGTGCAGTCCGGCGCGGTCCATGGCGGCGCGAATGCCGTTGTCATCCGGGGGGTGCGAGAACTTAATCTCAACCAGCGTGCCCCCGCGGAAATCAATCCCTAAAGGAATTCCATGCCAGAACAGCATGGAAAAAATCCCAGCCACGCTGAAGACCAGGGAAAAGGCGAGAAAATACCATTTCTTGCCGAGAAAATCGATATTTGCATTGCGAAAAAATTCCACGTGCCCTAAGACTCCGTTTCTTTGACCCCGGACACACGCTTCCGAAGCTTACATTTTCAACGCTGCTACCCGATGCTCAAGGCCTCACCCCGCTGCTTGCGGCTCAAAATCCAGTCGAAAATCACCCGCGACACAAACACCGCGGTGAACAGGTTGGCGAATAAACCGAAACTCAGTGTGACCGCGAACCCCCGCACCGGACCAGTACCGAAGATGAACAAAATGATCGCCGATACGATGGTGGTAACGTGGGTGTCGAAAATCGCGGTCCAGGCGTGGCTAAAGCCCTGTTCGACCGCTGACGGCGGTGTCTTGCCGTTGCGCAACTCTTCTCTTATGCGCTCGAAGATCAGGACGTTCGAGTCCACACCCATGCCGACGGTCAATATCACTCCCGCAATTCCCGGCAAAGTAAGAGTGGCCCCGGTGAAGCCCAGGAATCCAAGCAGAATGATCAGGTTCAGAATCAACGCCACATCGGCGTTGATGCCGGCGGCGTGGTAGTAAACCAGCATAAAGATCAGAACCGCCATCATGCCAATGATCGCCGCGGTCACGCCGGCCCGGATGGAATCGCTTCCCAGTGAGGGTCCTACGGTGCGTTCTTCCAGATACTTGATGCCGGCAGGCAGAGCTCCGGAGCGCAGAATCATCGCCAGATCTTTTGTTTCCTGCTCAGTAAAGCGTCCGTTAATCACCCCGGTGTCGTGGATCTGTTCTTTGATCACGGCGACTTCCTGAACTTTGTTGTCGAGAACCACCGCCAGATTGTCGCCCACGTGGGCGCCGGTGAAGCTGGCGAAGCGGCGTCCGCCTTCGCCGGTGAGGTTGAAGGTCACCGACGGTTGCCCGTTCTCATCGCGCGACGATTCCGCCGAGCGCAGATCGCGGCCGCTGACCGCCGACGCACGCGAGATCAGATACCAGGTCTGCCCTCCGTCGCTGGTATTGCCGCCGAGACCGCGGAAGGGCAGCAGCATCGCATCCGGCGGTAACACTCCGCCTTTTTCCTGCAGCGCCGCTTGTTCGCTCGGATAAGGACCGCCCAGCGACTGCCGGATTTCCAGCATCGCCGTGGACTGCATGATTTCCTTCACCCGCGCGGGATCGTCCACGCCGGGCAGTTGCACCAGAATCTGATATTGCCCCAGGCCATGTTCTTCAATAATGGGCTCGCTCACGCCCAACTGGTCAATGCGGTTGCGAATGGTTTCAATCGCCTGCTGTACGGCGCGGCCCTTCAAATCGGCCAGAGCCTGCGGCTTCATGGAAACAGTCCATGTGTTCTCCGCCCCGGAAGCCAGATTGTATTCCGGCAGGCGGTCGCTCACGATGGAGCGCAAGTCAGAACTGGACTCGGGCGGAACTCCCTTGAGCATAATTTTGTCGGGATTATTGGCGCCGTCGGGTTTGCTGATTTCGGCGTAGGTGATCTTGTGTGCGCGCAGGTCTGCCTTCAGTCGATCGACAGCATTGTCGGAATCGACGTTGACCGCGTCGTTGACCTGCACCTGAAGAATCAGGTGCGTGCCGCCTTTGAGATCCAGCCCCAAATGAATGCGGTCTTCCATCGACGCCAGCAAGGCCTTGCCCGACCATCCCTGTGGCACTCCGAAAATGCCGAACAGGAAAACCAGCAGCGTGCCGGAGATGACGATGAGCTTCCAACCTAGATTCTTGTTCATAGACTGACTATTAATTCGTGTATTAGCTTGATTTCGCGATCTACTCGATCTCGCCCTACTTGGCCGCCTTGCTTGGTTCTTCCGGAGTCACGACCGACGCCACCGACGCCCGCGTCACTTCAATCCGCAGGTTGTCCGGGGGAACCCTCAGATGGACGGCATCATCCTTCAAAGCCACTATAGTGCCGCGCAGGCCGCCGGTTGTCACGACCTTGTCCCCGGTCTTCAACTCGGTGAGCATCTGTTGCCACTTCTTCTGCCGCCGCTGCTGCGGCATGATCAGCAGAAAATAGAAGATGGCAAAAATAAAGATCAGTGGGGCGAAGCCCAGCCATCCGGCGGACCCACTCGAGAATTGCATTGCCAACAGATATAGAGAGCTCATAAAGAGTCGAACACCTTGTCGAACCCTTCAGACCGATGCGTTCGCGCACCAGCCCTGTTCAATTTTACCGCCGGAGTTCTCTTTTAATCACGCCGGGTAATCAGGCGGTAGTGGTGCAGCTTGACTGTCATTCCGAATCAGCGTTCTTTGCGCCGTGAGGAATCTGGGCGAGCCGCGCGAACCGGCGCCCCCAACTCGCCCGGTTTTGGCGTGTTGGGGTAGGCGGAGCGTCGCGTTCTTTGCGACGCAATAATCGCGCGTTTGGCTCGCTTCCCTGCCAAACTGCACCACTACCGATCAGGCCGGAGATTCCTTCAGCTTCGGACACGAACCAGGGATGCCGAGCTATGCTTTCGGTTGAGACCAGACTTCAGAGAAAAAACGGGCCCCTCTCCCAAGTTCAATAGAATGACGTACCCTCCGCATAGTGTCAAGGTAGAAGCTCAGATTGTGGACAGTATTCAGAACCTGCGCCAGAACCTCATTAGAAGCATACAGATGGCGAAGGTAGGCGCGCGAGTAGCGGGCGCAAACCCGGCAGCCGCAGTTGGGATCGAGCGGATTGTCGTCTCCCGCATAGGCAGCCTGCTTGATGGAAACCTTCCCCTGCGAGGTAAAAAGCAGGCCGTGACGGGCGGCTCGCGTAGGCAGAACACAGTCCATCATGTCTATGCCCAGGCTGGCATACTCGACGATTTCCTCCGGTGTGCCGACCCCCATGAGATAGCGAGGTTGGTCTTTGGGAAGATGCTCCAGCGTCGCCTCGACGATTTCCCGCGTAAGGGCACGAGGTTCACCCACGCTCAAGCCTCCAATGGCGTACCCGGGAAAACCGATCTCGATGGTTCGCTCGGCGGATTCTTTGCGCAAGGCTGGCTCCATGCCGCCCTGCACGATGCCGAATAGAGCCTGATGCTGACCTTCTTTCAAAGGATTGTCATTCCGAGGGGACTTCAGTCCCTGAGGAATCTGCTTTTCCGAACGACCGACGACCGCTGTTAGCCTGCCCTGAGCGGAGCGAAGGGACGGACGACGGTTCCATGGCACTTCCTGCTTGTGCTCCTCAAAATACTTTTTGCTCCTCTCCGCCCAACGCAGGGTCAACTCCATCGACTGCCGCACTCGCCCTTGGTCGGCCGGATACTCCGTGCATTCATCAAATGCCATGATGATGTCCGCCCCCAGCCCGATCTGCGCCTCCATCGCGCTTTCCGGGCTGAAGAAATGCGAAGCCCCATCCAGATGAGAGCGAAATGACACGCCTTCTTCACTCACCTTGCGCAATTCGTTGAGGCTGAAAACCTGGAATCCGCCGGAGTCAGTAAGAATGGCCCGGGGCCACGACATGAAACGATGCAGCCCGCCAAGCTTGCGAACCTGCTCAATTCCGGGGCGCAGGTAAAGGTGGTAGGTGTTGCCCAGCAGAATCTGGACATCGAGCTCTTCGAGCAGATCCTGCGACACGCCTTTGACCGTAGCCAGCGTCCCCACTGGCATGAAGACCGGAGTTTCCACCTCACCGTGTGGGGTGATCAGCCGGCCCCCGCGAGCCTTGCCGGAAGTGGACGCGATTCGGAACTCGAAAGACACTGGAGAAAATTGTACAAGAGAAGATAAAGCGGCTTTGCGGGTTACTTCCTGTCAGGCAGAGGTTTAGTTTGCCGGACATAACTCGTACTCTCCAGGGGAGTCATCCCGAAGCCCCGCGCTTTTACCAGCGGGGCGAGGGATCTCTCACGGCTAGTGTCGGACAAACCATGATAGAATGTCAGACACGTGGCATCCCATCGCATCACCGTCCGCGTTCCGCAGGCCCTGACCGCACGATTGCGTAACCGTTCCCGCGCGCAAGGAACAACAGAGTCTGAACTTGTCCGCGAAGCCCTGGAAAACTATCTGGAACACTCCAGGAAAGAACGCTCCGCTTATGACCTGGCGGAAGAGGCGGGAATCATTGGCTCGGCTCGACGCGCCCCGAAGGACCTGAGCACCAACCCGCGGCACCTCAAGGGGTTCGGTAAAGGCAAATGAGGCGGGTCCTGGTTGATACCGGCCCCATCGTTGCCATCCTCAGCCGCCGCGACCAGTATCACCGGGTTTGCGTTGCAGCGCTGCGCGATCTGCCCGGGCCCCTGTTCACCTGCTGGCCAGTCATCACCGAAGCCGCATGGCTTCTGCGCGGCGACTCGAACGCGGTTCAGCAACTGCTCCACAGCATCGATACCGGATTCCTAGAGCTGATTTCCCTAACCACAGCCGATGCCAAGCCAATTGCCTCCATTCTGAAGAGATACCGCGAGATTAGAATTCAACTAGCGGACGCAGCCCTGGTCCATCTCGCAGGGCGCAATGGACTGGACACGATTTTCACTCTCGATCAGCGCGATTTCTCGGTTTACCGGCTGCCCAAAGGCCGCGCCTTCCGGGTGATTCCAGGGCTGCGATGAACCGGAATCAATCAGTCGGCCGTCGCCCTGGGTTATAGGGACGGGGATTTTTTGCGAATCAGTTCCGCGATCTTCTCCACAAATTCCCCCGCCGGCATATCTTCCGTCTTCTCTTTGCCCCGCGTACGGACATTGACTTTGCCGGCCTCGGCTTCCTTGTCCCCCACCACCAACAAGAACGGCACTTTCTGCATCGCCTGTTCGCGGATTTTGGCGTTCATCTTTTCGTTGCGCGCATCGACGTCAACTCGAACCCCAACTTCTCTCAACTGCGCCGCAACTTTGTTGGCATACTCGACATGGCGCTCGGCGATGGGAATCATCACCGCCTGCACCGGCGACAGCCACACCGGGAACGCTCCCGCATAGTGCTCAATCAGCACGCCAAAGAATCGCTCAATTGACCCGTACAGCGCGCGATGCACCATTACCGGCTGTTTGCGGGTTCCGTCTTCGGCCACGTATTCCAGACCGAAGCGGGCAGGCAGATTGAAGTCGAACTGCACCGTCGAGAGCTGCCATAGCCTGCCGATCGCGTCCACCACTTTGATGTCAATCTTTGGCCCGTAAAACGCGCCTTCCCCGGCAACCGTCTTGTACTCAATCTTGCGCCGCTTCAGCACACTCTCCAATGAGGCCGTTGCGTGGTTCCATGGCTCCTCGTTGCCGACAAAATTCTTGCGGTCATCCGGGTTCCAGGTGGAAAGCTCGGTCTGGAACTGATCGAATCCAAAGTCTTTCAGCACATCCAGGGCAAAATCGAGACAGGCTTCGATTTCGCTCTCCACCTGCTCCGGCGTGCAGAAAATATGTGCATCATCCTGGGTGAAGCCGCGCACCCGCAGCAGTCCATGCATTACTCCCGACCGCTCATAGCGATACACCGTCCCCAACTCACCCAGCCGCACCGGCAAATCGCGATAGGACTTCAGCGAATCCTTGTAAATGAGAATATGTCCCGGGCAATTCATGGGCTTGAGCCGGTATTCCGCGTCGTCCAGCTCCATAACGTCGAACATGTTCTGCGCGTAGTGGCCTTCGTGGCCCGAGGTTTGCCAAAGCTGGCGGCGCATCACGTGCGGGGTGTAAACCAGCGAGTACCCGCGCTTGAGGTACTGGTTGCGCATCCAGTCTTCCATTTCTTTGCGGATGATGCCGCCTTTGGGATGCCAGAAAATCAGCCCCGGCCCGGCGAGCTCCTGAATCGAAAACAAATCCAGCTGCTGCCCAAGCACGCGATGGTCGCGCTTCTTAGCTTCTTCCTGCTTGTTCAGAAAGTCGTCGAGGTCCTTCTTCGAGAAAAATGACGTCCCGTAAATCCGCTGCAATTGCGGATTCTTCTCGTCCCCCAGCCAATAAGCGCCCGCGATATTGAGCAGCTTGAACGCCTTGATTTTCCCCGTCGAAGGGATATGCGGGCCGCGGCAGAAGTCGGTGAACTTGCCGGTGCGATAGATGGAGATTGTTTCATCGGGCTTGGTGAATTGCTCGATGAAATGGCACTTCATGAAATCGCCGTCTTTTTTGAACTCCGCCAGTCCCTGATCGCGCGGCAGAAATTCGCGCGCATAGGGGATGTTCTGCTGCACCAGTTCCTGCATCTTCTTTTCGATCTTCTGCAAATCTTCGGGCGTGAAGGGAGTGGGGCGATAAAAATCGTAGAAGAATCCGCTCTCGGTCGCGGGACCATGGCCCAGCTTGGTTTCGGGGAACAGCTCGAGCACGGCCGCGGCCAGCAGATGCGCCGACGAATGACGATAAACCTCGAGCGCTTCGGGATCCTTGTCGGTCAGGATGCGAAGATCGGTGTCTTTCTCGAGCGGCCGGGTCAGGTCAATCAGATTGCCGTTAGTTTTGGCTGCAAGAGCAGCATCCGCCAAACGCGGGCTGATGGATTTGGCGACGTCGAGCGCAGTCGTGCCCTTGGCGACTTCTCTGCTGCTCCCATCAGGGAGCTTGATGTGAATGCTGTCGGACATTGGGGTGAGCGTTCAGTATAAAACACGCAGGGGCGGACGACCTCGTCTGCATGACAGCTGGGGGGCTCTGACCGCTCTGAAGTTCTACCGTCCGGCGGTCCACACCTGGTACACCACGACCGCCATCATGAACAAGAGGTAGATTCGAAGCCCCCACAGGACAAAGAGTTCGGGGCCTTTCAGGTGCCGTCTCGGGATGTAGTGCTTCTTTGCCTTCGCCAGCTGATCGTGTTCGAGCGACGATAAAACCAGGCTTTGATCAGAGCTGGAGATCAAGACTTGTGCCTGCTCTTTTTTCACCATAAAGCTTGATCCCTCCTACTTCCCGCCCAACGCCGTAAAGATGTTCGGCGCTATTACGCTGATCCCGAAAAGCACGCCCGCCGCGGTCAGGATAAATACCACGGCACTTGCCAGCACGTTTGCCCACGGTGGACTGACCAGGCCGCCCATGATTTCCTTGTCATTCACCAGCATGAACAGGAACACCAGCGCAGGCGGCATCGCCAGCACCGCGACTACGTTTACCAGCAGAACCACATAGACCAGCGGCAGCCCCGGAATCAGGACGATGGCCGCCGCAGCCACCGCGCACAAAGTCAGCACGGAATAAAAAGACTTGCCTTGTCCCAACGGCAGGTTCAGGCTGTGCGGTTTGTGCGTGACCTCGCCGAAGGCATACGCCGAAGAAGTTGAAATAGTGATCGAAGCTACGATCCCGGCCTCAACCATGCCGAGAGCAAACAGAGAAGCGCCGAACTGGCCGATCAGCGGCTCGAGGGCTTGCGCGAACTCGGCTGCCTGGAAATTGCCGGCCGTCATCTGATGGGCGAACAACGGCGCCGTGGCCAGAATGGTGGCCACCGCTGCCGCAGTTGCTAATGCGGCCCCCAGCACAGTGTCAATGCGGCCGAAACGGATGTCTTTGGTGGTCATTCCCTTGTCCACGGTTGCGCTTTGCTGGAAAAAAAGCATCCAGGGCGTTACCGTGGCTCCGATGTCGGCCAGCACGATCAGGAGCACGTCTTTGTTGAAGCCGGGTAGCGGTTGCCACGTGATCACAGCGTGGCCAACCGCCGGCCAATTCGGATGGGCCATGAGCGCGACCGGAATGAAGATCAGATTGAATACGGCGGCGGCGAGCGTGATTCGTTCCCAGGTCCAATAGCGGTGGCTCATCAGCGCCGCGTATAGAATGACGAGCGCAACCAGAATTGCCAGCCAGGGACGCACTCCGAAGTAACCCAGGCCCGCGCGTATGGCGATGAATTCGGTGATAAGCGTGAGGAAATTCCCGATTCCCAGGTCGATCATCGAGAACCATCCCCAGAAGGGTCCGAAACGTTCAAAGATCAGCTCGGCGTGTCCGCGATGGGTCGCGGCGCCGAGGCGCACGGTCATTTCCTGCACTACAATCGCCATGCAAAACGTAAGGGCTACAAAAGGGATGAAGAATCCGACGCCAAACTTCGCGCCCGTAGCAGCGTAGGAGAGCATGCTGGGCCCGTCGTTCTCTCCCAGCATGACCAGAACACCGGGGCCGACGAGCAACCACAGCAGACGGGCTCGGGAGAAAAAGCCGCGCTGGGCGCGGGCGGCTGACACGCGAAAGCGATCATGCGCGCGATCTACGTCTTCATGGGTAATGACGACGACTTCGTCTTCAACCGCAATACGCTTCGCCGGCTGGGATGGTAACCCTACGCTCATAGAAGAATTAAGGAATCGCGCCTCCGCGAGCAGATTAGCGGAAGTATACACGATTTAGTAAACCATGGTTAATTACTTTGGCGAGTGATTGGCCGGACTTTTTCGTTGACGCCGTGGGGAAGAAACCGGCCGGCTGGGTCCGGCTCCTGTGATGACCCAGACCTTTTCCGCCGCCATGCGGCCCAGAGAAACTTTCCCTGCGTCGGTCGTCAGGCTCAGTGTCTGATCATAGTTCCGTCCGGAAACGTGTATGGGTCCGCCGGGGCGGACGCCGCGTCCCTCGAGGAACTCCAGCAACTGGCGGTCGCGTTCGTAGATGCCGCTAACCACGTAATTCCTGCCCGGCTCGGCATGCGCGAGCAGGAGCAGACCGCGCCGGCGGCGGCTGGCGGGGCTTTCCAGTTCGCTGAGATTGCCGTGAGGACAAGCGCCTCCGCGGCCCAGCTTGCGCAACAGCTTCGACTCGAAATCGCGCGAAACGGCGTGCTCCAGTCGCTCGGCCTCGTCGTGAACTTTGTACCATTCCATGCCGAACATTTCAGAGAGCATGCGCTCGATGAGGTGATGGCGAAGGGTAAGCTTGCGCGCGATCTTGCGCCCGGCAGGAGTGAGTCCAACGTGGCCGTCATTCTGCACCCGCACCAGTCCGTCTTTTTTCAGCCGGCGCAGAGCCATAGTCACCGCGGGCGGAGAAACCGAGAGCCAGTGAGCCAGAGTGGCCGAAATGACAGTCTCGCCCTCGCTCTCGGCTTCGAGGATGGCTTTGAGATAATCCTCCTTGGAGACGGTGATCATCTGAGGGCGATTATACGATGGAACGTTAAGCATGGTTAAATGCAAAATCCACCACCGAGACGCAGAGACACAGAGAAGAACGCGGTTTGACACCACACGTCCCTGCCTCCTAACCTTGTGTTTCCCGAACATATGTCCTGAACTATGAAAGTTCTGGTTATTGGCAGCGGTGGGCGCGAACATGCCCTGGTTTGGAAACTGCGGCAGTCGCCGCGCGTTTCAAGGGTGTACTGCGCGCCGGGGAACGGCGGCATCGCCGAGGAAGCCGAGTGCCTTCCGGTTGACCTGAAGAAGCTGGAATCGCTGGTGGCCCTTGCCCAGCAGCTCAAGCCGGATCTAACCGTTGTCGGCCCGGAGTTGCCGTTGCAGCTCGGGGTGGTGGATGAATTCACCCGGCGGGGGTGGAAGATTTTTGGTCCCACCCGGGCAGCGGCCCGGCTGGAGTCGAGCAAGAGTTTTGCTAAAGAATTCTTGCAGCGGCATCGTATTCCGACAGCACACTACGCGATTTGCGATTCCATTGAGGATGTTCGCGACGCGCTGCCACACTTTTCCATGCCTGTGGTGGTGAAGGCGGACGGATTGGCGGCAGGCAAAGGCGTGGTGATCTGCGAAAACAAAGAGGACGCGGCTGCAACCGCTGCTGAGATGTTGAGCGGCAAGATGCTGGGCGAGGCGGGCTCGCGCGTCGTGCTGGAGGAATGCCTGGTCGGCGAAGAGCTGTCGTTTCTGGTGTTCAGCGATGGCGAGCGCGTGGCGCCGCTGGTGGCGGCGCAGGATCACAAGCGCGTGTTCGACGGCGATACCGGGCCGAACACCGGAGGCATGGGGGCGTACTCCACCCAAACCATCGTGGATGAGCAGATGCAGAACTGGCTGGTGCAGCACATTGCGCGGCCGGTGGTGGCCGGCATGAAAGCAGAAGGCGCCGAGTACAAGGGTGTTCTATATTGTGGATTGATGATGACGGCGCGCGGCCCCATGGTGCTGGAATTTAACTGCCGCTTCGGCGATCCGGAAACGCAGCCCATCCTGATGCGCCTCGAAAGCGATCTGGTGGAAGCGCTCGAGGCCTCGATTGAAGGCCGGGTGAGCGAGGGGGATTTTCGCTGGTCGGCGGACGCCTCGGTCTGTGTGGTGATGGCGTCGGGCGGATATCCGGGCACGTTCGCGGCTGGGAAGAAAATCACCGGGATTGAGGATGCGGGACGAGTGGAAGGAGTGAAGGTCTTTCATGCCGGAACCACGCGGCATGATGGTGCATACTTCACTTCTGGCGGACGCGTGCTGGGAGTGACGGCGCGGGCGCCGGATCTGAAAACTGCGGTGGCGCGCGCGTACGAAGGCGTAGCGAAGATCAGTTTTGACGGCGCGCATTATCGCAAGGACATTGCAGGGCGGGCGCTGAAAAGGTAGCCGGCATTATGAGCGAGGCTTGGCGAGATTCGCCAACTGCTTGGACCGGAAGGACGGGAAGGCTGACATCTACCACAGAGACACAGAGTCACGGAGAAAACTACGGAAGGGAAAAAGATTCTCTCGGTGTCTCTGTGCCTCTGTGGTGAAGGGTCTTATTGAAGATCAGCGAAACTCAACACTTGTGAGCAAGACATTATGAACAAGCCACTGGTTTCAATTGTGATGGGCAGCGACTCCGATCTTGAGATCATGCGCGAGGCCGCCAAGGCGCTTGATGGGTTTGGAATCGCCTATGAGATGGATGTGACGTCGGCGCATCGCTCGCCGGACCGCACGGCGGAGTACGCGAAGAATGCCGCGGGACGCGGGATTCGCGTGATTATCGCCGGAGCCGGCGGCGCGGCGCATCTGGCGGGAGTGATCGCTGCGCACACCACCTTGCCGGTCATCGGTGTGCCCATTCCTTCGACTTCTTTGAATGGACTGGATTCTCTGCTTGCGACTGTGCAAATGCCGGCGGGCATTCCGGTGGCGACGGTTGCCATTGGGAAGCCTGGCGCAACGAATGCGGGGATTCTGGCGGCGCAGATCCTGGCGGTCGGCGATGCGGAAATTGCGCGGAAGATGACCGCTCACAAAGAAAAGCTGGCGAAGAGCGTCGAGGAGAAGTCGCAGAAGTTGAAGAACACAGTGCGTCGTAACAGGAACCACGAAATCACACAGGCACATCCAGAAACCAATCTAAACTAGAATCCTTATGCGCGCCGACCGAGTTTGCACGAGATCGATATCAACGTTGGCAATCTTTACCCTGAGCCTGTTGATGACAGCGACCGCGGCCGGCCAGGAGAAAGTGTTGCACAACTTCGACAGCAACGGCCGCGATGGTCTCTTTCCCACCGCCAGCCTCATCTTCGATTCAGTCGGCAATGTCTACGGCACAACATCCCAGGGTGGCGCCTATACCGAGGGCACAGTGTTTGAGTTGATCCGTGCGGCGAGCGGTAGTTGGACCGAGAAGGTGCTACACAGCTTCAACGACAACGGGGAGGACGGATATGGCCCCAGCGCGGGCCTTATCTTCGGCCCCTCCGGCAATCTCTACGGAACAACGTACAGCGGCGGTGCTTACGGATACGGTACGGTGTTCGAGTTGAGCCCGGACCCAGACGGCAGCTGGACCGAGAAGGTGCTGCACAACTTCATGAACAATGGCGCGGAAGGAATCAGTCCCTTCGCCGCGCTGATCTTCGATGTCAAAGGCAATCTCTATGGTACGACAGCACAAGGCGGCTCGGGAAACGGGGGTACGGTGTTCGAGTTGGCCCCAACCGCGGGCGGGAGTTGGACGGAGACCGTGCTCTTTAGTTTTAGCGACAACAGCGGCACGGGCGGGTACAGCCCTGTGGCCGGCCTTATCTTCGACGCCAGCGGTAATCTCTACAGCACGACGCTCAGAGGGGGCGCGTACGGCTACGGTACAGTGTTTGAGTTGATTCCCACGGCAGGCGGGAGTTGGACCGAGAAGGTGTTGCACGACTTCAACGGCGGTGGCAACGACGGAAACAGTCCCTATGCCGGCTTAATTTTCGACCCGCTTGGCAATCTCTACGGTACTACGGCTGAGGGTGGTGACCATGGCTACGGCACAGTGTTCGTGTTGGTGCCCACCCGGCGTAAGGGCTGGGCGGAGAAAGTGCTGCATAACTTCGATGATAACGGCAGTGACGGGGCCGATCCCAACGCCGGCGTGATCTTCGATGCGTCCGGAAATCTCTACGGCACGACGGCTATTGGGGGCACTCATGACAACGGTACTGTGTTCGAGTTACTGCCCACCGCCGGTGGGACCTGGACGGAGCAGGTGCTGCATCGCTTCGACGGTACCGACGGGCAAAATCCCAACAGCGCTGTGATCTTCGACCCCGGCGGAAATCTCTACGGTACAACCTTGAACGGCGGCACTCACAACGTCGGCACGGTGTTCGAAACGAGACCTTAGCTCTGGTAAAGCTGCCCCATTGTTTGCCCGCCCAGCAAAGCTCGCACGGAGTGCCCTCAAGGTTGTTACAGCTTTAGCCCCTTCAAGTACTCTCTTAGCGGCCCACCCAAATCTTCACGCTTGAGCGCGAATTCCACCGTGGCTTTCAGGAAGCCGAGTTTGTCGCCGGTATCGTGGCGGCGGCCTTCGTACACGTAGCCGTAGATTTTTTCTTTCTTGAGCAAAAGCTTCATGCCGTCGGTGAGTTGCAGTTCTCCACCGGCTCCGGCCTTAATTTGGGCGAGAGTGTCGAAGACCGCCGGAGTCAAGATGTAACGCCCGATGATGGCCAGATTGGAAGGCGCGTCTTCGAGGCGCGGTTTTTCCACCATATTGTGGATTTCGTACAAGCGCCCGTTAAAACCATTTACCGGCTTGGCGTCGAGCACGCCGTAGGCGGAAATCGCCTTGCCTTCGACGACCTGAGTAGCGATCACGGAGCACTGGGTCTGTTCGAAGACGCTGATCATCTGCCTGAGGCAGGGAGGGTCGGCGTCAATGACGTCGTCGGCCAGCAGAACCGCGAAAGGTTCATTGCCCACCAGCTCGCGGGCAGTGAGCACCGCGTGACCAAGCCCCAGAGCTTCCTTCTGGCGGACGTAGGCGACGTGAATCATGTCCGAGATTGAGCGCACGATTTTCAGGAGATCGGTTTTCTTGCGCTCCTCGAGCATCTTCTCCAGCTCATAACTGACGTCGAAATGATCTTCGATGGCCGACTTGCCGCGTCCGGTGATGATGATGATCTGGTCGCAGCCGGAATTCAGCGCCTCTTCGACGCCGTATTGAATGATGGGTTTGTCCACCAGCGGCAGCATTTCCTTGGGCAGAGCTTTGGTGGCGGGCAGAAAGCGAGTGCCCAGACCGGCGGCGGGGAATACGGCTTTGCGAACTCGAAGGGTCATAAGGGTAGTGGGTACAGATTGGTCTTGCGTATTTCGAGCAACCAAAGATTGTAAATGGTGAGCTGGGAAAGCTAGTAACGTGTGGCCGGGGACATTCGCGTCCCAACGAGACACCGCATCTATTCTGCCGCGCGGCCGTCGGCGTATAGTCTCTCTGTTATGGAGACCAACCTGACCGCGCGTGAGCGCATGCGCAATTTCTTCTGCGTCGTGGCGATCTTAGCATTGTTCTTTTTCGCGATAATGACTGCCTTCCCCTACGGGCCTCCCAGTCCAGGCTCGGGTGATGAGCAGACCACAAATCCGGCGTACTCAAGGATGTCGCGTCCTGAGTCGGCCTGGCGACTCTGTTTGGGCGCGTTGCTTGTGGGCGCCGCCTTCGCAGTAATGTTCACGCTGCTGGCCCTCAGAGACGAAAAAAAACAAGTACTGTCATTGCACGAAGAAATGCGCCAACTCCTAGCCGAAAAACGCTCCCCGCCCCATGAATGAGCGATAACTCGCAGGCCGTTGCCCGGCGGCTGGACAGTGGAGTCTCTAAGGTTCACCTCGAAGGAGGCAAACCGCGAACACTACGAACGAGAGTGCCCCTGCAAAGAAGAGCACCAGCATCCCACCATAGAAAACTGACAGATTTAGATTAGGAAATTGCAAGACCCACCAGGTCCTACGAAAGCCAGGCTTGGTGGCATTCCCGTCGGTGCGCTGAAGCGTGTGCAGTTCGTCCCACACGCGATGTATAGACGACCACCTATAGATCAGCCCAAACAGAATCGCTAATAGGAAGCAAGCCCACGATGTGTACAAAGCGACAGGAGCCCCGCCAGAGCGCAACCCGTTCTCGGCCACGTTGTTTCCAAGAATTACTCGGGTCACCAGTATCGGAAGGGCCAGAGCCGCAGAACTAATCTCGATGTAGCTCTTGGCTGTATCGCCGTATGCCTTCACCACGTCCAGCTTCGCCTTAAACTCCTCCTCCGGGGAAAGTGGCATGCCACCTCCTGCACGACGTTTTCGCCGAGTTTATCAAGATAAGGCGCTTTGTCAATCGGCTGATGTTCGCTTCACTTTATGGGCCTGCACCTCTGTGGATCTGCCCTCTAGTTCCTCAAGCAAGTCGCTGAGCAGGGTCAGCACTCCCTCAGCCGCAGTCGCTTTCATGGGAAATTTCAGCGTGCCATCGGGGGCGAACTGGGCGCCGCGTTGCGAAGAAACAAAGCGCGCCAGTTTGCCGGAATCGATCGTGGCGTTCTGACGGAACTTGATGCTCACCTGATCGCGTTTCCGTTCGATGGCAGTTGCGCCCACGCGTACCGCCAGCAGCTTGAGTTCGGCATAATCCAGCAGATTGCGCACCGGGGCAGGCGGCTCGCCATAGCGGTCGCGGAGTTCCGCGCCCACATCGTTTAATTGCGATTCGGTCTCCACGCCGGCTACCCGCTTGTACATGCGCAGGCGCTGGTTTTCCTCGGCAATGTAATCCACCGGAATGCGAATGTTGAGACCGAGACTGAGCTGAGTCTCGGCCGCTTCCGCCGCAGCTTCGCCCTTCATCTCGCGGACTGCACGGTCGAGCATTTGCGTGTACAACTCGAATCCGATGGCCTCAATGTGCCCGCTTTGTTCGCCGCCCAGCAGATTGCCTGCGCCGCGCAGCTCCAAGTCCAAAGCCGCGATCTTGAATCCGGCGCCCAGGTCGGAAAATTCCTTCAACGCCGCCAGCCGGCGGCGCGCGAGGGGTGTCAATTCAATTTCCGCGGGCAGCAACAGGTAAGCATAAGCTCTGCGATTCGACCGTCCCACGCGGCCGCGCAACTGATAAAGCTCGGACAATCCGAAGCGGTCGGCGCGGTTAATCAGGATGGTGTTGCAAAGCGGAATATCAAGGCCGTTCTCGATGATGGTGGTGGCCACCAAAATATCGGCCTCGTGATGCATGAACTTGAGCATGATTTTTTCCAGCTCGCCTTCGCCCATCTGCCCGTGACCCACTTGAATGCGCGCCTGCGGTGCCAGTTCTTGAAGCTTGGCGGCGATTTCCCAGATGCTCTCCACCCGGTTGTGCACGAAATAAACCTGGCCTCCACGTTCGAGTTCCTGTTGAATTGCGGACTGGATCAGCTTCTCATCCCAACTGGCGACTACCGTTTGAATTGCGATGCGGTCCTTGGGCGGGGTTTCGATCACGCTCATGTCACGCAATCCCACCAAAGACATGTGCAGAGTGCGCGGAATCGGCGTGGCTGACATGGTGAGAACGTCCACTTCCTTGCGCATTTGCTTGAGCCGTTCTTTGTGGCGGACTCCGAAGCGTTGTTCTTCGTCCACAACCAAAAGACCAAGAGCGGCGAACTTGACATCCTTGGAAAGCAGGCGATGCGTGCCGATGAGGATGTCCACCTTGCCGGCTTCGACTTTTTGCAGAATTTCCTTCTGCTGCTTTGGAGTGCGGAAGCGGCTAATCATCTCGACAGTGACGGGAAATGCGGCGAACCGCTGCTTGAACGTCTCGTAGTGCTGGAAGGCCAGCACGGTAGTGGGCGCGAGTATAGCGACCTGTTTGTTGTCGGCGACAGCTTTGAACGCCGCCCGCATGGAAATTTCGGTCTTGCCATAACCCACGTCACCGCAGAGCAGGCGATCCATGGGTTGTGAAGACTCCATGTCGCGCTTGACGTCGGTGATGGCGAGGTCCTGATCTTCGGTCTCGACAAACTCGAAGGCGTCTTCGAACTCGCGCATCCATTCGTTGTCGGTGGGGAAAGCGTGGCCCTTGGCGGCTTTGCGCTCAGCGTAGAGCTTGATCAGTTCTTCGCTCATGTCCTTCATCGCCTTGCGCACGCGCGCTTTGGTTTTGGACCAGGCGGCGGTGCCGAGATGGCTGAGCGCGGGCTTGGCTCCCTCCGAAGAACGGTATTTCTGCACCAGATCGAGGCGGGTGAGCGGAACGTAAAGACGCGCGCCTTCGGCGTATTCGAGCAGCATGAACTCGGCAACGCCGTCTCCCTGATTGATTTCCTTCAGTCCCTGATACTGGCCGATGCCATGTTCGACGTGGACCACGTAGTCGTCCACCTGCAGATCGCGGAAGTCGGAGAGAAACGCAGAGACCTTCGACCTGTGGCGCTGCGGTCGGGAGATTACCGACTCGGACTCATCGAACAGATCGCGCGCGCCGAGGATGGCCAGATGAGCTTCGGGAAAAATGACCCCATCGGGCACGTAGGCCTTGGCCAGCGTAGTGGTGAGAATCTCTCCGGTGAAATACGAGGTCTCATCGGCGTAGCTTTCGCCGCCGCGAGTGCGGCTGCCGAGGCGGAAGGAAACGCTGTACTCAGTGAAAACATCCGCCAGGCGCTCGACTTCGCCGAGATTCGGCACGGCAATCAAAACCCGATTGCGCTCGCCGATCTGCTTTTTCACGTCGTCGAGCATGGCAGGGACCGAGCCGTGGAAGCGCTGCGCCGGTTGGGAATGAAAGGTGACCGACTCGGTTTCGCCGGGACGCTCGATGCCCAAATGCTCGACATCGGCGCCGGGCAGAGCAGCGAGCCTGGCCCACCAATCGTCCGGGGGAAAATACAAATCGGTTGGCCGGACCAGATTGCCGACGCCGCTGCGCTCGTGCGCCTCTGCGATGCGTGACCACACCTGGTCAAATTCGTTGCGCATGGCGTCCGACTCGGCCGCGAAAACAAAGGCGTGGGGAAACAGGTCGAACACGCTACGATCGGCTCCGGCAACCGGCGCGTAGAACTCCCATCCGGGAAATGTGGTGACGCCGGTTGACCTTACCGCTTGCTCGACCACCTCTTCGGCTCCGGTGATGCGTTTGCCCGAGAGACGAGCGTGGATCGCACCGAGCAAATCTTCGGTGACGGGAGTTTCGGTCAGCGGCAGCAGCAGGGCTTCGTCAACGGGATTCGACGAACGCTGGGTGCCGGGATCGAATTTGCGGATGGATTCGACTTCATCGCCGAAGAACTCGATGCGCACCGGGCGATCCGCCTCGGGCGAATACACATCGAGGATTCCGCCGCGCAGAGCATATTCGCCGGGCATCTCGACCACGTCGGTCGAGGTATAGCCGACGGTGTTCAGATGCTGCAGCAGCGGGTCAATCTCTAGCGTCTCATGGCGGCGAACGGCGCGGGCGAGATCGGCATAGTATTCCGCCGAACGCAGACGCAGGGCGGCAGCCGCAATGGGTACGACCACTATCGAAGCTGCACCGGTGGCAATTTTCCAGAGGGCGACGGCGCGTTCCTCCTGGATCTCCGGATGCGGCGACAAATTCTGAAACGGCAGAACGTCGCGCGTGGGGAGAGCAAAGATCGAGTCCGGGTCATTTCCGCCGAGCAGTTCGTGAAAGCCCTGCAGGACCGGAACCAACTCTTCGGCAGCGCGATTTTCGGGCACAACCACGATCAGAGGCCGCCCGGCTGCCTTTTGCAGCAAAACCAGAACCAGAGCTTTCGCGGTAGGAGTGAGTCCAGAGACACGAATGCGCCCCGTGCCCTCTTTCAGATGGGAGGTCACACGCGAGAAGGCGGGCAGTTTTTCCACGTCCGCAAAAAGATCGCGGACGAACGGCAGGACCATCGCAGAATGATTCTAGCAGGAGTGGGGAGGTGGGGTCTGATGCCAGGCGGGCCTCAGGCAGCACTCAAGAAAGCGCTGGTGAGATGAGCCCCGCGGTAAAAATATCCTTGCTGTGTATGTACATTTAATGTACACTATGACAAGTGAGCAAATCCCACGAATTCGACTGGGATGAACACAATGAACAGCACCTTGCGAAGCACGGTATCCGGCCGTCCGAAGCGGAGGACATTCTGGCAGGAAATCACATCCTTCTGGAGTACCAAATGGAGAGGAACGAACAACGGTGGGTCGCCGTCGGTGCGACTCGCACAGGCCGGATATTGAGCATCGTCTTTGCGGTTCGCGGCGAGGCCATCCGTCCTATAACGGGCTGGGTCGCCGATAATAGAGACAGCGGATCTATATATCGGGGAGTGGGGGGCCGAGTGAGTATGGCAAGAGCGAAAATGAGCCAGGTGGTTATTCCCAAGTTTTCGAGTGAAGCCGAAGAAGCGGCGTGGTGGGATCGTCATCGGTCGGAGATTGAAGCCGAAATCCGGCAACGGATGAAACAAAAACGTCCGATGACGTTGGACGGTTTACTCCGAGGGGAGAAGCCATCTCGGCCAGTTACACTGCGTATTGCGAAAGAGGATCTCGAAACGGCACGCCGGCTGGCGGCGCGCAAGGGCGTAGGGTACCAGACATATATCAAAATGCTGCTGCGGGAGGCTCTCGCCGAACATGGGTCGCAGGAGACATCAGACAGGAGCGGCCGCGGGGAAGAGACACTAGGGCGTCGGCATGTGGAATTTGATGCTCATAAGGTTGTGAGGCAAACCGCAGTGGAATTTGGAACACGGGATGGGTCACGGGCGAGTTTTTTGGCCCGAAGGACGGCCAAGGTTCCCGTTCGCGTGAGTTTCAAAGACAATAGAAAAGTTACCGGCAGGCCCCGCAGCGAGACCGAGAAAGATTAGCCAATCCGTCTATCCCCTCAGCAGCGGCCTCGTCAAGCACGTCGGCCCCCCGCTGCCGTTAATGCACAGCTCGGAACCGGGAAAAGTGCGGACATCGAACCCTGCTGAACGCAACTTCGCGTTGGTCTTTGAGTTTTCTTCCAGAGCTAGCAGACGTTTTTCTCCAAGCGAGAGCACGTTGCAGGCCAGCGTCTCGCGCTCAGAAGGATCAATTTCAACAAAGCGATAGCCTCGCGACTGCAACAGCTCGACGGTTTCGACGGCCAGCCAGGCCAAATCCACCAGCGCGGTCTGCTCGTCGAGCAAGCTGACGAGGGACATGAGATGCAGGCAGGCCGACGGCCCCGGACCATACGGCAGAGGTGCAGAAATGACATCGATGCCTTTGGGGGCGAGCAGGTCGCGTATCTGCGAAATTCCGGCAGCGTTGGTGCGATAGCCGCGGCCGATGAGCAGAGTTTTCGCGTCGAGCCAGAGAATGTCTCCGGCTTCGGTGGTGGCGGGAGCGGTAATTTCGGCCAGCGTCGGAATGCCCAGCGCCTCTAAGAACATCGCCTGCCTCGCGCCTTCGCCCACCCGGTTGGCTTTGCCGGGACGCATGGCAATAACGCCAAAATCCGTGGGAAGAGAGGCATCGTGAGCGTAAACCGCATCCAGCGATAGATCCATCGCTGCAGGCAGGTCTACCACTTCTGCTCCAGCAGCCTTTAATTCGCGGCACAGCGCCTCATGCTGCGCTTGAGCTTTCTCTAAATCAGGTGCACGGTGGAATCCCAACTCGCGCCACCGGGCTGCGCGCTCGGGCTGGTTCCATCCGGCATTGCGCGGCGAGCACACCAGCACGCGTTGCAACGCGCCCGTCATGGAATGGCCGTTGTAGCACAGCGCCGTCGCGTCCACCGAATCGGCCGTCATCTTCTGAAACTCGTCATCTTTCTGAAACTCGTAATCCCGCGCGCAATCTAAACTCTATTATGGCAAAAGCAACCTGGGAAGGCGCGATTTTGGCTGAGTCCAATCAAACGGTGGAAGTGGAGGGCAACCAGTATTTTCCGCCGGATGCGGTCACGCAACAGCATTTCAAGCCCAGCGCGACGCACACCGTTTGCCCGTGGAAAGGCACTGCGAGTTACTACGACGTCGAGGTCAATGGCAAGACCAATCGCGATGCGGCGTGGTACTATCCCGAGCCGAAATCAGCAGCCAGCCAGATCAAGGGATACGTGGCGTTCTGGAAAGGCGTGCGGGTCGAGAAGTAGTCAGCGGGGAATCGCCGGGAATCCGGCCGGTCATTGACCAAAGACCCGTTCCGCACACGCCGCCTAGAACTCCACGTGCGCGCGGAAGGAAGGCACGAGCACCGGGCCGCGGTCGCGGTTGTAGCCGGGACTGTTGATGTGCTCCACTCCGGGAGCGAGATAGATTCCCCGCCACACGTGCGCCGTATAAAACGATTCGATGATGTTCTCCCGCCCGTAGTTCAGCCCCCCATCGCCCAGGAGAAAACCCAGGCCGCCATCTGCCAGGTATGTCTGGTGATCTTTCTTGATCCCGTTTGACACAAAGGCAATGCCGGCACGGTCTTGCTTGCGATGCCATTTCGCGCCATTCACCTTTATGCCCTCGGCGAAGGTCGAATCAATTTCAGTGTAGGCAAATGACTCGGTTTTTCCGTTTTCCCATCCCCAGCGGGCAAACGCCGTGAAGTTCGGCGTGAGATTCTGCTCCAGGTTGGCACCGAAGCCATATTTGCGCGTGATGTGCCAGGGATGGTTGTCGATTTCCGGGACCGGGACCAGGCCTTCCTGAAACTGGGCAACGGCGTCGCGGTAGATGCCCATATTGGCGTAGTTGGTGTATGCCAGCAGGCGGACGACGCCGGATTTCCTGGGCAGGACGCCACGGCGCAGTTCGTATTCCCAATTTTCCGCATGAACCTGCCACGGCCGCCATACCAGATCAATTCCGTTCGCGACCTTGGGCATAAGCCCTTCGCCGAAGCGGAACCCCCAGTTGCGGTCCTCGTAGTCCGCCACGATGCCCACGGTGTAGCCGCGCGTATCGGCGGCGTAGTCCCAGGCGCCGTTGTTGTCGAGGGACCAGTTGGTAAATTGAAAATGGGTGTCGGAGCCTGCCGAATTCAGATCAAAGAAGTCCGGCATGCTGAACTTGCCGAAACGAATTTCCAGGCGGCGACGCGGCAGTTCGTCGAACAGCGAGAGAAAACTGCGCTGGTTCTCAATCTTGTCCTTGCTCAACGCGAACACCTTATGGATCATGCCGCGCCCCAGATATGGAGCTTTGCTCAACGACGGATTGCGCACGATGTCCAAGTCGGTATTGCCGGCCAGGCCAAGGCCGGTGCTGAGAGCGGCGCCGCCGGCTTCTTCGATGTCAACCAAAATCTCGGTGGAATTGTTGAGCCGCACGCCGGTATAGAGCGTCACCACTCGCGAAGTGGCTTTGTCATAGTGTGGACTGAGGCTGTTCAGCCCGCTGTAATCGGCATGAAAGGGGGGATGAGTCTGGAAAATAAAGTTCGCCTGCCCGGAAAGCCAGAAGCGCGTGTCCCGGAAGTGCGGGAACATCGCTTCGGGATCGTCACTCGGAGGATCGTCTGTAGTCGCAGTGCCGGTGTCTGAGCTTGGGGCAGTTTGACCCGTTCCAGCCTGGCTCGCTCCAGTCTGACTGGTCGCAGTTTGTTCGGTTCCGGTTTGTTGCTGGGCAGTCGCAGCGGGGGCGCAGCTTAGGACTGCGAGGGCCAGGAGAAGCAGAATGAGCCAACTCAGGCTGCACCGCACGGGTTTGCTCGTCTGCCTGTTCATTTCACGCTGGTCCCACGCTGGTCCCCCAGCCTACACATGCTCCATTAACAGAAGGTTAACGGTCCCTGGGCCGCTTTTCGTGTCGTCTGGAGCTCCAACGGCCTTATGAAATTAACGTCAGTAAACTAATCGAAGTAAATCATAGTTAAATACAACTGAAAAAGGCAAATACTACCAGTTGCTGGGTTGCCCAACCTGGGTCCCTGAGCCGGGAAAGCCCATGAACAAACGGCAAGCGTTCTTGGCGGTTCCGCCTCCAACGAAAGAAAGCTGGAATGGGCGAGCGGGTTGCTCTCCGTAAATCGCGCTTGAATTTGTGTATCATACCCCCCTATAGTATTGTCAAGAAAATGACCCACACCATACGAGAAAAAGAAAAGCTGGTTCTTCGGGTGCGACGGATTCGCGGGCAGATCGAGGCCGTGGAGCGCGCGCTCACCACCGAGCAGGAGTGCTCCGACGTGCTTCAGCTCATCACCGCGGCTCGGGGTGCCATGAACAGTCTGATGGCGGAACTGGTGGAGGATCATGTCCGCTTTCACGTGCTGGATCCGAACAAGAAACCCAGCTCCGAACAGGCGCTCGCTGCCGACGAACTGGTGGACATCATCCGCTCTTATTTGAAGTAGGTGGGCGCCGTGGCAGGATGCCGCGCAGAAAACGTTAGGACAGCTCGGAGCCCCCCGAAGCTGTCCTAAACCCTCCCGGTTAGAAGGGCGTGTACTGAAAGTAAAGATAGCGCCTGCGTGTTGCAGGACTATTGCGCACAAATGAAAATCCGATGAATTCCGTTTACGACCGCGGCACCTCGCGCGCTAGCGAATCCGGATCTGAGTCGCGTTTTCCCCGCGTCACACGAGATGCATGATAGTCCGCGCGACTTCCCGCGTGCCACTCGCTGTTACCATGTCTAGAGGTTCCGCCGGAGGTCCATGCCGCGCAAACTCGAGATCTCGCGCCAACTGCAAAAGCGCGCCGAGCAGTTGATTCCCGGAGGGGTGAACTCGCCGGTGCGGGCATTTCGGGCAGTCGGAGGCGACGCGCCCTTCATGGTTCGCGGACAGGGGTCTCGGATATTCGATGCCGATGGCAATGAGTACATCGATTACATCGGCTCGTGGGGGCCGCTGATTCTTGGGCACGCCGCGCCCACTGTGGTGGATGCGATTGTGGCTGCGGCGCGCAATGGCACCAGCTTTGGGGCATCCACTGCTGCTGAAGCCGATCTGGCTGAGATGGTAGTGTCGGCGTTTCCGCACGTGCAGAGACTCCGCTTCGTTAGTTCCGGCACGGAAGCGACCATGTCCGCCATCCGGCTGGCGCGGGCTTACACCAAACGCAAGTACATCGTGAAATTCGAGGGCTGCTATCACGGACACGCCGACGCGCTGCTGGTCAAAGCGGGTTCGGGCGTGGCCACGCTGGGTATTCCCGGCTCGGCAGGCGTGCCCGAAGAGTTCACGCAGTTCACTCTGGCTCTGCCCTTCAATAGCACAGAGGCGCTGGAGCAGGCGTTCAAGAAGTTCAAACACCAGATTGCCTGCGTGATCGTGGAACCGGTGGTGGGAAACATGGGCTGCGTGCCGGCCTCAGGAGGATACCTGGCGGCTTTGCGCCTGATGACCCAGCAGGAAAGAACCGTGCTGATTTTCGACGAGGTGATGACTGGATTCCGCCTGGCCTTCGGCGGCGCGCAGGAGCTGTACGGCGTGACTCCGGACCTGACCACGATGGGGAAAATTATTGGCGGCGGCTTGCCGGTGGGCGCGTACGGAGGGCCGGCGGAGATCATGAATCTGGTGGCGCCACTGGGGCCGATGTATCAGGCAGGGACACTTTCCGGGAATCCGCTGGCCATGGCGGCGGGCCTGGCGACCTTGAGGTATCTGGGTCAAAACAAAAAAGAAATTTATCCGCGACTCGACCGGCTGGCGGCGGAGTTGACCGCTGGGGTCGTGGCGGCCGCAAAAGATGCGGGCGTGCCGGTCTGCTGCAATCGTGTCGGCTCCATGTTTACCTGGTTCTTTACGGCGGGGCCAGTGACTGATTGGGATTCGGCGGCGAAATCCGATACCGAAGCCTTTGGGAGATTTTTCCGGGCGATGTTGGACAATGGCGTGTATCTGCCGCCTTCACAATTCGAGGCTGCGTTCCTCAGCGCGGCGCACACGGAAGAGGACGTTCAGCAAACGATCGCGGCGGCGAAGCAGGCGTTTGCGCGGGCGACGGCGTGAGCAGGTAGTGTCCTAATTCGAATTTCTTTGCGCACTTCGCGGCATTCTTTTGCGCTCTTTGCGTTTAAAGTCTTTCGTTATTCTCTAAAATTAGGACACTACCCGTGAGTGGCGGCGCTTCCCCCAGGGGCTAAAGCCCGCATGTTTAAGGACTCGATCGGCACGGCTCAAGCCGTGCCCTTCCCAAAGCCACTCTGATGATTTTGTTCCATCATCCGCGGTACAGTTACGAACTCGTAGCCTTCCGATTTGCAATTCGCAATCAGATGATCGGTCGCGACAACCGTCTGCGAGCGGTCTGCGCCGAACGCAGCATGACTGCCGTCGTGCAGCAAAATCACGCCGCCGCCGCGAATCTGCCTCTTCAATTGTTGTTCAACATAACTGGCTGGCTTGCCCTTCCAGTCCTTTCCGGAAACGTTCCACATGATTGGCTCAAGTCCGGATTCGCGAACCACGCGCAGGGTCGAAGGCCGGCGTCCGCCAAAAGGTGGGCGAAACAGGCGGGAATGTTCTCCAACCGCGTCCGTCAACACCTGTTCGCATTGCTGAATTTCTTTGCGCGTTTGCGCGGCGGAGGCAAAAATCAGGTTGGGATGGGTAAACGTGTGATTGCCTATGACGTGGCCGGCATTCGCGACTTCCCGCGCGATGTCGGGACGTTGCTGCACGTAGCGGCCGATCATGAAAAACGTGGCGTGCACATTGTGTTTGGCCAAAACTTCAAGCAGGCGCAGGGTGTGAGGATCGTTGGGCCCGTCGTCGTAGGTCAGAGCGAGCTGCTTGCTTCCGGGGGGCAGGCCGGTAAATGTCCGGCCATACCACTGGCCGGTCGGGGCCATGGATTGGTAACCGGCGGACACCGCCGCGGCCACACCAGCGCCACCCAGGAAATACCCCAGCACGATGCGCCGATTGTAACTGCGATCAGATTAATTCACCACAGAGTCACAGAGCACAGAGAAAAGCAAAGACAGAAGGACTTGAATTTTATGGCTGACTGATGGACAGCTGAGAGGACGGATACTGCGCTTAGATCCACAAGAGTTTTTCTCTGTGTCTCTGTGACTCTGTGGTGGGTTTTCGGGGTGAAACAGGGGTTACTTATCCCTCAATTGCCTATCGGCGCGAAGCGAGATATTCTTCCTTCCGAAGCCCCAATCCCATGGCCAATCTTTTCGAACTGCCCCGATACATTGCGGTGGAAGGTCCCATACGCGTCGGCAAGAGCACGCTGGCGCGCATCCTGGCCGAGCGGTTGAACGCGCAGCGCGTGATGGAGGAGGAATCGAACCCGTTTTTGGCGGATTTTTATGAGGGCCGGCGCGGGGCCGCGTTCCAGGCGCAGTTCGCCTTTCTGATCCGGCGCTTCGAGCAGCTCAAGGCGCTCGATCTCGGTTCGAAGTCGCAGAGAATGGCGGTCACGGATTTCATCCTGGAGAAAGACAAGATTTTTGCCTGCCTGAACCTCGCAGACGAGGAACTGGAGACTTACAACCGCTATTACAACAATTTTCGCGAGCAACTGCCCACGCCTGATCTGGTGATTTATCTGCAGGCCACGCCCGAGGTGCTGAAAAAACGCCTGAAGAAAAAGAACGTTGCCGGAGAAAAGGCGATCAACGAAGAGTATCTGGAAGAAGTGGTTAAGGCCTACGAGCACTTTTTCTTTCACTACACGTCATCGGACCTGCTGATCGTGAACACTTCGGAGATTGATTTCGTGGAGCGCAACGAGGACCTGCAGGAGCTGCTGCGCAAGGTCTCCGCGCCCATCAAGGGGACGCAGTATTTTCTGCCGCTGGGCGGGCAGGAAGCGGCGAGCGCCTAGACTACGCATCGCGATGGAGTGTGGGCGTCCCTCCGCTTTCGCTCAAGGCAGCTGCGTTATACAGAGGTCCAATTCCCGAGGGTTTCCTTCGTGTTCCTTTGTGTCCTTCGTGGTACAGACTCCGGCAGGCACGGCACTCAGGTGCCACGCAGGCCCGGACCCCCATCGTTATCAACGGGCCCGAAGCCAGCCAGTATGCCAGACTATAATCCTCCCATGCCCCTGATTGACCAGATCCAGACTGACATCACCGCCGCCATGAAAGCCCGCGACGAGCAGCGCCTTTCCTGCTTGCGCATGATAAAGACCGCGCTCAAGAACCGCGAGATCGAAAAGATGGCCCCGCTCGACGACAAAGAAGCCCAGCAAGTGTTGAGTACCCTGATCAAGCAGCGCAAGGAGTCCGTCGAGCAATTCACCAAAGGCGGCCGCCAGGAAATGGCGGACAAGGAAGCCGCCGAAATTGTCCTGATCGAGACCTACCTGCCCAAGGCCGCCGGCGAAGAGCAGATCGTAGCCGGGGTAAAAGCCGTAATCGCCGAAATGGGCTCGCCCACCATGAAAGATATGGGAGCGGTCATGAAAAATGTTATGGCCCGCTTCTCCGGCGCGGGCATTCGTGTGGATGGCAAAGTGGTGAGCGAAGCGGTGAAGAAGGAGCTAGCAGGGAAGTAGCGAGCGGTGTCCCTCTGAGCCTCACTTCCCCCTCTGCCACTCCCGATACGCCTCGCTCTTCGAGATTCCCATCTCTTTCGCAACCCTCTTCAGCGCCGCCTTCTCGTCGAGCTTCTCCTCGGCCATGATCTGTTTCATCCGTTGGTAAACGGGAATTCGCGCGGACGAGACATCCGCCCCTGCGTGAGCCGCTGACGCCTCCGCCTTTCCAATCAGCAGCGTAATCTCGCCTTTGATCTCGCCACGCGCATTCAGTGTCTGCAACACGTCGCCGGCCTGCCCGCGCAAGAATTCTTCATGAATCTTGGTCACTTCCCGCGCCATGACCACATGCCTTTCTGTCCCCAGCGTCTCCGCCACATCTTGCAGCGCTTCTTTAATCCGGTGCGGCGCTTCATAAAACACCTGAGTTCGCGGCGACTCTTTGATGCTCTCCAGAACCTGCCGCCGCTGGCCGCGTTTCGCCGGCAGAAATCCGCTGAAGCGGAAAGAATCCGTAGGCAGGCCGCTGGCGACCAGCGCCGCCAGAAACGCCGCCGGCCCGGGGACCGGGACGACCGGCAAGTGATGCCGGATGGCCAGCGAAATCAGCCTAAATCCCGGATCGGAGATGCCCGGCATGCCCGCGTCCGTCACCAGCGCGATGCGCGCGCCCTGCTCCAGTTCGACCACCAACTCCGGTGCGCGCGTCATCTCATTGTGCTCGTGGTAGCTGGTGGTGCGAGTCGAAATCTGGTAATGCTGCAGCAGCTTCTGCGTCTGCCGCGTGTCTTCGCAGGCAATCAGGTCGGCCTCTTTCAACACCCGCAACGCCCGCAGCGTGATGTCTTCCAGATTGCCGATCGGGGTCGCCACCAGATAGAGACCCGGCGCCAGGCTGGCGCCCTCGTCGGCTTTTTCTCCGGCTCCCATGTCGCCGAGTCTATCATCCGTTTCATCCGCCAGATCGCTTGGTGGTGTCCCCGATCCGACTTCTCTGCGCCCTTAGCGGCCGTTCTTTGCGCTCTTTGCGGTTAAAGGCTTTCGCCACCCAAGAGCAGAAGACCTCACCTGCAAAGACCGCCAAGAAAGTCTCCAGCACGTGGAGTCTTGAAATCAGCGTTGGAAACTATCCATCGCTCCTGATAAATTGACCGAACTTGATCTTGCCCCTAGAATCAACTCACAACCTGATCTCACCTACATAACGCATGCCCCTCTACGAATACGAGTGCAAGAAATGTCACCATCGCTTTGAAAAGATCCAGAAATTCTCCGACAAGATGGTGAAGACGTGTCCCGACTGCGGCGGCCCGGTCGAGCAGACCATCTCCGCTCCCGCCGTGCAGTTCAAGGGCTCGGGATTTTACGTCACGGACTACCCCAAGAAGTCCGCAGGAGATTCGTCGTCGAGCCAGGAATCGGCGGCAACGAAACCAGACTCCTCGAAGGGCGAATCTGCCTCCAAGGGTGAGCCGGGCAAGAGTGACTCAGCCAAGGGTGAGTCGGGCAAGGGTGAGCCAAATAAAAGCGAGGCAGGCGGCAAGACTGAATCGTCTTCCAAGAAGGAAGACAAGCCCAGGCACGACTCCAGAAAAGCCGAAAAGAATAGGCGCTAGCCGCCTCGCGCCGACTCCGTCAGCGACTTAACTTATGTCCCGTCCTCCCGGTGTCACCGCCGTTGCAACCACCTTCTTTTTAGCGGCCGCCTATCTTTTCGTTCTCGCCATTCTCATGCTGCTCGCGCCGGGGACCGTTTCCATGTTCCTGGCCGCGCCGCTGCTCAGCGGCCTCGAACTCGCCGGGCCTTACATGTTCCTGCTCATGGCCGCCCTGGGAGCGGCAATTGGGTGGGGATTGCTGCGCCTCAACCGCTGGGCGCGCCGCGCAGCCCTCATCATTGCCATGATCGGCGTGGTCTTGTTGGTGCCCGCTGTTTCGAGCGCGGTGATCGAGTTTCGCGTGGGATTAGTCTGGGGCTGGTTGGGAGTAATCGTCCGCGTTGTGATGATCTGGTATCTCTACCGGGCCGAAACCAGGGAAGCGTTTGAAGAAGTCGGCAAAGTTGTCAACTAAGTATTCATTGCGGCGTGCCCTGAAACAACGCCCACAACTGATCGCCGATCACTCTATAAATGACATAAGCCGTACCCGCATCCGACACTTGACGGAACAGCAACTCGCCGCGTCCGTCGCCGTCGGCATCCACGGCGTCAATCAAATCGAGCCGCGGAATCACATCCAGATGCTGCGTGTCGGTGACGTTCGCCAGCGCCTTGTGAAGTTCTCCGTAAATATCCTCATGCGCAACCACCGTGACCAGATATTGCCGCTCCGGCGCGGGGCTGTCCTTCGGCTGCGGCATTCGCGCTCTTGCCATCAGCACCAACTCCGGCTCGTTGCTGCTGAACAGATCGAATACGCGGAGTTGCACGTCTTCGAATTTCACATCTGGAAACCCCGGCTCCGGCGGTTTGGCCGTCTTGTTCTTGCCCGCAGGCTTGGCGGGATGCGCCGCTGCTTGCCCTGCCGCAGTCCTTCCAGGGGCCAGCTTCTCGTCGCGCGCGCGAACCTCAACCGCCGCCAGAGCAAGTATCTTTTGGCGCAGGTGCTGTTCTTCCTCCGCTTTCAGGATGTAGGTATAAGGCCGAGCCTGGGGACCGTGAGCATCCGAGACCGCAGGAATCACCTGAACCGCATCCGGAGCCGTCCCAGGCGGGGTTGACGCCATCTGCATCGCGGTTCTCGACGCAGAAGAGGCCGCGGAATCCGAAGGCGCCTGCGTTGCCGGCGAATCCTCCGCTTCTGCTTCTTTTTTCAATTCCGCTGCCGTCGGCTTGCCCCGATGCAAAATCGGCCGATTCTTGTCCTCGTCCTTATTCGCACTGGGCGCCGGCGCACCACTCGCAACCGTCGCCGGAGTGCCCGCGTTGGAAGTGCCAGACGCAGCCGGTGACGCATTTTGCGGAGGAGAAGTCTGCGTAGGCCCAGGCGAAGCCGCCGCAGGCTGTGCGGGTTGCGGAGCAGACTGATTTTGCGGAGCAGACTGATTTGGCGAAGCAGCCGGATTTTGGGAGGCAGACGGAGACGCGGTCTTCTCTTTCGCGCCTGCATCCGGAGTACTCTGCGCCTCCGAGCCCGCGCGCCGCAGCCTGGGCGGTCCCTCCTCCTCGTCCCATCCCCGCGGCTTCGACGGAGGCGGTTTCTTGGCCGCCTTCGCCTGAATAGACTCGGCGGATTGCCACGTCCCTTCCGCCATCCAATTCTTACTCTCGCTCTCCAGAGCGGCGGTGATGGTAAACAGCCCCAGCGAGACTCCCGTGCGCTCGGCTTCATAGACCGTTCCCGCGTACAACGCCATGGGAACGGGCGCCGCCTTGTACGCGCTGGCGTCGTAGAACTCGCCGTCAATCATGATCGTGATCGGAATTAAGTGCGCTTTGCCTTTCGCCGGCAATTCCAGCAGGCCCAGCGCGCGCGGCCCTTTATCGGGCGACGGTCGCCGGCCCACCTGCGCGGAACCGGCCTGCGGAAGCAGCAGTGCCAACTCAAAGATGACGGCGCACCACGCGATACGATATAAATTGGAACGTTCGGCTCGCCGCCTCAAGATCATCTTCGAAGGAGAAAAAACTGCCATGGATACCGTCGCTCTCGATGTCATCGTCCTGAAGATCAATGATAAAGCCCCGGAGTTTACTTTGCCCGACCAGAATGGCGTGGAGGTCTCGCTCAAGGATTTTCGGGGCAAAAACGTCGTTCTCTACTTTTATCCCCGAGCCGATACTCCCGGATGCACCATCGAAGCCTGCGAGTTTCGCGATTCTTATAAAAAGCTTCAGAAAACCGGCGCGGTGCTGCTCGGCATCTCGCCCGACACTCCGAAAGCGCAAAAGAAATTTGAAGAAAAGTTCAGCCTGCCCTTTACCCTGCTGGGCGACGCCGAGAAGAAAGTGGCTAATGCCTACGGCGTAATGAAAGAAAAGAACATGTACGGCAGGAAGGTGATCGGCGTAGCCCGGACCACCTTCCTCATTGGCCCCGACGGAAAAATCAAGCATATTTTCCGCAACGTGAAAGCCGAGGGCCACGCGGAAGAAGTCCTGGCCCAGTTGAAAGCAATTTCCAAGGACGCCGCCTAGCCGGCCGCTCAAAAATTCCGGGTGGGCGGCTTTCGGGAAGGGCACGAGTTTACTCGTGCCGTAAATGCGACAGAACGAATCCGGCTTTAGCCGCTGAGGGCCAGCCGGAGCGCTATCAGACTTCTGGGCGGAATTTTTCACCTGCCCTACTCGGGACGCCGTTCCTCCGCGGATCAACGATTCCCAGCCACCGGTAATTCTCAGCAACCAATGAACCTCCCGACTGAGTTCCGAACCCCGCTGCCGCGCAGCTTTTACGATCGCGATCCACGCACCGTCAGCCGTGAACTGCTAGGCAAGGTCCTAATCCGGCGCGAGGGAACAAATCTGCTGGCCGCCCGCATCGTAGAAGTCGAAGCCTACCTCGCCAAAAACGATCCCGCCGCCCACTCCGCCGCCGGGCGAACCGCGCGCAACGCGGTGCTCTTCGGACCTCCGGGCTACGCCTACGTCTATTTCATCTACGGCAATCATTACTGCTTGAATGTCTCTTGCCTGCCGGACGGAGCCGCCGGAGGGATCCTGTTCCGCGCCGCCGAGCCGCTGTTGGGGGTTGACGCAATGGCCAGAGCGCGGAACCTCTCGGTGAACGGTGCGCGCGATCTCCGCAAACTGACGAGCGGCCCGGGACGACTCGCCGAAGCCTTCGGAATTACCCGAGCGCGCGACAACGGCAAAGACCTGACCAGCACGCGTTCTGATCTGTTCCTGGCTGACGACGGCTATCCCAAGCCGCGCATCCAGGTGACGCCCCGCATCGGCATCACCAAGGCGGCGGATCGTCCCCTGCGCTACATCATCGCGGGAAATGCGTTCGTATCAGGCAGAAAGCTCATGTAGGGCAGACGCCGCAGAAACGCCTCACCAGGTCTGAGGAAGCCGAATGTTGTCTATCAGCCGTGTCTTCCCCACGAATGCCGCGACAGCCACCAGCGCGCCATCGGCAATCTCCGCAACCGGGTCGAGCGTGCCGGGATCCACAATCTCGAAATAATCCAGCCTCGCCGCCGGCTCTCCAGCGAATGTCTGCTTGCCGGCCTCAATTAACTTCCCGGCGCCGCGCTCCCCTTGCTCGAACAATTTCCGCACCCGCGTCAGCAACCGGTGCAGCACCAGCGCGGCCTTGCGTTCCTGCGGACTGAGATACGCGTTGCGCGAGCTCATCGCCAGGCCGTCAGCCTCGCGAACAATGGGACAAACCACGATTTCGACTGGCAGATTCAGATCTCGTACCATGCGGCGGATAATCGCAGCCTGCGCGGCGTCTTTCTGGCCAAAGAACGCAACCCCCGGCTCCACAATGTGAAATAACTTCGCCACCACCGTGGTCACGCCGCGAAAATGCCCGGGGCGCGACTTGCCGCAGAGCTTGTCACTCAACCCTTCCACCGTGACATACGTCACGGCTCCCGCTGGATACATCTCCTCGACCGAAGGCGCAAAAAGAAAATCCACGCCCTCTTTCTCCAGCAGGGCGCGATCTTTTTCAAACGTTCTCGGATACCGGGAGAAATCTTCGTTCGGTCCAAACTGGGTGGGATTCACAAAGATGGAAACCGCCACCACGCCGCACTGCGCTTTCGCGGCCCGCACCAGGGAAACATGCCCTTCGTGTAACGCTCCCATGGTCGGCACAAAGCCAACCCGCTTGCCTTCACCCTGCGCCGCCCGCGAAGCCGCACGCATCTCTGCGATCGTTGTCACAATCTGCATGGAATCGATTTCAAAGGCGCGGACCGATAGTGATCACACGCGGACAAGAAGAAAATTCCGCGATTTTCTCTGTGCCGGAGCTTGCCCTGAGCGTAGCCGAAGGGTGGCTCTGTGGTGAAAGTCTCTGTGTTGAAAGCCTTACCGCCGCATCCCTCGCTTTCGCTCCATCACAGTTTCCAGCGCCGCCTGCGTCTCTTTGGGCAGATGATACGACTCGCCATCCGACGGATACTGCCGCGAAATCACATCGGCGCGGAACGCCTGCACTGCATCGCTGATCAGCGCCGCCGCATCGCCATAGCGCCGCACAAACTTGGCCGGCGGGGCGAAGGTCAGATTCAAAATGTCGTGAAACACCAGCACCTGGCCGTCGCACTCGGGGCCGGCGCCGATCCCGACCGTCGGCGTGCTCACTTCCGCCGTGATCATCGCGGCCACTTCTCGCGGAATGCCCTCCAGCACAATGAACGCGACTCCCGCACGATCGAGTGCCACCGCATCCCGCATAAGCTGTTCCACCGCGCTCAGCGACTTGCCCTGGACTTTGTATCCGCCCATCACATTGACCGATTGCGGCGTCAGCCCGATGTGCCCGGTCACCGGAATTTCCGCATCAATGATGCGCCGGATCAGGTCCGCCCGCTTCTCGCCGCCTTCAATCTTCACCGATTCCGCTCCGGCTTCTTTCACGAAGCGGGCGGCGTTGCGCAGCGCATCGTCGGCGCTGACGTGGTACGAGCCGTAAGGCATGTCCGCCACCAGAAACGCATGCTTCACGCCCCGCCGCACCGCGCGCGTATGATGCAGCATTTCTTCCATGGTTACGGAAAGCGTGTTTTCGTAGCCCAGCATGGTCATAGCCAGCGAATCGCCGACCAGCACAATGTCAATGGCGGCTTCATCCACCAGGCGCGCGCTGGGATAGTCATACGCGGTCAGGCAGGTGATGGGTTCACGCTGAACTTTCTTGGCTCGCAGGGATGCAGCAGTGATTTTCTGGCGGGATACGCCACTCGTGGTGAGACTCACAATGTCCTCCAGTGCCCCTCCGCCTCGGCGGATAGAGCCTGTACGCATCTTTAGGATGATGCAGATGATGCAGTGGTTATTGTAGATGCAAAGAGGTCGTTCGTCGATAGTCGTCGGTCGTTGGCTGTTAGGGTTGAATTGGCCGGTTTCAGCGCCCCCCAGCGCGGCAATGGCGATACCGGCCTTATCTGCTCAACGGGCGTCCTGTGAAGGTGGACACTCAGTTTCAGCTAAACTTCACGTTGCCGCACTAGCGCAAAATAGCAATCGAGCTCACTTCCTGAGGCCTGCCCGCCGACGACCCTACGCTCGTCGCTTGCGCGAGGCATTCGCTCGCAGCCAGGCGCCAAATTCAGCTTCATCAAGGCCGCCTGCTGCAAGACTTAGCACAGCTTGAGTAGCATCCTCCTCTTCAGCCTTGAAATCGAAGCCGTTGAGCTCGAGGAAAAGAACGCTGACCACAAACCCAGTCCTCTTGTTGCCATCGACAAAAGGATGGTTGCGGACAATCCCCGCCGTGTAAAGCGCGGCCATTTCGACGATGTCCGGAGAGCCTGCATAGGCGTGGTGCTGGCGCGGACGAGCCAGAGCGGACTGCAGAAGCCCTTCATCTCGCAACCCCGGCGCGCCGCCGTGGAGGGCCAGCAACCGGTCGTGGATCGCGAGCACATCGCGCTCCTCGATCCAAAGCGGCTCCTTGCTTTTGCTTTTCGCAGCCACGCTTACTTCGCCAGGGCGTGCAGCGTGTTGCGATAGCGGGCCATGATTTGCTCCGCCTTCGCCATTTTCCTCTCGAACGCAGGATCGTACGGCGTGAGCCGGTAATCACCGTCCGCGGCTTCAATCAGAAAAACCCGCTCCCCGTCGCCCGTCTGCAGGCGGTGAATGACCTCCTTCGGCAGAACAACCCCGAGTGAGTTGCCGAACTTGCGGATCTTAAGCTCCACCATGGCAGAACTCCTTAGTTATTACAATTGTAATAACTTCTCTCCGACGGTGCAAGCGAAAACGAGCCTCAAAGGTCCGATGGAGCGACAGGCGTCCCTTCGACTTTGCTCAGGGCAGGCTCCCGCCCGTCATGCTGATCGCCGCGTACCTCCACTGCCGGTCCCCCACCCTCGCCTTTGCCTCCGCGCGGCGAACCGCGATGTTCCGGTAAACTGGAACAATCTCCACTAGGCGTCCTCACTATGCTGCGCAAGAACCGTCTTTTCACTCCCGGGCCGACGCCGCTGCTTCCGGCGGCGCAGACGGCTATGGCGTCATTCGCCATGCATCACCGAACCGCCGATTTCCGGGCGCTGTTTTCCCGCGTGCTGGCCGATTTGAAGGAATTCATTGGCACGAAGAATGACGTTCTGGTGCTGACCTCCTCCGGCACAGGCGTGATGGAGGGAGCGGTTTCCAATCTGACTTCGCCCGGCGACAAAGTGCTGGCGCTCACTGCCGGAAAATTCGGCGAACGCTGGCATGAACTTGCCAAAGCTTTTGGATGCGCCGTTGAAGTGGTCAGCGCGCCGTATGGCGACACCTTCTCACAGGAAGCCATTCGCGCGAAGCTTGCGCCTGACGTCCGGGCGGTCTATGTGCAGGCGACGGAAAGCTCCACCGGGGCGCGGCATGACATCGAAGGCATTGCCCGAATGGTGCGGCAGGCGGGCGATGGCACGCTTCTGGTGGTGGATGCCATCACCGGCCTCGGCACTACGCGCTTTGATGTGGACGGCTGGGGCATTGACCTGATTATCGGCGGCTCGCAAAAAGCGCTGATGATTCCGCCCGGCCTGGCCTACTGCGCGATCAGCGAACGGGCATGGAAGCGAATGGAAACGGCTGCGTCTCCGCGATATTACTTCGATTTTCGCAAAGAGCGGAAAGCCGCAGCCAAGGGAGAGTCGGCCTTCACGCCGGCGACATCGCTATTTGCGGCGCTGGCAGCCGCGCTCGATTTTATTCGTGAGATGGGAGACGGCGATCTGGCTGCCGGGCGCGTAGCGCTGGTTGACAACGCGGAACTGGCAGCGAAAATGACTCGAGCCGGAGCCCAGGCGCTTGGACTAAAGCTGTTTGCCGCGTCTTCGCCCGCTGCGGCGCTTACGGCAATTGAATCGCCTGCTGGCATTGATTCGGGCGCAATTGTAAAAGAGTTCCGCGAACGCTTTTCGGCAATCGTGGCCAATGGCCAGGGGGAAATGAGAGGCAAGCTGTTCCGCATCGCGCATCTTGGTTACTACGATTATCTGGATACGATCGGAATTTTAGCCGCGCTGGAACATGTCGTGGCCGCGGTGACCGGCAGAAACGTAGAGTACGGCGCGGCAGTGCGGGCAGCCCAGGAAATCTATGCCCGCAGCCCGTCCCGGAAGCGGCAACTGGTGGGCGCGTGACGCGGCCAGCGGCCCTGTTCCTACTTGATTGTAAAGTTCATAGCATTCGAAGTCTCAGCCAGCGTAGCGCCCATTCCGTACGTGCCCATGCCGGGCGTGCCTGGGTTGGTTACCGAAACCGGCACGGCGGCGGCGGTAGCGATATCCGAGGCCGAGATCATGGTGGTCAGCTGGTTCGCGCTCACGTAGGTGGTGGTTTGGGCGGTGCCGTTCCAATTAATGGTCGCCCCGGACGCAAAGTTGCTTCCGTTGACGATTAAGTTGAATGCGGGGGCGCCCGCATTCGCACTGGCAGGCATGAGTTGGGTAATGGCGGGCATCACACCCGGTTGCGGGGTCGAGGTCTTGGAACTGTAGCCGCACGCCAGTGTGAAAGCAATCAGCCCGCCCAGTAATACAATTTGCGCGGTTTTCATCATTAGTTCTCCACGGATAGGGGTCCGATGCAAGGAGTATAGAAACCTGTGCATTTCCATGTGTCAAAGGGATGTCGCTTGCTTGTCAAAGGTTTGTCAGATGGTAGGGTCTAACTGGCTGCGGAAAAACGCTTGCGTTGAAGTTGTGAAAGGGCCGCACCCTTTCAAAACCTAAACGCCGACTTACGAGTTCTTCAGTCGCCTGCCAATCAAAGGATGAATTCTTAGGTGAAAATCGTCATAGCGGAAAAGATCTCTGCATCTGCCGTGGATTTGCTGCGCGAGCCGCGCTGGACCGTGGTTACGCCGGAACAGCTCGACGGCAAGCTGGCCGAGCAATTGGAATCTGCGGATGCTCTGATTGTGCGCTCCACCGTGCAGGTAAATGCCGGACTGCTGGCTCATGCCAACAAGCTGCGCGTGATTGGGCGCGCCGGCGTGGGCGTGGACAACATTGAGCTCGAACCAGCCACGCGCAAGGGCATTGCGGTGATGAACACCCCCGGCGCGAATGCCGCGGCTGTGGCCGAGCACACGCTGGGGATGATGCTGGCCATGGCGCGCCATCTCTGCCGGGCCAATGAACTGACCCACGCCGGCAAGTGGGAAAAGAAATCGCTGCAAGGAACCGAATTGCGCGGCAAGAGGCTGGGAGTCGTCGGACTGGGGCGGATCGGAATGGAAGTGGCGCGCCGCGCTCAGGCCTTCGGAATGGAAATCATTGCGCACGATCCCTTCGTTTCTGCGACGGTCGCCAAAGAGCAAGGGATACGGATGGCCAAGCTCGAAGAGGTCTATGCGGAAGCGGATTACCTGACGCTGCACGTGGGCCTCACGCCGCAGACCACGGGCATGATTAATGCCGGGTCGTTGCAGAAGATGAAGCGCGGCGTGCGGCTGGTGAATTGCGCGCGCGGCGAACTGGTGGATGAAGCCGCGCTGGCACAGGCGCTCAAGGCGGGCCAGGTCTCGGGCGCGGCGCTGGATGTCTTCCACCAGGAACCGCTGAAGGATTCGCCGTTGCAAGGCCTGAGCAACGTCATCCTTACTCCCCACATCGGCGGCTCGACTCACGAGGCGCAGGAGGCAGTCGGGTATCAGATCGCTTTGCAGGTCAGGGAGTATTTGAAACACGGCGTGATTCAGAATGCCGTCAATGTGCCATCGGTTTCGCACGACGAGTATCTGAAGCTGCAGCCTTACATTGTGCTGGCGGAACGGCTGGGTTCGTTCCTGGCGCAGGTGAGCGAGGGCGCGCTGGAGGAGATCTCTCTGCGCTATAGCGGACATATTGCGGAATGGAAGACAGAATTGATCCGCAACGCCGCCATCAAGGGGATTCTGAACGAAGTGTTGGAGGAGAAAGCCAACCTGGTCAACGCCGGGTCGATTGCGGCGGCGCGCGGCCTGCGCATTCACGAAGCGCATAAAAAGAAAAGTTCAACCGGCGGCGCGGGCAGTGTTCTTTCCGTTCTGGTCAAGGCGCAAAGCGAAGAACACATCGTCAAGGGTGCGGTGCTGCACAAGCATGCGCCGCGGCTGCTGCACGTGGACGGGATTGACGTGGAAGCCCCACTGGAAGGGGAGCTGATTTATTTGCGCAATCGCGATGTGCCCGGAGTGATCGGGGAAGTTGGGACCATCCTCGGCAACCACAAGATCAACATCGCCGACTTCTCCTTGGGACGCCGATCTGGCGGCGGATCGCCGGATGAACCGCGGGAGGCGATTGCGGTGGTCCACGTGGATGGCCGCGTTCCCGAGCCGGTTTTGGCGGAGTTGCGCAAAGTGGCGGCGGTGCGGCAGGCGAAAGCGATCACCTTGCCGTGAACAGCGCGATTACGCAGATCAATCCTGCGCATGTTCTAATAGTCAGAACTCCCGCAGGAGAATTCAACGAGGATATTGCATGGTCAGAAGAGCAGGGATGGCAGTAGCAGCGTGGTTCTTGTTAACAGCATTTGTGGTGGCGCAGGACGGTCATTTTGAAGCCAGCCTAAATTTTGGCGGAACTTTTCCCAACTCGTCCACGGGCAATGGAATTACACAGAGCGGAACCAATGGCGCCGGGATCTTCGGCACATTTCGTTTCAGGTTCAACCGGAAGAACGCCGTGGCTTTCAATTACGGCAGCGGCAAAGACTCTCAGGTGTATCTGACGTCGCTGGACTTCCACGTTCTGACCAGCATGACTGAGTACACGCTCGCCTACATGTACAGTCCGTTTCAGAATGCAAAATTCGAGACCTTTGTTTTCGCCGGCGGCGGCTGGCTGGCGTTCAATCCGCAGAGTTCGTGGATCTTTTACAACAACAACACCAACAACCCTTTCGGCATCAACCAAACGCAGGTCAGCATCGGCGCCAGCAAGCAGACAGAACTGGCTTTCCTCTACGGAGTGGGATTGGATTACCGCCTCTCGGCGATCCCGTTCGTTTCCAGGGTTCCCCTAAGCTCACGCTTCGCGTTCCGCGTGCAGTATCGCGGGCTGATCTATAAGAATCCCGACTTCAACGTGAACGCCACTACGGGGAGCGTGCCCAGCCTGCTTACGGGAACGAATGGGCACATGGCGGAACCTTCGGTTGGATTGGTGTTTAAGTTCTAGGACGAACCTACTCACACAGGAACCGGTTGTTCGGCGATGGTTGGTGAAATGGCGATGTCACGGCAGCAACCGCATAGTTTGCGGTTTGCCGGCCATGCATCCAGAAGCGTCCGTGGTGCTGCGCACCGGCAAAGGCGTTTCCGCCGGGCGCTAGCCCCAGTAGGCCGTGAAACGAGTGACCGACGAGAGTATTATCTGGCCGGGCTGGAGACGACTTCCCTCGGATTCTGGTGTTGGGTGATGCGCTCTTCGATGTTAGAGACGAACTTCGGCGTGTGGCCCTTCAGCATTTGCCGGATGCCAGGCCCAAACTCGTGCAAGAGGTTGATCCCCGCGTCGTTGCCGATGGTCGAACCAAAATCGTTGAACGGCGTCGAAGTGGATCGCGCCCAATATGGACGGTAGGCAGTGTGGATGGCGACCGAACTCAGTACACCGAAAATATACGAAGTGTTCAGCCTGCTCTTTCCGGAGTCGTCCCGCGTGATGAAAATGCGCGAGGCTGCGTAAGAAGCCCGTCCCATAAAGCTGGCGTTGGTCGACGGGTAATAACGCAGGTTTTGCTTGGGCAACGACGGATACAGGTACTTGCCAAAAAAGGCGCTGGACTCTTTTTGAATGTACACCCCTTTGTGGAGAGCGGCTAAGTTGGGCCGCGGTCCGGGGTTGATGTTTCCCAGTTCCGTTTCGCGCACTACGCCCACGTTGATGCCAGCCTCGGCAAGTGTAAAAGGCGAGCGCCCTTCATCGACGAACGGTTGAAATGTCCCTGCTCGTGTTGGAGGCTGTGCCGACGGAGCATCAGGAAGTGACTCCCACGCACCCACCTCCTGCCGCCCTACTTCGATTGAGTTCGATCCGTCCCCCTGCAAGTCAGATGAAAGACGCTCGCTCTGGCACAACGCCCCGCAAGCCGCCACCAGAAAAAAAGAAATAACCCGGATTGCTGCAATTCGCTTCAGCATAGCTGGGTCCTGCGGCGCGGCAGGCGACTTTCCGGCTCCTCGACGATTCGGCTGGAAGCACAGCTCGACGCTAGCACTCCACGTAACCGTCGTCTGAGCAAGAGTGCTCATCTCGGGGAGCAGAGACACCTCGCCCGGCTACATTTCGACACGTGCATGCACAACGGCACACTAGAGTGGGGAACCCTGGGACCAGGGCCCGCCGGAAAACCGTGCTCTGGAGCGCCCGCGCGGTGAGGCTAGGAATTCATCGCGGCTCAGCGCAGCTTGGCTTTTCGGCCGGCAATGCCATGGAAAGCATTACTTCACTCCGGCAGTCCTACCCGCCTCCGGAGGTCCGCAAAGCGCGGGTCGGAGCGGAGGCTGTCCAGGCGTTCATCCGTGGCCAGATAAGTGGCCATATAGTAGGAGCGGTCTTTGTAGGCCTGCTCGAGCAGGGCGAATGCCCGGTCTTTTTCTCCCAGGCCCGCATAAATGACGGCGACGTTGTAGGGAGCCACCCAGCCATGCGCCGATAGCTCTTTTAAGTGATCCAGGATCTTCTGCGCTTCCGCCTTCTTGCCCGACACCGCGTAGGCATGTCCAAGGCCTGACCAAATCTCGCTGTTGTCTTTTTCCACCTCAAGCGCGCGTTGAAACTCGGCAATCGCTTCCGGCAGTCTCCCTTTTTGTTCATAGGCCCGGCCCAGGTAGCAATGACTGAACCAGAAATTCGGATCCAGTTCGATGGCACGATGTAGTTGCTCAATCGCCGGGTCCCACTGTCGTGCAAACACTAAAATTCCTCCCACGCCGAAGCTCGCAAACGGGGAGAGCGGATCGGCTTGCTGCGCTCGCCGGGCTTCCGCGAGAGCCTCGTCGTTGCGGCCCATCGGCGACAGGAACCAGGCATAGAACGAGAGAGCCTCCGAATTGTTGGGACTCAGTGCAAGGGCTCGTTTGAACCCGTCTTCCGCGGCCGCCCACTTCCACTCATACCAGTGGGCTACTATCGCCAGCGTAAGGTGGGCGCGAACGTCCGACCCGTCGATCGCCAGCGCCTTCTCAGCCGCGTCTTTTGTTTTGGGCCCCGCTTCGTTGGGAGACATATACCAATCCATCTGATTCACGTAGTTGTAAGCCAAACCACTGTAGGCCAGTCCATAGTTTGGATCGACGGCGATGGCCTGATTGAAATAGTCGATGCCGGTGTCAAATCCTTCCTTGGTGAGTTTGTCGGTGTAATACTTGCCCTTGAGATAGAGACGATAGGCTTCAGGCTTGTCAGTGGAGCCTTTCGTCAACCTCTTTTGATCCTCTGCCGAAAGTTGCGAACGCAGCCGCTGAGAAACTTCCCTGGCGATGTCACTCTGCACTGCCAGCAGATCGGCCAGCTTGCGGCGGTACTGCTCGCCCCACAGTTGTTTGCCGTTACGAACGTCGTCGAGTTCGACGTCAACTGTAAGGTCGTCACCGCGCTGCACGACACTCCCCGCGAGCACGGCCTGGACACCAAGTTCATCGCCAACCTTGCGGACATCCGTCGCTTTGCCTTGTAGTGGGAGGCGACACTGTGCGGGGTTACCTTCAGACTGGGCAGGCGGGCCAGGCTGTTGTTGATGCTTTCAGTGATTCCATCGGAGATGTACTCCGCATCGGGATCGCTGCTGCGATTCTCGAGCGGCAGAACAGCGATGGAATCAATCCCGGTTGTTTTGGAGCCTTTCAGATAAATGCCGCCTCCGACGGCCGCGATCACAAGGAGACCGACGGCAGCGGCCGCAGCGATGGTGCGATTTTTGTCTCCAGAAGCGCCTTGGGCGGGCGAGTCCACTTTTTCCGCGCGAACCGCTGCGGGATCTGGCGAAGAAGCACGCGCAGGCACAGGTGCGGGAGCTCCCACTTTCTTCTCCACAATCTCCAGCCCCGCTTTGCGAAGCCCCTCAAGCAGGCGCTGACCATATACGGGATCGAACCATTTCTCAGTCTCCCGTTGTATCGTTGCGCTGATGTCCGGCCGCAGCTTGAGCAGCTCGCGCAGGGCTTTTGCGGCCTCTTCATGCTCGCCGAGCTGACCGTAGGCAGCGGCGATCAAGGCGTGCAGGCCCCAGTTGTCTGTCATATTGCTCTTGAGCGCGAAGTTGAGTGCACCGCGATAGTCGCCCTTGCGGTAGGCCTGGTTGAAGTTGGCGTGCCAGTACCATCCGGGATGATTGGGGTTGAGTTGCCTCGCACGCTCCGCTAGCGCCAGGCCCCGCTCCGAGTCCCCTGCATAAGTCAGCAACTCGCCGAGTGCTGCGAGCGAGTTGCCGTCCATGGGATTCAGTTCGACCGCCCGAGTCGCTGCGTTTCGGAAGCTCTGAAATTCTTTTTGGAAGAAGAGCGCCTGGGCCAGACTGAAGTGGGCCAGATGATTGGCAGGCGCCGCCGCGACGGCCCGCCGCGCCGCAGTTATTCCGCTTGTCAGCGAATCGGCCTGGAGGTTGAATCCTTGCGCATAGTCCTGGACATGCAAGAGAGCGAGCATGGCCCAGGCGTCGGCGGAAGCAGGCGCATTGCGTACAGCTGCTTCCAGTCCGGGCAGTGCAGCTGCCAAATCCTCGGGGGTAACGCGCTCGAAGTATCCAAAGCTACGCAGCACGGCCTCGTAGGGGCTCAATTGCTCGGGAGGCCGGCTGCGCACGGCCTCACTCATGCTTCGGGGCAGGACCCCGTTCATATCGGCGACGGTGGAAACGATCCGCGGGACCAGGTCGTCCTGCAACGCGAAAACTGCTTCCGGGCTGAAGTCGCGTTCGTAGGTCTCGGCCCAAAGATGAGCGCCTGAAGTCGCATCGACGAGCTGCACCGCGACGCGCAACTTCGTCCCCGCCTGCCGTAGGCTTCCCTCGATTACGTAGCGGGCGCCGAGCTCTTTGCCGATTGCCCGGATGTCCCCGGACTCGCTGGAATATTTCGCAGTTGAGCCGCGCGCGATCACTCGCAGATAGGAGAAACGCGACAAGCCGGTGACGACTTCTTCTGAAAGGCCATCCGCCAGAGCTTTTAGCTCTGCGCTCGTGCTCGCGTACTTGAACGGGAGCACCGCGACCCAGAAACCTTCGTCGGATCGGGTTGCGCCGGACGTGGTCGTGGCGGGCGAGGCTCCTGGTTTCGCTGGGTCATCCGGAATCTCCAGTCCCGCCTTGCGCAGGCCCTCGATCAGGTGGCTGATCAGGTCGTCGTCATACCACTTTTTCAGTTCGTCGCGCGCGGTAACCGCGAAATTCGGCTTGATCTTTAGCAACTCCTGAACTGCGTTGCCTGCCGCCACCGGCTCGCCCAACTCCCCGTTCGCGGCTGCCAGGATAAGTTGTGTGCGCCAGAAGCCGGGCATGTTCACCCTGAGTGCCGTACCCAACGCCCCCAAATAGTCGCCCTGGCGGTAGGCGTTAAAGGCACGCGGAAACCAATACCAGCTTGGATGGTGAGGATTCAGTTGCATTGCCCGGTCCGCCAGGGCGCAACCTCGCTCCCAGTCGCCGCTGTACGCGATCAGCATGCCCAGGTAAGCCGTGGTGTATCCCTCCATCGGGTTCAGGGCGATCGCTCGCTCCGCCGCCGCGCGGAAACCGGGCACGTCGCGCCGGAAAAACAGGGCGGACGCCAGGGCCGCATGAGCGAGATGGTTGGAGGGTTCTGCGTCAAGCGCCCGCCGGCAAGCCGTCAGCGCTCGCCCCAGCGGATCCGGCTGCAAATTGAAGCCGTGCGTGTACTCTTCGCGGTACAGCCAGGCGAGTGCGGCCCAGCAGTCCGCGCGATCGGGGGGCGTGGTGACCGCATGTTCCAACGCCGTTCTCGCGGCCAGGTGGTCCGCTGCGTTGATGCGCTGGTGATAGCCGAAGCTGCGCAGCACCGCTTCGTAGGGCGTGAGCGTTTCGGGATCGCGATTGCGCAGAGCATCGCTCATGGTGTGGGCGAGAATGCCCTGCGTATCGGCAACCGTGCCGACGATGCGGGGAACAACATCGTCAAGAAGATCGAGCGTTGCCTCCAGGCTGAATGTGCGGTCATAGGTCTCCGCCCACAACCCGGCGCCGCTCTCTGCATCCACCAGTCTCACCGCCATGCGAATCTTCGGCCCTGCTTGGCGGATGCTTCCTTCCATCACATAACGCGCCCCCAGTTCCTTGCCGATGGCCCGGACATCTCCTGACTCGCTCGAATACTTCGCGGTCGAATTGCGCGCGATTACCCTGAGATACGAGAAGCGCGACAATCCGGTGACAATGTCTTCCGTCAATCCTTCGGCCAGCGCCGTGAGGTCGGCGTTGCCCCCGGTATATTTGAACGGCAGCACGGCGACCCAGAAACCTTCGTCGGCGCGGGCAGCGCCGGAGTCGGCCGCGCGCACGGCACCCGAGGCCGAGGAGGTTGCCGGCGCCAACCTCTGAGACGTCTGCCGCGCCAGATCGCGAAACTCATTGCTCACATCGCGTGCCGTCTGCACGCGGTGACGCGGGTCTTTCTCCAGGCAACGACGAACAATGCGTGCCAGATCGCTGGGCAGATCGGGTCTCACGTCGGTGACCGACGCGGGCGTATCACGCAGAATCGCCGAGACCAACTCGGCCGGGGACGTCCCCTCAAATGGACGCCGCCCCGTCGCCATCTCATGGAGCACAACGCCCAGAGAAAAAATGTCGGTGCGATGGTCGAGCGGACGGCCCGAAGTCTGTTCGGGCGACATGTAGGCCGGTGTTCCCATCACCACGCCCGCTTGCGTGCGGCTGTCAGAAGTAAGCGTGGCGTTGCCGGGGCTGGAACGGCCAACATCTTTTGCCAGTCCAAAGTCCAGCACCTTGACGCGGCCGTCGTCGCTTACCATGACATTGGCGGGCTTCAAGTCGCGATGCACGATGCTTTTCTCATGCGCCGCCGCCAGCGCGTCAGCCAGCGCGCCGGCAATCTCGACGATCTGCTCGAGCGGAAGGCCGCCTTTGGGAATCAGGCGATCGAGAGGCAGCCCCTCGACAAGCTGCATGGTCAGGAAGTGAACGCCGTCGAATTCCTCCACCGAGTGGATGGTGACGATGTTGGGGTGGTCGAGTTGGGCGAGGGCCTTCGCCTCGCGACGAAAGCGCGCGAGCCGCTCCGGGTCGTGCGCCATTTCGGCGGGCAGCACTTTGAGAGCTACGTCACGCCCAAGTTTCGTATCAGTGGCGCGATACACTTCTCCCATACCGCCCGCCCCGAGCGGCGACTGGATTTCATACGGGCCTAGTTTGTCGCCGGCAGAAAGCGGCATATCAAAGACGAAGCTGAGTTTAGCTGATTACGGGGCGGATGGGGAATGTATTCAGGGCTGGGGAGCGTCCCAATTTAGCAGATTTCAAGACGCGCTTTGCGGTTTTCTTCGCGGCCTTTGCGGTCAGGGTCCTTGCTTTTGGGTGGCGAATAACGAAAAACGTTAGGCGCAAAGAACGCAAAGGACTTCCGCTGAGGGCGCAAAGAAAAACGACTAAGAGTTCAAGGCGGCCCGGCGCAGCTTGCGGCTCTCGGCCAGCAGCGCCATCGAGTGCATGAGATTCTGCAAAGTCACGATGCCCACCAGGCGCTGATCTTCCACCACCGGGATGATGCTGAGATTGCGGGAGGTTAGCTTGCGGAACCCCGATGCCAGAGATTCCTTTTTCTGGGCAACCTCGAAGATGCGGTTCATCACGGCTTGCACATAACCATTGCCTTCGGCGCGCAACTGCTGCAGAATCTTCTGCCGTGAAATCACGCCCACCATATCGCTGCCGCGAATGACGGGAAAATCATCCTGTAGGGAATGCACCGCTTTGTCGAGCGCGTCTTCCAGCGTGTCCGCCGGCGAAAGCGTGGCAAAGTCGGTGAGCATGATGTCTTCCAGGCGCACCGTTTCGAGCACCGATTGGAACATGATCGAGCGTTCTTCGAGTTGCGCCGCGATGAACAGGAAGACGCCGATCATGATCAGCCAGGTATCCCAGAGCATGCCGACGAGCATGAACAGCGTGGCGAAAGCCTGGCCGATGGCAACGGCGCGGCGGGTGGCGCGGACCGGGTCCGTGCGGCGGCTGAGTAAGGCCCGCAACACACGGCCGCCATCCATGGGGTACGCGGGGAGCAGATTGAAAGCGGCCAGCCACAAATTCGACCAGACCAGGCTGCGCGGCAGGTTGCCGGAATCCACGTAAGGCTTTGCCCAGAGGTGAATTTGCGGAGCCACGGCGAGCAGCAGGGTTCCGGCGGCGAACGCGATGGCGAGATTCACCAGCGGTCCGGCCAGCGCGATCCGGATATCGCGCTTCCAGGTGGTCGCCGCCGGCTCGATGGTTTGACGCGTCTCATCGAGCAGCGTGATTCCGCCGATGGGAAGCAGAATGATGGCTTTGGCGGGAACTCCGCTATGCGTGCTGACCAGGGCGTGGCCCAACTCGTGCAACACCACGCTGGCAAAAATAATCGCCACCAGCGCCAAGCCGCGGCCGGGGTTGGGGGTGCCGTGCGAAGCCTCGGTGAGCCAAACAAACAGGAGAAGCGCGAAGAAAGTAAGATGAACCCGGATTTCAACTCCAAAGATTCGACCCGCCGGGATGGACCAGTTTCTCATGAGTAATCGCCCGCACTTCTATTCTATATAGTTTTATATGCGGGCGTGGGCGGCGGCTTGCGGCTTGCCCAAGCGGAAGGCTTAAGACCAATGCGGTGCCAATAAATAATGAGAGTGATCGCCGGAAAATATCGCAGCCGGACGTTGCGTTCGCTGCACGGGCTTGATTTGCGTCCCACCGCCGACCGGTTGCGGGAAACGCTGTTCGATGTGCTGACGGCGGGGAAGCCGGGCGCGCTGCAAGCAACCATCTGGATTGATCTCTATGCCGGAACCGGTGCGGTCGGAATCGAGGCCCTCAGCCGGAGCGCGGGGATGGTGCATTTTGTGGAAGCATCGCGACCGGCGGCTGAGTTGATTCGGCAGAACTTGCAGTCGTTGGGAATCGAGCAGGGCTTTCAGATTCTGAAACAGGATGCAGTTCGAGCCTTGCGCAGTCTGGAGGCGCGAAACGTTGCCGCGGACTTTGTATTCCTCGACCCGCCGTACCGGATGGAAGAAGCTTACGGAAAAACATTGGAGGTGCTGGGTGATTCGCGTCTGCTCAAACCCGAGAGCATCATTATTGCCGAGCACATGAAAAAGTTCGATCCGGGAGAAGCGTTTGGAGCGTTGCAGCGCTACAGGAAGCTTCAGCAAGGCGATGCGGCGTTGAGCTTCTATCGCCGGCGAACTTAGAGTGTCCCGCTACCCTACATCAGTAATTCATTGGCGCGGCGAACGATGGGATGCTGCATCTCCTGCAGATCGTTCTTCACCCGGTTGAGTCCAAAGACGCACGGCTCGAATTCCCGCGAGAGCTTGGCAAACATGGGCGCCACGTTGGTGTACTCAAAATGCTCGAACTTGGAGACGATGTAGTAGCTCTCCTTGCCGGCTTTCATCCAATCCACCAGGCCTTCGAGGCGGCTGCGGCGCAGGCGGAAGTGATTCAGACTTTCCGGGAACATGCCGGTGAAAAAAAGCGTGTAGTCGCCGATGTGCTTGCGCACCTGACGCTCGCGATCAAATGAAGGCGCTGGGCCGTAAACCGGGTCGGATTCCAGCAGCATCTCTCCCACATCGGTCAGCGGCTTCCCCGACTGGGCGCGGATTTTGAACAACTGCTCAACATCGCAGAACTCCGCCAGAAGATGCGCCACATAGTTCACAATCTGCGGATCGCGGATGCCAATCTCTTCCGCGTAGTGCCGTCCCACCAGCTCGATGAAAAACTTTTGCAGCGGATGCGATTCCGAAATCATCCCAGGGCTCCCCAACCCGCAGCCAGCGCGGGTTCCATCCCGTTGCCCGCATTCTGATGCAGCTTGGCTGTCAACGCAAGTCACTAACGTGTGTCGGGCACGGCACTAAGGTGCCACTTCTTTGGAAAGCGCAGAGCGGAAAAAGGTTTGATCGGGCAAATTTGTTGGCACTCGCGAGGGTCCGCTGCTAAAGGAGGGTCGGCGGCTAAAGAATGACCCTTTCATCTCCGACTCGCCGCGTCACGTGCTCACGGTCCAAATACTCCAGCAAGGGAATCGCATATTTGCGGGTGACGCCGGTCATATCTTTGAAGCGGGTGACATCCATCCTGGGAGATTTTGCTTTCTCCGCGGCCAAGCGCTTGCGGAGATCTTCCAACGCGGTGTGATGAAACACCAGGTCTTCTGAAATCTTCACTAGCACTTTGTCGCGCAATAGCAGGGTGACGATCTTCTGGGCGCGCGCTTTATCCACTTTCAGTCCGGCGAGCACGTCTTTCAGGGCGGGCACTTTAAGCCCGGCCGAGGCGAACGCGTGCTCGATGATGGTTTTCGATTCAGCTTCTTCGTCTTTCATGACCACACCGTGTCCAGGCAGGTGAACGATTTCGCCGTTGACCTCGATTTTCTTCTCCCGGAGGAGCGCGCTCAGAGCTGCGGCGAGAACCTCGGGGCTGACATCCAGCTTTTCACGAAGAACTTCTTTGCTTATGCCGGGAGCGAGGCGGTTCTGCTGGTGAAACGCGCCAGCGGTTGCTAATAGCTCCGCCTTTACCGTTTGGAACGCGCTGGCTTCGAGGAAAAGATCGGCGATGCGGACCAGATCGCCGCGTTGGATGGTGTCGGCCAAATGTCTTTCGATGGCAGCTTTGCGCCAGCCAGTCTCAGCCGTCGCTTCGGCGAGGGACAATCCGCGTTTGCCGCGGCGGGCAACGCGCGCAAGCAAAATCTGGGCAGGATTTCCGCCAGCCAGGGATTGCAAGAACTGCGTGTGATCTTTTGCGCGCTTGGGCGAAGGAGATGCGTCGAGCACAATGCCCCCACCGATGGTCAGTACGGGAGAAAACTGGCGGATGATGAAACGGTCCGACGGCAGCAGAAGCGTGGCATCGGCAAGTCGCAGTTGCGCGAATGCAGTCTCGCCGGGATTGATCTGCTTGCCGCCAAACAACGCAATGGTCGCGATGGTTTCGAACGTGTAAGCGTGCAAATGAACGCGGGCGCGATCCTTCACCGGCCGGGCTGAGGGCAGCAGCGAGAGCGAAACGTCGAGCCGGGAAGTGGAATGAAAAGTTGCGGGCGGCGCCAGCGTCATGCCGCGGGCAAGGTCGTCGGTGGACACTCCGGCCAGGTTTAGCGCGGTTCGCTGTCCGGCGACGGCCTGCTCGGCGGGATCTCCGTGGACTTGCACTCCGCGCACACGAACACGCTCTCCCTGGGGAAAGAGCTCAAGCTCGTCTTCTTTCCGTATTGTGCCGGCGATCAAAGTGCCGGTTACGACCGTGCCAAAGCCCTTCATAGTGAAGACGCGGTCAATGGGCAGCCGGGCCAACGCCGACGAATCCTTGGTTGGGACCTCCGAAGCAACGCGCACGAGGGCCCGCTTGAGATCGTCGATGCCTGCGCCGGTGAGCGAACTGACGGGGATAATCGGCGATTGCTGGGGATCGAGAAAAGAGCCGGAGAGAAAATCTGCAACTTCAAGTCGCACTACGTCGAGCGTCTCCGCATCCACTGTGTCAGATTTAGTCAGGACGACGAAGCCGCGGCGGACCGCGAGCAGGCGGCAGATGTCGAAATGCTCGCGGGTCTGCGGCTTGATGGATTCATCGGCGGCAATCACCAGCAGGACGAGGTCAATGCCGCCGACGCCGGCCAGCATGTTGCGGACAAAGCGCTCGTGGCCGGGGACATCTACGAAACCCAGGCGCAGGGTGTCGCCGTTGGGGGCGGGCAGGTCAAGATGCGCAAAGCCAATATCAATGGTGATGCCGCGGCGCTTCTCTTCGTCGAGGCGGTCGGCGTCAATCCCGGTGAGGGCCTTGACCAGCGCGGTCTTGCCGTGGTCAATGTGTCCGGCGGTGCCGACGATGACGGAATGCATGGGATGACAGTATAGCTGGGCGGTTCAGTGCACGAAATGATGGTCTCCCCCCTGACCACCGTCGTTAGCAGAGCCTACCCACAGTTCATAAAATAACCCTTGCTAAGTGTACGCAACATGCGTAATAATGTACGCAATATGCGTAATGTGACTGCATTGGATACCTTGTTTTCGGGCGCGCGGCAGGGGGTGCTGGCAGCGACTCTCACGCAGCCCGACAAATGGTGGTATCTGTCCGAACTCGCTGACTTTCTTCACACCGGGCCATCCAGCCTACAACGGGAACTCCGCGCCTTGGTGCAGAGCGGCATCCTGGAGCACCGTCGAGATGGACGAAGGACCTATTTCAAGGCGGAGACTCGATCACCCATTTTTAGCGATTTGCGCAACATATTCGAGAAGACTGCCGGCGTCATTCCAACTTTGCGAATTGCCCTCCGGCCTTTTGACCGGAAGATCGCCAGCGCCGTTCTTTATGGCTCAATCGCGCGTGGCGAGCAACGCGTTACAAGCGATGTGGACCTCATGGTGATCGGAAGCGTAGGGCTGGCAGAACTCGCGCCATCTTTACGAAAGGCCGAAAAGCGCCTGGGGCGGGAAATTAACGCGGCCAACTATTCCGTTGACGAATTCCGCAAAAAAGTCGCCCAAGGCGATCATTTTCTGACAACCGTGCTCAAGGGCCGTCTACAATTCGTGAAGGGTGAACAGCGTGAGCTGGAGGCAATTACTCGCCAATGGTGAAGTTACCCGCCATAAGACTTCAAGAAAGGAACTGGATAGCATCCGGGCGGTCATTTTCCGCGACCTGGCGGACGCATCCATAAAGGGTCTGTCAGCCGACAGGCGCTTCGCTACTGCTTACAACGCGGCCTTACAAGCTGCAAAAATGGCCATCGCGTGTACAGGTTATCGCGTCAGCGCTCGTGCCGGACATCACAAGATCTCATTCGAGAGCCTTCACCTGGCGCTGGGCAAGACTGCGGAACCATATGGCGATTACTTTGACAGGTGCCGGCGCAAGCGAAACCTCATCGACTATGACGATGCTTACGTTGCGACCGAGACGGAAGCTCAGGAGATCGTAACTAAGGCGAACGAGTTGTTTTGTATGGTCGAGGAGTGGATCGCTAAGACCGATTCGTCGTTGAAGGCCGGAGAGCAACCGGATCGGGGACGGAAGAGTCTGCATCGCAAATCGTGAAATCCGTCAATCCGGCATCGAGCGTTGCCAAGCCACCAGCGCGAACTGATTTGCTGGTGGCTATGCTTTTCCTACCCACCTCCGCCGCAAAATGCGACAATAGACTTTCCCCATGAATAGTGCCGCTACCCTAGCCATCACTCCCGAGGTCGTCCGGGAGCATGGGCTCACGCCTGAGGAATACGAAAAGGTCAAACAACTGCTGGGCGGGCGCGAGCCGACCCTTACCGAGCTGGGCATTTTCAGCGTGATGTGGAGCGAGCACTGCTCCTACAAATCTTCGCGCGTGCATTTGAAGCGGCTGCCGACGCATAGCCGGCGCGTGCTACAGGGGCCGGGGGAGAATGCGGGCATCATTGATATTGGCGAGGGCTGGGCTTGCGCGTTCAAGATTGAGTCGCATAATCATCCGTCGTTCATTGAGCCGTTTCAAGGGGCGGCCACCGGGGTGGGCGGAATTTTGCGGGATATCTTCACCATGGGCGCGCGGCCGGTGGCGGTGATGGATTCGCTGCGCTTTGGGCCGATTACAGCTCGTGTGGGGCGGGCGCCCTCGCCCGCCAACGGCGAGCAGAGCTCGCCAGCCCAGACGGGGACGTCTGCCCCTACGCAACCTGAAATTCACAAGAATCAGTCGTTGCTGGAAGGCGTGGTCAGCGGCATTGCGTCTTATGGGAACTGCTTCGGAGTTCCGAACCTGGGTGGCGAAACCAAGTTTGAAGCGTGTTACTCGGGGAATCCGCTGGTGAATGCTTTCGCTCTGGGATTAGTCCGGCGCGACCAGATTTTTTATGCCAAGGCCGCGGGCGAAGGCAATCCGGTGATCTACGTGGGTTCGAAGACCGGGCGCGACGGCATTCACGGCGCCACCATGGCCAGCGAGGAGTTCAGCGAGGCTTCGGAAGCGAAGCGGCCCAACGTCCAGGTGGGCGATCCGTTTCTGGAGAAGCTTTTGCTCGAAGGCTGCCTCGAAGCCATGCAAACCGGCGCGATTGTCGGCATTCAGGATATGGGCGCGGCGGGGCTGACCTGCTCGACTTGCGAAATGGGCGGACGCGGCGGCGTGGGCATTGAGATTGAGCTGGACCGGGTGCCGCAGCGCGAAACCGGCATGAGCGCTTACGAGATCATGCTGAGCGAGTCGCAGGAGCGCATGCTGCTGGTGGCGAAAAAAGGGCGCGAGGATGAAGTCTTCCGCGTTTTCGAAAAATGGGGATTGGATGCGGTGGAAATCGGCCGCGTGACCAGCGATGGCAAGATGCGGGTGCGGCAACACGGGAAGGTTGTGGCAGAGATTCCCAACGCCGCGCTGACTGATGATGCTCCTGTGTACAAGCGGCCTCTCGAACGCTGGGAACCGGATGTGCCGCGCGAAATGCCCGATCACATCAAGCTGGGAGCGGGTGACCTGACGGAGAATTTGAAGCGCCTCCTCGCCAGCCCGAATCTCTGCGGCAAGCGCTGGCTGTGGCAACAGTACGATCACATGGTCCAGACCAATACAGTTGAGGCGCCGGGGGCGGGCGATGCCGGCGTGATTCGCATAAAAGGCTCGCAGCGTGGGCTTGCGATGGCACTCGATGGCAACAGCCGCTGGTGCTATCTCGATCCGCGGCTGGGGGCGATGCATGCGGTGGCCGAGGCGGCGCGCAACGTGGCCTGCGCAGGCGCCACTCCGGTGGGCGCGACCAATTGCCTGAACTTTGGCAATCCGGAGAAGCCGCACATCATGTGGCAGTTCTCGCAGGTGGTGGATGGCATCACCAAAGCTTGCGAGGAGCTGGAGATACCGATTACCGGCGGCAATGTGAGCTTTTATAACGAAACTCTGGGCGAGGGGATTTATCCCACGCCGGTTCTGGGCGTGGTAGGGATTCTTGAGGATGTGCACAAGGCGGTCTTTCCGCATTTTCGCGAAGCGGGAAAGACGATCGTGCTGCTGCAAGGTTCCGAGCCGGGAGATGCTACTGATGCCGAGTCGGAGTTCGGGTCGTCGGAGTATGCCAAGTCAATACTGGGCACGCTGTGGGGCTATCCCCCAGAATTGGAGTTGGAGAAGGAAGCGGCTCTGCAAAAAGCGTTGGTTGAGATGGCGGCCGCGGGGCTGGTCGAGTCGGCGCATGATTGCTCCGAAGGCGGAATCGTGGTGACGCTGGCGGAATGCAGCTTCGCTAAAAGCGTTGGAATGAAGGTTGATCTGGACTCTCAAGAACTACCGGCCGAGTTCGCGTTGTTCGGGGAAGATGCCAGCCGGGTGGTCATCTCATGCGACCGTAGTAACCTGCCGGGAATCCAACAAGCAGCGGTAAAATATGGCCTCCAGGTGGATGTGATTGGGGAGACAGTTTCCGAAAGAATAGAAATCAAGTTGGATGGCCGCATGGTGGTTTCGGCTAGCGTGAGCGACTTGCGCCAGGCTTATGAGAGCGCGCTGGAAAAGGGTTTGCACACTGAGCCGGCGGAAGTGCCGGACTTCGTGTAGGCTCAGGCGTCTCGTCTGGGCGGGCGAACGAAAGCTCGCCGGTTTCGCCACAAAGTAAGACCTAAATGCCGGGTTTCGATAAATTTCGCGAAGAGTGCGGGGTGGTCGCGATCTACGCCCATCCTGAGGCGGAGAAACTCGCTTATCTCGGCCTGCACGCGCTGCAGCATCGCGGGCAGGAGTCGGCGGGCATCGTCACCTCCGACGGCATGGCGCTGCACGTTCATAAAGCCATGGGCCTGGTGCAGGACATTTTTGTCGAAAGCGTGCTGGCCAAGTTGCGGGGAACGCTGGCCATCGGCCACACCCGCTATTCGACGGCGGGAGACTCCGCTCTGCTCAATGCACAGCCCATCATGGTGCAATCGAACAAGGGCGAGATGGCGCTGGCGCACAACGGCAACCTGGTGAATGCGCAGGAAATTCGGCACCGGCTGGAAGGCCAGGGATCGATCTTTCAGACCAACAGCGATACCGAAGTGATCGTGCACTTGATCGCGCTTTCCAAAGAACAGACACTGCCCGAGGCCATGGCCGATGCGTTGCGCCGCGTGGAGGGCGCATTTTCGCTGGTGATGATCAGCCCCGACCGGGTTTTCGCAGCGCGCGATCCGCGCGGCTTCCGTCCGTTGGCCATGGGCAGAATTCCGGCGCAGGGCATCGAGAAGCAGGACACGATTGTGTTCGCCTCCGAGACTTGCGCTTTCGATCTGATTGGGGCGACGTTTGAACGCGACGTGAAACCGGGCGAACTAATCGTCGTCGGCCCCGAGGGCGTTACCTCGCGCTTTTATGCGCCGACGCAGCCGCAGTCCAGTTGCATCTTTGAGCACGTTTACTTTTCACGGCCCGACAGCCTGGTGTTTGGGCGCGCGGTGCAAGATAGCCGCGAAGAACTGGGAAGGCAACTGGCGCGGGAAGCTCCTGCCGAAGGCGACTTGGTGGTGCCTGTCCCAGACTCGGGCGTGACCGCGGCCATGGGATACGCTTCGGAAAGCGGCATTCCCTTCCGCTTCGGGCTGATTCGCAATCACTACATTGGCCGCACTTTCATCGAGCCGCAGCAGACGGTGCGCGATTTCGGAGTCAAGCTCAAGCTGAATCCGGTGCGCAGCTTGCTCGAAGGCAAGCGGGTGGTGCTGATTGACGATTCCATTGTGCGCGGAACCACCAGCCGCAAGATTGTGCGCATGGTGCGCAGCGCGGGCGCTAAAGAAGTTCACCTGCGCATCTCCTGCCCGCCGACCATCTCTCCCTGTTTCTATGGCGTTGACACCCCTTCGAAAAAAGAGCTGATCGCCGCCAATAAGTCCGTCGAAGAGATACGTCAGTACATCGGCGCCGATTCGCTAGCTTACCTCTCGCTCGAAGGATTGAAGAAAGCCTGTGGCGAGGGCGAGAAGACGACTTACTGCTCCGCCTGCTACACCGGCTCGTACCCTACCAGCTGGGTGGATGTGGAAGAGATCCAGCCGGCCGGCGTGGGGAAGCGTTAGGAAAGGCCGAGGAGAGAGCGATGAACATCGAAATCAGGGATGCGGGGCTTGAGGCCAGAATTCAAAAACAGATCCAGGCGACTGGCTCCGGGAGCGTCGAGGAAGTCTTGCTCCGCTTGCTTGAAACCCAGGAGGAGCAGGATCGCTGGCTGTTGGAGAACCGTGAGGCCATCAACGTAAAGATTCGGCGGGGCATGGATCAACTCGAGCGGGGCGAAGGAATCCCTGAAGACCAGCTCGATGCTTATCTGGCGAAGCTGAAAACCAAGCCGGAATGAGCGCACGCTAAGTTCTCGCCCCGGAAGCCGCGTCCGACCTTGTCCAGATCTGGCGGTACATCAAGAAACAAAGAAGCATCGCGGTAGCAGACCGTGTTGAATCGGTCATGCGGGACAAGATCGTCTTCTTGGCGGAAAACCCACGCACCGGACATTGGCGCAAGAATCTGACGGATGAGGCTGTGAGGTTCTTCCCGGTCTACTCCTACCTAATCGTCTATCGTCCCAACACGAAGCCTTTGCAAGTGGTCTCAATTCTCCACGGCCGACGCGACGTGGAGCAAATCCTCAAGGATCGTCTGTAAGCCTCGCGGTTTTCCTGGCTAGAACGTCGCCCTTACCCCCAACTGCGCCGCAAACGGAATGCCTACCGTCGTGCCGGGACCGAAGAAATCCCCCAGCGCCCCCGCGGGGACGAGCAGTTGCTTAGGATTCGTGACCGGAGTGCACACCCCTGGGCAGAGTGCGGTGACATTAGTCAGGCTATTGACGGGCAGGACGGAAATGGAAGTCACGTAGTTGGCTCCGGGATTGTTGCGATTGAAAAGGTTAAAGAGTTCGGCGAACGGAACGATGGACCAGCGATCTCCGACCTTGAGCGGCCGGCTGACGCGCAGATCAGCCTGAATGTACGGCGTCCCGCGGAACTCGTCGAGAGCGGTTTGCACGCCATTCACTACCGCGCGGTCGTCCAAGCTATCTCCGAAACCATTCACGTCCACCGGCGTCGTGAGCGTGATGGGACGTCCGGTTTCAGCTTGCGTCAACGTGGTGAGTTGGAACCCGCCGGGCGCGTAATAGGTTCCGGCAAGAACAAAGCGGGAAGTGACGTCTTCACCTGACGGTCCATAGTCGCCCGGACCAAAGGGCTTCAGTGGATTGCAAACTCCGTTTACATAATCAAACAGTTCGCCGAGCACGCATCCCCAGGTCTTCGCCCGCGATAGCGTGTAGTTCGCGACCAGGTCAAAACGGCGCGAGACGTTCCCCTGCAAGTGAATCATCAAGGCGTTGTAGCTGGAACGATTGTCGGATTTGAAAACCGCAACGCTGGGCGCCCCGGCAGGCAGGGTGAACCCGGCCTCGTACTGGTAACGCCGGTAGCCGTGATTGCCTTCCTCGTGAGTGTAGTCGGCGCTCAGCGTCCACTTCGAGTTGAATGCATGCTGGACGCCTCCGGTAGCGTGTAGGGCATAAGGCGTCTTGTAATTGGGGTCAATCAGGGCGCCGGGGCTGCCGGCGGACAGGCAACCGGCACTGGGAGTCGCGGTCGTGGGACCGATGCAGGGTTGCGGAGCGGCGTTCACGGCTTGGAAGGCGGTCACCCAGCCATTCTGCGCAAGGTCGTCAAAGTAGAGACCGAAACCGGCGCGAATCACAGTGTTGGCGGAATTTCCCGGCGCGTAGGCGATACCGATGCGCGGGCCGAACTGTTTGCGGTCGTCGTGAGGCACACCATTCACCAGAGAAACTCCCAGAGCTTGCAGCGTGATGTAAGCGGGATTGGCCAACTGACTCCGGCCGGAGGCGGTGAACAGTCCAAAAGTGGTGTCCCAGCGCACGCCGTAGTTGACGGTCAGATGCGACGTCGCGCGCCAGGAATCCTCTGCGTAAAGCCCGAGTCTTTGCACGTTTTGCGAAAAACTGCCGTTGCCGGCGGGCGTGACGCTGGCTCCTGCCGCTAAATCAGCCGTGAACTGCGTGGCATTCGTCAAATAAAAAGTTGGGTCGTGGGGAAACGTGTACAGAGTTTCCTGATTTCCCGGAAACGCGCCGCTGAGCACCGGCTCATGAATGAAGTTGATGCCGAGTCTGGGCGCATGGTCCCCCGAACCCCGGCTCACGTCGTAACGGAACTGATATTTCTCCTGATTACGCAACTCTGGAAACGCGGTGATGGGCGTAATGAACTGATTGTCACCGAAAGTCTCGAAGCCGGAAATCGTCAGCGAAGTCGAAGTAAAAGGAAAAGCCAGGGCGAAGCCGAGATTCGAATTACGCGCCTCGGTGAGGTGCAATCCGCTGGCATCAAACACGAACGTCCCCAGCCAGGTTGGACTGAAAAGATACTGGTTGCTGATCGCCAGGTTCATGTAGTTGTTGTGTTGCTCGAGACCGGTCGAGGGCAACGCAGCCTGCTGTACCAGAGCATTGTGGGTGACGTAATTGTCAATGGCGGCGCGCAGGAACCATTGCGACTTCTGCGATTGCGACCAGTCGAAACGGGTGGTGGCCAGGTAATCGCGGAACGGGACAGGAACGCTGTTAGGCACCGGAATCGAGCTTATCCCGGGAACCAGTCCTTGCCCCGCTAGAGATGCGAGGGCATTGAACTGGGCCTGGCTGGCGGGGCTGTAGGCGATGCTGGCGTTCTCGTGAACGTACTCGAGCGAAGTGAAAAACCATAGCTTGTTTTTCTGTATGGGCCCGCCGATGGTGCCTGCGTAATTCTGCCGCGAGAACGGCTGCTTCGGATTGGAGGCGGGATTTTCGATCGGAAAGCGCGCGTTGAGCGCCGCCGCACGCCCGTAGAAGGCTCCGCTGCCGTGCCAGTCGTTGGTTCCACGTTTGGTGGTAATCACGACGGAGCCCGCGGTAGTGCGTCCGGTGTCGGCATCCTCCTGCGCGGTGCGCACGGCAAATTCCTGAATGGCATCGGGAGAAATATTCTGTAAAAAGCCGCCGATGTAATCGTCGGAGTTGTCGCCGCCATCGACGGATAGTTCATTGTTCAGTCCCGAGCTGCCGCCGGTGGAGACCGCAGTGATGCGTGCCTTGGTGGGATCGGAGGGTTCGACCGGTTCGGTGCCGGGCGCGAGATATGCGATGTTGGCGAAACTGCGGGCGGCCAGCGGAATGGTTTCAAGGTCCTGAGTCGAAACCGTGGCCTGATGCACGACGCTGGCGAGATCAATGGGTTCAGTGGTGATGGACGAAACCTGGGCTTGCACGTTGACGGTTTGCTTGACGGCGGCGGGGCTTAGTGTGACAGCGATATCGCGCACGGAGCTGACGACGACGGCCACATTCGCGTGCGCCTCGGCAAAGCCGCTGGCGGTGACCACGGCGCGATATGTTCCCGGCAGCAGTTCGCCCAGGCTGAACTCTCCGTGATCGTCGCTTCTGGTCTCGCGCTTCCGGGAAGCACCCGCCGCCTGGACCACGATCTTGGCGGCGGCGATGCGGCCGCCGTTGGCGTCCTGAACAGTGCCGCGCAGAGCGCCGGTGGAAACCTGGGCGTGAAGGCCGGCGGCGAAAACAAAGATAGAGACTGCAAGCCCTGCAGTTCTGAGCCGGACCGCCCTTGCAGTATTAGCCGCCATGAGAATGGTATTTTCGCCAACCGTCGAGCAGCCTGTTTGAAAAACTCAATTTCTTGTCATCCCGAGCCGAGCGAGGGATCTGCAGTTGCTGAAGAATCCAACGAAACTGCAGATTCCTCGTCGCTTCGCTCCTCGGAATGACAATGCTCCGAAATTCTTCGCCAAGCTACTAGAGAAGCGGAATGAGACTACCGGGCAAACTGGGATTACTACCAGAGGTAGTTCTTTAGCGGCCCCGCCGGCGCGCAGAAACCACGCGTGGGATGCCTTGCAGGTCGTTTGTAATTTGAAGACTGTCCCAGCCGGAAAGCAATTCCTCCACCCCGCCTGCGATAGTTCCGCTGATTTCCATTATCAGCCAGCCGCCGGGGTTGAGAGCGGCTTCAGCTTGCGGGATAAGACGTGTGATGACCTCGATTCCGGTGGGCCCGGCGAAGACCGCGTTGCGCGGCTCGAATTTGCGGACTTCGAGCTGGACTTGATCTTCTTCGGATTCGCCGACATAAGGCGGATTCGAGACCACGAAATCGAAATACTGCGATGGGAGTCCTTGCAGAAGATCGGCTGGATGGAAGCGAACCCGGGTTTCGAATTGCAGGCGGCTGGCATTGACGCGGGCGATTTCGAGAGCCGCGGGAGAGATATCCGTGGCGTGAATTTCAGCCTGGGGCAGTTCTTTGGCGAGCGCTAGGGCGATGCAGCCCGAGCCGGTGCCGACGTCAACGACACGGCAGGTTGCTAAGGCGCGCGCGAGTGGCAGAATGGTTTCGATTACATGCTCGGTTTCGGGGCGCGGGATTAGCACCGCGGGGGAGACGATCAAATCCATGCCCCAGAACTCCTGGTGCCCGGTGATGTACTGTGACGGAACACCCTGGGCGCGTTGAGCGAGCGCAGCGTCGTAGCGGGCCCCTTCTTCGCTGGTGAGTTCGCGCTCCGGATGAGCATGGAGGTAGGCGCGATCCACGCCGAGCGTGAACATGAGAAGCACTTCGGCATTCATGCGAGGCGAGCCGACGTTCGCAGTGGTCAAGCGTTCGATGGCCGAGGCAAGAGCTGCTTTGAGGAGCACGAAGCTATTTCATCACATCAAGCGGGACCAGCACGCTCGCAGTTCGCGCTTTCGGCTGATCAGCTCGATTGATCCAATCCTAACTTACCCAATCTAAAACCTTGTAATAGGCTCCTGCAAAGGGTAGGAACCACGGCCTGCCGTTGTAGAGGCCCAGGGGCGCGCCGGGAAATGGAATGCCGACGAAGGGGTTTTCTGGATTATCGCCGGCGATCAGCTCTGCCATTTTTTGTCCCTGATAGGTCGCCATGGCAACGCCGTGGCCAGCGTAGCCAAGGGCATAGTAGATACCCTCCAACTGACCGGCGTGCGGCATGATGTCGAAGGCGAAATCCAGTGTGCCGCCCCACACGTAGTCAACCTTTGCGTCGCGCAATTGCGGATAGACTTCAATCATTCCCTGTCGCAGGATTCCAGCACTGCGTCGAATCGAACTGCTGGTCTCCGGGAAGAATGCTGCGCGGCCGCCGAACAACATGCGGCGATCGGGAGTGAGCCGGTAGTAATAAAGATAATTCTTCGAGTCATAGATCATGCGGTTTCGCGGGCTCAACTCCTGCGCCAAGTTGCTGGGCAGAACTTCCGTGGTGATGATGTAGGAACCGATGGGAATGATTTTCTTCCGCAACGCAGGCGTGGCTTTCCCGGTATAACCGCTGGTGGCGACAAATATATTCCGAGCCCAAACTGAGCCGTGAGCAGTGGTCACCTGCCAACCGGAGACACCTTGACGCGACTCGCGCTCGATCTTTTCAACGGGCGTATTCTCGACGATCCGGGCGCCTGCTTTCGTCGCCGCTCGCGCAAGTCCAGCGACGTAGCGCGCCGGATTGAGTCCCGCGCTGACTTCATCCACCATGCCGCCGTGATAGATCGACGAGCCGATATCAGCGTTTAGTTCATCGCGGGGCACAACCCGAATCTGATGGCCGAATTCTCGCGCGATGACTTCTGCCTGCCGAGCGTAGTCGTCGAAATGCTTCTGTTTGCAGGCGACTTCCAGATGCCCGCAGCGGGAGAAGTCGCAATCAATCGCTTCTTCGCGAATGATCTGTTCCACGCAATCAATCGAGGCCAGGGACGCGGCATACATGCGCCGGGCGCGCTCACGGCCGTACATCGAGATTAACTTGTTCACGCCCAGCTTCAGGCCGGTGAGCACCATGCCGCCGTTGCGCGAACTGGCTCCCCAGCCGATGGTATGAGCCTCGAGCACGGCGACCGTCGCGCCGCGCCTGGCCAGGGTTCGCGCGGCCGACAGCCCGGTGTAGCCGGCGCCGATAATGGCCACGTCCACGCCTTCGGGCAATGGCTGGGCGGGGTCGGTTGCGGGCATTGCAGCCGTGGTCAGCCAATAGTTTTGTTCGGCGATGGCCATTGTCGGAACTAGTGTCCGCTCTGGTGACGCTCACAACACCGCGGTTTCTTCGATCATCCTGCCTTCCGCGAAACGTGCCAGGCCCAGCAATGAGGTATCCACCAAGTCGCATTTTCCGGTAAGAATCAAATCCGACAGAATTTTCCCAGTGGCGGGCGCGTGCATTACGCCGTGGCCGCTGAAGCCGTTCGCTAGAAAGAATCCCGGGACGCCGGGCGCCTCACCCAAAATCGGATGATGATCGGGCGTCATCTCATAGAGTCCGGCCCAGGCCCGTTTGGGATTCACGGCAAGATTTTCGAACATCGGCACACGATCGGCTGCCCGGGTCAGAATCTTCTCGATAAACCCAGGCTCGACGTCCGTTTTGTATCCCGGAGTCTCTTCCGGATCGTTCCACGCCAGCAAGAATCCCAGACCCTCCGGGCGGAAATGAAAACCATTCGACATGTCAATGATCATCGGAGCGGTGTGCGGAAATTGATCAAACGGCTCGGTCGGAACCAGCATGCGGCGCAACGGTTCGACCGGCAGGTCAACTCCAGCCATTCCGGCGACTTCTGCGGCCCACGGGCCGGCGGCGTTGACCACCTTGCGGGTGGAGATATTTCCACTTGTCGTCTCCACGCTGGCGATGCCCTGTGCGTCCCGCTGAATGCCGGTGACCTGCGTGTTCTTGCGGAGCTTAGCGCCCTGGTCAGATGCCGAAGTCATGAATCCGACCATGGCGCTGTACGGATCGACGAAACCGTCGGTCGAGGAGAAACTTCCGCCGACGATGTCATCGGAACGGAGCTGCGGGAACATGCTGCGAATTTCGTCAGCCGTAATCAGGCGGACATCTTTCAATCCGAGTGCGACTTGCTTTTCATAATTCGTGCGCAGGTATGAGAGATGCTTTTCGCTAGTGGCACAGAATAGGTAACCTTGCGGACGATAACCGGAAGGATGTCCCAAACGCTCTTCGAAGCCTGCGTAAAAAGGGATGGAATAAAGCGACATTTGTATGCTGATCGGGGTCGAGAACTGCGCCCGCACTCCGCCCATGCTTTTGCCGGTGGAACCTTTGCCCTGGGCAGTTTCGCGCTCGAGCACCATGACATCTTTACACCCGGCGGCAGTCAAATGGTAGGCAATGCTGGACCCGACAATCCCTCCGCCGACGATGACGACTTCCGCGGTTTGCATGAAATTTGCATTGTAGTGCATGGGCGATCACGAGGGTCCTACAGCACCCGTCCTCCCATCGGTTACCTTGAACCTCGTCCGGCGCGCCCGTAAACTAACAACAGATGCACATGCATAGCGGACACGGCGCGAGCCAGCGGACCTCCAGGGTCCTGCGGATTTCGCTGGTCGCGACTCTGGCCTACATTGTGCTGCTGGTGATTGCCGGCATCCGCGCCCATTCTCTGGCACTGCTTTCCGAGGCCGGGCACAATCTGTCGGATTTTCTGGCGCTGCTGCTTTCGCTGACTGCTGTCTATCTGCAATCGCGTCCGCCCAGCGCCACCAAGACCTATGGATACCATCGCGCCGGAGTGCTGGCGGCGCTGGTCAATGCGGCGTCGCTGGTTGCGGTTTCGTTCTTTATTTTCTACGAGGCGTTCTGGCGGCTGCGGAATCCGGAGCAGGTGCAGGCCGGCGTGATGATCTCAGTGGCGGCCGCAGGGGTGGTGATGAATGGCGTGATTGCGCTGCTGCTTTACCGGTCGGGCCGCGACGTGAACATTCGCAGCGCGTTTCTGCACGAGATTGGAGATACGCTTTCCACTGCCGCCGTCATCGTGGGCGGCTGGGCGATTCTGGTGACGCACCAGTACTGGATTGATTCAGCGCTTTCGGTTGGGATTGGCGTGTTGATCCTGTGGTCCGGGTTTGGCATTGTGCGCGAGACTCTGAATATTCTGCTCGAAGGTACGCCGCGCGGGGTCAAACTGGAGCGCGTGGAGGCGGCGATGCGGGCGATTGAGGGCGTGAACGATGTTCATGATCTGCACGTGTGGAGCATTGGGTCGGAGTCGCGCGCCTTGTCCTGCCACATTTCGATTGCGGATATTCCCCCCTCGGTGAGCGAACGCATTCTGCGCGATGTGAAAGATCGCCTGCGTCAGGATTTTCGTATTGATCACACCACCATTCAGTTCGAGCACGTGGTGTGTGAAGTGGCGCATGGGTGTGTGATTCCGGTGGAGGACGCGGAACATCATCACAGTCACTGATACAATTGCGCGAATCAAATCCTTGCTTGGAGGTCCACATGAACCGCCGTCAAGTCTGCGCACTTTCAATTGTCGTTCTTTTTGTCGTGTCCGCCGCCCAGGCTTCAGGCAAGAAGAGTGTCGATAGCCTTCTCGCGGCCGACGCCGGATGGATGAAAGTCTTCTCCGCGAAGAATCTGGCACAATCGGTCGCCTACTTCGAGGAAAACGGATCGATGTTGGGGCCTAATGCGCCGATTGTGACCGGCAAGGAAGCCATTACCAAAAATCTCTCGCAATTCTTTGCGATCCCCGCTCTAAAACTCACCTGGCTTGCGGATAAAGCCAATGTGGCCCGATCCGGCGAACTCGGCTATACCAGCGGCGCCTATCAGATGACCTTCAGCGATGCGACTGGCAAGACACTGTCGGACAAGGGCAAGTATGTGACGGTGTGGAAGAAGCAAAAGGATGGCAGCTGGAAGGTCTCGCTGGACATTTTTAACACAGACCTGCCCCCGGCGGGTGCGCCTTAGCCGACTATGAATTTGTTTTGCGCTGTCGCCCAAAGATCTCTCTCACCCGCTCAATCGTGTCGGCCTCTTCCGGCAGCTTATCCGGCCGCAGCCGCACAATTCTCGGAAAGCGCAACGCATAGCCGCTCTCGTGCCGGTCAGAGCGCATCATGTTGTTGAAGGCCACCTCCAGCACAATCTTCGGTTCGACGGTCAGACGGAACCCTTGGTCTTCGACCGTGTGCTCCAGGAACCACTTGGTCATCTCGGCGATCTCGCCGTCGGTTAATCCCGAGTAAGCCTTGCCGATGTTCACCAGCTTTTCTCCGTCGCGGACCGCGAAAGTGTAGTCGCTCAGCACTCCGATTCGTTTGCCGTGGCCATATTCCACCGCGGTTACTACCACATCGAGGGTCGCCAGCTCACGCTTCAGCTTGAGCCAGGATTTTCCCCGGCGCCCCGGCGTGTATGCGGATTCCGGATCTTTGATCATGAGGCCTTCGTTGCCGTGGGCCTGCGCGGCTTCGAACAACTGATCAAGTTCCGGAGGCGTGGAAGCGCGAAAGACAGGCGCGCGGATGACCGCGGCGGCTACCGCTTCTTCTGGAGAATCGAGCAGCAACCCGGGTTGAGCACCGCGGGAATGCGCTTTCACAGGATTGCGAGGAGCGGCGAGAAGGCCGTCAAGTATCGCGGCCCGCTCGCGCACTGGCTTGTCAATCAGCAGGTCTCCTCCGGCGTATAAGATGTCAAAGACGAGATAGGCCACGGGCACGTCGCGCATCATCTGCTGGCTGACTTTTTTCCGGCCGAGGCGCCGTTGCAGGGCGCTGAAAGGCTGGGCGCGGCCGGGATCGCCGGACTCGGCGGTCAGACGGCTCCAGGCCACGATTTCACCGTCGAAGATCGCATCGCCGGAAAAGCCTGCAAGGGCGCCGGGCAACTCAGGAAATGACTCTGTGATGTCGTCGCGTGTGCGGGAAAAGATTCGCACCTCGCCTCCCGAGCAGTGCGCCTGCGCGCGGATGCCGTCGTATTTGTCCTCGACCAACGCGTTTGCGAAATAGCTCAGCGCATCTTCGGCGGATCGCGCGGGGCTGGCCAGCATGAACCCCAGCGGGTGAAACAAGCGCATCCTGGCCAGGGAAAGTTTGCCGCCAGCGGCAAGCGTGAGCGTTTCACCGATGTCGCCGAGCAGCATGTTAGCGCGCTGCACCGCGCTTGAGGTCTCGCCGTAGGCTTGCGCGATTGCTTCTTCGACCAAGGTCTCTTTCAGGCCGATGCGCAAATCGCCGGTCATGATCTTAATGATGTACTTGGCTTCGAGCGGCGTGACTTGGAAGAGCAGTTCGCGGACCTCGGCAGCTTTGGCCGCAGGACCGCGCGTGGCGGCGATCTTTCGAAATGCGGCTTGCATTTGAGCAACGCTCGACTCGCGATTTGCGCTCGGTGTCGGAAGCACTTCCGCAGCCACTGCACCCAAGTCTCCTAAGCGGCGGTAAACTGAGCTCAATTCCTCCTCGGTCTTTCCTGAGAGCTCCTGCACCATTCGCCACAGCAATGCACCACCCACCTGCAGCGTCGTCTCCTCCCAGACCGGAAACGGCCTGCCGGAAAGAAAAACCGCAGCTACGGATGCGTCCAGCACGGTGCTTGACCTGAAATAGTCTCCGACAATCGCGATTTTCTCCAGCTTCTTGGTCGTGCCCGCGATGCGTTCGCAGGCTTCGGCGAATTTACGCATAACCCCCTCAGGCTCCGGTAAATAGCAGCCCCACACTATTATCCAATGCTGACCCCGTCCCCGCTTGTGGTACCCTTGATTGTTACTTTTTGCTGGAGAGATCATCCAACCTCTATGGGATTCCTGCGGACATTGTGGCGCTTCCTGGTAGCCGTCCAGCTCCTGCCTGCACTCGAGGGCGGCGAGGAGACGCTTGTAGGCGGCCAGGCCGTGCTCGAAGGCGTGATGATGCGCTCGCCGCATGCGTGGGCGATTGCCTGCCGCAAACCTTCAGGCGAGGTTTCCACCCACAGCGAGCCTCTGGAGCGGCTTTCCGAGAAGCATAAATGGATGGCCTGGCCGGTGGTTCGCGGCGTTATTACGCTTGGCCATGCCATGGCGCTGGGTTTCCGGGCACTGAAGTTTTCGGCGAACGTGGCGCTGGACGAGCTGCAAGCTTCCCTGCCGGGGAATGCGAAGCCGGAGAAAAAGCTGGAAATCAGCGGATGGATCGCGGCGGTTAACATCATCATCTCGGTGGGCTTTTTCATTTTCATGTATAAGTTTTTGCCGCTGGTGGCGACCACCGAACTCAAGCGGGTGGACCCCGTCTTTAGCGGGCAGATCATGTTTAACCTGGTGGACGGCATCATTCGCCTGGTCTTATTTTTGCTGTTTATTTGGGGAACATCGCTATTGGGCGATATCCGCCGGGTTTACCAATATCACGGAGCCGAGCACAAAACGGTTTACGCCTTTGAGAACGGTGATCCGCTGGAGACGGCAGCGGTGCAGAAATATTCAACCTACCATCCGCGCTGCGGCACAAGTTTCCTGATGACGGTAATGATCATCTCCATTCTGGCCTACATGCTGGTACCGGTGACCACCTTCTGGGCGCGCTTTGCGGTGCGCATCGCGCTGCTGCCGGTGATTACCGGCCTGTCATACGAGATCATTCGCTACAGCGCCAGGCATCGCGGATCGCTTTTTGCCGTGATGACCGCGCCCGGACTCTGGCTGCAACGCATCACCACGCAGCCTCCGGCGGACGAGCAGGCTCAGTGCGCCATCATCGCGCTTGACCACGCCATGGCTCTGGAAAAAGAGCGTGGCGGCGAACTCGTAATTGCCTAGGGGGCGCCCCCCGTCTCCCCTCATTCGTCCTTGGTCGTTCGTCGGTGGCTCAACCCAGTCGCGTTCGGCTGGCCTCGCTTCCAATCTGGGTCATTCATCACATACAGCCCGGCGGATGAGGCGCTAAAAGTGCCCCTGGAGGTGCTGCATGTCATCATCGTTCCGGGACTTGAGGGTTTGGCAGGAGGCCCTGAAGTTGGCCGCTGAGATTTACCGGGGCACGGCTAACTTTCCCAGGCACGAGCTTTACGGGTTGAGTCAGCAGATTCGCCGGGCCGCAGTCTCCGTGCCCAGCAATATTGCGGAGGGGAAAGGCCATCGTTCCGACCGGGAGTTTGCGCATTTTTTGTTTCATGCACGTGGATCGCTCTTGGAGCTGCAGACTCAGCTACAGATCGCAGAGGAATTACAATATTGGTCCGGTGAAGATGGCCAGCGTCTCTCCGCGATGGCAGACGGAGTGGGCCGCGCACTCAGTGGCCTGATCAACTCTCTGGACAAGAGAGCTGCCGCATGACGTGTTTTGCGAACGACGTACGACCAACGACGTCTAACCAACGACCTACGACAAAAGGCAGCCGCATGAAGGGTTTTGCGAACGACGAACGACGTACGACCAACGACGAAGGACCAACAACCAACGACGTACGACCTACGACAAAAGGCAGCCGCATGAAGGGTTTTGCCAACGACGAACGACCAACGACGAAGGACCAACAACCAACGACGTACGACCTACGACAAAAGGGCAGCCGCATGAAGGGTTTTGCCAACGACGTACGACCAACGACGAACGACCATGTTTGAACGCCTTGACCAAATCGAAGCCCGTTACGAAGAACTGACCCAGGCGCTGGCGTCGCCCGAGATCACTGGAGATTCGGCGAGATACCAGAAGACTGCCAAGGCGCACAGCGAAATCTCGCCCATAGTCGAAAAATATCGCGAATACAAGGACCTGACCCGTGGCATTGCGGAGAGCCGGGCCATGCTGGCGGAAGAAAAAGACCCGGAGATGCGGGCGTACGCGCAGGAAGAGTTGGACAAGCTGCAAGCCCGCGTGGGCGGAGTGGAAGAGGAATTGAAAGTACTGCTGCTGCCCAAGGATCCGAACGACGAGAAAGATGTGGTGCTGGAGATCCGCGCCGGCACGGGCGGCGACGAGGCCACGCTTTTTGCTGCCGAAATGTTTCGCATGTACACGCGCTATGCCGAGACCCAGGGCTGGAAGGTCGAGGTGCTTTCGTCTTCTGAGTCCTCGGCTGGCGGCCTGAAAGAGGTGATTGCGCTGATTGAGGGCAATCGGGTTTATTCGCGGTTGAAATATGAGAGTGGAGTGCATCGCGTGCAGCGCGTGCCCGCGACCGAGCAGCAGGGACGGGTGCATACTTCCGCGGTGACCGTTGCCGTCCTGCCCGAGGCCGAAGACGTGGACATCAAGATTGACGCCAAGGACCTGCGGGTGGATACGTTCTGCTCGTCCGGTCCGGGCGGGCAGTCGGTGAACACGACGTATTCCGCAATTCGCATCACTCACATTCCGACGAACACGGTGGTGAGCTGTCAGGACGAAAAATCGCAGATCAAGAACCGCGATAAAGCCATGCGCGTGCTGCGTTCGCGTTTGTACGAAATGGAAATGCAAAAGCAGCAGGACGCGCTGGCCAAAGAACGCAAAGCCATGGTCGGCTCGGGCGACCGCAGCGAGAAGATCCGCACTTACAATTTCCCGCAGAACCGGGTGACCGATCACCGCATCGGGCTGACCATTCATCAGCTTCAGGAAGTGATGGACGGCAAGCTGCAGCCGGTGGTTGAAGCGCTGGGCGCGCATTACCAGGCGGAGAAGCTGAAGGGGGAGACGGGCACGGTGATGTAAACAATGCGTCCCGTGCGCCGGAGTCACGCGTATCTTCGATGCCGTTCACCGATATGCACCATGCTGGTGTATACTGGTGCTTATATGGCAACTGCGAAACGAGCACCAGAAAAGCATGTCCGGCGAAGCGTTACCTTGCCGCCGAGAATCGCCAAACAGGTTGAGGGCCTGGCGAAGCGGCGCGCTCTCAGCGACAACCGTGTTCTGGTGGAGCTCATCGAACAGGGAATCGAAGCCAGCAAGCAGAAGGAGAAGGCGTTCTTCCAGTTGGCCGAGCGTTTCCGGGCCGCGAGCGATCCGGAACAAGTCAAGCACCTGGGCGATGAGTTGGGACGTTTCGTGTTTGGTGAGTAATGCCACAAATCGAAAACTGGTCCCGGCTCCCCGCCGCTGTCCGAGACCATCTGATCCAGCGCATGCACGACCGTGATATTGGCCTGGAAGACCTTAACCAATTGCGAGTTTGGATGGATTCGAAGCCAGATGTGCCCGAAGGGCCGTGGGTCAAGGACTTTGGCTCGTTCAAGCTTTGCGGCGAAGGCAAGTACCCAAAGACTTTCCTTCTGCCCCACCAGTCGGCTCGGGGGGTGGAGCTGTAGTTTGCGCACAGGCGGCACGCCCCGCGCCTACATCGAGTAAACGGGATCAATCGCGAACCCGCCTCAGCCCCCAGTACACCACCGGCCCCATCCCAATCGCCAATGGTCCCCAGAGCAGCGCGTAGCGGTCGCTGCCGAGTAGGGCGACTATGCTCATCACCACCGGCGCGGCAACCGCGTAAAACAGTCCTGTGCGTCCCCACGGAATCACGAACGGTCGGGGCATGTCGGGTTGCTTGCGGCGCAATTGCCATGCGGCCAGAACGGTCAGCACTGTGGTTGCGATGCGCAGCCAGTTGTAAATGCTGATCAACTGCACCAGGCTTTGCAGGGCCAGCGCGCCGTACACCACCGCGGAAACGATGATTGCGATCCAGGGCGTTCCGTAGCGCGGATGAATGCGCGTGAGCTGCTTCGGCAGATAGCCGTCTTCGGCCATGGTGGACGGCATGCGCGTCGAGGTCAGGACCGTGGCATTCAGCAAAGCGACGTTGGTGACCATGGCGGCGAGGGTCATCCAGGCTCCCAGCCAGGGACCGCCGATGAGTTGCGCCGCGTCGGAGAAGTAACGCGTGTGCCAGTTCTGCCAGTCGCCGAGGGCCGCGAGCGACGCCAGCGTCGGCAGGAAATAAACGGCAATCGACAGCGGCACCACGATCGCCAGCGCCCGCGGATAACTGCGGCGCGGGTTTTCAACTTCTTCGGCGACGCTTGAAAGCTGCTCATAGCCCGAATAGGCCCACAGGCCGAGAGCCAGGCCCACGCCGAAGATCTGGAACGGAGGCTGATGGGGCGGAATCAGCGGCACAAATGGGTTGTGCTTCCACTTGGCGAATCCGGCTACGCAGAGTACGAGTACGGGCAGGAGAATGAACATTTCGAGCACCGTGGCCAGCTTGCCGACCATTTGAATCCCGCGCACGTTGACGTAGGTGATGAGCGCGATCAAGGCCAGCGAGACCAGGTAATGTTTCCAGCCCGTGAGTTGAGGAAAGTAGAAGCCGAGATAGTCGGTGAACAACACGCTATAGGCGCCGCCGAGAACGAACGAGGCGGACCAGTTCCACCAGCCGGCGAGGAATCCCCAGAAATCGCCGAAGCCGGCGCGGGTCCAGCGGTAGAAACCGCCTTCGACCGGCATCGCCGTGGTGAGTTCGGCGCTTACCAGCGATACCGGAATGCTCCAGAAGAACGGCAGCACCAGCATGTAAAGCAGGGCCATGCCGGGGCCGGAGGTGGTGACCATGTCCTCGAGGCCGAAAGGGCCGCCGGTGCAGTAGGAGAACATTACCCAGACAAAGTAGAAGAGTCCGGCTTTGCGGACTACGGACTTGATGGCGGAGTGATTGGAAGCAGCCAAGGGTTTAAAGGGAATGATTATACGGAGGAAAGAGGGCGGGGGGTGGGAAATAGATGCGGGCGGTATTGATCTAAGCTGGCCGTCTGGTCGTTCTGCTGCTATTTCTTCGCCGCATCGGCGGGAGGCGTCCAAGTGAAGCCGTGACTATTGCCGGCTGAATCGGCGAAGCCACCTGAAACCATACCTGAATTGTTGATCCCAAAAGCCAAACCTGAGACTGATCCGGGGAACGCTATCTCTTGAAGGTTCCCGTTCTGGTATACGAACCCCTGGGAGGCATTCTGTCCAGATGGGCGATACTGACCGACAATTGCTCGAAGGTCATTGAGTCCGAACGCGGTATACAGTTTGGCGGGAACCCTGATGGTCTGAAACTTCCCTCCAACATAGAGAAAGCCGGTTCCTGTGGCCCCAACTTGGTCATCACCTAAGGCTTGACCAAGGCCATTTATCCCTACTAAATCAGTTTCTGAGAATCCCGGTCGTCTGACCGCAAGGTATGATCCATCCTTGTACTCGAACCCTACCGTGTTATTGGAGTTTATCAAGAGATACCCTACAACCACCCCGGCATTGTTAATCGCAAATGCTACGGTAGAAGAGTGGCTGCTTGGAAAACTAACTGTGGTAAAGGTCTGGGTCTGCAAATCATAAATGAACGAAGACAGACCATTACTACCTACAATCTGACCCACGTCGTTAATCCCATAGGCAAAATTTTGGGGTACATCCGGGTCATCAATGGTCGTGTACACGCCTCCACTAAGAAAGAATCCGTGATTATTTCCACTCGAATCATTGTAACCTCCAACAACGTCGCCTGCGCCGTTAATGCCATAAGCTTGCGTGTAAACTGCACCGGGGAAATCTATTTGCGTATATGTCCCCTGCGCCAACGCCAGCGGCGTGGTTGCGAGCAGAAGAATGGCGAGCGAGAGAACAGCTTTGCGAAATGGCATGGCAGACTCCTTCTTGAATCTATTTCTTCCCCGCATCAGCGGGCGGCGTCCAGGTGAAACCGTGCACTACACCGTTCGATTCAATGAAGAACCCTACTACTTCCCCAGATGAACTAACTCCGTAGGCCACCGTTTCCGTGCCGCCCGGGAATTGCAATTCCTGCAAAGTATTGCTTTCGTAAAGGAAGCCAGCCGTTACGTTTGATGATGGATGGTAGTATCCCACCAGCGCGCTTCCCGTCGGGTTAATTCCATACACGACGGCACTGGGGGCATTGGGTATTTGCGCGTCACGATATTTGCCGTTGCTGTACAAGAAGCTCTGAAATCCTCTTGCTATAGTACTGATGTAGCCCGTCAGCTCCGTGGAGCTGCTGATGCCTGTCAAGTAGGTACTACTTTGCGTCCCAGCCGGATTAATCGTTTTATAGTTTGCCTTGGAGACAACGAAGCCACTAGTTACACCAAGATCTTGATGAGGCTGGTAATAACCGGCGATTGTGCCTGCATTATTTATCGCATAGGGAAAGGTCTGGAAGGCATGAGGATGGCGGATGGTGGTGAATGTTTGGCTCGTAAGATCGTAGAGGAAGCCAACAGTGGGGGTTGAACCCGTGAAGCCCACGATCTGGCCATTGTCATTCATGCCAGTGACAAGAGTGCCGCTTGACCCCGGATAGTCGATAGTCGTGTAGGTGCCCCCACTCAAAAGAAAACCGTGCCCAACACGGCTGGCGTCCACGTAGTAGCCCACAATGTCTCCCGCCGTGTCGATGCCATAGCAGTATGTCTGTCCAACCGCGTTCGGCTCGTCAATCTGCGTGTAGGTTCCTTGCGCCAGCGCCAGCGGCACGGATGCGAGCAGAAGAACAGCGAGCGAGAGAACAGCTTTGCGAAATGGCATGACAAACTCCTTTTGTGAACCTATTTCTTCCCCGCATCAGCGGGAGGCGTCCACATAAATCCGTGGTAGATGAGGCTCGCGTCGTAGAAACCACCGACAACCTCCCCAGCATCGTTGACGCCAAAGGCAACTGTCGTATTCGACCCAGAGAACTGCAACGTCTGGAGCGTCCTGTTCTGGTATAGAAATCCATGGCCTTCGTAATATGTCCCGACGAAGGCGTTTCCAGCGCCATTGACTCCGTATACGTATGTCTGCGTGCCAGTCGGTATTTCTATTTGCTGATATTTCCCGGCACTGAACAAGAAATTAATGTGTCCGTACGAGCTGTATCCGGTGCCGACAGCTTTACCCGAAGCTGTAATTCCGAACACATAGGTAAGATTGCTTCCTACAGGGGCAATCGGCCTATAGACAGAACCCGCCAATGTGAAACCCTCGTAGCCGCGCAGGCCATAGAAATATCCTACGATTGTGCCCTCGTTATTCACAGAGTAAGCAACGGTGTCAGATGCGTCCGGGTAGTTGAGCGCCTTGAAGGCTTGGGTGTTGACATCGTACAAAAACCCGACGTTTTGGGTGGTGTACGCGTAGCCGACAATTTGGCCGCGATCGTTCATGCCCCACGCGTAAGTTTCGCTGGCGCCGGGGTAGTCGATAGTCGCATATGCGCCGGTGCTGCTCAAGAGGAAGCCATGGTAGACGTTAACAGCATCCGCATAGTAGCCCGAGATGTCGCCTACCTTGTCAATGCCAAGGCAAATTGTTTGGGTCGACCCCGGATAATCAATCTGCGTGTAGGTTCCTTGCGCCGGCGCTAGCGGCGCGGTTGCGAGCAGAACAGCGACCGAGAAAACAGCTTTGCCAAATCGCATAACGTGACTCCTTTGTGAAACCCTATTTCTTCCCCGCATCAGCGGGAGGCGTCCAGGTGAAGCCGTGATAGTTGGAGCTGGCATCTTCAAAGTAACCAGACACCTCAGACGTGTCATTCACTCCGACGGCGTATGTGAAGCTCGCGCCCGGAAACTGCAGCTGTCGCAGTATTTTGTTCTGGTAAATAAACCCACCGAGACCGGAGAAGCCAACGATAATGCTCCCAGAGCTATCCACCCCCTGTGCGATGTAACCGTTTAGTGCGGGAATTTCTTTTAATTTCCCGTGCTCGAAGGTAAAATTCACCCAACCCACGTTATTCTGCGCCACGGTGCCTGTCGCCACACCTGCCTGTGTGATCCCCACGAGTTCTGGGTAAGTACCATTAACGGCAAGGCGTATATAGCGATTATTTAACAGCATGAATGCGGTCCAATCGGCGTAGAAATCGACCGCATAGTACCCCACAACCGTCCCCGAATTATTAATTGCAACGGGGTACGTCCAGAGAGCGCCAGGGTACATCACTTCTGTGAAGGTCTGACTCTCAAGGTCGTACACGAAGCCAGTGCTGCTATTGCCGCCAGCGGTTTGGTTCCAGCCCACAATTTGACCAACATCATTGATTCCTGTTGCAACTGTTGTGATGCCCTCGTAGTCGGGCAGGGCCGTATAGGTACCGCCGCTTAGAAGAAAGGCATGAGTGTTATTGCCCGAATCCGCATACGAGCCGACAATGTCTCCGGCATTGTCAGTGCCATTGCAGATCGTCCCGATCGACCCCGGATAATCAATCTGCGTGTACGTTCCTTGCGCGCCCACCAGCGGCACACATGCAACTAGCAGCGCAGTAATGAATACAACGCGGCGAGATGTCATCGAGATTCGCTCCTTTCTCCAGCAGCGGGAGGCGTCCATGTGTAGCCGTGCCCTTTGCCAGCTGCGTCACCAAAACTCCCGGAAATCTCACCTGAATTATTGATGCCAAATGCGAAGCCCTGAGTTGATCCGGGGAACGCTATTTCTTGTAGCGTGCCGCCTTGATACAGGAATCCTTGGGCCTGACCCCCCGGTGTTGGAGTGTACTGGCCAACAATCGCGCCCAGGTCGTTGATTCCGTCCACGGTGGGAAATGTCGCGGGCAGTCGGATTGTTCTAAACTTTCCATTCGCGTAATAAAGAGGGTAGCCATTAAAACCATTCCCAATGAAGTAACCGCCCACAGCCACTCCTGAGTTGTTGATCCCATCTAAATATGTATCCGTCGATCCTTGCCGCTCAACCCTCTGGTATGAGCCGTTCCGGTACTCAAAGCCGATAGTAGGGGTGCCTACTGGGCCGAAGGCGGATCCAACAACAGTGCCAGCGTTGTTAATGCCAAGTGCCAGAGTGCTGCTTCCCGCGGCCCTGTAGCCGGGGACGCTGATCGTGGTGAAGGTTGAAGTGTTCATGTCGTAGACATACGCGAGAGGGAAACCGCTGCCTGCGATCTGGCCGAGGTCATTAATCCCATACGCATACGCACCCGGCACATCGGGATCGTCAATCGTCGTGTAAACACCCCCGCTGAGAAGGAAGCCATGTAAGCTGGAGTCGGCGTTCTCGTAACCGCCGACTACATCCCCGGCGCTGTCGATGCCGTAAACCCCAGTTGAAACCGCACCCGGAAAGTCGATTTGCGTGTAGGTTCCTTGCGCCAGCGCCAGCGGCGAGGTCGCGACCAGAAGAACAGCGAGCGAGAGAACTGCCTTGCAGGATGTCACGGCACACCTCCACTTCAAAGCCCTGCAATTATGTTCTCGGGGGGGGCAG
>Ga0210394_10000516_pt1 | contig 79836 bp, 69 predicted proteins | sample IncBWC12MmetaG_FD_160121 | JGI IMG/M metagenome (GOLD analysis project Ga0210394, IMG submission 160121) | Forest soil microbial communities from Barre Woods Harvard Forest LTER site, Petersham, Massachusetts, United States - Inc-BW-C-12-M | ecosystem: Environmental > Terrestrial > Soil >... | reverse complement strand
CGCGGGCGGAGGAACGCGACACGCGGGCGGAGGAACGCGACACGCGGGCGGAGGAACGCGACACGCGGGCGGAGGAACGCGACACGCGGGCGGAGGGACGCGACACACGGGCGGAGGAACGCGACACACAGCGGGTGGAACACAGGCAAAAAACGAAGGTCTGGCCCTTGGCCCCCGTTGCCTCTGCCCCGCGTACCTTGACCGCGTGGCCCTCGTCTGATCAGACACTCATCCCGCACTGATCGCAATGCTGTTTTGGCAGGAACATCCATACGGGAAGTACGACGAGGAGCGTAACTGAGCTCAGCAATGTGATCGCCTTCAGACGACGGTAATCGATGCGGTGAAACTCCGTCGACCCGCAGCGAGGGCATCGTTCCTCGACCGTGTCGGAGAAGGCCGGTGACGGAGCCTCGGTACTTTGGCCGGTCGCGCTCCACCGTTCTCCACAAGCGGTGCACTGACGCGTTGGCGCCATGGCAAGGATGAGCGCGACGACCATTACTGCCGTGACTCCAATCTGCACCTGACCGACGGCCAGGCCGACGCCGCAAAGGACGACCGCCAGGAAGAGGAAAAGCAGCATACGCGGCGTTCGCGTTGCCTCGGAGCTTCCGCACGCGGGACAATGTGTTTCATCCTGCTCCTCTGGCGGCAATTCCGTCGCCTCGGCAGACTCGGCGTCCAGGGGAGCCACGTCGGGCGGGTCGCTGTCGATGCCATCGGGCTCCGCAGACGGCGTCTCCAGAATGTTCCGGGCCTGCTCACGGTCTTCATCGCGAACGACCAGCTTCACGCCACCGACAGCGTTTGAGTAGAGCCAGTCGATGGCCACGATCTCGTCGTCGGCGAGGACGCAATCGATGCCGGCCGCCTCAAGTGCGGATCTCGCGCTCTCGGCTTCCCCAACGGTGCTGAATCGCGCGATGACGCCCAACGACATAGATAAGGATCGCATAGGCATGAGCTGGCAGGAAGCGACCGGACCGGACCCTCGCAGGCCCGCCGCTCCTCAGGTGCACCTTCGAAAGCGCAGGGTAGCGGCCAGTAGCGTCACCGGGAACGTGACGAAGAAGCCGAGGCCGAGAATCGCAGCGCCGAGGAGGTTGAGCGCCAGAGCGAAGAAGAGGAGGACGAACGTCGACCACCAGCGGCCGGCGCTAAGAGCCGCGGAATCGCGCAAGGCGCTGACCGCGGATGCCTTCCTGGAGGCGAGGATCTGTCCGAAGAACGCGAAACGAACAGCGAGGTAGATCCCCGGCAGTACAAGCGCCAGGCTACCGGCGATGACCGCGAGACCATACAGGGTGAGAGCGAGCAGATAGGCCGGTCCTATCTTGAGGAAGTGAGTCAGAGTGATCAGGGTTGGCGCGCCTCCGTCCACGATATCGAGGGCGATGCGGTGCAGGCCGACGAGAAAGCCCGAGAAGACCAGCAGGAAAGCGGCGTGCAGTGCCACGTTGACAGCGATTCCCGCGGGAATCCAGCCGGCGGCGGCCGCTAGCCGGCTAACGGCCACAACGCTGAGCTCTAGAATCACCCAGAGTGCGAAGAGCACGAGCTCCGCGGTGACGAGCTCACGCCAATGGCGTGTGAAGAGGTGCCAGGCGGATATGAAGTCGGCTTTCGCGGAGTGCGTCAAGATGGTTTGGGCAGCCTATCGGACACAAGCTTGCCGACGAGGATCCGATCTGGCACTGCAGTCTATTCTTTGCTGCTTCGCCTTGCACGTCAGTTGTCTTCGTCCACGGTTGCTCGAGAAACAAATGGATTTGCAGTGTCGAACTCGTAGACGCAACCAGTAGATTCGTCGGTGACCACGATGAATTTCCCAGCGGTGATCTCCCCAGGCTGGATTGCGACTCTCCATCGATCAGGCAGCTTGTGAATCCCAGTGAAGAGGAGCGTCCCGCGCTGATTGTACGTGTAGGACACGTCCAGATATTGTGCTTTGCCAGGTGCATTGAAGAGCAAATGGAAATCCTCGTTCTGGCCGCTGGCAAAGTGCGCATCCGTGAGCGCGGCAACCAGCGCCGCTTCGAGCGCCATCGGGCAAAACAAGGAACGTGGCACAGGAGCATTTGCGCCCTGGTCTTCACCGGCCTTCTTCAGTTTTGCAGCGAGATTTTCGGATTTCTCCTTTCTGGCCTCGAGTCCTTGAAGCCAGTTTCGAGCGGCCGTTGTCGTAAGTGGTGCCTTCTGGGCAGACGCTGGGATCGCTGCGGAGATTGCGATGACGAATGCGAGGGTGGTCTTCATCTGCTTCCCTTCACGGCCAGTCGGGCCTAACCCTAACGAATCCGAACTCTACGGCGCGTGGCCGCACGGACCGAAGTATAGCGCCGCGATCCAGTAGCCTGCGTCCCCGCATCCGGTGCAGCACTGCGGCAGCCAGAGTCAGGCAGCGGTTGATGGTGGTGCACTGATATAACGCAGGAGCATCCGACCCAACGCTGTGACGTCGTTGACGCTGGCATGCTCCACAGTTGTCAAACCAAGTTGAACCAAGTGACGACGCCACGACTCCTGCAGCGCGCGCTCCTCGCGCACCTCCAGAGGCGCGCCGCTTTTTACGCCCGGCTCTCGAAGGATGTTGCCGTAGCGTGCGAACAGCTCGTTCTTTTGCGACCTGTGTACGTTCGCGTAACTCAGAAGTATCACCTCCGGATCGGTAAGGTCGGCCAGAAGAAGAAGTAGTTTCTTGGTACGTTCGTGGTGAAGCTCGCGTTCGGTGAGCCCGTTTGCCAGAATATTCGCAATGTGTTCGCGACGTTCGGTCGAGAGAGCTTTCCCGGCTTGCAGCATGCTCTCCTCGAAGATGTCCGTGAACTCGGCGGAACGGAAACGCTCTCGGATTTGATCGATTTCGACGTTGAGTGAATCGAGCCTTTCCGCGAGTTTTCTGATTACGTCTGCCATCCGATCTATCCGCTGCTGTGGAATGGCCACACCAACAGCTTCAGCGACGAGACTGCCGAACAATGGAACTGTTCCAGCAGCGGCCTTGAGTGTCGCAACCCAGTAATCGATCCGACGATTTGTAAGCTCCGTGGTATCCGTTGTGTTTTGCATTTCCGTCTTGCCGGGCACTACTTATGCCGCAGGCAATCGTATCTCGAACCCCGCCCCCCCTCCCTCCCGATTCGACTGCGTGATCGAGCCCCCATACCCCTCCACGATCGCCTTGACGATCGCCAGCCCGAGGCCGGTGTGGGATGAGCGGGGACGAGTCGTCTCCGGTCGGTGTGTGAAGAAGCGGTCGAAGACGCGCGGCAGGTTGGCCTCCGGGATTCCGGGTCCCTGGTCGGCGATCGTTGTGACGATCGTCGATCCTGAATGGGACAGAACGATCGTCACTACGCCCCCGGCAGGCGAGAAGCTGATCGCGTTTTCGAGGACATTCACGAAGACCTGGATGAGGCGGTCCTCGGATGCGCTTACCTCGCACGGTTCCGGCGGGGTGTTGAGGACGATCGAGACGGTGGCGCGCTCGCGGAGGCGGAAGCCGTCGACGATTCGTTCAAGCATGGCACGGACGTCGATCGGGGTCCGTTGCTCGGTGGTGAGCTGGGCGTCGATGAGGGTGATCTCGCGGACGCCTGCCAGGAGCGATTCCATTCGGGCGATCTCCAGCTCGACCATCACCAGAAAGCGCTTGCGTTGCTCCGGCTCGTCGACCTCGGCGAGCATCTCGGTGGCCGTTCGGATCGAGGCCAGCGGGTTCTTGAACTCATGCGAGACGTCGGCGGCGAAGGACTCGATGAAGCGCACGTGCTCGTCGAGTCGTCGGGTGAGACTCTCCAGTGCGCGGGAGAGGTCGCCGATCTCGTCGTGCTTCAGAGAGCCTCGGAAGCGTCCGCGTAATCGTCCCCGGCGATCGAGGATGTTCCCCGATTCGAGCCGAAGTTGCCGCAGCGGACGGACGATGGTCGTGGCCACGAGAAGGCTGATGACGACGGCCACGATGACCGAGATGATGAAGATGCGCAGGATGCCGAGGCGGACGGTGTAGAGATCCTGGAGGATGGGGAAGGTGCTCTGCGAGGCCAGCGTGGCGCCGATGACGTTGTCGCCCACGCGGATCGGTTCGGCGACATAGACGGTGACGGATCGACGGTCTGGCGAGATGCGTTCGATGGCGCGCGGTTCTCCCTGCAATGCGCTCCGGACCTCGGCGCCAAAGAGCCGTTGCGATTGTTCGTAGTAGTCGCCGGCGGGGAGGGGCTGTTCGAGCGTCCGCGCGGAGCCGAGGAAGGGACGCAGCAGGGCCGCGCCGGCGCGATAGAGGATGTTGCGTTTGGCACGGCTCGTTCGCTGCGGAGGGGGAGGTCCGGTCAGCGTGTGCGAGTCGGCGATGATGTAGCCGAGGGGAGAGATCACGCGCAGGCGGACGGGGTCGTTGGCGTCACCGCGCAACCGGTGCCGGGCGAGCATGATCTCCGGCGCGCTTCGCCCGGGCACTGGCGTCGAGGCCACCGCCGCCGCGAGCAGGCGCGCTTCTTCTTCCAGCGCGCGACGCTGCTGCCCGAGGAGTCTCTGTTCGTACGAGCCGAGGTAGAGGATTCCGGCTACCGGGAGGAAGACGAGCAGCATGTTGAACGCCATCAGGCGGAAGGAGATGCGCGAGAGGAAGCGGCGCAGGGGAGGCATCAGGGGAGGCCTCGTAGCGATCGCAGCTTTCGTAGCGCCGGCGGCTCGCCGGCTGAACCGCCGCCGGCTCGGCGGCGATGTCGAGAACCGCCAGCGAGCCGCTGGCGGTCCAGCCGACGAGCCGTCGGCGCTACGAGCGCTACGCTGATCACGTTACCCACCGGTATCCCACTCCGTACACCGTCTCGATGGCGACAAACGACGGATCGGCTTCCTCGAACTTGCGCCGTAGTCGCTTGATGTGCGTGTCGATGGTGCGATCGCTCACATAGGTGTCGTTCGGGTAGCCCTCTTTCGTGAGCTGCTTGCGCGATTTCACGTGGCCGGGATGGCGAACAAGGGCGTGCAGCATCATGAACTCGGTGACGGTGAGATCGACGCGCGCGCCGTTCCATGTAGCCATATAACGCTGCAAGTCGAGCGCGAGAGAGCCGCAACGCAGCGGCGCCTCCTGCTGCGGTGTCGGGTTCTCGAGGAATGAAAGGCGGCGAAAGAGGACCTTGACGCGCGCGGAGAGCTCCCGCATCGAGAATGGCTTGCAGAGATAGTCGTCCGCGCCGAGCTCCAGGCCGAGGACGCGGTCGAGCTCCTCGTCGCGCGAGGTGAGGAAGATGATCGGGAGAGTGTCGCTGTGGGCGCGCAGGCGGCGGCAAAGCTCAAGGCCGTCCATTCGCGGCATGGTGATGTCGAGGATTGCCAGCGACGGCAGCCGGTCCTTGACCACGTCCCAGGCCGTCGCTCCGTCGGCGTAGGTGACGACGTCGTAGCCGTCGCGGCGCAGAGCGAAGGCGACGGTCTCGCGGATCGTCTCTTCGTCGTCGACGACGATGATGGGCTCGCGCATGGGTGGGAAGTGTAACGGGGTCGCGAGGTTACGGGGTCTCGGGGTCGCGGTTGCAAGATTACTGGTCGGTGAGATTAACCTGTCATCCTGAGGCTGCCGCAGCCGCGCCGCTACTGTTGGATGTTTGCCTGGATCGAACGCCGCGGCGGAGGACGCCGAAGGACCTCCCACGAGCTTGCCGGTTCGGGCGGCGGTAATCGCTCGATGCAAGCTCGCGGGGGGTCCTTCGGCGTCCTCCGCCGCGGGACTAGATTGAGGCAAGCATCGCAAGTTGTACCGCGGCTCCGGCAGCACCTATAAGGATGACAGATCATCAACACTCGCCCGCGCGTGAGAAATGAGGGCCAGCAACTCAGCAACCCAGCAACCACCTTGCCCCCCGCCACAATCCCGCCACATTCCTGCCGCGGGCTCTCCTTGATTGCACACATGCCACGTCACATCGCGGACTTCTATTGATCACATCGCAAGATCGAAGGAGACGACGATGGAGACCAACGACACCACCAACACCGAATACCAACCTCGCGACTACACCCTGGAACGATGGATCGTCCTGCTGCTCTCGCTGCTGTTCCTCCTGCCCTTTGTGGCGGAGGCGCAGCAGACGACGACGCTGGAGAAGGACGACCGGGCCGGGCTTCTGCTGCAGACCTCGACGCCGGGCGTCTACGTTGTGTCGCCGGAAGTGAAGTCCGAGGTCAATATCGCGGTCACCGGCCCCATCGTGCGGACTGACGTCAAGCAGACATTTCACAATTCGACCGGGCACTGCGTGGAGGGGCTGTACGTCTATCCCCTGCCGGAGATAAGCGCGGTCGACACGCTGAAGATGACGATCGGTTCGCGGGTGATCGTGGGCGAGATCCACGAGCGCGAACAGGCACGCAAGGAGTTCGAAACGGCGAAGAGTGAGGGCCGGAAGGCGGCGCTCGTCGAGCAGCAGCGGCCGAACGTCTTCACGACCTCGGTCTCCGGCGTGATGCCGGACGAGGACGTCGTCATCGAGATCGCTTACCAGGAGATGGTGCCCTTCGAGCTCGGTCAGTACCGCCTGCGCTTCCCGATGGTGGTGGCGCCACGTTATTCACCGCAGCCGGCGTTCCCGTCGGTGGTGGCGGTGAAGATGCCGTCCTGCTGCACTAATCAAGGCGGACCCGTTACGTTGTCGGTCGATCTCCAGCCAGGCTACTCGGTGCGCAACATCCAGAGCGTGCAGAAGATCAGGACTGAGACGGTCGGCAACCGGCACTACCGCGTCACGGCCGATTCGACGACGCTGAATGCGGATCACGATTTCGAGTTGACGTGGCACCCGGATCTCGGCACGGAACCTGAGGCCACCGTGCTCACAGAGAAGCTCGGCGAAGAGACGTACGCACTGGTGATGGTCACGCCGCCGGGGCGGTCGCCGGTGCGCCTTCCCCGCGAGTCCATCTTCATCATCGACAGTTCCGGCTCGATGGCAGGGGCGTCGATCAATCAGGCCAAGGCGGCGCTGCTGGTGGCGCTCGACGATCTCCGCCCCGGCGACACGTTCAACGTGATCGATTTCGCCTCCGAGGCGCGCCCGCTGTTCAGCGACAGCCACTCTGCCGACCCAGCGTCGATCGCCGAGGCCAAGAGCTTCGTCGACAAGATCACCGCGGACGGCGGAACCGAAATGCTGAAAGCATTGAGCATCGCCTTGCCGGAGAAGACGACTACGCCGGCCGGCACTGTGCGGCAGGTGATTTTCATGACCGACGGGCAGGTCGACAATGAGCAGGAGCTGTTCACGTTCATCCACTCCCGCCTCGGCGAGAGCCGTCTCTTTACCGTCGGCATCGGCGCCGCGCCGAACTCACACTTCATGCGCACCGCCGCCCGCTTCGGCCGCGGCACGTTCACCTACATCGGCGACGTGCAGCAGGTGCAGGAGCGGATGTCGGAGCTCTTTGGGAAGCTGGACGCGCCGGTGATGACGTCGATCGACGTTCACAGCAGCGACGCCACCGCCGAGTCGTGGCCGGAGCGCGTTCCGGACCTTTATAGCGGCGAGCCGCTGGTGGTGGCCGTTCGCGTCCACGATACGAGTGCCAAAGTGACGTTGCACGGAAGCATCGGCAATGAGTCGTGGTCGAAAGAGCTGACGCTCCCGGCGCCCGGTACGAGCGAGAGCATTGCCCGGCTGTGGGGACGCGAGAAGATCGAGTCATTGACGGATCACCTCGGCGACGGGAGCGATCCGAAGGGCGTGGAAGCCGCGGTCATCGCCGTGGCTCTACAACATCACCTTGTTTCTCAATACACGAGCCTCATCGCCGTCGACCATACGCCACAGGGTCTGAACGCGACGTGCGTCGCCGAGCTTCTGCCATCCGGCAATCCGGCCCAGGAAGACGCGGCGGGCACGTTGCCGCAGACGGCCACGCCGGCGGCGCTGCTGATGATGATCGGGATGTCGTTGGCGGGGGTCGCTCTTATCGCTATGAGGATGATCAGGTGAAATCGAGGGTCGGGAGTCGGGGGTCGGGGACATTCCGGCTCCTGACTCTGTAAGGCAATGTTGAATGTTCAATGTTGAATGTTGGATGTTCAATGAGGCCACGGATCGCCACGGCACCCAGCATCCATTCAACACGTAACACTCAACATTGAACATTCGTCCCCCGATCCGTCACCACCCAGGAACCCCCCATGAAGAAAAATATCCGAACCCTCACACGAACCCTCCTGGCCGCCCTCCTCCTCGCCGGCATCGCCCTTGGCGGGGAGGGGTTGTGGATCTACGCGAAGGCGAAGCTGGCGCAACTTCTCCTGGAGGTCTCGTGGCGCAGCGCGATGGCCGGCGAGCAGCTCAAGCCATGGCCATGGGCGGACACGCGGGCCATCGCCAGACTGACAATCGAGCGCGACGGTGCGGTGATCATCGTCCTCTCCGGAGCGAGCGGACGGACGATGGCCTTCGGCCCCGGTCATCTCGACGGAACGGCCATGCCCGGAGACGTTGGCAATTGCGTGATCACCGCCCATCGCGACACACACTTCGCGCCGTTGCGCTACGTGGGACTGGGCGATATCCTCACCCTGCAGCGCCCCGACGGCCACAGCGTCCGCTACCGCGTCCAGGCGACGCGCGTGGTGAGCAAGAGCGACACCTCGGTGCTCCGTCAGGACTCCCGCACGCGCCTGACTCTCATCAGCTGCTATCCCTTCGACGCCATCCGCCCCGGGACTCCGCTGCGTTGGGTGGTGATTGCGGAGAAGGTGGCGTAAGGAGTGGCGGTAATGCGGTTGCGGCGTTGCCGGGCCTTGGGCAACTATGATCACGAGGAATGCGTCCCCAGTACCATTGAGTTAGTCAGATCAGACCAATGAGCGAGCAAGTCAACATCTACGAAGCAAAGACCCGACTATCTCAGTTGGTCGACCGGGCCGAGGCGGGTGAGGAAATCATCATCGCTCGCGGAGGCCGGCCGGCTGCGCGTCTGGTTCCGTTGCAAGCACCCGGTGTTGACCGAAAGCCGGGCCGCATGCGCGGGCGCATCCGCATCGGACGCGATTTCGACGACCCTCTTCCCGCCAACCTTTTTGATCCCGACAAGTGATGCGGCTGCTTTTGGACACACACATCCTTCTGTGGTGGGCGACGGCGGATCGACGGCTACCGAAAACGCTGGCGAAGGTACTCACCTCTGCTGAGAACGACATCGCCGTGAGTGCCGCGTCGATCTGGGAGATCGTGATCAAGCGAATGCTGGGGAGGATTGAGGTCGATGTTGATGAGCTTCTCTCGTCCAGCATCGCCGACGGACTCACCGAACTGCCTATCCGCTTCGCACACGCACGGAAGCTGGAATTGCTGCCGCGGCACCACGATGACCCGTTCGATCGTATCCTCATCGCGCAGTCCATCTCCGAAGGACGCAGACTTGTTACGACGGACCGGGCGATTCTCGATTACAGCGGTCTGGCGGGATTCGATCCGCTTGCCGGCTGATGGAGACAGTGGACGAGCGAGGAGTTGGACGATTCGGCCGCAACCGCGAAGCGGTGCCGCCGCGCGCGTCTGCCCTGTAAAATCCCGCGACCTCTCGCTCCGCGAAACTCGTACCAGCGCGACCCCGCAACCGCGCAACCAGTAAGCCCACCACCCCACAATTCCGTTATCCTCGACACGATGGCCAATCCGCTCGGACTCGGGCCCGGTACGGTGCTCGACGGCAAGTACGAGATCCTGAACCGACTCGGTGGGGGAGGGATGGGCGATGTCTTCAAGGCCAGGCATCTTCATCTCGATGCCTTCCGCTGCATCAAGGTGATGAAGGAAGGGATGCTCGAGGACGAGGGCTATCGCCTGCGCTTCCTGCGCGAGGCGCGGCTGGCCACGCAGATTCACCATCGCAACATCGCCGTCGTCCATGACTTCTTCATCGGCGAGGGCGGCAGCTACATGGTCACGGAGTTCATCGACGGCACGACCGTGCGGCAGTGGAGCGCCGCGCACGGACGCTTCCCGCTGGCGCTGGCGGCCGACGTGGCGGTGCAGGTGCTGGCGGGGCTCGATCACATCCACCGCCGCGGGCTGCTGCACCGTGACATCTCCGCCGACAATGTGATGCTCTCATACGACGCCGACGACTATCTCGTGGTCAAGATCATCGACCTCGGCATCGCCAAAGACACGAATACGCCGGGCGGCGAGATGGCCACGCAGGCGGGGATGCTCATCGGCAATCCGAAGTACATGTCGCCCGAGCAGCTCGGCAGCATTGAAGACGGCGAACAGATCGACGGCCGCGCCGATCTTTACGGCCTGGGCGTCGTGCTCTACGAGATGCTTCTCGGCGTGCCTCCGTTCGTCAGCGAAACGCCGCAGGGCTACATCATGAAGCACCTCACGCAGCCGCCGCGCCGCTTCCGCGAGGCCAGGGTCGACGGCGAATGGCCGGCGGAACTGGAGGCTGTGATCCTTCGTGTGCTGGAGAAAGACCGGCGCAATCGATTCGCCCATGCGCGCGAGATGTCCGCCGCCCTGCAGCCGTTCCTCAGCGCGCCGGCAGGGACGCTGACGCGCGACGACGTGAATGGCATCCGCCGCGGACCGGAGAAAACCTTCGCGCAGGCTGACGTGATGATGGACGACTGGAAGAAGACGTGCGCCAGCGACACGATCGAGGCCTATCGCGAATTCCTCGACAAACATCCCGACGCCGCCGCCACGACCGAGGCAAAGGCCCGGCTCTTCGAGCTGTCGCTGATCGAGACCGTGCGGGAGAAAGAAGCCGAGGGCGATCGCAAGGCGCTGCAGCGGCTTGCGGAAGCGCATCCGCCCGGATCTGCCGTCGGCAACGCCGCACGCGAGGCGCTGGCACGCGTCGGCCACGGCCATGAAGAGGAGAGCGACTTTCAACGAACGTGGGAGTTGGGGACCTCGGCGGCATGGCAGCAGTTCATCGACGCCTATCCAGGCTCCCAGCACGCGGATGAGGCCAAGCGCTGCCGGCAGGAAGCGATCGACTTCGAGTTGGCCCACAGGGCCGACACGGCCACGATGTGGCGGGCGTTTGTGAAGGCCTGGCCCGAGGGGCGGCACCGCCTCGACGCCGACATACTGTTGCGGGCGAAGAAGTGAAGCGCTGCTAAACTCCCACCATGCGCGTCGTTCTGCAAGGCAGCCTTCAACACTTCGCCGCGAAGGAGCTGCTCCCGTTTCTAGGCGGCGCGCACAGCGGTACGTTCGATGCGGAATCGGGCGGCGAGCGCGTACGCCTGGTTCTTCATGACAGTCATGTGATCTGGGCCGAAGGGAACGGCGATGCTGCCGGCGTCGTAGCGAAGCTCATCGGATGGAGCGACGGCACGTTCACCTTCCTCGACGAGCCCGCGCTCCCCGAGGGAGCTACGCCGCTGGCGCACGAGATCGCGGCGATCATCGCCGAGGCTGAGGAGCGCAACGCCGAGGCGCATCGATTGAGCCAGCTCTTTCCAGACGAGAAGGTCCGATTCCGTGTGGTCAACCGGCCGCCGGGCGAGATCAACATCACCGCCGAGGAGTTCCAGCTCCTCTTCCAGATCGGGAGCGGAAAGTCGCTCGTTCAAATGCGCGCGGACAGCGGACGTGCCGCGGCCGATCTCTATCCGATCGTCAAACGGCTGCAGATGACGGGGCTCATCGAGCCGATGGCCGATCTCGACTCCACCGCACGTGAGGCAGTGTCCGAGCCGAAGGCTGCGCCGCCTCCACCACCACCGCCGCCCCCTCCCCCCGCACCGGCACCCGAGCCAGCACCTCCTCCGCCTCCACCGCCGGTTGCCGAGCCAACCCCTCCTCCGCCACCCCTGACACCGGCGCCGGAGTCAGCGCCTCCGCTGTCGACAACCGCGGCGCGCGAGCTGGTGGCTACCCTGACGGCCGACGACGGCACGATGCATCCGCTGCTCGAGGAAACATCGACGATCGGCCGCACGGCGGCGAACACGATCGCCCTGCGCGATGGGAGTGTCTCCGCCCACCACGCCCGTGTCGTCCGCTCCGCGGAGGGCTTCATGATCGAGGATGTCGGCAGCCGCAACGGCACTTTCGTCAACAGCGAGAAGCTGTCCGGGAAACACCTGCTCGCCGACGGGGATCTCGTCCGTCTCGGCAAAATCATCCTCACCTTTAACCTCGCCGCCGACCAGCAACGGAAGCAGTCGACGGAGAGGGAGATGATGAAGTAGGCGGTCGCGGTTGCGGGGTCGCGGGGTTTCGCGGTCTCGCGGTTCGGTTCGGAGTGGATTAGTAGATTAGTGGATTAGTAGATTCGCGGTCAGTGGGTTCGTCGGGCATGATCTTGCAATCCACTAATCTACTAATCCACTACTCAACTAATCCACTGATCTACTACCCACTAACTCTCCGCCCGAACCATCAACGCTTCTTGAGCTCCTTCGCGATCGTGATCTTGTATCCGTCAGGGTCGTCGATGGAGAGTTCGCGCATGCCCCACGGCTGATCCGTCGGTCCCGAGCTCAGCGTTCCACCGTTCGCCTTGATCCTGGTGGCCAGGCGGTCGATGTCCTGATCGGTCATGCAGAAGATGCGCACGCCGACGCCCTTGATCCGGTCCCGCCCTTTCTTCCAGTCGTCCTGCCCGATCATAAACGACACGGCGCCGGCGTTCATCTCGATGCCCAGCAGCTTGCCTTCGTGCTCCCATCGCTCTCCCGGCACGAAGCCGAGGACGTCGCGATACCAGGCGAGGCTCAGGTGGACGTCGTTAACGGTGAGACTCGGTGAGGCTGAGGCCAGACGCAGGGTCTTCTCGTCTTTGGCGCTCTTCGCGGGCGCGCGTTTCGCCGCAGCTCTTTTCGCCGGTTTCTTGGCGGCCTTCTTCGATTTGCTTGTCTTCTTCGCAGCCATGGCTGTCCTCCTTCGTGCTGACGCCAACTATCCCTCCGAGCAACGCGTCAGGTCAACGAGACCTCGATCATGCCTCATCGGCGCGGTATTCTTCATGTTCCGATGAGCGATTCGACTGCAAAAACCTGGGCGGTCCTCTTAGCGAGGCTCGTCCTCGGCTTGATTTTCTTCATGGCCGGGGTCTGGAAGGTCTTCGTGCTCGGGCCGGCCGGTCATGTCCAGCGCTTCTTCCTTCCGTTCCAGCACACGTTCCTGCCGGTATGGTCGCTCTGGGCTGTCGGCTTCACCATCCCGTTCGTCGAGCTCATCGCCGGCGGACTGGTGATCATCGGCTGGAAGATCAGGTACGCGCTCGCGGCGCTCGGCGTGGTGCTCGTCATCGTGACCTTCGGACATCTTCTTGAGCAGCCGCTCTATGCCTTTCACGAGCACGTCATTCCCCGGCTTGCTCTCGTGTTGTTCGTGCTGCTCATGCCCACCGAGGTCGATCGATTCTCGCTCGACCACCTCCTGAAGCGGCGAGGCGCGGGTGCGGTCGAAAGCGATTAGAATCCTGAGACGATGTCCATGCTCGCAAACGTGGCCCTTGCCGTCGTGGCTTTGCTGCACCTCGGCTTTCTCGTTCTGGAGATGTTCCTCTGGACGAAGCCGTTTGGTCTGCGAACCTTTCATCTCTCGCCGGAGATCGCCCAGGCCTCGGCCGGTCTGGCGGCCAATCAGGGGCTCTACAACGGCTTCCTGGCGGCAGGGCTCATCTGGGGTGTTCTCGGTGGCGACGGCGCGTACGCGATCAGGCTCTTCTTTCTCGCCTGCGTGATCGTGGCCGGAGTCTTCGGCGGCTTCACGGCCAAGCGCTCCATCCTCTGGATGCAGGCCCTTCCCGGGGTTCTCGCGCTTCTCGCGGTGCTGGCGGCGCATCGGGTGCCCTAGAATCATCGCTTGATGGAACTGCTTCTCTGGCGCTGGAGCACGACGGCACAGATCACATCAGAGTTGATGATCGCGGTGTTCTTCGTCGTGCTGGCGCGGTCGGTCCGCCGCGTGGAGATTCGGCCATGGGTGTGGGCCTGGCTGGCGAATCTGGCCGCCCTCGGCGTGACGATCATCTTCTGGTTTGCGCAGCCCAGCTCCCCATTCGCATTCGTCGTTCTGCGGGGCAGCTACTTCTTCTGGAAGACGATGTTCGTGGTGCTGCTGGTCGCGGGCGCATTGAGCTTTGTACGCCGGAGGCCGGGCATCGCCGTGAGACGGGCCGTGCTCGCGTGTGTGATCGTCTATTCGATCGTTGCGGCGTTCGCGATGGACACGATCGACCGGATTGGCCTGTCCCAGTCGGCGGTCATGGGACTCATTCTTGGCGCGTGCGCAGTGCTTCTTCTCGTCGAGCGGGCCCCGGGAGCCGGGTGGTTGACGGCGGGGATCTCGATCCGCGCAATCCTGGCCGTCGTCGAGACGCTGGCGCACGGAGCGCGAATCGTTCCCATGCGCCGGGTTTCGGAATCGGCCGTCGGCATCTTCGTGGCCTCCTATTCATCGTTCGATACCGGCGCGGAATGGGTCATCGCGCTGGGCTGCGTCCTCATCCTTTACCGGACGATCCAGCAGGAGTTGCTGCAATCGAACGTCGATCTGCTGGCCGCGCAGGAGGTGCTGCAGGAGCTCGTGGACCGCGATCCGTTGACGGGACTGTCCAATCGGCGCGCGCTCCCCGAGGTCCTTCGCAGCGTCTTCGACACCGGCGCGACCATCCTCTTCTTCGATCTCAACGACTTCAAAGGGATCAACGACGCCTACGGCCACCAGATGGGCGATGAGTGTCTCAAGCGATTCGCGCGCGTCCTGCAGACGAGTTTCCGGCCGGAGGATCACGTGATCCGCTACGCCGGCGACGAGTTCGTCGTCATCGCGCGGTCAGCCGATCCAACGCAGGTGGCCGACCGAGTCGAACGTCTGCGGGAGCGCTTGAAGTTCGAGCGCGCGGACGGACCGCCGATCAAGTTCTCTGTCGGTCAAGCCCACCTCCCGGCGAACGGCGACTCCGAGGCCGCGCTGCGGGCGGCCGATGAGGCGATGTACCGGGAGAAGAGCGGGAGCGGGGACCGGCTGCGGTCCGTGTGAGGTGACAGCGGCGCCGGCCTGGTTCCAAAATGGCCTGTCGCGGGCGGGTTGATCGAGATCGCGATGATGAAAGCGGCTGGGTGGCCCGGGTTTGATCGTTTCTCTTAACGCTTGGTTTTCTTTTTCCCGGGCAACTTCTGCAATTGCTTCGTGGCGCGATCGAAGTCAGCATCAACGGGACGAGAGCCTGCAGAAGCTAGCGCTTTGAACTTGTCGTACTCCAACTCGGCCTTGGTCTGGGCCATTTCGTGGGAGATACGTCCGGCGTGGCTGAGAATGTCGCGCTCGTTGAGTGTCAGAAAACCGTCCAGTTTGTGGACCCAGTCCGCCATGTGCATGGGAACACGGCGCATCGCCTGGCCCTCGGCAAAGACGAGGTACTGCTCCACGAGGTTGTTCAGGGAGGCCAGCTCCGGCTCGGTCAGGTAGTTCTTGGCGATCGCGACATCCTCCTTGCGAATCGTCGCTCCGCGCCAGTTGGTCAACCCGAGGTTGGGCTTCGCCGCATTCACCCGTTCGTGGACGATCTCGGCGGCGGTCTGGCCTGTGATTGCCCAGTGCACCTTGTTCTGCACCGTCTTGAAGAAACGGATGCTGATGCTCTGCGTCGGGTCGTAGTCGATGCTCGTGGCGTAGATGTCGGTAATCTTCTGGTAGAAGCGCCGTTCCGAGGTCCGAATGTCCTGAATCCGGCGTGTCAGTTCCTCGAAATAATCGAAGGGCTGATCGGGATTCTTCAGCCGCTCGTCGTCGAGGACGAACCCCTTGACGATGTACTCGCGCAGACGCTGCGTGGCCCACATCCGGAATTGAGTACCCCGTTGCGACTTCACCCGGTAACCCACCGAGATGATGACGTCGAGGTTGTAGAACTTTGTCGCGTAGTTCTTGCGGTCGGCGGCAGTAGTTAAGGATTCCTTAACAACTGAATCTGGCCGCAACTCGCCTTCGACGAACACGTTCCGGATGTGCATGCTGATGTTGGGCACGCTGGTCTGGAACAGTTCCGCCATCTGCTGCTGGGTGAGCCAGACGGTCTCATCATCGAATCGGACGTCGATCTTCAGCTTCCCGTCCTGGGTCCGATAGACGAGGAACTGTCCTCCTGGCGACGGCATCATGATTGATCCGTGATGAGCCTAATCCGCCTTCTCTTCCCGCTTCGCGGCCAACCAGAGCTGGCCGGCCATCAGCAGCATCCCGAGGTCGCGGAAGACGTCCACCTTCATGTCGAAGATGCGTTGCTCGTGCGTCTTGCCGCGGTCGGAGACGTTGAAGCAGCCGCAGTCGATGGCATTGTCGCGGGCGAGATTGATCGAGATGGCGATGATGAAAGCCGCCAGCAGGAGGGTGATCAGCATCCGCGCCCCTGCCTTCCATACGCCGAGGATCAAGGTCAGGCCGGCCAGCATCTCGACCCATGGCATCACGAGGGCGCTGATGTTGATCAGCGACGACGGTACGAGCCGGTAGTTGTAGATCATGTGCGCGAACGAAGGCGGATCGGCGATTTTCGGCAGCGCGGCGATGACGAAAATCGCGCCTAGGGCGATCTGGACGCGGATGGTCAGCCAGGGATGAGTCAGAAGACGCTTCACGGATTCGCTCCTGTGTGGATCTGCGCTCCGTGCTGTTGCCAGTCCGGGAAGCCGTCTTTGTACACGTAGAGGTTGTTGAACTGGATGCCCCACAACTTCTGGGCCAGCATGTGCGAGTCCTCGCAGTCGCCGCCGCTGCAATAGATGACGATAGGGAGCGCCTGCTGGCTTGGATCACCCCGCTCGTCGAACAGCTTGCGCACCTTGTCTTCGATGTCCGATTCCCAAACCGAGTATGGACGGGCGCCCGCGATGTGGCCGTCCTCGTAGACCGAGGTCCGGCGCGCGTCGAGGAAAAGGACGCTCTTCCCGTGCAGCCAGTTCACGTCGGCGAAGGTGATCTCGACGTACGGCTTGTCGGGATGGGGCGGGAACCGTTTCAGAGGATCTTCATTGGGGGTGGGGAGTGGGAGATGGGGAGTGGGAGTGGCGGAGGTTGGGGATGTGGGGGAGGTAGACGTGGGTGCAGTGGACGTGTGGGAGGTCGACATCGGCGCCGTGGGATTCCTGGCTGCCGGATTGAGGCCGACGGTGGTGATGGCAGCCGTGGCTGTCGGCTGCATTGCTGTGGTCACCGATGCTGGTGCTGCTGTCTCAGTCGTCGTGGTGGCCGGTATCGGCGGGACGGGAAGGGACGCCGTCGGAGCCACCTCACGCGCCGGAACCTTCAGCGCGTTCGGGTAGGAGCCGGACAGCGTCATCTTCCGGTCGCGCGAGGCGAAAGCATTGGCGAGGAGGGCCAGGATGATGCCGGCAATGATGAGAGCCGCGGTCTGGAAAGCAGTCTTGAATTTCATCATGATCGTTTAGACGGAGCGGGGGGCGGGAATGGTTTCGCGAGACGGGATTGGTTTCGCGAAGGGTAGCAGACGAAGGGAGTCCGGTGTCGGGAGTCGGGAGTCGGAGAATACTGTGCGGATCCAGCAGACCACCGACTCCCGACCCCTACGTTCTCCGAAGCACCACTATCGTGCGCGTGTCGGGAGTTGGGCGCTGGAGAATCCTGCCAGGGTTGCTACGACCCCCGACCCCCGACCTCCGACCGTCCTACGCTCTCCGAAGCACCATCATCGCGTATGCCTCCACAAGCACCTCTTCACCCGCGTGCATCTGACGGCGCTCGCTCGGATCGGCGCTCGGATTGTTCGTGTCGATCACAGGCTCCCAACGTTCGCCCCAGGGGCTGGACGGTAGGATGAACGGGATCGGCTCATGGTGGGCGTTGAAGAGTAGATAGAAACTGTCGTCGGTGATCGGTTGGCCAAGCGGGTTCGGCGGGATTCCGTGACCGCTGAAGAAGACGCCGATCCCGCGGGCGAAGCCGCCCTGCCAGTCGTCATCGGTCATCTGTCCGCCGTCGGGTTTGAACCAGCCAATGTCGCTCACACCGGCGCCGCGAAGCGGGCGGCCGTAGAACCAGCGGCGCCGCTGGAAGACGGGATGCGTGCGGCGGATCTCGATCACGCGCGTGACGAAGGCCAGCAACGCGTCGTCGACGTGCTCCCAGTCGAACCATGAGATCCCGTTGTCCTGGCAATAAGCGTTGTTGTTGCCCTGCTGGGTCCGTCCGATCTCGTCGCCGCCGCAGATCATCGGGACGCCGACCGACAGGACCAGCGTGGCCAGGAAGTTTCGCTGCTGCCGTGCGCGCAAGGCGTCGATCCCTTCGTCGCCCGACGGTCCCTCGGCGCCACAGTTCCACGACCGGTTGTCGCTCGCTCCGTCCGCGTTGCTCTCGCCGTTGGCCTCATTGTGCTTGTCGTTGTACGAGACGAGGTCGCGCAGCGTAAAGCCGTCGTGCGCGGTGACAAAGTTGATCGACGCATACGGCCGCCTGCCGGTCCATGCGTAGAGATCGGAGCTGCCGGTCAGCCGATTGGCGAACTCGCCGAGAGCCTGGTCCGTGCCGCGCCAGTAATCGCGCACCGAGTCGCGGTAGCGGCCGTTCCACTCCGACCAGAGCGGTGGGAAATTGCCGACCTGATATCCCCCTTCGCCGACGTCCCACGGCTCCGCGATCAGCTTCACCTGCGAAAGCACAGGATCCTGCTGGATGATGTCGAAGAACGCGCTGAGCCGGTCGACGTCGTGCAGTTCGCGGGCGAGGGTCGACGCCAGATCGAAACGGAAGCCGTCCACGTGCATCTCCAGGTGCCAGTAGCGGAGCGAGTCCATGATGAGCTGCAGCACGTGAGGATGCCGCATGTTCAGGCTGTTCCCCGTTCCCGTGTAGTCCATGTAGTAGCGCGGGTCGTCCGGCATGAGGCGGTAGTAGGCGGCGTTGTCGATGCCCTTCATCGAGAGCATCGGCCCGAGTTGATTGCCCTCTGCGGTGTGGTTGTAGACGACGTCGAGGATGACTTCGATCCCCTCCTCGTGCAGCGTCTTCACCATCTGTTTGAACTCAGGCACCTGCTGGCCGGTCTGTCCGCTCGACGCGTACTCGTTATGCGGGGCCAGATAGCCGATCGAGTTGTAGCCCCAGTAATTGCGCAGCCCGCGCTGGAGCAGCAGCGAGTCGTGGATGAACTGGTGGACAGGGAGGAGCTCGACGGCGGTGATGCCGAGCGTCTTTAGGTGACGAATCGCCGAGGGATGAGAGAGCCCGGCGTACGTTCCACGCAGGGGTTCCGGTATCTGGTGATTCTGCTGCGTGAAGCCCTTGACGTGGACCTCGTAGATGATCGTCTCGTGCCACGGCGTGCGCGGGTACCGGTCTCGCTCCCAGTCGAAGTACGAGTCGGTTACGACCGACTTCGGCATGAACGGTGCGGAGTCAGTGTCGTTCCTGCCGTCGGGATTGTCGAAGAAGTGTCCGAAGACGGCCTCGTTCCATTGCACCGGGCCGTCCACGGCCTTCCCATATGGATCGAGCAGGAGTTTCGCGGGATTGCAGCGATGGCCGGCGCCTGGTTCCCACGGTCCGTGGACGCGGAACCCGTAGCGTTGTCCCGGAGCGGTGTTCGGTATGTAGCCGTGCCAGATGAACCCGGTCATCTCCGGCAGATCGACGCACGTCTGACTGTCGGTATCGTCGAAGAAGCAAAGCTCGACGCGCGTGGCTACCTCGGAAAAGACGGAGAAGTTCGTCCCCGACCCGTCATAGGTCGCGCCTAGGGGATAAGGGGCTCCCGGCCAGACGTTGATTCTCGACTGACTGCGCAGTTCCCGGGCCATGGCACGAGAGGACGGCAAGGGATGTGCCACGGCTGAGCCGGTTCCGTGAGATACGGACCTGATTTCGCGTGTCGGCGCAATGCCGTGAGACCATCGCGCGTTCCTCGCGGTCAGAAAGAAGACCTATCGACATGCCTTTTACCTCCTTCGGACTCCACGCCGACCTGCTGCTCGGAGTCAAAGAGCTCGGTTTCAAACGGCCGACACCGATCCAGATTGACGCCATCCCTCCGGCCATGGCGGGCAAGGACGTCCTGGCCTGCGCCATGACAGGAAGCGGCAAGAGCGCGGCTTTCCTGCTTCCGATCCTCAACCGCCTCATCGGAAAGAAGCGCGGCACGACGCGCGCGCTGATCCTCACCCCCACACGCGAGCTGGCGGCGCAGATCGACGAGCACCTGCGCGAGCTGGCCATTCACACTCCACTTTCGGGCGCCGCGATCTACGGCGGCGTCGGCATGGGTCCGCAGGAGCACGCCTTCCGCAGCGGTGTGGACGTGCTCGTGGCCACACCGGGGCGGCTGCTCGATCACTTTCAGCGCGGGTACGCCAGGCTGGAAGGGCTGGAGATCCTCGTGCTCGATGAAGCCGACCGGATGCTGGACATGGGGTTTCTCCCCGACATCCGCCGCGTGCTGCGGCACCTTCCGCCGAAACTGCAGACGCTCTTCTTCTCGGCCACGCTGCCGCAGCCGATCGTCGAGCTATCGCGCGAGATGCTCAGGAACCCGGCCACGATCTCGATCGAGCGAAAGGCGGCGCCGGCCACCGGCATCACGCAGTCGGTGTTCCCCGTCTCACAGGATCTGAAGCTGCCGCTCCTGGAGACACTCCTGAAACGCGGCGAGATCCAGAACGCCATCGTCTTCACGCGCACCAAGCACCGCGCCAACCGTGTATTCGAACAGTTGGAGCGACACAGAGTCCGCGTGGCCAGGATTCACGGCAACCGCAGCCAGGCCCAGCGCACGGACGCGCTGGCCGGATTCAAGAACGGCCGCTACCAGATCCTGGTGGCCACCGACATCGCCGCGCGCGGCATCGACGTCGAGGCGCTCTCGCACGTGGTGAATTTCGACGTTCCCGGCATGCCGGAGGATTACATCCACCGCGTCGGCCGCACCGCCCGCGCCGAGCTGACGGGGGACGCCATTACATTCGTCGCGCCGGAGGAGGAGAACGATCTCCGCGCCATCGAGCGCGCCATCAGCAAGCGCCTTCCACGGATTACCGTGCCCGATTTCGACTACTCGCAGAAGCCCGCGGAAAAGCTCGAGATCCCCATTCAGGAACGGATCGCCGCGATCCGCGCGCGAAAGGCTGCCGACCGCACCCGTGCCAGGGAGAAGGCGGAACGACGGGGAGCGGCGCCGGTTCCGGCCAACCGGAGATCCGCGCCGCCGGCGCGTCCGCAGCAGGGGAGAGCCCCCGCACTTCCCAGCCGCGGTTCAGCGTCAACCGCACAGCGCCGTGATCGTCCCAATCCTCCAGCCGGTGGGAACAGACCCGGATCACCCGGCGGCAGGCGGCGTCCCTGAATTGCGGACGCCTCGCCCAAACCCAGGTCGGACTCTCCAGTCCGACCGGCGCCGCCGCTGAGAGAGAGCCATCCGCCGGTGACGTAGATGGAACGCAGATCGAAGACGTCTTATCTTTGTATATCTGCGCCATCTGCGGATGGCCTTTGCGATCTGGGCCCGCTAATGCACATTCCCCTTCTCGATGAATGCCACGATGTCCTTCGACAGCGCTTCGAGTGACGGGCGGTGGAGGTACATCATGTGGCCGCCGGGATAGTCCTTGATGGTCAGGCGGGCCTGGTCGATGCCGCTGTGCTCGAGCATGTAGCGCAACGCGAAGTACGACGTGGTCAGGTCGTTATACCCGGCGGCGGCGAAAACCCTCAGCGCCTCGTTGTCCTTCGTTCCCTGGGCCAGCGCTCCCGTGACGTCCACGAAGCCGGCGAAGGCGCCCTTTCCATTCGCGGGCCGCTTCCACTTCTGATTGGCCTCGCCATTCTGCGGCGCGTATCGCTTCACGAGGTCGACGCCCAGCTCATTGCGCAGATAGCTCTGGAAGCTGGAGATATAGATCGGTCCGGTCTTCGCGTTGAAGGCGTCATTGTCAGGAAACTCAGCCACGCGATCGATCTCGTCCTGTACGTAGCGTCCGTCGAGCAGTCCCACCGACTTCCCTTCATCGCGCAGCAACTCCTTGGTGAAGCGGAGCGCGTAGATCCGCAGATCGGCTCGGAGGATGTACTCCTTCGACAGGCCGGTGTAGCGGTGCACCCGCTCGGCGATCCGTTCCTTGTCCGCTTTGGAGATCTCGTCACCCTGAAAGAGCGCGGTGAGGTACTCCGTGCCCGCGAACTTCTCGACCTCCCGGAGGAGGGTGTCGAGGTCTTTCCACTGATCGGGAAGCTTGTGGTGGTAGTAGGCCGTGGCGGCCAGTGCCGGAAGGGATGTGGCGTAGGTCAGGTCGTTGCCGTTGACGACGAATGGCAGCGTTCCCATATTGAGCGCGGGCGAGAGGAGCACGACGCCGTTGATGCCGATGCCGAAATGGCCCTGTAGCCGCGGCACGAGAAGCGCCGTCCGGATTCCGCCATAACTCTCGCCGAGGACGTACTTGGGGGAGTTCCAGCGATTGTGCGTCGTGATGAAGGTGCGGATGAACTCCGCCACGGAGTCGGCGTCTTCGTCGTAGCCCCAGAAGTCTTCGTTCTTCTTGTCGCCCATGGCATGGCTGTAGCCGGTGCCGACCGGATCGATGAAGACGAGATCGGTGGCGCGGAAGATCGTGTCGTCGTTGTCGCGCAGCTTGTAGGGTGGGCTGCCAGGGTCCGCCGCGTCGCTGGGAATGTCGATGATTCTAGGGCCGACGAGTCCGAAGTGCAGCCAGACCGAGGCCGATCCCGGTCCGCCGTTGAAGACGAACGTGAGAGGCCGGTCTTCCTGCCGCGCCACGCCGTCTTTCGTGTAGGAGATCGTGAAGAAGCTGGCGGTGTTCTTCCCGTCGGCATCCTTGAGGAAGATCTCCTCGGCCGTGGTGGTGTAGGCGACGTCCGCGCCGCCGAGCTTCATCTTGTGCTGTCGGACGAACTTCACAGGCTCGGGAAGCTTTTCCGCGGCTGCCTTGTCGGCAGCCGGTTTGTCCTGAGGCTTGGGGTCGTCGGCACGGAGGGGAGCAACGAACAGGAAGACAAGGCTCAGAAGCGCCATCAGCGGCGCGCTCGATTTACGGAACACGACGTACCTCTTCTGCTGCAAGATTGGACTGCCTGTGCGGTATACGGAGGAGAGCGGTGAGGGTTTTCAGGGGGGTCGACGTACTCAGTAAGCCGGACACAGAGCAGGAATTGGGTCGCGAGGTCTCGCGGTCTCGCGGTTGCGAGAAGGCCAACAAGGCCGCGAGACCTCGGGACCTTGCTCCCCCTCAGTGCAGGACGCTTCTCCGCCGTGGGATGGCCGTGCTCGTCGGAATGACCTCCGCCCGCTGGCCATCGGCGTTGAAGTGATGAAGCAGCAGGATTCCGCGCGTGCCGGCGTTGATGTCGCCGGCGGTCCAGTCGATCGAAAGCGAATTGTTGGCGTTGTCGAGAAACGTCCCGCTGCTGAAATTGGCGAAGAGGTTCAGCGAGTGCGCAGGATCGAAGGTGAGGCGGGCCGTGGAGTCCGTGAGTCCGCCGCTGACGGGATTGTAGATATAGACGCGGTAGGTGAATTGCGAATGTCCCGCGGTCAGACCGAGCTGGCTGGCCGCGACGGGGAAACGAATGACGTCGGTGTTGAACACGGCGGTGTCCGCGTCGCTGGCAGCGAATCCATTGAGATACTGCGCTGAACAGCTCGACGACGGCAGCGTCGGGAACGGCAGCGGGCAGAGGGCGGCGATGTGCACGTCGTTCTTCGTCCCCGGAGCGAGGAAGGTACCGCCGCTCGTGTTGTAGAGAAGATAGTCATCGTGCCCGTCGCCATTCACGTCGATTCCGATTTCGTAGTCGATCTCCGCCGGGCTGCTCCACGACCCGAACGCCGCGATGCCGAAGTAGATGACGGTGTCAGCGATCGACGACGCCGTGGTGTGGTAGTCGCTCGTCACGCCCACGTACTGGAGGTTCCGGACCGCGGGGATGGTTGGGGTCCTGTCATGCGCCTCCTGCAATTCGAGGGGCGAAACGAGGGATACCCAATCGTCCGGATAGGCCGTTCCGGTCTGAAACGAGTCGCCGGTCAGCGGAATCGTCGTATGGCCGCTGGATGTCTTCAGACTGATGGGCGTCGTGCCGCCGGTCATCGATGAGCTGGGCTGCACGATCGCCTCGACCGGGAGCCGCAGCGGCTCGAAGCCGCGTAGTAGCTGGATGTTTCCGCTGGCCTCGGTGACCCAGTAGCGCGGGTAGCCGCCCTGTTTGTCGTGCATGGCCGGATCACGCCGATGCTTCATCTGGCTCGAGTCCGCCGTCAGCCGCAGGCTCGCGGTAACGGAGGCGTTCGGCGCGATCGAGAGCGTCGTCCCACCCGGAAAATCGAAACTTACGCCCGGCACGACCGTCACGGGTGTGTAGGAAAGCGTCACCACGGCCGTCGTCGATGATTTGTTCACGACCCGGAACTGCCGTTGGACGGAGATCTGCCCCGGCACCTCGACGAAGCCGAACGAGATACCGCCGCTTCCGGGGTTGTCGACCGCGTACGCGAGCACATCGAGCGTTGCCGCGTCAGGAAGACTGAATCGTCCCGCGCCCACGGCCGCGGGGGCGTATAGCGGCGTCGTTTTCGAGGGCGCGCTATACAGGTTGAATGCCGCGCTATTCATCGCCAGAGCCTTCAGCTCCTCGACGGTCCAGTCTGGATGGATCTGTTTGAGGAGCGCCATGCCGCCGGCGACCATCGGCGCGGCCATCGACGTACCGTCATCCGATAGGCCGAGGTTGCCGCTACGTGCCTTCACGGAAAAGATCGTGGAGCCGGGTGCGGTGATGTCCGGTTTCAGAAGTCCGTCGACGGATCGCGGGCCGCGCGAGGTGAAATTGGTGAGAGTGTCGACGATCGTATTGTCAACCAACCGCGTCTGGCCAGTACCGAGGAGCTGGGAATCGAAGCGGATGGTTGCCGGCAGTGCGTTCTTGATCGCATCAGCCACGGTCTGCAACGTGATCATGGCCGGGATGCTCCCCGATCCACCGATCGTGATGTCAATGCGCGTATGGTTGTTGTAGGCGAATAGCACTCCGACCGCATTTGCCATGACGGCGTTCTGGACGCGTACTCCCGAGTTGCAGTCGTCGTCGGTCCAGTCGAGAAGAGCGATCTTGCCGGCCAGGAGCGCCGCGTTCGCCGGAGTAAAGGTCTGACATCCCGTGCGTTGCGACGGCGGGTACGCCAACGCGGCGGTCAGCGGTGTAGTCATGCTGGACCACGGGTAGTTGGCTGACGGCATGGCGTTCTTCGAGCCCGCGATCGAAGCGGGGGAGGTCACCACGAATGAGTCGACGGTGTCTGTCGAATCGACCGAGGCGGCAACGGAGATCACGCGCGTGGCCGCGGCGGGGCTGGCCATGATGTAGTGCGAGTCGCCGGCATTTCCGGCTGATGCCACCACGACCATGCCGGCCAATGCCGCGGTGTCGGCGGCGGCCATTGACGCGGTATCGAGCACCGCCCCATAGTCGGTGCCGATCGACATGTTGACGACGTCGAGGTGATCGGAGAGATTACCGTCCCGGTTCGGATCGATGGCCCAGTCGAGTGCCTGGGCCTCGAGCGCGGTCACCCCGCTGCATCCGAAAATGCGGATGGCATAGATCTGTGCGGCCGGAGCGACGCCGGGACCGATTCGAAACGCGCTCGGATCGATCGACGATCCGTACGGACCGGTGAACGCGGTGCCGTTGGCCCGGACGCCGAGGCCTGCTGCGATCCCCGCCACATGGCTTCCGTGACCATCGCAGTCCATCGGATCCGGGTCGGGATGGGGCGTGCGTCGGTTCGGATCGGGCGAGCCGGCGTCATAATTGTCCCCGGCCAGATCGGTGCCGCCGACGACCTTCGCATTCCAAGGCACATTCCCCGCCGTGAAGTCTGTGCGGCTGTAGACGCCCGTGCCGCCGAGATCGACATGGAGGTAATCGACGCCGGTATCGATGATGCCGATCCGAATCCCCTCGCCGCGGTGTCCGCTGCCGAGGTTCGGGCTCCAGAGTGCCGGGGCGCCGATGAGAGGAACGCTCGAGGAGCGGTCGACAGACATGAGCGCGAGGGGGACGACCGCACGCACTCCCGGCATCGCGGCGACGCGCGCGGCCTCGTTCACGCTCATCTCCGCGGCGATGCCATTGCCGACCCGCTGAATCGAATAGAGGAACGTGCCGGCAATGTCTCCTCTTCGTATCGCCTCGACGAACGGCGCTTGTTCAGCCTCCACGACCGCGAGCTGTGCGACCGCAGCCTGATCCGCGATCGCCTCGGCCGAGCCGCCCTTCGCGCTGGCGCGGTCGCGCTCGCGCGCGAACACGACGGCGGTGGGCTCGGCGGACAGCTCGATCATCATCGGCCTCCGGGTAGCGGCGCCGTGCATTCTTGCCGGGGGCGCGCTGACGGGTGGTGTCGCCGCCGTCAGGCCGCTTCGCAGGCCCTTGGTCACGGGCATCTGCTGAGCCGTCGCCGTGAGCGAAACGAGGATGAGAACGAGGGATGCGAGCAGATGCCGGACGGACACTGTTTTTTCTCCGCAGGTTAAGAACGCGGATTCTAGTTCCAGTCCGCAAGTGTTCGCATGCAGGCGTCACACTCTTGGTGACGTCATCACTCATGACCGTGCTTTGGTTCCTTTGCGGAAATCAACGACGAGTGGCGCGGTGCGACGTTCATGCTGGAGAAGAAGGACGGTGTCTGGATTGCGCTCGACGTAGCTTCGTGGATCACGTAACGCGTTACGGTTTGAACACGATCGCTGTCGCGCCCGGAGCCAGCCGCTGGTGGGGCGCGGTGGTGAGCTGCTGGGCAGGAGCACGTCCGTGACATCGACAAGTCACCGCCTCCGAGCCTACTCTTACAGCTCCAACGAAGGAGCTGTCCATGCGTCGTCTCATCATCGTCGCGGCGATCGTCGCCAGCGCCCTTCCGCTCTTCGCGGCGGAACCAAATCCCTCGCCCCATCAGCGGGCGCTTATCGAAAAGCTTTTCCAGGCCACGAACCTCGATCAGATGAGCAACTCGATCATGGACTCGATGTATGGGCAGATCGAGAAGCAGTTTCTGCAGGAGGCAGAGGCGAAGGGCAACGACCCCGAGGACATCGCCGAGGCGAAAGAGATGTTTACCCTTTTCCGGGAACGATGCCGGAGCGTCGACTTCGGCGGGCTGCTCCATGAGTCCTATGTGAGGATCTATGCCAAGTACTTCACCGAGCAAGAGATCGCGGACATCGTTGCCTTCTATGCCAGCCCGACCGGAAAGAAGATGATCGAGACGCTGCCCCAGTTGATGTCGGATGGGATGAAGGCCGGCGTCGACAATCTCACTCCGAAGATCCAGGAAGTCATGGCGCAGGTCACGGAAGAGCAGGAGAAGCGACGTCCCTGGCGCCGCACGATGGCGGACATGCGTGCCCTTGCCACCGGCATCGAAGCCTATTCGACCGATCAGCAGGATGGAACCTATCCCGCGGCGACCGACCTGGCCGGGCTGAAGGCGGCGCTCAAGGACATCACCATGTCGCAGAAGTTCCCGGAAAAGGACATGTGGGGGAATCCCTACGAATACGTCGTCTCGCCGGATCATCATCACTACCGCATCGTCAGCGCCGGCGCCGACGGCATCTTCGAGTGGGACAGCCGCAAGATCGAAATCGCGAAGGAAGGGGAGCCCCCTGCCGTCCGCTACCGCGACCGCCTCGAGGACGATCTGATCTACGGAGACGGAACGTTCATCCAACTCCCGATGCAGGCGAAGCCGAGGGTGAAAAGCAAGGAGTGAAGCGTTCGTAGCGTTGGCGGCTCGCCGGCGGTTCTGAGTCGCCGCCGGGCCGGCGGCGGTCCAGCCGGCGAGCCGCCAGCGCTACGAACGTCGCAACCCCTGGGCGCGAAGTCTCGTACTTCGTGGCCATGCGATCGCGATTCTGGGTGGTGCTCGACTCCAGCATGCTCCTGCTCATCGTCGTCCTTCAGGCTTGGCGACTGACGGGCGTGATCCTGCACGAATGGTTCGCCGTGGCGCTGATCGGCGGCCTCCTCGCGCATCTGCTTCTGCACTGGTCGTGGGTCGAGACGCGCAGCCGGCGCATTTGCGCTCCTCGCAGCGGGCGCACGCGCGTCAACTATGCGCTGAATCTCACGCTCTTCCTCTCCGCGGCCGCGGCCATGGTCTCGGGATTCATGATCTCCAAGGTCGTACTGCCGCTCCATCCGAGTCCCGTGGAGTATCTGAAGTGGCACTCTCTTCACGACGGGTCGTCAAAGGTGGCATTGGTCTGCGTCGGTCTGCACCTTGCCCTGAACTGGAACCTGATGATCGCCGCCTTACGGAACTTCGTTAACCGTCGCGCCGCGGGAGCGCGGAAGCCCATCCGCCTGCAGCCGTTGATCGTACCCACCGCCATCATCCTGACCGCGGTGGCGATCCTCGGCGCCGCCCTTTGGGCCGTGGAGCGGATCATGCCCGCCGAGGACGTGACCATCATCCAGCGCGACGGCCGCCGGATCGAGCATGCCCCACCGCCGGATGACGTCGCACGCCAGCGACCCGACGAAGTCAAGCCCAATCCACGTGGCCTGCCCGCGTTCATCATGCAGAGCGTTCTCGTCGCCATATCCTCGGTGGTCGGACGCAAAGTGATCCGGCTGCGGCTGGATTGATTGGATGCGCTGCTCATGCGTGTGTTTACATGGCTCGTGTTTGTTCCCGGCAAACCCAATGGTAAAAGCTGTGGATACACAGATCTCGTGCATGTGATCCATGAATATGAGCCATGGACACATGAATTGACTATTTCACGTCATCGAATTGAGCCATGGACACATTCATGGACTCGTGGATTCAAACAGGATGAGCCATTGACACATGTTTGGACTCATGGAGTCAATGTACACGAGCCATGGACACATGATTTGGCTCAACGAGTTAATGTAACATGAGCCATGGACACATGATTGGACTCGTGGAGTCAAAACGGATGAGCCATGGACACATGATTGGACTCACCGAGTCCAAGTTTACCCTCCATGGATCCACTATCGGACTCCCAGAATCCGATGTTCATGAGCCATGGACACATGATTGGACTCCCGGAGTCCATCATGTGCCATGGACACTGGAACGCTTGCCGAGAGCCGGTTCGCCGTCGTATCTTCTTCACTCATGCCGCGCCGCGTCAGGTACAGCCGTTACGCCGCCAGCTTCGGCGCCGTCATCCGCCGTCTTCGCGACCAGCGGGGATGGACGCTCATCGATTTCGGCCGCAAAGCCAACATGAATCCGACCTACCTCGGGTTCATCGAGCGGGGAGAGAACTCTCCCACCCTCGACACCGTCATCCTTCTGTCCAAAGTCCTCGGCGTCGAAGCGTCCGACGTTCTCCGGGAGATCGAGCAGCCGAAGTAGCGGGGAGCGCGCTGGCGCCCACGCGCGCGGGGTGCCGGGCCCGCGTCCGTGTCTGTTCGAGGTGCCAGACCTTCGATCTTCGTTTTAGTCGGCGGGCGCGTCAAGTCGGTCGGTCCGAGGGCCAAGGATCGGTCCGAGGTGCCAGGTCCGAGGTGCCAGGCCTTCGATTTCGCTTTCGTCAGCGCCGCTCCACACCTGGTAGCGTCATCAAGCGCTATCTTCCATTCCGAGGAGTTTTTCGGCCCGTTCAATCTACTCACAGCGGATTCCTCGGCGATAACGGCGACCCGAGGGATCCTCGGTCGCGTTATGGCACGACCGTTACGACTTGAATTCGCAGGCGCTCTCTACCACCTCACCTCCCGCGGCAATGAGCAACGTCCCATCTTCCGCTCCGCTGGCGATCGCAAGGCCTTCCTCGGCTTCCTCCGGCAAGCGGTTCAACGGTTTGGATGGTCGCTCACGGCGTGGGTCCTGATGACGAATCATTTTCATCTCGTCGTCCAAACCCCGGAGCCGAATCTCTCGCGCGGTATGCATTGGCTCAACAGCGTCTATGTCGGATGGTTCAACCGCGTCCACAAGCGATCCGGACATCTCTATCAGGGACGCTTCAAAGCCTTCCTGATCGATGAGGAGGCCTACTTCGCCGAGGTTCTGCGCTACGTCGTTCTCAACCCGGTGCGCGCGAAGATGGTCGAAAAGCCCGAGGACTACCGGTGGTCCAGCTATCGCGCGACGGCGGGACTGGAGAGTGCGCCTGATTGGCTCGATCTGGCCGCCGTTCTCCCTCTGTTTGGTGGCGAGCAGGAGCCGGCGCAGACAGCCTACCGGGAGTTTGTCCTGGCTAAGATCGGATGCGAGGATCGGCTGTGGGAGAAGCTGACGAACCAGCTCTATCTCGGAACCGAGGAATGGATCAAAATGATGCGCGGTCAGGTGGTCGAAGCCGCGCTCGACGGATCACCCGAGAACGCAGCGTGCCGTAGGACGGCCGAAGATGCACACGATCCTCGATGCCGTGGCGAAAGCAGCAGCCGAGACCGTGGCTTCGATCCGAGAAACCCGCGGTGGGATCCTGCGCCGTCTGGCGGCCTGGATCGGATGGCACGAAGGTCTTGTCACGCTGCGCTCGATCGCCGCCTCCCTCCGGCTCCGAAGCGAGGGGCACATCTCGAATCTCATCAAACGTTGCGACCGCGAGTTTGCCGAGAATCGGGTGTTGCTGGGTTGGTTAGATATCTCGATGGCAACGCTGCGAGCCTGATCACGGAGTAGCTCACCCCAAATGCCCGCGCCGTGACGGCGCCCGGAAGAAGTGCGTTCGGATGCGCCTGTGATTCGTAAATCGAAGTCTCCCGCCTCCATTTCGAGTTCTCCAGATCGCGCGTTTCGGCTGATTCGACCCAGCAGACCGCTCGGAGGAGCACCAAGTTCCGGAGATTGGATCTGTCGAGTCGGACGCGCAACCCGCTGAATGCGAAGATCAAGGGTGTGACCCCCGCTCGACCCCCGCTCGACCCACGACGCCACTCGGAAGGGTGTGGCCTACTCGACGTCGATGGATCGAGGGTTTGACCCCACTCGAGCTACTCGACGTCGATGGATCAAGGGTGTGACCCCACTCGACCCCACCACTCGACCCCACTCGACGTCGACGTGGCGGAACGACGTGGCGGAATGGGGGCGGAATGGGGGCGGAATGCGAAGATCGACTCGTGCGCGCTACCGTGCCGCTCGCCACGCCTCAGATCCTTCGCGAGCATCGCGCGCCGCGACTTGAATACAATCCCTCCACTCGATACGGAACAGGAGCGACCCATGCCCTCAATTCGAACCCTCCGCTTTCCCTCTTTGCTGTCCCTTCTCTTCGCGGCGACGCTGACAGCGCAGTCGCCGAAGTACCTCGTGCCTCCTCCCGAGGTGGTCGCGGCGTTTGATGCGGCGCCCTTGCCCGAGGCCTTGCTCAGTCCCTCTAAGAAGGTCGTCGCGCTGGCCTATCGGCATGGGCAGCCGACGATTTCCGCGCTTTCGCAGCCGATGCTGCGGCTGGCGGGCGATCGGGTGAATCCCAGGACGAATGGGCCACATCGAACGGCGCTGATCTATGCGATCCATCTACAGAAGGTGGCCGGAGGTGGGGAGGTCACGGTGACGGTTCCGCCGCACGCGAACCTCTCCAATCTGAAGTTCTCGCCTGATGGATCAAAGCTGGCCTTCCTGGCTACGCGCGACGACGGCATCGAGCTTTGGGTGGCTAGTTCATCCAGCGGAGCGGCGAAGAAGGTGAGCGGCACGACGCGGTTGAACGCCGCGGCGGGCGATCCGTGCGACTGGCTGCGCGACAACAAGACGCTGGTCTGCAAGATCGTCCCTCCGGGCCGCGGTCCGGCGCCTGCTGACTCCAACATCCCCTCCGGGCCGAACGTGCAGGAGAACGATGGGAAGGTGGCGAAGAGCGCTACGTACGAAGACATGATCCGGACGGCCCACGATGAGGATCTGTTCGCCTACTACTTCACCAGTCAGCTCGCGGCGATCGATGCCACGGCCGGCACGGCCATGCTGATCGGAAAGCCGGCCATCCTGGGCGACGTCACGCCGTCTCCGAATGATCGATACATCCTCGTCACGAAGGTCAAGCGTCCGTTCTCGCACCTCATCCCGATGAACGGATTCCCCGAGGACGTCGAGGTCTGGGATCGGAAGGGAGCTGTCGTCAAGAAGCTCGCCGACCGGCCGAGCCGCGAAGGAGTACCGATCGCGGGAGTCGAGCCCGGACCACGCGCGCACCATTGGCGTGAAGACCAGCCGGCCACGATCATCTGGACCGAAGCGCTCGACGGCGGCGATCCGAAGAACAAAGTGCCGTTCCGCGATCGTCTGATGGCGCTTGCCGCTCCTTTCACCGAGACGCCCGCGGAGATCGGCAAGACGGAATGGCGCGGCTCGATCGAATACACGGAGAAGGGCGTCGCGCTGATGAGCGAATTCGACCGCGTGTCGCGCCGCACGCGCACGTGGATTCTCGAGCCGGGTGCCGAGCCGAAGAAAGTGTGGGATCGCAAGCAGGATGCGGCGTACAGCAATCCCGGCACGCCGTTGCGACGCGACAGCGGTACGCGCCCCGGTGGTGGTTTCGGCGGCCGCGGCTCCGACAGCCCCATCATCCAGATCGGCGATTCGATCTACCTTGTCGGCGAGGGAGCGTCACCGGAAGGCGATCGTCCGTTCCTCGATCGGTTGAATCTGAAGACCTTCGAGAGCGAGCGGCTGTTTCACAGCGCCGCCGATGCCTACGAGACCGTCGTCGCGCCGCTCAGCGGCGACATGAAGACGATCCTGACGCGCTACGAGACGCCGAAGGATCCGCCGAACTACTACGTCCGCACCCTCGGCAGCGAGACCCGCCGCGCCGTCACCGCTTTCAAGGATCCGCAGCCGCAGCTTCGCGGTGTCGAGCATCAGTACGTTACCTATCAGCGCAAGGACGGCGTCAAGCTGTCGGCCACTCTCTATCTTCCGCCCGGCTACAAGAAGGGCGAGCGCATCCCGGTCATCATGTGGGCCTATCCCCGCGAGTTCGGCGATGCCGATTCCGCCAGCCAGGTCACCGGCTCGCCGAACCGGTTCACGATCGTGAGTGGATACTCGCAGCTCTTCCTGCTCCTCTCCGGCTACGCCGTCTTCGACAACCCGACCATGCCGATCATCGGACCAGGGGAGACGGCCAACGATCATTACGTCGAGCAACTGGTGGCCAGCGCCGAGGCGGCCATCGACAAGGTCGTGGAGATGGGCGTCGGCGACCGCGATCACATCGGCGTCGGCGGGCACAGCTACGGCGCGTTCATGACCGCCAACCTGCTGGCGCACTCGCGCCTGTTCCGGGCCGGCTTCGCCGAGAGCGGCGCCTACAACCGCACGCTTACGCCGTTCGGCTTCCAGAGCGAGCGTCGCACGTTCTGGGAAGTGCCGGACCTCTACGCGAAGATGTCGCCGTTCTGGTATGCCGACAAGGTGAAGGATCCGATCTTCCTGATGCACGGCGAAGCCGACGACAACTCGGGGACGTTCCCGATCCAGTCGGAGCGTTTCTACATGGCGCTGAAAGGCTACGGCGCCACCGTTCGCTATGTGACGTTGCCGAACGAGGCACACGGCTACGCGGCGCGCGAAACGCTACTGGACGTTTTGGCCGAACGGATCAACTGGTTCGACAAGTATGTGAAGAACGCGCCGGTGAGGGAGGCGGATTCGGGGAGGTAGGGGAGCGTAGCGAAGCCGTAGCGCCAGCGGCTCGTTCGTAGCGCCAGCGGCTCGCTGGCAGGACCGCCGCCGGCCCGGCGGCGAAGTGGTGGTACTTCGAAGACCGCCAGCGAGCCGCTGGCGGTCCAGCCGTCGGGCCGACGGCGCTACGCTTGCGGCCCGCTCAGTCCTTACTCACCGCGAGATACACCGCCACCGGTGCCAGCGCCAGCCATGCCGTCAGCGCGATCAGCAGGGGGACTCCCCATTGCGCCAGGAGCGTGGTGGAGATCTCGTCGGGGGCGAATGAAAACGAACGGCTGGTGGCGGCGATGATCCCGATCGCAACAGCCACGCCGGCGGCGACGGCGATCGCCTGGACGATGGTGATGACGCGGGAGGCGGTGCGGACCGCCTCCTGCCGCGCGCGGCGCTGCACCCGCCACCAGACCAGACCGGAGTTGGGGACGCGCGCGGCGTGGAGGCTGCGCTGGTAATCCTTCGATACGAGTGCGGCGATGCGGACGATGTCGCCGCAAATGGCGCATGCCTCGACGTGAGCGCGGCTCGCCTCATCGCAGCCGTCGGGCCAGCGGCCGGCCTGAGCGATGGCCAGCGTCTCCCGCTCGAGCGGACAATCGGGACGGCTCATGCCGGCCTCCCGAGCAGCGCGGCCAGCTTGCGGCGGGCGCGGAAGAGGAGAATCTTCACGCTGCCGCTTTTGACGCCGACGATCTGCGCGATCTCGGTGTGGCTCGACCCGAGGGCGTAGGCGAGCCAGAGCATCTCGCGCTGGACCGGCTTGAGTTGGGCCATGGCCCGCCAGAGGTCGGTACTCTCCTCGAAACGCTCGGCCACGCGCGCGTCGATCACGGCGGTCTCCTGGGAATCCTCGTCGAGATCGAGGGGCTCGACGGGATGGCGCGATCGACTGCGGTGCGCATCGCGGGCGATGTTCGTGGCGATGCAGAACAGCGAGTTGCGGCGGTGCACTTCATCGTGATGAGCCGTGCCCGCTTTGTAGAAACGGAAGAACGTTTCCTGCAGCAGATCGTCGGCCAGTTGCCGGTCGCCGGTGACGCGCGCCAGATACACCCACACCGCGCGCGAGGTTCTCTCATAGAAGGCCCGGAACGTATCCTCGTCCATCAGGCTCCCGGCCGCGGCCTTCGACCGGCCGCCGGCCACGGAGAGGAGGGCATCGTTCAGCACGCCGGTGAAGTCCATTGCGTCAATGATCCCATGGATTCCGAGGCTCAGTCATTCGCCGGTGTCGACGCGGCAGGTGCAGGACGTTCCCACAGACCGAGCTTGCGCGACAGGACGAACGACACGACCGCCGAGAGCACGAAGCCGGCCCCGATCGATATCGCCAGGATCCCCATGGCGAAGATCGGCTGGGCGACATCCTGCTGAATGTTTCCGCTGACGATTTGCAGCCCGATGCCGGCGGCGGCAAGGACCAGCCCTACTTGAACGGACCAGAGGATGCGTCCGATCGGTGCGCTCACGGCGCGTGGACCGCCGTCCAGAGCGATGGGAGCCGATTCTAGGAAGCGTTTGCCGGCAGGGGTCTGGATGTAGGCGAGCAGGTCTTCGTTTGCGGTCATTCGATCCATCAGCTTGTTGTGGACCTCGGCTTGAATCTTCGTGGTACTGCTCCAGCGCCGATGATCGATGAGCGTCCGCACGAGCCAGATCAGGACCCCGGTGACGAGAGCGAAAACGGAGAAGATCGAGATGCCCTCGACCGCCGATCGCCAGATGCGCTCGGAGGTGCTGATTCCGCGCGAGTCCTCGGAAATCCCCACACCGCCGAGGTAGAAAGCCGGGCTGTGGGCGACTTCCGGGTGCTGGTTCAGGAATGACGCCAGGGCGGGGTAGTTGGCAAGGTATGTCTGGTTGGTCATGAGTGACGGGTCGAGCTTGAGAACTCTGCCCACTTCCGTGGGATAGCGACGGAGCATCGAGTCGAACGCTTCGCGCGTCTCATGGCTGTCGGCGTCCGTGACGAACGTACGTGTCGTCGTGGTGGTGGATGTCGCGGCGTTGGAAGTCGTGGCAGCCGGAGCCTGAGCCGCCGCGCTCGTGGCGATGGCCGAGGCGAAGAGAAGGGCGATGAGTGTTTTGGACATTCTTTGATCCTCTGCCGGGGGATACGTCGCGGCAGGGGTGTGGTTAACAGCGCGTTTCGCGCGCGTTGTCGGTTGTCGGTTGACGGTTGTCTGTGTATCGCGCGTTATCGCGCGTTGTCATGGTCGATTGATTGCACGGTTCTCTTTGTGGTCAGCCATCGCTGAGGCGCGGCGGTGCATCGCAGAATCAACGACAACCGACAACCGATAACCGACAACGCGAGCGAAGCCGCAGACAACGCGCGAAGCAGCCCTACCAATCCGTCGGTTTGTAGTCCTTCAAAAACTGTCCCCACACGTGCACTCCGGTGTTCAGGCCAGAGATGATCGGGTCGAGGATGCGGGCGGCTCCATCGACGATGTCCAGAGGGGGATGGAAGCGGTGGATCGACGTTTTTCGTTCCGCCAGCGCGGCGGGGTCCTCGTCCGTCACCCAACCCGTATCGACGCTGTTCATGTGGATACCGTCGGCTTGGTAGTCGGTGGCCGCGGTGCGCGTCATCATGTTCAGCGCCGCTTTGGCCATGTTCGTGTGCGGATGGCGAGTCGTCTTCTGGTTGCGGTAAAACTGTCCCTCAACCGCGGAGACGTTGACGATGTGCTTGTCGCGGTTCGTCGTCCGCAGCATGAGCGGTTTGAGCCGGGCGTTGAGGACGAATGGCGCGACGGCGTTGACCAACTGCACTTCCAGCAATTCCACCGAGGACACCTCGGCCATCAGCAGGCGCCACGAATTCCGCCCGCGCAGGTCGACCTGCTGGAGGTCCTGATCGAGCCGCCCCTCTGGGAAGAGATTCCGTTCGCTCACGTGATCGTCCGGCAGGAGCGGCACCTGGGAGAGCTGGGCCGAATGCGTCAGCCCGGTGACATCCTCGATGTTCGACGACGCCACCGCCGACGAGCCCTCGGGGAGCATGCGGTAGCCGCGCAGCCCCTCGAACGCGCCGAGGAGCTTGCGCTCCGCGTCGGAGAGCGTGTGAAGCGACGCGGTCTCCGCCGCCATCATGTGCTCGTAGAAGGCAGGCGGCCGGCGGACGGTCTGGCAGGCGTTGTTGATGATGAAGTCGAGACGGTCGCGCGTGGCCAGCATCTCCCTGCAGAACGCCTCGACGCTGGGGGTATGGCGCAAGTCGAGCCCGAAGATCTCCAGCCGGCCGGACCACTCCTCGAAGTCCGCCTCCCGCGCGTAACGCGCAGCGGAGTCGCGCGGGAACCGCGTCGTGACGATGAGACGCGCCCCGGCACGCAGCAGTTTGAGCCCGGCCTGATACCCGATCTTCACCCGTCCGCCGGTCAGCAACGCCCCCCGTCCGCTCAGGTCGGCCAGCTCCGTGCGTTTCGCGAAATTGAGCTCCGCGCAGGCGGGGCAGAGCTGATCGTAGAAATGATGGACGGTTTCGTAGTGCTGCTTGCAGACGTAGCAGTGCTGCGACTCGGAGGTCGCGCGTGGCTGCTCCGGCCGAGGCTCCTCGCGATAGGCGTTCGGCGTCGTGAACACAGGCTTCCGCCGCAGCTCGCGGATACCCGCCGAATTGAGCACCTGATCGTCCTGCCGCAGCCGGGCCGCCTTCCGGGCTCGCCTCCCGGCTTTGACCAGCTTCCGCCGCGCATGATGATCGGGCTCCGCCACTCGCCGGGTGGCGTGGAGGAGCCGCTGCCGATCTTCCGTGCCCACCTGCGCCAGTTGCCCGCGGTCGAGATCGAGCGATTCGAGCAGCTCCGCGGCGATGCGAACGCGCTCGGCGAAAGAGAGATCGTGATCGCTGGGATCGGGCGGGGAGGTCCGTGTCAAGTTGTTACTTCTTCCGCGAGTACAGGATCTCCATCGTCTTGTACATCTTGCCGTCCGGCCCCGGGCCCCACATTTCCAACAGGTGGTGATCGCCGTCGATGACCGTCACCTTCTCGTTGACGGGCATCGCTTTGCCGGTCATCGGATCATCCATCGTCGAGGTGAAGGTGTACGACTTGCCGTCGGGCTCCGCCGTGCCGGAGGAGATCATCACCGACGTGGTCATGGTGTCCATCCAGGTGCCGACGTACTTCTTCTTGATGTTGTCGTAGCCGGTGTAGCCAATGCCGCTGAAGGGCATCCCCATGAACATGCCGGTGAATTGTTGCTGAACCCAGCGGCCGTCCAGCGCCCAGGTGTTCACGGAGACGCCGCCGCCCGCGGTCGGGGGAGCGCCCGGTTGCATGAACATCTTCACGTCACAGTTGAAGGTGCCGACCATCGGGCCGAGCTTCTTGTGAGCATCGCCCGGGGTTGCGGCTTTCATCATGGCGTCCATCTCCGCCTTCTGCTGATCCGCGGCAGCTTGCGCCTTCGGGTCATCCGCGGCGGCGAAGGTAGCGGTAACAGCGACGAGGACAGTGGCGGCCAGGATTCTGCAGCGCATACGATCTTCTCCTCTTTCTTGAATCAATCGTCGGGAACGAGGAGATGATTGTAATCCGTCGTCACGGAATCTACTTGGTGTAGACCGTCACCTCCGCGGACGATCCCACCGGCGCCTGGTCGGCAGGTGGGCCGCTCCAGGAAATGCGCACGGGAACCCGCTGAACGACCTTCACGAAATTGCCGGAAGCGTTGTCGGGCGGGAGGAGCGAGAACGATGCTCCGGTGCCGCCGGAGAGGCTTTCCACTTTGCCCTCGAAGTCGCGGCGGCCGAGGGCGTCGACGCGAACCGTGGCGCGCTGGCCGGGGCGCATGTCCTTCATCTGCGTCTCTTTGAAGTTCGCCAGAAGGTACGTCGTCCGCGGCACGAGCTGCACGATGGGCATGCCGGCGGTGACGTAGGAGCCGGCGTGAACGGCCAGCTTGGAGGCAAGGCCGTCGCGCGGCGCGATGATCTTCGTGTAGGAAAGGTTGATCTGCGCGGCTTTTACGACCGCCGCGGCGGTCGTCACGCGCGCGTGGGCGAGACGGGCCTGAGCCTGGGCGCCGGAGATCTGCTCCTGTACCGGCGCGCTCTGCTGGACGCGTCCTTGCGCGGTCTGAACGTTCGCCTGTGCCGCCTGCCGGGCGTTCTCGTTCCCGACGAGCTTGGCCCTGGCCTGAGTCAGATCGGCGTCCGCGGATTCATGGGCGGCGCGTGCGGCGTCGACCTGCGACTTGGAGATATCGCCCTTTCCGCCGAGCTCCTCGGCACGCTGATAGTCGAGGCGCGCTTTCTCCGCGTTCGCGCTCGCGCGCGTGACGGCGGCGCGAGCCTCGTTGATCGAAGCCGTGGAACTGTCGACATTCTCTTTCGAGCTCTGAAGCGCTCCCTGCGCGGATGTGAGTGCGCCTCGGGCGGAGGCGGAAGTGACGGTCGTACGGGCGTCGGCATCGGCGGCCTGTGCCTGTGCCGTCTGCAGATCGCCTTCGGCCTGGGCCAGTTTGACCTGGGCATCCGAGGGGTCGAGATCGGCGATTAACTGGCCGGCGCGGACCGGCTGATTCTCCGTAATGTAGACAGCCGTAACCTGGCCAGCCACGCGCGCGGCGACCGGAACGATGTCGGCGGCGATCTGCGCGTCGTCTGTCACTTCGGTGCCGGCCGTGAGCACGGCGTAGAGGCCGTAAGCGAGCAATAGCGCCAGCACGGCGCCGCCGAGGATGAGATAGAGGCGTTTCGCTTTCGAGGAGGCGATGGCCGGCTCGTGCTCGGCGATCTCCGGCATCGCGCCGGCGGGTGTTTCGGTAGTCGTCATTTACATCTCCGCATGTACATCGATCTTCTCGTCGCCCTTCGGCATCTTCAGAAAGAAGACGAGCGGAACGACGCAGAGGAACAGGATTCCTGAGAGGTAGAAAAGCTTTTCGAACGAGAGCATCATCGCCTGACGGCGAAGCTGTCCGTCGATCATTTGAGCGGCGGCCTGGTGCGCCGCAATGACGTCGAGCCCGCGCGCCTGAAGCATGCGCTGGATGCCGGCCAAACGCGCGGCCATGGCCGGCGACGATGGCGAGAAGTGGGACAGCATGTCTCCGCGGGCGCTCGTTGCAAAGCGCGACAACAGCGTCGCGAATACCGCCAGTCCGACCGATCCGCCGGTCTGGCGCAGCAACGAGTTGAGCCCCGTGGCGTCCGACAATCGATGGCGGGGGATGGTGCTGAGGGCCATCGTCGTCAGCGGGATCCAGAGGCAACTGAAGGCGACGCCCTGGATGAGGAGAACCTGGATCACGTCCGCGGTGGAGGTTGACAGGGTGTAGTGCCCCATCAGCCAGGCGGTATAGGCGAAGAGCAGGATGCCGAAAATGACCACGAGGCGCGGCGAGACCTTGTTGTAGATCCGGCCGACGATCGGCATCGCCACGAGCATGCAAAGGCTTCGCGGCATCATGGCCAGTCCTGCCTGCGTTGCCGAGAATCCGAGGAGCAGTTGCATGAAGAGCGGCAGGAGGAATGTCACCGCCATCAGCATCGCGAACATGACCGCGCCGATGATCGTGCCGGATGAGAAGACGACGTCCTTGAAGAGCGAGAAGTCGACCGCCGGAACCCGGGCGCTCAACTCGCGGATGACGAGGGCCACCAGCGAAACGATGGCCACGAGCGTGATGATCTTAATCTCACCCGACTCGAACCAGTCGTTGCGGTTGCCTTCCTCGAGCACGTACTGCATCGTTCCGATACCGAGGAAGAGGAGGGCGATGCCGCTCCAGTCCATGTTTTTCCGCTGCCGCACGGCCATCGTGTGCATGGCCGCGCGAACGTCCTCCGGCTCCTGGACGAAGCGGGAGACCATGAACAGCGAGATGATTCCGATCGGGACGTTGATATAGAAGATCCAGGGCCACGAATAGTTGTCCACGATGTAGCCGCCGAGGGTCGGGCCGAAGGCGGGACCGAGCACGACCGCCATGCCGAAGAGGGCCATGGCCATCCCCTGTTCCTTCGGCGGAAAGGTCTGGCGGAGGATGGCCTGCTCGGTCGGCTGCAGCGCGCCGGCGCCCAGACCTTGAAGAATCCGGAAAGTCACCAGCAGCGGCAGCGTCCTCACCATGCCGCACAGCGCGGAACCGATGATGAAGAGCGCGAGGCAGACCATGTAGACCCGCTTCTGGCCGAACAGCCGCGCCAGAAAGCCGGTGAGAGGCATGACCATGACCGTGGCGATGACGAACCCGGTGGTGACCCAGGTGATCTGCTCGATGGTCACGCCCAGCGAGCCCATGAGGTGAGGCACGGCCACGTTGACGATGGATGCGTCGATGGCACCCATCAGCGTGCCGAAGGTGATCGACACGGTGACAAGCCATTTATTGACAGGCTTGCGCTCCTGCCGCGGGATCAGACCACCGGCCGCCTCGAAGGTCGCCGCTGACGAGGTCACGGATGCTCTCCGGTAAAGTAGCGTCGGATTCCGCCCGTGGCATGCTCGTAATCAAACTGCGCCGCTGCGGCATCGGCCTGGGCGGCTATGGCGTCTTCGTGCGCCTGGCGATAGACGTCCTGCGCGCGGTCTACCTCAACCGGCGAGCCATATCCCGCCGAGCGGCGATCGCGAGCGACGGTGAGGGCCTCCTCGGCGACCTGCACGGTCTCGTTAGCCAGGGCCGCGCGCGCCTCGGCATTCTGAAGCGTCATCAGCGAGTGGCGGACATCCTGCTCGACGTCGCGCTCGAGCTGCGTCCGCCGGATCTGCGCCTCGTGCAGTTGCACCATGGCGCGGGCGATGTTGGCGTTGATGTCGGCATGGAAAAGGGGCACACCGAGGTTGGCGGCGATCCGGCGCGTCCAGAGCAGATTGGTCGAGTGGTTGCCGGCCAGGTCTCCTTCGAAATCGACGGAGACGGAGGGATACAGCCGCGCCTTCGCGGCATCGACGGTAAGGACTGCCGCGCGCTCCTGCTCCTCCGCTTCCCGCATCTCCGGGCGCTGCCCGCGGGCGGTCGTGAGGGAGTCATCGACGGCCGGTAAGGTGGTCGGAGCGAGAGGCGTATCGACGATGACGACGTCGCTCGACTCGTCGGCGCCGATGGCGTTCAACAAGGCCAGCGACGCGTTCTGCCGGTCGTTCTGGGCGGTGAGCAACGCCTGCCGCGCGCGGTCGAGCTGCACATTCGCCTGAGCGATATCGAGCCGGGTGCCGGTCCCCGCGTTGAACTCGTCCTGCGCGGTCTGCAACAGGCGAGAGAAGAGGTCGATGTCCGCCTGCCGCGAGGCGATCTGCGTCTGCGCCCTTTGCACCATCAGATACAGCCGTGCCACGGCGGCGGCGACATCGTTCTCCGCCTGCTCGGTTTGAAAGTGACTGGCATTCGCGGAGCTCTGCAGCGACCGGTAAAGCCGCAGGCCAGCGAGGTTGAATACCTGGACCGCCGCCGTCAACTGCGCGTCGGTGACGTTGAAGGGGCCGATGACCGGCGGCAACCCTGGAAGCGAAAAGCCGAACGTCTCCAGGTTGAGCGACTGGTTGTAGCGACTCAGATGGGCGTCCGCCTGCGGCACAAGGGCGCTGAAGGCCTCGGCACGCGCGATGCGCGCGAGTTGTTCATTCGACCGCGCCAGCTCCGCCTGGGTTCCGGTGCCGAGGGCCATGCGGATGGCATCGCCGACGGTGAGGCGAAGCGGCTGCGTCTGCGCACCGGCGCTGGCGGCCACGATGAGAAGTAGGAAGAGTCGTTTCAGAATCATGCAGTTGAGGTCGCCCCCGCGTGGCTGCAATTGGTCGGCCAGCACCGAACGACCGTTCGGTTTAGTCGGTGGTAAAGGTATTTGGGGGCGCCGTCATTCCGGGTAAGAGTCGTAGCTCTGGCGGCGGTCCCGCCGGGCCAACGGCCGATGCCTACGAGATCCAAGCATACTTCTTTTGCCGGAATCTGCTTGGTGTAGACCGTCATCTCCGCCGACGAACCGACTGCCATCTGGTTGGCGGCCGGACCGCTCCAGGGAATGTGCGCGGGAACCCGCTGCACGATCGTCACGCAATCGCATTGCGATGCGCGCCGTGTAGCTTTTCGGTCTATATTCGCGAGACTCACATCGGCCTTTCGTGAGCGGCGATCAACAGCGTGGAGAAACGGCTTGACGAAAAAAGTGTCGGTGGCAGCAAGTTGCGCCGGAATGGATTCTGAGCTGCGTCAAACGCGCGCCCGGGTTCAGGCGTACTACGCGCATACGATGGACGACTACTCAGAATTCTGGTCTGGGCCGGCCGACAGCGCGCTTCATCTAGGTCACTTAGACGCGGACATTCAGGGACACTCGGCGAGCCTTGTGCGAACCAATGAATACCTCGCCGCGCAAGTGACACTGGCACCGGGCTGTGACGTTCTGGATGCCGGCTGTGGAATCGGTGGAAGCAGCGTCTGGCTGACTCAGACCTACGGTTGTCGTGTGACCGCGCTGAACATTGTGATGGAACACTTACTTCAGGCAAAGCTTGATGTACGGCGTCTCGGACTGACATCCTCTGTCCATCCTGTTTGTGTGGACTTTCACCAAATAGCGATGCGGGATGAATCGTTTGACGTCGTTTGGGCGCTCGAGAGCGGCGTTCACTCGTGCTCACGCCTTGTAATGTACGGTGAATTCTCCCGTGTGCTGCGAGGATACGGTCATTTGGTTCTCGCAGATATTATGATCGCTGAACGAGCTCAGATGAACCGTTCCGGGGCGTTAGCGCTGGATGCCCTTACTAGCGGGTGGGCTTTGAGCTCACTGACGACCGAATCGCGCATGCTCACGCAGTTGCGCGCGGCCGGATTCAAGCCGATCGATGTGCACGACACATCCTCGCTGGTAGCGCCATCCGTCGCGCGACTCGGCGATCTCGCGCGAACTGCAGCCCTTCGAACAGATGAAGAAGTCGCCTCCGGGGCGTGGACGCAAATCCGAGTGGGAAACATACGCGCCTGCATTGCGCTAGACGAGTTGTTTCGCGAAGGTACGCTTCGGTACGTCATCATGAGCGCCAAAAAGGTGCGAGGTCAACGAGAAGCGGCAGTGTAAAGCAAAGCGTGATCGAGAGCTATCGCCACTCGCGACCTTGTCAGCGACGCAAACGCCTACCATGCCTCCCGACGCGTTCTATGGTCTCGTCAGTTCGAAGCTTTGGGGAGAATGATAATCTGCCCAGGCCGCCGGGTCCCTGACGTCTCGGGCATAAACCTGCCCACCGCATCGTCGATTGCTCTGATGTAACCATTGACGAAAATGGCGATATGCGCCGAGTCCGGCGCCGCGAGAAGGGCAAGTCCGCGCCGCAGAAGTGCCGCGGCGCGCCCGCCTGTGATCACAGGCTCTTCGTCGACGAGAATTGAGGCGGCGCCATGCGCGCGGTCCTCCTGCCGGTCAGTCACATCGTCCAGGATCTGAAAACCAGCGAGTAACGATTCAACCGCCTCTTCATGCGTCCGGGTGATGATCTCTCCGGTTCCATGCGCCAGAAGCACGGCAAGCAGGTATTTGACGAGCGCACTTCGGTGACCAAGAGATTCGGCATCGCCGACCGGGCTGTTGCCTGCGGCGATCTGTTCCGCATAGTAGCGTCCGAAGGCGGAGTCGAGGCCTCCGGCGAAACCGTCCATCGTTTCGTGCCATACGATCATTGACCGATCGAGCAACGCCGCCGAAAGGGAATGGTGGGCCCGAGTATCGGACAGGTCGCCGTCGGTCAGATCATCGAGCACGAGTGCATGATGGTAAAGATAGGCCCAGGCATGCGCGAGAGCCTCGACGCTACGGCCGGGAATCGGGTACAGCTGCCAGAAGACAAGTGGTGCCGCCTCGCCAAGCGTAAATCCGAGCCCGGATCTCTTCATGCGCTGCCGGTAATTCAAGACGGCGGGGAGTCCCAATTGGCCGTCCGAGGCGACCTCCGCCATGTACCGCTGGCGTGCTGAGGACGCCGCGGTCACCAGGCGTCGAGCGAGATTTAGCGCGTCGAAATCATACGGAGCAACTTTATGCATCGTCATGAGAGACTCCCTCCTTTATCGTCTGCTATGTCTAGGCGCTCGCCGACATCATGCGAAGTCAGCAGCGAGGTGGCAACAAACACGATGGCGCTTACGACGAAGCCGGGCGCAAACGCCTCATTAGGAAACCGCGGTGTTAAGGCAGCAACCACGCTCAATCCTAGCACGATGGAAAGGACCGCGGCACGCGCTGTCGATCGCCGCCAGAAGAAGCCGCCAATTATGCCGGGCACTAGCACGAGAAGCACGAAAAGCGAGTTGACAGAAAGTACGACCAGGTCATGGATCCACACGGCTAAGACGTAGGCGATCGCGCCAACAAATAGAGTGGAGACGCGTCCGGCGCGCAAGATTTCAGAACCCGTCGCTGCCGGTCGCCACCACGACACATACAAATCCTTTGTCACACTGGCCGACGCCACCATCATCATCGTGTTCACCGTCGAAATGAAGATTGCGAGAAATGCGGCCAAGCCGAGCCCAAGAAAGCCCGTCGGGAGTACCTTGCCCATCAGCGCGAATAGAGCATGGTCGCGGACGGGAAGCGAGGGAATCAAAATACGCGCAAGAAGGCCTAGAACCGTCGAGAGCGAATAGAAGCCGAGAATGATCGCGCCGGCCGAGATCAAAGCGCGTCTAGCGACGGAACTCGATGTCGCAGCGAAGATACGTTGCCAGATCTCCATGGTCACAAAGACACCCGCTACTCCGAATGCGAGCCCAGCCACAAAAAAACTAACGCCTCCGTAGGCGAACGGGTCCCAGACGCTGGACGGCAGCGCGGCCAGCGACGCGAAACCGCCCGCAGCATGTAAGCTGCGAGGAAGCAGAATAAAAAACAACACCGTGGTCGTGACGCTGAAGTGAATTCCGTCTGTGTAGAAATCGCTTTTGATCCCGGCAAAGGCGGTGTAAATGATAGTAGTAACTGCCGCAAACAGAACGATATACCGGAAAGGAGCGCCCGTCCAAACCTCGAGTAGCCTCGTCATGCCGACAAATTGTGCTGCGCATAGGAGAACGTAGACAACGATGATCAGCGCGGTAGAAAGATAGCGACTCGCGGCGCCATAGCGAAGACCGAAAAAATCGCCGATCGTATGCGCTTGAAACCGATCACCGAAGCGTTTGATTCTGGGAGCCATTAGTCCTGCGACCAGAATACCGACAAGGCCGCCAGTAGCGCCGGTCAGACCAAGCGAAATGCCTTTGTCATATGCTGAGGCTGCAGTCACGACCGTCGTTCCCACGCCCACCCAAGAGGAGACGATCGACGCGAGAACCAGTAGAAACGACGCGCGGCGAGACACTACCAGGAAGTCCTCGGCCGTCTCTCGCATGCCGGTCCACATGCCAAAGATGAGGAGCCCGACGACGTAGCACACGACAATTATGAAGTCCAACTTCGTCATATCGACACCGGTATGTTTAAAGGTGCTGTCGAGTCGTTTCCGGATAAAGGTGTTGCGGCATACTGAAGAAAAAGATTGATGAGGAGGTGCTGAGCCACGACAACGGCAGGCACGAAGCGCGGCGGACAGACAGCTAAGAGCAGAAGGTAACTGATAAATAGGAGCCCACTCGCAACTGTTCGAAAGAAAGATCGAACAGCGGAGGGGGTGTCCCACCCGAAATAAAACGCTTCGGCGGACGCGAGGTAAAACACGTATGGCAGGAATGCGGCGGCTGCGAGTCGGGCGAGAAGAATGGCGATGAACCTAGTCTCGGGATAATAAGCGGCAACACCGACGAACCCGCCAAAAAGCAGAAGCCACAGCGCAAAGTTATTGGTGCGAATCTGCTGAAGCGCTGCGCATGTCCAAACGAAAGCGAGGCACCCGATGAACACGACAGGCGGCCATGCAGACCAGGTCACGAGCCACGTGCAAGCCGACGTTATCGAAGTAGAGTTAAGGTAGAAAACGAGCGGCTGTGGTTCGTTACGGTTGGCATGCAGTAGGAGAGTGATGGCGAGTACGATATTGCCGAGACTTAAGTGAAGGGCGACCGATTGGGGGATGATGTAACGTAGGCCCAGGACGGCTGGAATGTTTAGCAGACGGATTACTGGGAACTGTCCATTGCGCGGAGCCGCTGCTGCTAGCGCGTTCTTCTCAAAGAGCGAGTAGCGCTTAGTGTAATCTTGTGCCGCCGGCAGGTCTATTGCTTTGCCAGTAAATGTCGCAAGAAACAGGTGCCACCACAACCTCCGATTCGCACCTTTCATGACATCGAACATGTGAAGATTCCAAGCGAACGTCGCGAGGAGGAAGATGGCGATGTAAATGTAAAAGAGGCTCGTATGATCTCCGGAAGGCCTCCCCGGGCTAAGCGCTCCCTTGGATATATCGAATGCGTCAATGAAAATGAGTGCCGAGAATAATAGCAGATACAGGCATGTCAGCTCGAGAAAAGTCTTCACGAGTTGACCGTATGCAGTCAACGGATTGTGTATGAGCCAGGGCAGTCGCGTGCGGCTGAGCCAATCGGATAAGATGAAAATGACGACCAGCAGGAGGAGCGTGGCCGACCGTCGGGTTGTGGCGAAGAAGCGTTCATGTCCGGCGTGGATGATGATGTGGATCGCTGCGGCGTAAACAAAGGTGACGAAGGTTTCCGTCGTTAACCGCAGATGCTTGCTCGGGTCGCTGCTTGACATGAAATCGTCCACTAATACCCCCTGAGTGCGGTTTCACTGGATGGCGAAGCGGTTAGTAATCGACCTTGTCGCTCCTCGAAGAGGTGCGACCTCGTGTCGCTCCGAGCGGAGCAGTAGTGCATGAGTGTTCATCATGTGTGCCGGATCGTCTTGCCCCTTCGCGCGATGCTCCACTTGTATAGGAGTGACTGGGCAAGAGTTTTCCCTACCCTTCGATGAGGCGGAGGTCAAAAAGGCACCGTGATCGGTTGCGGTGCAGGCATCGGACGGCACCTCGCGCCGGGACGGTGATCGATTCCGAGAGATTGCGACGAGCGCGCCGTCCGTCGAGTCACGAACTTTCGAGTTGTTCCTAACGTAGGGCCCTCGCTCGTGTTGACGACGTGCGGGATCGCAGGGTGTCGTGAGCGGCGCACATCCGTTCATCAGTCTATCATCTCACCTTCGAATGGCGATCGAATAGCGCAGCGATCGAACGCGCTACCTCGGCGTGGCCGCCGTGGCCTCAACCGCCACATGCTCTTCCACGAACTCTGGATCCCAAGGCCTGCTGATCACGCAGGAGTTGATGCCGCCGACGCCCATGCTCAGCTTGCCGCTGTAGCCGCGGTCGACGCTGCAGCCATCGCTGGAGACGAACTTCGCGTCCTGAATCTTCACGTCGGCGTGGAGCTCGTCCTCATCGAGAGCGATCGGATAGAGGCGGCCCTTCGACATGCCGAGGTGTTGCGCGGTCAGCTCCCAGGCGCCGCCGACCGACATGCCATGGCCGAAAGTTCCTTTGCGGGCGGTGAAAAGGACGTCGGCGTGCAGCATCTCCAGCGAGTTCGCGATCTCCGAGGTGTCGCCCGGTGTGGCCGTGGCGTGCATGTCCCACGTCGTCACGTCCGAGGCCTGCACGTCTTCCATCGCCTTCTTCATGGCCAGTTGAGGGCCGTCTTTCGATGGGGTGATGATGTGATGCGCATCCGACGACGTGCCGATGCCGACGATCTCCATCCCGACGGGACGGAAGCCCTGCGCCATGAGCTCCACGGCGTCGCCGACGATCCAGACGCACGACCCGCCGGCGATGTGCGTCCCCTTGAGCTCCGTCATCGGGCGGGAGACGTCGGCGTCAGCGGAGAGGACGTTGGCGTTGTAGAAGGCGGAGATGACCAGCGGGTGGGGCGGAGGATCGGTCATGCCGACGACGACCGCCTTGGCCTCGCCGAGGTTGATGGAATCGACGGCCATCTTGAGCGCGATCCCAAAGGATGCGCACGCGGCCACGGGTGCGAAGGCCGGGCCGATGATGTGGCCGATCATCGACACCTGCGAGGCCGGAATGTTGGCGATGTTCCAGAGCAGGTTCGGCGAGACGGAGGCCCACGGCTCGTCAGGGCAGCCCCACTTCTTGTTCAGGGCGCGGATCTTGTTCAGCTTCTGCCGGATCGTGCTGAGAGCTTTCGTCGATCCCGTGGAGGCAGGCACCGGTTCCGACTGGATGTCGGCTGCCTCGGCCAGATAACGAATGAGATCGTCGCTCCTGGCCGCCCAGAATGTCTCCCAGGCGTGTTTCGCATCGATCCAGGCCTCCGAACCGATCGGTAACTCCCTCGGGTCTTGCGGCGCGGCCGCGTCGTGCTGTCCGCCGATGTGCGCGCGCAGGGCCGCGCAGTGATCAGGGGTGGCCCAGAACTCGTTCCACTTGCGCAGGGCGCGGTCGTAGGCCATCGTCTCGGCCGCGGTCACGGTCAGCTCGCCGATGCCGGTGCCGATGTAAACATGCGCCTTCATTCCGAGAGATTGGAGGTATTCCTCGATGCCGGGGTTCTGCGACAGGGACTGGATGAAGGCGCCGATGCACGTCTGCACCATCGGTCCCATTTTGTCCTTGAGCTGGGCGAATTTCGCCGGGGGAAAGCGCTGGTCGAACCACTCGTGGTAGGTTTCGAAGTCGAATTCCGGGTAGCCGACGAGGAAATTTGACGGTCCGAACCCTCTGAATGGTGTGAGCCAACTCTCGGGGCGTTCCAGGTTACGCTCAAATGTGTCGATGTTCGGAGACTTCGGAGCGACGACGCCCCAGCCGAAAATACCGATTCGCTTTCGCGCGTCCATGGGGGGCGCATTGTAAGCGAATCCTGTCAGGGAACTTGCATAGTGGCGTGAATCCGGCTTGAGCGATCCCCTGAGCGATCTAACGATGAGGTGTTCGTGAAAAAAACAGCCGCGCTGTTGTTCCTGATCGTGATGGCGACCGCGCTTCTGGCTGCAGGTTGCCGGGGCAGGAAGTCGTCTGTGACGACAGCGACGGCCGCGACGACCGAGACGATCGCTCCGGCCGCCGGGAAGCCTGCCGCGAACGGCGGCGATGCCGTGACGCAGACGGTCGACGTGGAAGACGGCCGCTCCGAGGACGACGGTGGCGTGCTGACGAACCCGCAGACGAAGACCACGGGAACGGCGAAGGCGACGGTGAAACCACCGGTGAAGAAGAAAAAGTAGCGTTGTCTGCGGCTTCGCCGCGTTGTCGGTTGTCGGTTGTCTCGCGCTGCAGCCCACGTCGCTGTCATCCTTGAGGCTGCCGCGGAGTGAAAGACGCCTTAACCGACAACCGACAACCGACAACGCGGCAAAGCCGCAGCATATGAACTACGAGTCGTTCATCGAGCGCGATCTCGCCGCGGTCCCAGCGGTGATCGCTTCGTTTCGTGCCGACCACTCTGCCGAGGAGGCTTGGACCGCGGTCACGCGCTTCGCGACGCTGGCCTTCGCACCCTCGCAGCATTCCAAACACGCGTTGCTGACTTGTCTCTCCGCCTGGGATCTTCGTACCGTCCTCGGTGAACGTTTTGACGATGCCATCGTCGCGTGCGCCCTCTACGCGGCGGCAAGCCGTCAGCCCTGGAGCGAGCCGCCGATGCTCAATCCTCCGAAGGTCGCGCCCGATCAACGCGGCGATGTCGATGAGCTGCGCGCCGCCATCGCCTCGTCCGATCGCCTCCGCGCCGAGCGATGGCTGGCAGGGCGTTATCTCGACCCCAATCTCGCCCACGACTACTTCAGCGCCGCATCCGACGATTTCGAAGACTTAGGACACAAGCTGATCGTCGCCTCCGCCGCCTGGCGACTGGCGGAGCTCCTCGGCGAGCAGGGGAGGTATGCGGTGCTGCGGGTGGGCGTTTGGGAGATGGTTGCCGATGGGTGTCGGGAGTCGGGGGTCGGGGGTCGGAGTGAGTTTGACCTTGATTTCAGTTGCAGCGCAGTCGTCAGCAATGTGATCGCAAACGGCGGCGACGTCATCAGCGCTCACTCCCTGTTTCTCTTCGACGCGGCGCTTCAGACAGCTGACGATGCCGTGATCCGCCGTGTCTGCAATCACTTGTCGGACCTCACCCCCACTCCGACCCCCGACCCCCGACCCCCGACCCCCGAAGCCCCCGTCTATGACTTCGCTCGCGACTACGGCGCCTGCTTCAAAGCCCACGCCGTGGCGAACCGCTTGCGGCCGCGGTTTCCGAATGCGGACTTTGATGGCATGCTCGCGGCCGTGCACAACAATCTCGATACCGCGCCCTCATTCGAGGGGATGGCGTTTGCGTAGAGCAACGCTCCTGTTCGTCACTCTCATCGCGGCGACTGCGAGCGCGCAGCCGCGGCCGACTCTGGCCCAGCGGATCGAGGCCCTCATCGCCCAACCGCCCCTCGACGCCGCGATCTGGGGCATCGACGTGGTCGATGACGCCGGCAACACGATCTACGCCCGTAACGAGCGGACGCTCATGACGCCGGCCTCAAACCGCAAGCTCTTCGCCGCGGCGACGATCGCGTCATGTGAAGGGCTCGACCGCACAATCCAGACCGAGCTCTGGCGCGACGGCGACGACATCATCCTCCGCGGCGGCGGCGATCCGTCGCTGGGTGGCCGCTGGGCCTTCGAACGCGATGCCGTCTTCGCCCCCTTCATCGACGCGCTTCGTGCGCGCGGTGTCGCCGAAGTGCGGGACGTGATCGCCGACGTCTCGCTATTCGATCGCATCACGATTCCCGGCAGTTGGAAGGTCGGGAACCTCGGCAGCGACTACGCCGTTCCGGTGGACGCGCTGGCCTACAACGAGAACGTCGTCGGCGTCACGGCCGATCGATGCTCCCAGCCGATCGTCGTCACCGATCCGCCGTTCGTCGCGGCCACGTCCGAAGTCGTTTGCGGCGGTGGGGACACGCTCGTCCGCTCCGACCGAGACAACGCCATCGTCATTGCCGGCGACATGGGGGAGCATTTCCGGTCGCTGGCCGGTGTCGGCGACCCCGCGCTCTACGCGGTCCAGGCGCTGCGCGATGCGCTCCGCCACGCCGGGATCGGCGTCCGCGGTACGGCGACCGTCAGTTTCACGCCGCGCGCGTGGCAGGAGCGGATCGCCGTCCTCGAATCGCCGCCGCTCTGGCAACTCCTGTCCGTGGTCCTGAAGCCGAGCCAGAATCTTTACGCGGAGATGCTCTTCAAAGGCTTGTCGGCCGGCGCGGCGCAACCAGCGTCCTACGAGGCCTCGGAGGAGATAGAACGCCGGTTCCTGACGACAGAGGCCGGCATCCCGAACGGCGATTTCCGCTTTGTCGACGGATGCGGCCTTTCCCCCGACGACCTCGTCACGCCGCGCGCGATCGTGACCCTTCTGCGCTGGGCGAACGAACCGTCACGGCGCGGCATCTGGTCGATGATGCTGGCCCAACCCGGCGAGGAAGGCACGCTGCGCCGCCGTCTATTGCCGCTGGCCAGCCGCCTCCGCGGCAAGACCGGCAGCATCAACGGCGTGAACGCGCTGAGCGGCATCATCGACCTGCCAGACGGCACGCACCGTTACTTCACGATCATCATCAACCATCACACGGCTGACTCCACCGAGGTGCTCCACGCGATCGATGCGATTGCGGGGGAGATCGCTGATTGACTGCGCCTGCGGCGCGTTGTCTGCGGCTTGGCCGCGTTGTCGGTTGTCTGCGCTTCGCGCGTTGTCGGTTGATTGCGTGTCTTCGGTGTGTTGTGGGTTGATCGCAGGACTTCACTGACGCCGCGGTAGCGGCAGAAGAAGGTAGCCAGGGGTGCGAGCGCTTTTTGCGAGCACCCCTGGTTACAGTTCCCATCGTTGCGTGCCGCGTCAGCGGCACCGGACAGGGGTTGGTCGATGACGCTCCGGTGCCGCTAACGCGGCACGACGTGGATTGACCTCGGCAACCAGGGGTGCTCGCAAAAAGCGCTCGCACCCCTGGCTACCATCTTGGGCCGCTATCGCGGCGAACGCACCGAGGCATTCCGGGGACGCGCGCCATCGTCAGTTAGTGTACCGACAACCGACAACGCGCGAAGCGCAGACAACGGACAACGCGGCGCAGCCGCAGACAACGCGCAGGCGCCCCCCTCACACCAGCATCGAGAAGTCGTGTACAACCTTTCGGAGCCGTTCGAGGTGATCGGGATCCTCGGCCATGCGGCGTTTCAGCTCCTCGGCGAAGGGGAGGTCGTTTCGGCGCTCCTCGGCGGTCCCGTTCGATACCAGGAAGTCGATCCACTTGGCGGGATCACCGTCGAACAGGGACAGGAGCATGTGGACACGGGCAAAATTCGCGACCAGGACCGACAGATTCGTGGTGTCGACCCAGTCGTACGTCTCTACCGCCGTCTCTACCGCCATTGCATGCACAGACATTCCCTCAACTAAAGGAGTGACGGCAGGGCGGCTTTCCCTACCCCCTGAGCCGAAAATAATGTCTATTTGTCGATTGCCGCGAGCTCAGCCGTTTGCCCGTTCCACGTCCCGTACGACAGGCATCGCACGCAGATGAAGGAGTATTCGGCGAGACCGGTGGTGGGGTTTTCGGACGACTCCATCACCAGTTCCGACTGGCAGCGATAGCAGAGGTTGGCATCGCCCCGCTCGATGTTCTCGAGGAAACCTTCCACCTGCTGGCGGTGGAACTCCATCTGCCGCGGCCGCTGCGGAATGGTGATCGATTCCTTGCCTCGCTGGCAGGTAAGGACGATGTGATCGGCGAAGGTCGTCTGCACGAAGGTCCCCGTCATGATTGCGCCCGGATGCTTCGGACACGCGACCGGTTCCCCCGCCCAGAACGCCTTTGCCAGATCGCGAAGTTGTTGTACGTCGTTGGCCATGCGGCGAAGTTTACCCTGAGCGGCGCCCGGCTTCGATCTGCTCGAAGACGCGCAGGAAGTTGCCGCCGAGGACCTTGGTCACGTCGGCCTCCGACAGCCCGCGCTCGAGCAGACGCGCGGTCAGAAGCGGCAGGCCGGCTGCTGTCTGCAGGCCCTCGGGGAGGGCGGGGACGCCGTCGAAGTCGCTGCCGATGCCGACGTGGTCGATGCCGGCCACCTCGGCGGCGTGGATGACGTGATCGGCGGCGTCGTCGAGCGTTGCCTGTGGCGAGCCGAGGGTGTTGAACCATTCCAGGTAGAGATCCCAATCGGTGGCGTCGTCGGGCATCTCCTCGGTGCCGCCGGACGATTCGTTGTTCGATCGTTTCCGCGAGTTCATGACCACTTGCGCGACGGTATCGTTGAGGAAGGCCGAGAAGAAGTTGATCATGCAGACGCCGCCGTTCTTCGACAGATCGCGCAGCATGGCGTCGGTCATGTTGCGCGGATGGCGGCAAAGCGCGCGGCACGACGAATGGGTGGCCACGACCGGCACGCGCGTCGTCTCCAGCACGGCGTAGAAGGCCGCGTCGGAGACGTGCGAGATGTCGACGATCATGCCGAGGTCGTTCATCGTCCGGACGACCTCGCGTCCGAAATCGGTCAGACCGCTGTGCCGTCCGGCATCGCCCGATGAGTCGCACCAGTTGTTGGTGTTGACGTGCGTGAGCGTCAGGTAGCGAGCACCCAGCCCGTAGAAGTCGCGCAGGATCGTCAGCGAATCCTCAATGGCGTGGCCACCCTCCACGCCGATCATGATGGCGGTCTTCCCCTCGGCCTTGGCCCGGCGAATCCCCGCGGCGTCATCGCAGAACGTGAGGACGTCCGGATGCCTGCGCACCTCGGCATGAATGAGATCGATGAGCCGATAAGCGAATCGGGCCGCCCCCCGGCCGGCGTAGAACGGAGGCACGTACGAGGCGAAGAACGAGGCGGTGATGCCGCTTTCGCGCAACGACTTCAGGTCGAGCTGCGCCTCCGTGTCGTGCTCGTCGAGGTGCAGGTTGCGTCGAAACAGCCGGTAAGGCGTATCGCAGTGGCCGTCGACGATGATGGCGCGGCCGTGAATGTTGGTTGTCATCGGTGGGGATCGTACTTCACGATCGGAGCGCTGGCGTCCTCGCCGGCTGGCTCGGCGGCGTCCCGCCGCCGGTTACCAGCAAATGCTTGGAGTCTTGCCGGGTCGGCGGCGGGACGCCAGCGCTCCGGTCCACATACACTACGGCCGCAATGAACCTTTCCCGACAGATCGCTTGGCGGTACTTGCGGCGGCCGACGGACCAACTGGTGTCGGCGGTCGGGTTCGTATCCGTGCTGGGTCTCGTCATCGGGGTGATGGCGCTGGTGATCTCGATGGCACTGATGACGGGGTATCGCGGCGATCTGCAGCGGAAGCTGCTCGGCGGGAACGCGGAGATCTTTGTTTACTCCATCGGCGGGCCGATCGCGGACACGGGGCGGCTGGCGGCCGCGGTGCGCGGGACTCCCGGCGTGGCCGAGGCGGCTCCGGTGTTGTTCAAGGCGGCGCTGGTCACGACCGAGCGAAGCGCCACGGGCACGGAGACGATGCTGAAGGGGATCGAGCCGCGGCGGGCCAGGGATTCGCCGATGATCGCGAAGATTGTCGGGTCGGGAGTGGCCTTCAATACCCCCGAGGGGGAGCGAGGCGTGGCGGTCGGGCGGTATCTGGCTACGAAGCTCGGCGTGAGCAAGGGGCAGTCGATCAGCATCACCGTGCCGGCGGAGGACAGCGGGAACTTCATGCCGCGCAGCGCCTCATTCGTGGTGACGAATGTCTTCGATACGGGTTTCTACGAGTTCGACGCCCGCTGGCTCTTCATCGATCTGCGCGATGCCGAGGCGCTGCTCAACGCCCATGGAGAGGCGAACCTGCTCGAGGTGAAGTTGGTCCCCGGCGCGGATCTCGACGTGGTCTCGCGCGCCATCGACACCCGCACCGATCATCGCTACGCCGTCAGCGATTGGCGGGACATGAACCGCCAGCTTTTCTCGATGCTGAAGATCCAGCAACTGGTGCTGTTCATCGTGATCGGCCTGATCGTGTTCGTCTCGACCTTCAACATCGTCTCGACTCTGATCATGACCGTCCACGAGAAGCGCAAGGAGATCGGCATCCTGTCGTCGATGGGCGCGGACTCGCGGACGGTGAGGCGGATCTTTATCTGGTACGGGACGATGGTGGGGGTGCTGGGCACAGCCACCGGGATGTTGCTCGGCGTCGTGATCTGCTGGGTGATCACGCGCTATAACCTGGTCTCGTTCGGGCCCGAGATCGCCCAAGTCTATTTCGTCTCGTCCATCCCGTTCGTGACCCGGCCGACCGATCTGACGATCATCGCGGCGTTCTCGCTCATCGTCTCGTACGGCGCCACGATCCTGCCGTCGCTGCGTGCGGCAAGGTTGAATCCGGTGGAGGCGTTGCGGCATGAGTAGGCGAGCGCAGCGCCGCATGGGGTGTGAGACAAGAATAAGGTTGAATGTTGAATGTTCAGTGTTGAATGCTGAATGAACGGAGCTCCGCAACTCTCCAACATTGAACATTCAACACTCAACATTCAACATTGCTTTTGACTCCCAACCCCTTCGACGGCGCTACGCTCGCGCGACCACACCGTATAATCCCCCCATGCCCGCCCGACTCATTCTCGAAGATGGAACTGTGTACGACGGAGAGGCGTTTGGCGCGACTGCCAATGCGCTCGGCGAGGTCGTGTTCAACACGTCGCTGACCGGATATCAGGAGATCGCCACCGATCCGTCGTACCGCTTTCAGATCGTGGTGATGACGTATCCGCACATCGGAAATTACGGGATCGAGAGCGCCGTGGCGCAGAACGAGCAGCCTCAGGTGGCCGGCTTCGTCGTACGCGACGCCATCGCCGAGCCGTCGAACGCGCACTCGGAGATGTCGCTGGCTGACTACTTCGTGCGCAACGGCGTCTCGGCCATTCAGGGGATCGACACGCGCGCCCTGACGCGCAAGATCCGCAAGGAAGGGGCCATGCGCGGGATGATCACCAGCGAGAACGGGCGGGCCCTCGACAGCATCGTCGAAGAGATCCTTCGCGCGCCGTCGATGACCGGACTCGATCTCGTGCAGCGCGTGACGGCCCTTCGCCCCTACACGTTCGACGAACCGCCGCCGAATCCCACGAAGCGGATTGCCCTCTACGACTTCGGCGTCAAGCGCGACATCCTCCGGCATCTCTCACAGGAGGGCTGCGAGGTGACGGTCTATCCCGCCACGACGCACGCCGACGAGATCCTGGCGCAGCGCTTCGACGGCGTGATGCTCTCGAACGGTCCGGGCGATCCCGAGCCGGTGACGTATGCCCAGGAGAACATTCGGCATCTCATCGGCAAGATCCCGATCTTCGGCATCTGCCTCGGCCACCAGCTTCTCGGTCTGGCCCTCGGCGGACGCACCTACAAGTTGAAGTTCGGCCACCGCGGCGGTAATCATCCGGTCAAGGATCTTCGAAACGGCCGGGTCGAGATCACGGCGCAGAATCACGGGTTCTCCGTCGATCCCGATTCGCTTCCCGACGCCGACGTAGAGCCGACGCACATCAATCTCAACGACCAGACGCTGGAAGGCTTCCGCCACCGCCGCGAGCCGCTCCTGGCCGTGCAGTACCACCCGGAGGCCGCGCCGGGCCCGCATGATTCGTTCCATCTCTTCGGCGAGTTCATGACGATGATCGACGAGTGGAAGTGATGCTCGCGCTCATCACCACGCTCGGCATGGCGCTCGTTTCCGCGATCGCGGTGCCGCCGAAGCCGGCTGCGTACGTGACCGACAAGGCTGCCGTGCTCGACCCCGCACGCGTCAAGGTTGTAAACGAGAAGCTGGCGCAATTCGAGCGCGACACCTCCGATCAGATCCTCGTCTACGTCGATCAACACCTTCCTCCGGACACGACCATCGAGCAGTTCGCCAACGAGGCGGTGCACCAGTGGGGTGTCGGTCAGAAGGGGAAGGACAACGGGGCCGCCCTCTTCCTATTCACCGGCGACCACAAGATGCGGATCGAGGTCGGGTACGGCCTCGAGGCGGTGCTCACCGACGCGAAGGCCAGGCAGATCACCAGCACGATCATCAAGCCGCGTCTGCAGGCCGCTGACTATAACGGTGCTGTTGAGCAGGGGGTCGATGCGATTCTTGCCGCCGCGCGCGGCCAGGAGTACAAGGGAACCGGGCGGACGGTCCACCAGACTACGAGCGCTCCTCCCGCCACCACGGCCATACCGTGCGTCGGCATTGCGCTGGTCATGGCTTTCTTCATTCTGGGAATCATCGTGTTGATCGCGAAACGGGGTGGCCGCGGTGTCGGAGGAGGCACCTACGTCAACACCACCGGCTCGACTCCTGACTCGTCGAGCTCCTTCACCGATACATCGTCGTCATCATCATCCGACTCGAGTTCCAGCTCATCATCCGATTCGGGCTTCGATGGAGGAGGCGGCGACTCGGGCGGAGGCGGGGCGAGCGATTCGTGGTGAGCGCGGCGCTTCACTTTACTGTCATCCTGAGGCTGCCGCAGCCGCGGTACGAATGATGGTGCTTGCTCAAATCTGATCCCGCGGCGGAGGACGCCGAAGGACCCCCTGCGAGCTTGCATCGAGCGATTACCGCCGCCCGATCCGGCAAGCACGTGGGGGGTCCTTCGGCGTCCTCCGCCGCGACGTTTGATCTGAGCAAGCATCAACAAGAGAGGCGCGGCTGCGGCAGCCTCAGGATGACAGCGTTGCCTGCCGTCTCCCCTCAATCCAGGGCGATGATCCCGTCGCGCCAGAGCTTGTAGAAGATGAGCATGGCGTCCGGCTCGCGGATTGGGGAGATCTTGATCAGCGAGCCGAGGTCCCATTGGCCGTTGATGCGGGACAGCATGAAACCCTCGTTCGGCGTGAAGTTCATCTGCGTGATGTCTTCGAGCGGCTTGGCGACGCGCGGCACTTTCGAGTCGTGCAGTCCCTGGGCGCGCAGATCGGAGAGGATGGCCGACTCGGCGCCTTTGATTGCGTTGCGCACGCGCTGGTGGCTGGGGTCGAGGTTCTCCGCGGCCTTCAAGAGACGCTGCGCCTTCTCGTAGTCGCGTGCGCGCAGCGAGTGCTGGGCGCGGGCGATGAGAGAGAGGATCTCGTCGTCTTCACTGGATTCTTCGAATGGTGCCGGCTCCTCTTCAGGCATCGCCTCGACCAACGTGGGATCGGCGAGCTTCACATAGCCTTCGCGGGCGAGGTGGTAGACGGTCGAGGCGACGTTGAACGATGAGGAGCGGCTCTCCAGGACCAGTTCCGCGAGAGAACGCCGGCCATCGATGGCGCTCACGACCATCCGCTGCGCGTCGTCGTCCAGTTCTTCCTCCGGAACTTCTTTCAAGAGCGACGGGACGAGCGCCTCATGCTCGATCAGCGTGTGAATGCGGTTCCACTCGTCGACGCGCCGCGTCCCCTCCATGATCAGTCCGGTGACGTCGACCTGCAGGGGGATCATCTCCATCTGCGGCAGCTCGTCGTCGACGAACCGGAATTCACCCTCGTTCCAGAGAAAGATGTCGTAGATCTCTTCCTCGGCTTTGCGGCGCATGAGGCGCTGCAGGTCTTCTTCATTGATGACGTCGATCATCACGAGGATCTTGCCGAGGAGAATCCGGGATTGGGCCTGGACCTCCATGGCCTTCATCAACTCCGGCTCCGTGATGTAGCCGTGGCTCATGAGGAACTGGCCGAGGTACTCGCGCGGATCGTTCGAGGCGGAAGAGATCACGCGGCCGTTGCGGAAGAAGATCCTCTTCTCGACGCCCTTGTTGCTGACGAAGAGCGTGCCGGTCTTCTGCCCGAGGCTCAGCCACTGGAGCAGGTCGCCCGGAAGCATCGTTTTCAGGTTGCCGCTGACACTCATGATCGGGGTGTGAGCAAAAAGGGGTGAATTATACCGGGCGAGTCGAGGTGCGCCCGCTATCATTACCCGCGCCATGACCGGTGAGAAATTCTTTTTCGATGCGGATGATCTGGCCGCTCGCGACTTCGATGCCGCCCGCGACCTCGGTGAACCGGGGCGCTTCCCGTACACGCGAGGCCCCCAGGCGTCGATGTACCGCGGCAAGCTCTGGACGATGCGGCAGTACGCCGGCTTCTCCACCGCCGCGGAGTCGAACAAGCGCTATCGCTACCTGCTGGAGCGCGGCACGACCTCGACAGCAACCCTCGATCGCGACTGGACCTCGATGACGATCAACGCAACCGGCATCGATCCTTCGGGCGCTTCTGTTCGGCAGATCGCTCGGATGATTGGTCTTGATATTGCTGTTCACATTTGGTTGATGGCAAGCGAACGGAGGTGATCGGGGCGAGCGTGCTATCATTGCCCTCGGACGACTGAAGGGAAGCGGGTGAGGAGTTCTTCGCCGCCAACGGGGCCTGCTACAATCGCCTGCGAATGACTGAAGCGAAACTCTTGAACGACGCGAAATCCTTCTTCGACGCCGACGATCTTGCTGTGCGCGGCTTCGACTCTGATACTGACCTCGGCGAGCCGGGCCGCTTTCCGTTCACCCGCGGCCCGCAGCCCTTGATGTATCGTGGCAAGCTCTGGACGATGCGGCAGTACGCTGGGTTTTCGACTGCCGCGAAATCGAACGAGCGCTACCGGTACCTGCTTGAGCGTGGCACGACGGGTCTATCGGTAGCTTTCGATCTCCCCACGCAGATTGGTTTGGATTCCGACGATCCGCGGGCCCGCGGCGAGGTGGGAAACGTGGGAGTGGCCATCGATTCGATCGAGGACATGGAGACGCTCCTTGACGCCATTCCCCTCGACCTCGTCTCGATCTCGATGACCATCAATGCGCCAGCGTCGATCCTTCTCGCGCTAGTGCTCGTCGTGGCGGAGCGGCGGGGCATGGCTTGGTCGACGCTGTCGGGTACGATCCAGAACGACATTTTAAAAGAGTACGCGGCGCGGGGGACGTATATCTTCCCGCCTTCGCCGTCGCTCCGCATCGTCACTGACATTTTCGAGTTCTGCGCGACCGAAGTGCCGCGTTGGAACACGATCTCTATCTCCGGCTATCACATCCGCGAGGCGGGATCGACGGTGGTGCAGGAGGTCGCTTTTACACTGGCGAACGGCCTGCAGTACGTGCAGGCAGCGGTGGAACGGGGTCTTGATGTTGACACCTTTGCGCCCCGCATAAGTTTCTACTTCAACGCTCACAACGATTTTCTGGAAGAGGTGGCTAAGTTTCGAGCCGCGCGCAAGCTGTGGGCGGAGTTGATGCGTGAACGTTACAAGCCGAAGAATCCGAAGTCGCTGGCGCTTCGATTCCACGCCCAGACAGCCGGTTCAACGCTGACGGCACAGCAGCCCGAGAACAACGTAGTGCGCGTCGCCTATCAGGCTATGGCGGCGGTGCTGGGAGGCTGCCAGTCGCTGCACACGAACTCGCGGGACGAAGCGTTGGCGCTGCCGACGGAGGAGTCAGCAAAGATCGCTCTGCGTACACAGCAGGTTCTCGCATATGAAACCGGCGTGCCGCAGTACGTCGATCCGCTTGCGGGATCGTATCTGGTCGAATCGCTGACGCTCGACATCGAACGTCAGGCGCGCGACCTCATCGAGCGGATCGATGCCATGGGAGGCGCGCGCGCGGCAATCGAGTCGGGCTTTATGCAGCGCGAGATCGGTGAGTCGGCTTATCAGGCGCAGCGCGCACTTGAGGAGAAGAGGGCCATCGTCGTCGGCGTAAACGAGTTCGTGGAAGATGGATCAATGCCCCTGCCCATCTCGGCAATGGATGAGAGCGTTGAACGCGAGCAGGTGGAGCGGCTTCGCGCATTCCGATCGAGACGCACTGGAGACGTGAAGGGTGCGTTGTCGGCGCTTAATTCTGCAGCTCAAGATGGTCGCAACCTGATGCCATTCATCGTCGACTGCGTGCGGCAGGATTGCACCGTGGGAGAGATCGTGGGCACCATGAAGGAGACGTTCGGAGAGCATCGCGATCAAGGGTTTTGACTTAGGAGCACAGACAAGAGTGTCTGTGCCACATCGAACCCCTTTCTTCAGCCGGAGTTTGTGCAGCAGGGAAGGTTTCAATGTGGCATTGGCACAGACACTCTTGTCTGTGCCGCGCCGGTCACTCCAAACCAACGGCCAGTCGAACCTCCACCTCGAGCGCATCCATCTCCCCATCATCCGTTTCATGGTCATAGCCGAGGGCGTGCAAGGTGCCGTGAAGGATCAGGTAGCGGATCTCGGTGGCTAGCGAGTGGCGCTGCTCGGCGGCCTGGCGGCGGGCCTGGTCGATGGAGATGACGATGTCGCCGAGGGGGCGGCCGTGGGCGTTGGGGTCGGCGTCCGATTCGTCGGCGGGGAAGGTGAGGACGTCGGTGGTCTTGTTCTTCCTGCGGAACTTGCGGTTGAGATTGCGCATGGCCTCGTCGTCGACGATGGCGATGGATACTTCGCTGATCTCGTGGTCGATCCGATGAAGATGGTCGAGGGAGATGAGCACCTTGCGGACGAATTCGGCGATCTCGCGGCGGCTGATGCGTGCCACGGCCGCGCCGGTGACTTCGACGTTCGTCAAACCTTCTCCGGTTTTTCGCGCGCCTCGCGCTCGCGGTCGGCGCGCTCGTAGGCGGTGACGATCCGCTGGACGACCGGGTGGCGGACCACGTCGCGGTCGGAAAAGTCGAAGAAGCGGATGCGGTCGATGTCGCCGAGGATCTGCCGGACGACCCGCAGGCCTGATTTGGCGCCCGTGGGGAGGTCGACCTGCGTCACGTCGCCGGTGACGACGGCTTTCGCGCCGAAGCCGAGGCGGGTCAGGAACATCTTCATCTGCTCGGGCGTGGTGTTCTGCGCCTCGTCGAGGATGATGAAGGCGTCGTTGAGCGTGCGGCCGCGCATGAAGGCCAGGGGAGCGATCTCGATCACGCTGCGCTCCATCAGCTTCTCCACCTTCTCGAAGCCGATGATGTCGTAGAGCGAGTCGTAGAGAGGCCGCAGATACGGGTTCACTTTCTCGGCGATGTCGCCCGGGAGGAATCCGAGACGCTCGCCTGCTTCGACGGCGGGGCGGCAGAGGACGATGCGCTTCACGTTCTTGTCGGCCAGCGCTCCGGCCGCGGCGGCCACGGCCAGGAAGGTCTTGCCGGTTCCGGCCGGACCGATCCCGAAGGTGATGTCATTGTCCTGCATGGCCTGCAGGTACATCTTCTGGGCGACATTGCGCGGCGTGACCACTCGCCGCACCGAGGCCGTCACGGCGTCGTCGGTGAAGAAGTCGACGAGGCTGGCCTCCGGGCGGTCGCGCAGCACCCGCATCCCGGTGTTGATGTCGGAGCGCTTGAGGGGGTAGCCCTGCTCGATCAGCTCCTGCATCTGCCGCAGCAGCTTCTCCACCGGCGCGATGTTCTCGGGGATCCCGTTGACGAAGATCTCGCCGCCGCGGGACGAGATCTTCACGTCGAACTCGTCTTCGAGCATGCGCAGGTTCTCGTCATGGTTCCCGAAAAGGGTGTGGGTGCCTTCGTCGTCCAGGGTAAGTTCCATTCGGTCCTTTCAGTTCATGAAGAACAATGTTGAATGTTGATTGTTGATTGTTCAGTGTTGAATGAAAGAACCGAAGGCATTCAACACTGAACATTCAACATTCAACATTTCGTCTTTGACTCTCAATACCGAGCCATTCCTGGATCCATCTCCGCCGCCCACCGGTCGATCCCTCCGGCCAGAGAGAGGGCGGCGTAGCCGTTCCGCGCCAGCCACTGCCCGGCCATCATGGAGCGCATGCCGAGGTGACAGTAGAGCGCCACGGGCCGGTCGCGCGGGATCTCCTGCAGGCGCTGCGGCAGGGAGCTCATCGGGATCAGCGTCGATCCCGCGATGGCGCAGATGGCCGCTTCGCCTTCGTCGCGGACGTCGATGAGGATCGGGGGATTGTCTTCGGAAAGAAGCTGCTGCAATTCGGCCGGTGTGATTTCGCGGATGGTCATGGTGTGAATAAGGTAATCCAGACTTCGCCGTATTCGGCGCGCCGGGTCGCTTTCAGTCGTTTTGTCCTGGTCGTGAACGGCTCGCTGCGCCGCTGGTGCTCGATAGCCACGATCGCATCATCATGGAGTGCGACATCCCGGTCGATGGCGGAAAGCAATTCGTCGTAGCGGCCGAGGGCGTATGGGGGATCAGCGTAGATAACGTCGAAGAACCCGGCGCCGAGGCGTGGGATTTCCACGAAGACGTCCGAGGCGATGGCCGTGACCGGGACTTCCCACTCCTTGGCCAACTTGGCTATCGTGGCCACGCTCCGCCGGTCCTGCTCGACGGCTGTCGCTGATGAGGCGCCGCGCGAGACGGCTTCGAACGAGAAGACGCCGCTGCCCGCGAAGAGGTCGAGAAAGCGCGCTCCCTCGATGCGCGGGCCGACGATGTTGAAGAAGCCCATCCGTGCGCGCTCCGACGTCGGCCGCGTCTCGCGGGGAGGAACGGGGACGCGGCGACCGCGCAGTGTGCCAGTGGTGACGCGGAGCGTGTTCAGCGGATGGCCGCTCCCGGTTTGCCGATGAAGTAGTTGTAGAGGTCTTTGACGTCGACGTATATCTTGGTCGGCTCGCTGAGGCAGTGGAGCTCGACGATCTTGTCACTGACCACGCGCGTGACCTCGTAGACCTTCTTGTCGTCGCCGACGAGCTGGTCGCCCGCCTTCGGCATGTAGCCGGCCACGCTGTTGGTCACGGTGCGGTCCTGGTAGATGGCGCGCAGCAGGTCCTGCATCGGCACGACCTGATCGGACAGCGTCTTCGGCAACATCGTCATCGGATCGAATTGGCGCTCCACGAAGTTCTGCTGTGCGTCGTACACGCGAAAGAGGGCCCCGCGCGTGTTTCGCGGCTTTGTCAGTTCGCGAACCGGTACTGCGGCCAGTGCCGCCGGCGAGATGGCGCGGAGGTAGATCTGGAGCGCGTCCGGGGGGATGATGACCTTCTTGCGGATCGTCCCGCCGGCACCGCTGGCCTCGATGACGACCAGACCTCCCTCGAAGATCGACAGGCGCTGAAAGACCGCGGTCGTGCTCACGCTGTAGTCGACAAGCGGTTTCGGCAGGCGGCCGTCGATCCGCTGGGAGCCGAGGGCCTGCCGGCAGCCGATGAGCTCGGGGATCTCGTACTTGGAGAGCCTTTTCCGGTCGCGTTCGGGGAGCGGGACGGCAATGGCGCCACCGAGGGGAGCGGTATCGACCTGAGTGATGTCGTGCGTCGGGTTTTGCGGGACCACCTGTTCCGGCCCGGTCACCACCGGCGTCTGGGGTGGCTGCGACTGAGCCGCCAGTGATGCCGCGGCGAGTAGTGCTAGCACTGCGAGAGTTGCTTGGCGAAGCATTGAGTAGATTAGTCGATTAGTAGATTAGTCGATTAGTAGATTAGTCGATGCGTAGAGCAGTGGATCCTGTAATGGTCTCTAACCCAAACCACTAATCCACTAATCTACTAACCCACTAATCGACTACTCCGTCTTGTCCGACTGCTCCCCAGGCCCCTCGGCATCCGGCCTCGGGCCACTGGCATCAAGGTACCTGATCGCCATCGCACGCGCAAACGTGCGCGCCTCGTCCTGAGGGATCTCGCCCGTGAATACAGCCTCGCGAGTCCGCTCCAGAGCCTTGGCGACGTGAGGCCCGGGCGGGACTTCCAGGTCGTTGCCGCGGAGGGGGAGCTTGAACGACTGGAACTCCTGAAAGCGGGCCACGTTCGGCTGCTCATCCGGGATCGCCGCTGCGACGATGCTGAGCATCTCCGGCGAGGCATGTTTGAAAAGCCTGAATCGCTGATGGTCGGACCTGGCCTCGGCCAGCGCATCGGTGAATCGCGACAGTTCATTGGCGAGCTGGACGACGTTGCGGGCCCGCTTCTGCGAGAAGCCGGAACCTTCCAGATCGACCGGGGAGGCGTTGCCGTGCAGAAGCGCCGCGGTGTACATCACCTGGCGATCGAGCTCGGTGCCGGCAAGCGCGTATGCGGTGCGTTGCAGGCGGAGCGCGAGGCCCGGATCGGCCGGGCGATGGCCAAATAGCACCTCCAGCACACCGGCTGCGCTCAGCGCGGCGACGGCATTCGGCGCACTCTCCTCGTCGAAGGCGAGGAAGAGCTCGCGCCAGATGCGCTCGCGGGCGATCGTCGTCAGAGCGCCGGATGCGACGGCGCTCTCCAGCAGTCTGGCCGTATTCGCTTCGAGAGAAAAACCGAGGCGGGTGGCCAGGCGGACGGCGCGAAAGATCCGCGTCGGATCATCGAGAAAACTGTTCTCGTGCAATACCCGGATCAGGAGCGCGGACAGATCGCGCTCGCCTCCGGCCGGATCGTGAACCTCGCCCGTCCGGAGGTCGATGGCCATGGCGTTGATCGAGAAATCGCGCCGCAGCAGGTCGTCCTTGAGATGTCCTGCCGTGACCGTCGGCAGCGCCCCCGGGGCGCGATAGCGCTCTTTACGCGCTGTGGCGATGTCGATTTCCGGCTGGCCGTCGGCCGTGACCTTGTACGTGAGGAACTGCGGAAAGGACCGGAGCCTCCCGCCGAGGCGCTTGGCGATGGCGCGGGCCAGGACCGAGCCTCCTTCTTCGAGCGTCAGGTCGATGTCGATGACGTCGCTCCTCCCCAGGGCCAGATCGCGCACCGGGCCGCCGACGAGGAATGGCCGCAGATCCTTCTCGGCCGCGACTTCTTTCACAAGATCGAGGGCCCGCTTCTGCGGATTGGGGAGGTCTTCGAGGCGGATCATTGGAGGATGGATTCGTAAAGCTCGATCAAGGCCCGGGCGCGGTGCCGGGGGCGGAACTTCGACGCCGTTTGTTGCGAAGCGATAACGTTGGTGTGCCGTAACTCCGGCTTAAACAGTGCGGCTAGTATGGCATGAGTCCATTCGTTCGGATCGCGCGGAGGAACCAGGATGCCCGTGCGTCCCTTCTCCAGCCGCTGCGTGTTGATGGCGGTGCGCGAGGCCACGGCCGTGGTGCCTGAGGCGATTGCCTCAGCGACAAAGCCGTCGAAATCGTCTTCCGCATTGGCCGGGTCGACCCAGAGATCCACTCCACGTAGATCGTCGGGAGAAGGCGGCGTATCGAAGAGCAGCCAGTCCACGTCATCGCGGAAACGCTGGATACGCGCAGCGGTCTGTTCGACGGTGTTGCTGATCGAAGGGCGGGTGAAGGTGCCGACGGTTGGCCGGTTTCTCGGTTGCTGGGTTGCATGGTTGCCGAAGTAGGCGTCGGCGACTGCCTCGGGTATGTGCGTGGCGTCGGTGCCCTTGAGCGGTGTAATGACGTGGGTGGGTTGGACGGTCTTGCGGAACATGTGGGTTTTCGGCAGGGCGTTGCTGACGTAGGGAAGACCGAGATCCCGAACGACGGCCGGATCGAGCTCACGCGGCGCGTAGATGTGAACCAGATCGGCGTTCGCGATCTCGCCGAGGCGCACATCGTGTTCCGCCGAGAGAGCGGCGAAATCGATCTGCTGCGACTTGCGCTCGTATTCGGACGCTCCGGCGAGGAGGAGTTGGGCGATGATCAAGTGGCAACCTTATGTCATCCTGAGCCGCCGACGCCCCGGAGGGGCAGAGGACGGCGAAGGACCCCCTCCCTTTCCCGCGGGTAGGTGGGGGTCCTTCACCGCGCTTTGCCCCTCCGGGGCGCCGCCGGTTCAGGATGACATTCGTTCTCTACCTCTTCACCGCCGCGGCGTTGCTCATCCTCGCGCACGCGTGCGTCACGCCCCTCACGCGCGGGGCCGCGCTGGCGCTGCTCCTTCTCCCGCTCATCTTCACCGGGCGCGCGCTGCTCACCGGCCGCGTCTACGCGCCGGTGGAACTGGCCTATACGACGGATCCGCTGTACGACTACGCAGCAGAAGTCGGCGCGCCGGGACCGCGGAACAGGATGCTCTCCGACATCATCTTCCAGATGATTCCGTGGCGTGCAGCGTTGCGGCAGGCAGTGGCGAACGGCGAATGGCCGCTGCTCAATCGCTTCGAGGCATGCGGCGATGTGCTGGCCGGTGAAGCGCAGCCGGCTCCCTTCAGTCCGTTCACGTTGCTGGCGCTGCTCCTCCCGGTCGCGGCGAGCTTCGGGTTCACGGCGGCAATGGCGTTCTTTCTGGCCGCGCTTGGCGCGTATCTGCTGGCGAGGGAGTTGCGCTGCAGTGAGACGGCGGCGCTCGTCGCCGCGGCGGTATTCACCCTCTCCGCGCCGATCGCGCTGCAGATCCTCTGGCCGCTCGGTTTCGGTTGGGCGCTCCTGCCATTGGTGCTGATGGCCGTCCGGCGTGTCGTCGATACGCCATCGATCCGTTCCGCGCTCATTCTGACGGCGGCGCTCACCCTCGAGGCGCTGCAAGGGCACCCGGAGACTCTGCTCCATGTCACCGCGCTCGGCGCGGTATACGGCATCTTCGAGCTATTGCGCCGAGGCCGTACGCAACGCGGTCGTGCAATTGCGTGCGCGGTGACGGCGGGCATCGTTGCCCTTCTCCTCAGCGCCATCGCGCTGCTGCCATTTCTCGAAGCCGGACGCCAGACGGTCGAGCACCATATCCGCACCGATTTCTTCGCGAAATCGCCGCTGCGCGTCGCGGCGGGACTGCCGCGCGCGGCGCTGCTGTCGGACCTTCTGCCATTCGCCCGCGACTCGTTCCGTCATTTCCTCATGGCACGCGCCGAGGCGGGGAGCATCGCGCTGGCCCTGGCTGCCTTCGCGCTCTGGGGCTCGCGGGCGCGGGAACGATGGTTCTTCGCAATCCTCGGCCTCTTCTGCCTTTTCGCGAGCGCGAATGCATGGCCTGTCGCGCAGTTGCTCCATCGCCTTCCGCTCTTCAACCTCGCGCTGAACGACCGACTGGCCTCGGCGGTGCCGCTCTGCATTGCCGTCCTGGCCGCTTTCGCCATCGACGCCCTCTCCGATCGTGCAGGGGCGGTGATGGTCGTCCTCCTCATCCTGCTCGCTGCCGGTGCCTCAGGGATGCGGCACGGCTCGATCGACGTGCCGCGTTTCGCCGCCGAACTGGCGCCACTCGCGGCCGCGGCCGTGATCGTCCTGTTCGTCAGGAGCCGCGCCATCGCCGTCCCGTCGCTTCTCGCGCTCATCCTGCTGCAGCGTACGATCTCCGACGGTGCTCTCGTTCCGGCGAACGAACCGCGCGTCGCCTTCCCGCCGATCGCGCTCTTCCGGCCGTTGCAATCGATTCGCGAGCCGTTCCGTATCGTCGGCCTCGGGCCGAATCTCTTTCCGAACACGGCCACGATGTATGGACTCGAGGACGTCCGCCTGATGACGGCGATGACGCTCACCGCATACGACGACACCTTCCCCGCCTGGTGCCGGCACGGCGGCTTCGGTTTCAATCAGGTCGACGACCTGACGCGCCCGATGCTCTCCATGTTGAACGTCCGCTTCGCGATCGTACCGAAGGGCGATCCGATCCCGGCCGGCTGGAGCGACGTGACCGTCGACCACGATTCGCGCCTCATCGAAAACCGGCGCGTGCTGCCGCGGGCCTTCGTGCCCCGCAACGTCCGTGTCGGCATCGCCAACGACGTCGAGGACATGAGCGCCGCCACCGATTTCGCGGACCTGGCCTGGCTCGACCTGCCCGGCACCGCGCGCGACATGCCCAACGGCCCCGGAACGGTCGTCATCCATCCGAATCGCCTCGATGTGTCGATGACGCACGACGGATTCGTCGTCGTCTCCGAGGCCGCCTGGAACGGATGGCGCGCCTGGCTCGACGGTCGGCGAGTCACGATCGTTCGCGCGAACCACGCCTTCCTCGGCGTCTTTGTTCCCGCAGGCCGTCACACCGTCCGCCTCGTCTATCTCCCGCAATCATTCGTGGTGGGCCGGATGATCACGTTTGCGACGCTGGTCTCGATGATCGTGTTTGGACTCTGGCGGCGCCGGAAGTCGCCGGCGTACCCGGCGTCTGGAGATTGGACGTTACGACGCCGCGATAGCGGCTCCAGAAGGTAGCCAGGGGTGCGAGCGCTTTTGCGAGCAACCCCTGGTCTACGTTGTCTCTCGAAAGTGTGCCGCGTCAGCGGCACTGGATGGAGTCGCCGATTACTCAAGTGCCGCTGACGCGGCAACAACTACTACATCTGTTTACCAGGGGTGCTCGCAAAAAACGCTCGCACCCCTGGCTACCGTCTTGTTGCCGCTAACGCGGCACGAGCCGTCCGGCATGGCCCGGCATTCCCCCGGCTGGAAGCCGGGGCATCGCCGGCGTAGCCGGCGTAACGCCGCCGACCCCCGACACCCGACTCCCGGTACAATCCACAAATGGCTGAAGAAACCGAAAGCGGGGCATCGCTGCTGGCTCGAAGGGAGTACGCGCGCGCCATTCCGCTTCTGAAACGCGACCTCGACAAGTATCAATCGAATCCCCGCATCCGCCTCCAGTACGCCGATGCACTGGCCGGAGCCGGCCAGCACGAGGAGGCCATCGCGCAGTACGAGCACACGGCCAAGTACTACGAGGACAACGGACTCACCGTGCAGGCCATCGCCGTGGCCAAGAAGGGCGAGAAGCTGCGCGACCAGCTCGCGGCTTCCAGGCCGGCGGAGGCAACCGCGGGGAAGAGCGAACCGCTATTCTCGCGTCCCGTGCCGAAGTCGCCGTTCTTCGAGGTGCTCACCGAGGAGGAGCGCGTCGCACTCGTACGGGAGATGGATCTCGAGTCGCACGACGAAGGGAGCGTCGTCATCAGCGAAGGCCAGCCGGGGTCGTCGATGTACATCATCGCCAACGGCGAAGTGAAAGTCTTCACCAACGGTGCCGGCGGCGCGGTCTACCTGGCCAAGCTCGGCGAGGGAGACTTTTTCGGGGAAGTCAGCATGTTGACCGGAAAGCCGCGCACCGCCACGATCACAGCCTCCCAGCGCACGGAGCTGCTCCGGTTGGACAAGGAAAAGCTCGACAACGCTCTGGCGCGGTATCCCGGCATTCGCAGAGTGCTGAACGAGTTCTATCAGCGCCGCGCGGAACATACGGTGGAGGCAATGATCGAAAGCCTGAAACGGAAAGGATGAAGGCTTCAGAAAGGATGAATGATGAAGGATGAAGGATGAGTAAGGGCGGCGCAAGACTGCGCCTTCATCCTTCATCCCTCTGCCTTCATCCCTGAACCATGGCTGTTCTTCCCATCGTCAAATACGGCGATCCCGTGCTGCGCGATGCCACGAAACCGGTCATCGAGATCGACGAGACGCTGCAGAAGTTGATCGACGATATGGTCGACACGATGTACGCGGCCCCCGGCGTCGGTCTGGCCGCGAATCAGGTCGGCGTCTCGAAGCGGCTGGCGGTGATCGATCTCTCCGTGGGCAAGCGTCCGGGGGAGCTCCACGTCTTCATCAACCCGGAAATGGTCGAGGCGGAAGGGGAAGTAACCGAAGAGGAGGGTTGCCTCTCCATCCCCGACTTCGTCGAGATCGTCACCCGTCCCGAGCGCGTCAAGGTCGGCTACACCGACCGCAACGGCCAGCGGCGCGAGATCCGCGGCGAAGGCCTCATGGCGCGCGCGCTCTGCCACGAGATCGACCACCTGAACGGCACCCTCTTCGTCGACCACCTCCGCGGCTTCAAGAAAGAGCGGATCATGAAGAAGATCCAGAAGCTTACGAAGGCGGGAAGGTGGGGGTGAGGCGGGAGGGTTCCGCGGGGGTTCCAGTCCTCGGGTTTTCGCCACGCCGAGGCGCGGAGACGCGAGGTCGGCCCGGATCCTCGCTAAAATGACGTAACTTACTGGTAGATTGGCACTTCCATGAGGATCAAATCGATTCGATGTAGCATCGGATCGATTCTACCGAGAATCAAAATGATTCTCAGTAGGATCCGATTGATTCTTCCGAGAATCACGATGCTTCTACGTATTATTTGATTGATTCTACCGAGGAACAGATAACTACTATGAAGTATCAAAATGGTTCTCCCTAGGATCGAATGATTCTACAGAGCATCAAGATGATTCTACCGAGGACCGAATGATCCTATGGAAGATCAGATTGATTCTCCTTAGGATCGAATGATTCTACGTCGCATCGAATTGATTCTACGGAGGAACGAATCAATTTTCTGGAGTAGCGCGACGATTCTAATGAGAAACTAAATGATTCGACTGAATATCGGACCAGTTCTCACTACAAACGACACGTTGATCCGCAGACAATGCAGATGGACGCAGATTCAGGGTTGCCTCATCCGCCGCTTACGGCACAGGCCCGAACGTCTCGCTGATCACGCCTTTCGAATCGATCCCGTTCTCGTTGAGCGCCTCGACGACACGGTCGATGAACGGATCGAAGCCCGCCGCCATCAACGTTGCGGAGGGCATGCTTTCGCGATTGCGAGCGATCAGAATGTCGATCTTTCCACTCTCGTGGACGATCGCACCGTCGCGCGCAAGCGGATCGAAATCGCTCGCGTAAAGGATGTTCCGCTGATCCGGCTCGTAGAGCACGTAGATCTTTCTCGGGTCGCGATCGGCGAGCATGCTGAGGACCATGCTGCGGATGGGAGCGATCCCGGTGTCCCCGGCCAGAAAGACGATCGGGCGGTGGTCGTTCCGAGGCAGGAGGAAATCACCGTAAGGGCCGTCGATCATCACCGCCGTTCCGGCATCCAGCCTCGTCAGCGCCGTTCCGCCGCGCCCCGGCCCGACTCGGACGCAGAGTTGCACCACCCGCGAACGCTGGGGCGCAGACGCGATCGTATACGCGCGTGAGACGCCATCGGGGAAGCGGAAGTTCACCCACTGGCCCGGCTCGAACGAAAAGGCGTCGTCATCGAATGCCACCGTGATCTGCACCACGCTCGGCGCAAGCCCTTCGATCTCCGTCACAGATGCGGCGTGGGAGCGCATTCGGGCGGTTACCTCAGCCAGCCGGGAGTGATGCCCTGGCGCCGCGCATCGTCGCGGAACTGGTCGTAGGCGCGCTGGGCCCGCGTGACCGCAAGCTCGGCGGCCGGGATTTGCGCGAGCGTCACCTCCAGTTCGCTCGACTGGTACGTGAACTGATTGGCGTGGTAGCCCAGCGAGAAGAACTCCTCGACCTGATGCTTCAGCGCCTCGGCCCGGGCCCGCAGGAGATCGAGATCCTCCTTCGCCTGGCGGACTGCCTCCTCATGCGCGCGCGCCGCCGTGCGCCATGACCACTCGTCTCCCTTGGAAGGGGACTCATGCGGCTCCGGAACCTTGTCCAGATTCAGATCCGCCGCGGGCTCGCCGGAATGGTTCTGCTCCAGGGCACGCAGCAACCGCTCCCGTTCCGCCGCCGAAACCTTGAATTTCCTGTCCGGATCATTCGAGGCCACGACTGTCTTGGTCACGGCGGCACGCGTCGCATCAAGGTCGACATCTCCGAGCGGAATCGAGTAAAGCGAGCCGGAGGTGCGAAAAATGATGCGCCCCGTCTCCTCGCGAATCGGCCCCTCGACTTCGATTCGTGTGCCGTTGTGAAGGATGAGAGTGGTGGTGACGATCGGCTGGGTCGTCGACATCGCGGCGGCGAGGAGAAGGATGGCCAGGGAGTGCATGAGCAAATTATCGTCCCGATCCGCATTGCCGGACTGTTAACGTTACTATCACCCCCCGTGCCGAACTGGATCTACCTGTTTTTCAATGCTCTCTATCACCTCGGGCTGGCGCTCTGGATCGGGGGGGCGGTGGCGCTTGGCGCTCTCACCGCGCCGGAGCTGTTCCGAGCGATGCCGCGGCAGCAGGCCGGCGCCATCTTCGGCTCGATCCTCCGTCGCTTCGCCAGAGTACGCCTCGCAGCGCTCGTCATGATCGTCATCGGCGCCGGGGCCAAGTTCCTTCGGTGGGAGACTCACGCCATCTCCCCATGGCTGGCCATCCGGTGGACCGCCATCGTCTTTCTGGCATGTGCGCTCATCTACGAGATCGTCTCGATCAACAGGTTGATGAAGGCGATGCCCACGGACGCTCCCGCCGACGACCCGCGGCGCGAGCTCTTCAACCGATTGCACCGGCGTGTTGAGCGGGTGATGAAGGCGTCGGTGTTCGCCGCGTTCGTCGCCCTCATTTTCAGTTGATAGAATCCGCCGCCACCGCTATGCCACGACAATGGTAAGTAGTCTCTCGCACGTCGGCTGGATCGTCCTTGGCACGATCAGCAGCCTCCTGTTTCTGGTTTTCGACGCGATCCGCTACTTCGCGCAGCAGATCAGCCCGGTCACGCTCCGCCGCTGGTCTGGTGATCAGGCCGTGGAGCACGGCAGCAGTTGGCTGCACTTCGATCCGCGCAACCTCCAGCTCGTCAGCGGCTCGCTCCTGCAGATCACGCTGGTGGGCGCCTTCGTCTCGACCGTTCGCGTCCTCGACGGAGAGTCGCCCGCGTTCGCCTGCGGCGTCTCCGCCGCCGCCTGGCTCGTCATCCTCATCCTCTGGAAGTTCGTTCTCGCCTTCGTTCCCGAAGACATCGGCGAGATGATCCTCAAGACACTCATCCCGTTCTCCCATTTCTTCTACTATCTCTTCTGGCCCGTGCTTTTCCCCCTGCGCCGCGTCTTCGACCGCCTCGACCGCGAGGAGGAGGAAGCGCACGAGGACGAGAAAGTCACCGACGAGGAAGTGCAGGCCTACATCGACGTCGGCGAAGAGGAAGGGATCCTCGAGGCCAGCGAAGGGAAGATGATCCAGTCGGTCGTCGACTTCGGAGACCGGGTGGCGCGCGAGCTGATGACGCCGCGCATCGACGTTCTGGCCTTCGACGTTACGCGTTCGTTCGACGATCTGGCCCGACTCTTCAGCGAGTCGAAATACTCCCGCATCCCCATCTACGAGGGGAGCGTCGACAAGATTGTAGGCATCGTTCACGTCAAAGAAGTCTTCGAGACGATCGTCAAAGGGGAGAAGCGGCCGGTCGCAGAGCTGGCCAGAGCGCCCTACTTCGTCAGCGAGACGAAGAAAGTCTCCGAGCTCCTGCGCGAGTTTCAGAGCGAGCACATACAGGTCGCCGTCGTCGTCGACGAATACGGCGGCACGGCCGGCATCGTCACGATCGAAGACCTCGTCGAGGAGATCGTCGGCGAGATCGCGGACGAGCACGAGGAAGAAGAATCGACCATCGTCGACCTCGGCGGCGGTGAATACATGGTCAGCGGCCAGCTACGCGTGCAAGCGCTCGAGGAACTGCTCGACGCCAGCCTCGAAGGGGACGACTACGAGACGATCGCCGGGTTGATCTTCACGTCCACGGGCCGTATCCCCAAAGCCGGCGTCGTGGTGAAGAAGAACGGTTACCAGTTCATCGTCGACCGCGCGGACCGGCGGCGTATCTATCGCGTGCGGGTGTCCAAAGATCCGGAGTGGACGGCCGAAGACGAAGAGGAGAGGGAAAACAGAGGGTAGCGGTGCCGCTCCCTTGAACGAACATGGCCGATCAATCGAATGCCCGCAAACCTCATTTCGGCGTGGTCGCGCTCGTCGGCCGTCCGAATGCCGGCAAGTCGACGCTGCTGAACCGCATCCTCGGCCACAAGGTCTCGATCGTCTCCGCCAAACCGCAGACGACGCGCAACCGCATCGTCGGCATCCTCAACGACCCGAGGGGACAGATCGCCTTCCTGGACACGCCCGGCATTCACCGACCGCTGCACAAGATGAATGTCCGGATGATGGAGCACGTGCGCGCCAGCGTTTCCGAGGCTGACGTCGTGGCCGTCATGATCGACGCCAGCCAGCCCTTCGGGCACGGAGACGAGTTCGTGGTGGAGATGATGCGCCAGCAGAAAGAGAACCAGCCGGATTCGAAACGCTTCGCCGTCCTCAACAAGATCGACTTGCTGAAGAAGAACAAACTCCTGCCGCTGATCCAGCAGTACAACGAGACGAAACTCTTCGACGAGATCGTGCCCGTCTCCGCCGCGAGCGGCGACGGCGTCGATCAGCTCGTCAACTCCTTCTTCGAAACGATCGGACTCGGTGAAGCCATCTACCCTGTCGAAGACTTCACGACACAGCCGGAGCGCTTCTTCGCCGCGGAGATCGTTCGCGAGAAGCTGCTCGCGCACACCTCCGACGAACTTCCGTACACCACGGCCGTGGCGGTCGATCGCTGGGAAGAGGACGAGGAAAAGAACCTCATCAGGATCTACGCGACCATCGTCGTCGAGCGGGAGACGCAGAAACCGATCATCATCGGAAAGCGCGGCGAGATGATCAAGCGGATCGGGACGGAGGCGCGGGTGGAACTGGAGGCAATCCTGGGCGCGCGCGTCTTCCTCGACCTGCACGTGGCCGTCCACGGCTCCTGGCGCGAGGACGAGCGTTTCCTCGGCGAATTGGATTGGCCGCTTTCCTGATATTTCTACGTCGTGGATCTGTGAAGAGCAGGTGTAGAATCCGCGAAATTCTGTCCAACGGCTCGAGAACAAGAGGGAGAAACATATGCAACTTCGCAGGCTGCTCTGCTGTCTATTGGTGGTCTTTTCCACCGCTACAGTCTTTGCCCAGCAAACGGGCTCCATCCACGGAAGAGTCTCCGCCACGGACGGCTCTGCGCTGCCGGGCGTCACCGTCGAAGCGCGGTCGAACGTGCTGCCAAAGCCGCGCGTGACCGTGTCCGACAGCAATGGCGACTACCGGCTGCCCCAGTTACAGCCCGGCTCCTACACGCTGCAATTCACGCTGTCGGGCATGCAGACCGCCACGCGGAAAGCCGACGCGCTCCTCGGCCAGGATCTGGCCGCGGACGTGAAGATGGGCGTGGCCGGCGTCGCCGAGAACATCACGGTGACGGCCGAGAACACGCTCGTCGACAAACAGTCGACGGCCATCACGAGCGGCTTGTCGCAGAAGGAGATTCAACAACTTCCGGTCCAGCAGAACTACGGCGACCTGCAGAAGCTCATCCCCGGTGTGATGTACTCGCAGGACACCGTCCGCGGGCCCAGCGCCGGCGGCAGCGGGCAGTCCAACGTCTACCTGTTCGACGGCGTCAACATCACCATGCCGCTCTTCGGCGTTCTCAACCCCGCCGGCGAGCCGAACACGCATGACATCGCCCAGGTGAACGTCATCAAAGGCGGCGCGAAGGCGGTCGACTTCGACCGCGCCGGCGGCTTCCTCATCGACTCGGTGAGCAAGTCCGGAACGAACAAGTTCTCCGGCGAAGTCGGCTATCAGGCTCTCAATCACAACTTCATCTCCAGTCAGGTTGGAACGCAGGCCCTGACCTTCAACGAGGATAAGGACTGGGCAACGGTCAACCTCGGAGGGCCGATCCTCGCCGACAGGCTGTTCTTCTACGGCTCGTATTACCAGCCTGATGCCAAGCAGTCGATCCAGGCCAACGTCTATGGCAATCTGCCGACGTACAGCCTCAAAGAGAAGGAAGAGTACCTGAAGCTCACGGCCACGCCGACGCAGTCGTTGTTGTTCAACGCTGGCTACCGGACATCGCGCACCGTTCAGACCTCGAGCCAGTTCGGCGCGTTCCAGGCGCCGACGACCGGCACCGGCAGCACCGAGAGCATCGATCTCGGAACGCTCGAGGGCTCGTGGATCATCAATCCGAAGAGCTACGCCACGGTCAAGTTCACGGACTACCGCAACCCTGGCGGTGGATCGGCGGACTTCGTCAGCGGCACACAGCCCTCGACGGCCCTCGGTTCGCAGCTCGATCTCGCCAATCTGGGAACGATCGGACGCCTGATCGTTCCAACACTGAGCGGCACCAACACGGCGTTCAACACCTTCGTGCAGCCGTTCATCAACAAGTACGGTTATGTCTGCCCGCAGAATCCGGGCGCGGCCGGTCTGACGTGTGTCGCAGGCCAGGCCACAGGCGGCGGCACCGTCGGCTTCGGCCAGTTCGCGCAGGACAATGACAGCTTCTTCCGCAAGGCCGCCCAGCTCGGTTACAACTGGACGTTCGGCGGTTCGGTCACGCAGGATCTTCACTTCGGATATTTTCACGACAACGAGGCCGAAGACCGTTTCCAGACAACGAACGGTTGGGGCTCGATCACGATCCCCGGCGGCATTGGAAGCGCGGGAACCTGCCCGACCGGTTCTGCCTGCGCCGGTCAGCCGGCATTCTTCGTGGCAAGCTTCCCGCAGGGGGTCGCGGGGTTCGTTCCCTCGCTTCACTCCGAGTTCCACACGGACGCGTTCGAGGTGAACGACACGATTCACCTGCGGAACTGGACGTTCAACCTCGGCCTCATGGACAGCGACGACACGCTGTACGGCCAGGGTCTTGCGCATGCGGACAACATCGCCGGTTTTGTGGCCGACCCCGGCAAGAAGTACGAGATGCACAATTACGGGTGGGCCAAGGAGATTCAACCCCGCCTCGGCGCCACGTGGGCGTACAACGGCAACGATACCCTCTGGGTGAGCGCCGCCAAGTACAACCCCGCCGCGAACTCTGATGCCCGCGCCGCGTCGTGGGACCGCAACCTGGTCACGACGATCAATGCCTATTTCGATGCCACCGGAAAACTGATCGGCATCCAGCCGAATGCTTCGTCATCAGGCAAGTTGTTCGTGCCGGGCATCAAACCGCCCGAGACCAAGGAGTACATGATCGGCACGGCCAGGCAGCTCACCAGCCGCTGGTCGAGCCGGCTCTACGGCCGCTACCGCTACAGCGACGACTTTGTCGAAGACACGAACAACACCGCGCGCGTTTTGTTCAACCCGCCGCCGGGGATTCCCCAGACGCCTTACATCCCCAACCTTGGATCGGGCGCATCGCACTCCGGGCTCGAGGGAGCAATCGGCAGCGGCTCGTCGTACGTCATCGCCAACCTCGACGGCGCCTTCACCAAGTACTACGAAGCGACCATGGAGCAGCAGTGGCGCGGCGACAAGCTGATCCTCGACGGCTCGTACACCTGGAGCCACTACTACGGCAACTTCGATCAGGACAACTCTTCGTTCAGCTTCGCGAACGACGCGGCCATCTTCATCGGATCGTCGAACATCGGTGACGGTGCTGGACGCCAGCTCTGGAACTTCAAGTACGGCGACCTCCGCGGGGACCGCCGCAATGTCCTGAAAGGGCACGCCACGTATCTCCTGCCCTGGAATGGCAGCCTGGGCGCCTTCGCCGTCTATCAGTCGGGACAGCCGTATCAGCTCGAAAGCGTGTTGCCGTATCGGCCCCTGACCGGCTCGACCAGTGACACGGCCCGTTACGCCGAGCCTGCCGGGTCTCGGAGATCGCCCGGTTACTACGACGCCGATCTGAACTACACGCAGAACTTCCCGATGCGCCGCGGGGTGAACCTGCAGCTCGCTCTCGATGTATTCAACGTGACGAACAACCAGGAGGGATACAACTACGAGACGCGCATCGGCGTCCTCGGTTTCACGAACGACCCGACGGTGAAACAGGTGCCTATCCCTGACTCGATCTCCGACGCCACGCTGAAGGCGCTTCTCTCGCCGAACGCGCCGTTCGTACGCTCCGCCTGGGGCGTGAAAGCCCCCTACGCGAACTCGTTCTACGCTCCGCGGCGCTATCAGATCGCCGTGCGCGCTCAGTTCTAAGTCTTTTCATCGAAGTGAACGAAAGGGCCCGGCGGGCAACCGCCGGGCCCTTTCATTTCACTGGAAAAGCCGCTCGCGGCGACGAGCGGGCGTGTCATCGCGCTCGCTTGGCGCGGGAGCGCAGGGCTCGTGAAGAACACGGGCGTGAGCGGCCGGCACGCCGGCGAGCTGGCAACACTCCAAATACGTACCTTGAACGTCCAATCTCAAAAGCACGCCGGAGGCGTACAGTAGATTAGCCGGTGGCAAGCGCCGCAAGGCGCGCCGCCACCGGTTATCGATCCGCACAAATGTCGTACCCCGGCAGGGGTACCGGAAGGTTACGCTGCCGTTGACGACCTCGAGCTCCGACGAGCGTGTCTTCTGGTGACGCGAGCGCGGTCCGCGGCCCCTGCCGGACATACGCGCTAACTTAGACTGGCGTCCTCCCGGGAATCCCTGCTGTGTATGCCGCGATAGCGGCCAAAGATGGTAGCCAGGGGTGCGAGCGGTTTTTGCGAGCACCCCTGGTCATCGACGTCAATGAATGTCGTGCCGCGTCAGCGGCACTGGACGTCATCGGACGACTGTGACTCCACTCCAGTGCCGCTAGTGTAGTGATTCGCAAATAGCTATACAGTTGACGGGGATGGAGCGACAGCGGCGCGTGCTCGCTGGATCTTTTGAAGGATGTCGGTGCCTTTTGCTTTCCAGACGTATCTCTTCGGGACGAGG
>Ga0210394_10000515_pt1 | contig 79836 bp, 72 predicted proteins | sample IncBWC12MmetaG_FD_160121 | JGI IMG/M metagenome (GOLD analysis project Ga0210394, IMG submission 160121) | Forest soil microbial communities from Barre Woods Harvard Forest LTER site, Petersham, Massachusetts, United States - Inc-BW-C-12-M | ecosystem: Environmental > Terrestrial > Soil >... | reverse complement strand
GGCAACACTCGCTACCGGCCTGCTCGCTAGCTTTGGCCGGACGGGACTTTCACCCGTTGGATTTCTTCAAGTGGTTTCCCCCTCCTTCACTTCTGGTTCCTCCACCTCCACGCTTTTCCCAGCGCGACAGGAGCGTGTGGTTCACCTGGGACAAGTCCGCTGGGTGCCTGATGACTGAGCGGATGGCGACCGGCGTATCCCGCCGGCCTACTCACCCGGGCTTGCACCCCTGTCATTGACTCCGCGAGGCGTTGGCTGAGAAAGTGTTCGTCGCTGGCATGCGACTGCGGCAGTCTCAGGTCATTCGCTTCGTATTTCCATGCTCTGTTTGCGAAGAGCCTGCGTGCGGCGCGTCACGAATTTTTCAAGGATGGTATCCAACTCGAGGGTCCGGATCGGTTTGCTCAAGTAACCGTCCATGCCGGCGGCCAAACAGCGCTCTTCATCACCTTTCATGGCATGCGCCGTCATCGCTACTATTGGCTGGTGCAGCTTTCCCCCTTTTTCGTTTTCACGAATGGCAGCCGTGGCTTCGAAGCCGTCCATCTCCGGCATTTGCACGTCCATCAGCACCACGTCAAAGTGCTCCTTTGCCAGTGCGGCGAGCGCTTCGCGACCGTTTGGCGCCACGAAGACGCGGTGTCCCCGCTTTTCGAGTAAGCGTGTCGCGAGTCTCTGGTTGACCGCGTTATCTTCGGCAAGAAGAATCGACAGGGACGCTCCAGGTTCCCGCTCGTCGTGGAGCGAGAACCGCGTGACCAATGGAATTTTACCCTCTTGCTCTCTTGCGCCGAGAACTCGTGCGATTGCCTCTCGCAGTTCGGATTGCCGAATAGGCTTCAGCAGATAGGCTGCCACTCCAAGCTCTTGACAACGGATAGCATCGCCGCGATGGCCAGCCGATGTAAGCATCATGATCATCGTGGCCGACAGCTCTGGCCGCTGCCGAATTCTCTCGATTAGTGTGAACCCATCCATTGTCGGCATGTGCATTTCCGTCACGATCAGACCAAATGGATTTCCCGCCTCTTTCGCAGCCGATAATTCCCGGAGCGCTTCGTCCCCTCCCTCGGCTGCCTTCGAAGTCATCTCCCAATGTTTGAGCATGCCTTGCAAAATTAGCCGGTTGGTGCGGTTATCGTCGACAATGAGGGTTTTTACGCCGCGCAAAATCTCAGGAGGAGCGATCATTACCTCCTCTGTAGGTTTTTCAGAAGTTCTGAGCCGGATGGTAAAGTGAAATTGCGTGCCCTTCCCAGGTTTACTCTCCACCCAAATGCGACCCCCCATCATTGCCACAAGCCGTCTCGAAATCGTGAGCCCTAGGCCGGTTCCTCCGTACTTTCGCGTTGTCGAAGCATCCGCCTGCGAAAAAGGATCAAAGATGAGTTTCTGCTTTTCTGCCGGAATGCCGATGCCGGTGTCGGATACTGTGAACTCCACAATCCGCTGGTCTCCTTCCTCGCCAGAGATCTCCACTCGCACTGCGATCTCACCCTTGTCCGTGAACTTGACTGCGTTCCCGATGAGGTTCAGGAGAACCTGCCGCAGGCGGTTCGAGTCGCCCTCGACAACTTCGGGAACTTTGGCGCCGATTTCACACAGCAGTTCGATACCCTTCTCATCGGTCCTGAGTGCCATGGTTTTCAGCGTGGCTTCGAGGCAATCTCGCAAATTGAAGTTGATGGCTTCAATATCGATTTTTCCGGCTTCAATCTTGGAAAAATCCAGGATGTCGTTGATCACAGTGAGCAGGGAATCGGCCGATACCTTGACGGTCTGAAGATATTCGCGCTGTTCAGCGTTGAGTTCGGTCTCCAGCGCCAATTCAGTCATTCCGATGACGCCGTTCAAGGGCGTGCGGATCTCATGGCTCATATTCGCGAGGAATTCGCTCTTGTTCTTGCTCGCAACCTCGGCTACCTCCTTTGCTTGTGAGAGTTCCCGAGTCCGTTCCGTGACCCGCGCCTCGAGTTGGTTGTTTATCTGATGTACCGCCCCATCGCGCCCCTGGATGCGCTCAAGCATATCGTTGAACGAAGCGACCAGGGTGCCCACCTGGTCTTCTCCGGCTCCTGGAGCGCGTAGCGAATAATCTCCATGCTCCCTAACAGTTCGCGCTACCGTCGACAGACGCACGATCGGCTCGGCGATGGCCCGGACCAGGCGGGCCGAAAAAACGAAGCTCGTCGCCATCGATAGAATTAGGACTGCAAGTGCGACGCCCGCGTACTGGCGCATCCGGGCTTTGAGCAGGCCCAAATCCGATAGGATTATGATGGAACCGACTCGTTCGCCGTTGAGTTGTACATCCCGGCTAAATCGAAGCACGTCGTTCTCGAACCGGGCGCCCATCTCTTTGTCCGGAAGCGCGCTAAAGTTGGGACTGATGTCCTTGCGCTTGTAAGCAGCAAACGGTGCTCCTTGGGCGTCGTATAGGAACGCCGCAAGAACGTGGCGCTCACTTTTCAATGCCCGTAGCATGTCAGTCGCCGACTTAGGGTCGTTGAAGCCCAAAGAGGCTGCCGTGTTGGCGCCCAGAGTGTCGGCCAGAGTCGCGAGCTCGCTAGTCATCGAAGCCCGAAGTCCCGCCACTTCATAGACAGCAAATCCCGCCGTCGCCAAGAGCAGCGCGAGCAGACTCGTCACAAGAATTGCTTCGGTTACCTTCGCTTGAACTGAAGCGTTCTTATGAAGCATGGGCAGTCCCCTTTTAGGGTCGCCGATCAACGTTCTGGCCAGGCGCAGCAGGCGTGCGCTGATCTTGAGAAGGGCCCTTCCCGCAGCTTCGATATTGATGTCGAACTGGATCTTCTTGTTCTCCCAGCAAGAGCCAATCACCCCACTTTTCTCGACGAAACCATCCGTCTTTGCGACGGTTACGATCGCGGAATTCTGCAACCTGGCCAGGAGCCCGGCCAGATGGGTGCTGAAATCCTAGCCAACAAACAGCATATGGCAGGCCTTGGCCTGAGAGATTTGGTCGAGGTGCAGTACGCAAGCCGCGTGCGTTCTTCTCGGCTTCAGGCTGATGGGCCATTCCTCATTCCGATAAAATGGTCATCAAGAGCGCTTTTAATTCTTCCAACCGAAACGGCTTTTGAATGAAGTAAGTACCAACCGGCTTTTCCTTGTAGTCTTTCCATTCCTGGAGGCTGATCCCACCCGACATATAAAGAATTCGAATGCCCGGCCTTAGAGCACCGATTTGCTTTGCTGACTCCCAACCCGACATCCGGGGCATATCGATATCGGTGAGCAAAAGATCGATGGTCCCGGGATGGGAGCGTGCTGCGTGAATTGCGTCCGGTGCGTTTGATGTTTCAAGGACCTCCATGCCCAGGGGTTTCAAGAAATCACGGACGATCTTGCGCAGGATATCCAAGTCATCAACAAGGAGCACAGTCTTCGAAAGATGCATATTTGTCGACATCTTGCTTCGCGCGCCCTAGGGGAGCAGCGCTGACTAGGCGCTACTCACAAACCGCTTTCCTGACATGACTGCTTCCACAGCAGCGAGTAGCTCGGTTCCAGCGCGTGTTTTCACAACGTAGCCCAACGCGCCTATGCTCAGAGCTTCTTGCACCACGCCAGCAGAAGATTCCTGACCCAAGAAGAGTATTTTGGATTCCGGGACCAGTTTTGCGAATTTGTCGAGCGGCCTCGAAGTCATTCAGGGTTGGGAGTCCGATGTCCAGCAGAATCAAATCTGGTTGCAGTTCCACGGCCAACTGAACCGTCGCCAATCCGTCAGACACTTCACCAACGACCTGTAAATTATGCACTCCTGCTAATGTCGATGTAATGAACTGCCGAAAGGGTTCGAAATCCTCTACGACAAGAGCACGGACTGCGGCTGCGCGATTCAAATCGCGCCGACCATCGAGTTCGGGCTTTGTTGGCACATCGATGTGTTCGCACTTGGATGCGCAAGTCTTGAATCCACCGGCACTCCATTTGCTCTGACGTCTGTCGCAAGATATCCGCTCATGCCGAGGCGTCTATCCACATTGCAAAGATGAGACGCCAATGAATGCACTTCGTGGCGCGGGTGCATATCGGAAGCGCTATGCCCAAACCGCTCATCTGGTGCGACGCGGCCCGCTGTCGTGCACTGGAATCAGGAAACCTCAGACCTTCCTTCATGGCAGGAGGCAGGTCGAACACTGAAGCCCGCGCAGGATATCCAAGTCATCGACGAGGAGCGCAGTCTTCAAACGATCTAGCTTTCCTGACATTCGCCGTGCTTCTATCGCTTAGTCTCCCGAGTGCCAAGCATGAGATCCAGTTGTTCCATAGCTTGGTTCAGAACGAGAAGGTACTTGGATAGTCCCTCCTGATCAGTTCGAAACGCCCGATTCCATCAGCGTGTCGTTCGCAGCTGAAAGAAACTGCTGCAGCCTTTGCCAAATTGCAACAAAATCATGGCTAACCACCCAACCCTAAGTAGGCAAAGCAGTTAATCGACTATCTGACCTGCCATGCTCGCCAGAGAACATCTAAAGTGAAAACCTTGTTTTTCAATACGATACGAAGGAGAGCGCAGATGACATCGCGCAACCTTGACAGCACCTGCGAAGGCTCGTAAAACTGACTGAATCCTCCAATTCTTGTCTAAAACCCTGACAGGAGATCCCTAGCCAACGTTTATGAGATCCCGCATGCAGCACCGCAAACCAGAAGGCCGGTTTGTTCGTTTTGGGTCCTTCGAGGCTGATCTAGAGGAAGGCAAACTCGCTAAGAGCGGGTACCGGATTCGTCTGCAAGAGCAGCCATTTCGAATTCTTGCACTTCTACTGGAGCATCCTGGTCAGCTCATCACCAGGGAGGAAGTCCGTCAGAAACTCTGGTCGAACGGTACGTTTGTGGAGTTCGACGACGCTTTGAACACGGCGGTGCGGAAGCTGCGCGAGGCCTTGAACGATTCGGTCGAAAATCCCAAATTTCTGGAAACCGTTCGCGGGCACGGCTACCGCTTCCTCGCGCCGGTCCATCACCAACGCGAGGGAGCCGAAATGGCCATCTCCGCTCCCGTTTATCCGGCGGAGACGCACTCGTCATCTTTCTTTGCAATGCTGAATTTGCGCTCGCGACTCGGGCGGAGGCACCTCCTTGTTTTGGCTGCCACCTTCGGGCTGGCCATCCTGCCTGCAGTCATCTATCTGCGGATTCGCGCCTCCGCTGGTCTCATTGGAACTTTAAGCTCCGCCAGTTTACGGCAGTCGGTCGCGGTGTTGGGATTCAAGAATTTGTCAGGTAATGCGCAGGAAGCCTGGCTCTCCACGGCGCTTTCGGACTGGATGGTGACAGAGCTTACGGCTGGGGAACATGTGCGCGCCATTTCCGCCGAGAGCGTGGCGCGAATGAAGATAGAACTCGCTCTTCCAGACGTGGACAGTATGAGCCGCGAGAGCTTGACGCGAATCCGTAAGAATTTAGGTATCGATTTCGTGGTCGTGGGTTCGTATGCGACCTTGGGCCCCACGTCCGAGGGACAGGTCCGGCTGGATCTCCGGTTGCAAGACACTAGAAGCGGCGAAACCATTGTGGCGTTTTCCGAAGCCGGGACGGAAGCGCATCTTCTCGACCTGGTATCGCGAGCCGGCGAAGAGTTGCGGAAAAAACTTGGAGTGCCCGCGGTGACCAGGGAAGAGGCATCGGAGGTGGCCATTGCGCTACCTTCGAAAGGTGAAGCCGCCAAGTTTTACTCTGAGGGTCTTGCCAATCTCCGAGTCTTCGATGCTCTCGCAGCTCGCGACCGCCTGCAGAAAGCGTCGGAAGTCGAGCCGGACTTCGCGCTCTCGCATGCAGCTCTGGCAAACGCTTGGGAACAGCTTGGCTATGATGAGAGGGCGAAACTCGAAGCTAAGAAGGCGTTCGAATTGTCCTCGAATCTTTCCCGGGCGGAGCGCTTGCTCGTGGAAGGCCGTTATCGTGAGACCATGCGTGACTGGGACAAGGCCATTGAAATTCACCGGGCTCTCTTCGACTTTTTCCCGGACAACCTGGATTACGGTCTGGCGCTGGCAAACTCCGAAGTCAAAGCGAATCATTGGAAAGATGCGCTGGCAACCATCGCCGCACTGCATTCACTTCCTCCACCGCTCGGAGAAGATCCGCGGATCGACCTGGCGGAGAACAAAGCAGCGAGGTCATTGGGAGATATAAAGAGAGCGGAAGCGGCCTTGGCACATGCCGCGGAAAAAGCACAAGTTGCGGAGGCCTCATTGCTGTTGGCCAAAACCCGGTGCGAGCAGGCCTGGTTGTTCGAAAACTCCGGGAAGCCAGGAATGGTTGAGGGAGCCATCCGCGAGGCAAAACTGTTGTATATCGCCGCGAATGACCGCCTAGGAGTTGCTCGCACCAACACTCTTGAGGCGCTCGAACTGGAGAGGCACGGAAACTACTTGAAAGCAAAGAAACGCTACGAAGAGGCCATGGAAATCTACCGCGAGACGGGGAGCAAGCTCAGCCTCAGCAATGAGTATACCAATCTTGGTGGGATACTTGTCTATCTCGGTGACCTGACAGGCGCGCGCAAGCGATTTGATCAGGCTCTGGCGACCTATAGCGAGATTGGCGATCAGAACGGGGAGGCTCTAGCCAAGATCGGCCTCGGTGACGTTTCTCTCGCGCTTGGGAAGCTCAACGAAGCAAAACAGATCTACGAGGGAGCGCTTGAGATCTGCCGCCGGCTCGGCAGTCGTGGAAGGCAAGGAGAAGCCCTTGCTGGTGTAGCGAAGGTGCTACGACTGGAAGGGGATGCATCTGGAGCTGCTAGGAATGATGCAGAGGCTACAGCGATTTTCCAGGAAGTTGGCGACAACAGCGAAGCGGCTCAAGTTCGTCTGCACCTGGCTCAACTTCTGCTGGACGAAGGTAAGAGTGCTGAAGCGGTGGCTTCAGCACGGCAATCGACTGAAATATTTGAGGCGGAGAAAGCCGAGCTACATGTCGCTGAAGCGGAGCTTTCCTTGTCGAAAGCACTGCTCGCTCAGGGGCGGATTGCAGAGGCTCGCAAATACGTCGAACAAGTGATAGCTGCCGCGAGCGAAAGCCACAATCGTGAGCTCGAACTGAATTCCGCCATCATCGCGGCACGCCTTCAGGCGGCATCCGGAAATCTCGCAGCGGTTGGCGAATCCATTAGGAACCTTGAGAGATTGATTGGCGAGGCCAGCGCAGCACGATTCGCGGGGATTGTGTATGAAGCGCGCTTAGCCAAAGGTGAAATTCAGATGGCCTCCGGGGATCGCGCTACAGGGAGGACGTACCTGGAAACCCTGGCCAAGGACGCCCACACGGAAGGATTCCATCTCATCGCTAGCCAGGCGTCAGCAGCTTTGCGCTTTTCGTTCCCTCGGCCAGGTAACCGAGGTTGCGGCAAGAAATAGGACCTGATCTTCGAATGCTGCGCGAACTTGATTGTGCTTTTGAACGGGGCTTCAGTCCCTTACTCAATTCTGGGCACGCGGCGCCGCTGAAATGCGCACTCCCAGCGGCTTAGCGATGGTGGGGTCCGAAGTTCCGGGCGGGGGCGAGATGTCGATCTACTTGAACTTGGATGTCGAAAAGAAAGGTGCCGATTGGTAACGGGTCCGGTTCCAAGAAGCCTGGGTAAGGCAGCCTAATATGCAAGCCTGACCAGCGTGCTTTTCCCTGAGCGCTCGACATTGTCTGCGACAGACCTGACAACCGTGACCACGATTTCGGGGCGAAGTTGCTTGAGAGTATTGCTAAGACGAACCTCGCCATCCCGGCGGGCTTTCGCCGCGGCGCCCGGCGTTGCATCGGTCGACTGGACTTCCGCACAAATCGACGAGATAACAACCCATTTTGCCATTTTGCGAAACGAAGCTAGAAAAGAACGTTCGCGGAGCACGGGAAACGCTTCGATAAATGCCTCCCGAATTGCTCGGTAGAGCCCTGAGTCCGCCTGATAGAAAAATCTGCCGGAATCGGGAGGTGCCTCACCCACGAACAGAACGCCCACACGCCTCGGGCGCTGGCGAAGGCGTTCTTTGGAAAGCGAGAGCTTCCTCTCAGCTTGCGCGGCTCGCTTCACATTCCCGTCCGCTGAACAATTCAACACTGTCTCCTATGTGGATTGTAGCGCCTTGGGTCACGTAGCAATTCAACGCGAGTTCGCCGCCAAATTTCCTAACGATTTCTTTCAGCACGCGATGATCTTGTGCCAACGTATCCGGATCAAATGTGGTCATAACGCATCGCCCGCGCAGATCCTGGACGCCAACCACCGCCTCTCCGATCCGCAAACATTTGCCTGGCCATGAGCGCTCGGCCAATCCTTCGACACCGCCCACAACGATATTTGGTCGGAGCCTGCGGCCATCGTGTCCGAAAGCCTCGATCGCGCCGTCGGTCGCCACCAAGAGTGGCAAAACATCGAAACGCTCCGAGCCCTCGTAGAAGCGAATCTCAGCCGCAGGACCTGCCGCTGCCCGCACCAGCGCCAGAGCTTCGGAACTATTCCAAACGTGACCGGAAATGCGAGCTTCGTCGTCTGCGCCAAGTGTGCCTTTCAGGCCCAATAATTTGTGGTGAGTCCTCGAGGTAATCACGCGGCCATTCGGTCCGAGCACGAGCACCTTGCGGTCACCGGCCACGCCAAGCTTGTCGATTTGGACGCCGCTGAGACGTTCGCCGGCCATTGATTTCACGGGATACCGCCAAATTTCCTTTACATGCATTTGTGGTTCCTCGCAGTAATTTCCCTCGACGCCAGAGCCGGCAGCGCGAAATATAACTTCAGCCGCGCCGCCTTGATCTACAGCGTTGAATTACTCAACGAATGTTCTTTGCCAGAAACGCTCGGATGATTTGCGCGATTTCCGCGCCATCTTCTTCCAGCGCGAAATGTCCGGTGTCTAGCAAACGCAGTTCAGCATTCGGTACATCTCTAAGAAAGGCTTGCGCACCTGCCGGGGCGAATACCGGATCATTCTTGCCCCACACCACCAACACGGCCGGCTTCTTGTCGCGCAAGTATTTGTGCCACGCCGGATAAAGTGGAGGGTTGTTGCGGTAGTCGTAAAAAAGAGCGAGTTGGATTTTGTCGTTGCCTGGACGGTCCAGCTTGGCCTGATCACACAGGTAGGAGTCTGGACTCACATCGTCCGGATTTCGGAAACCCTGCAGGTACTGAAGTTTCGTCGCGTCCAGTGTAAGCAACTGCCGCACCTTGGCTTCATTCGTCGGATTGGGGTCTTTCCAGTACGGGTACAGATACTCTGCCCAGAAGGGTGACAGGCCTTCGTCATAGGCATTGCCATTCTGCGTGATGATCGCCTGGACGCGTTCGGGATTCCGCGTCGCCAGCCGGAATCCCACGGGTGAACCGTAGTCCTGAATGTAAATCGAATACTTCGTGATACCGCGTTGGGTAAGGAAGTGATCGACGGTATCCGCGAGGTGGTCGAACGTGTACACGTATTGCTCAGGCGAAGGCGCGTCGCTATAGCCGTAGCCCGGATAGTCCGGCGCCACCACATGGTATTTGTCGCTCAGGCGTGGAATCAGTTCGCGGAACATGTGGGACGAACTGGGGAAGCCGTGCAGCAGCACGACGGTCGGTGCGTCCTTTGGCCCGGCCTCGCGATAGAAGATCTTCAAGCCATCCACCTGCGTCGTGTTATAGGTCACACGCGACACATCTAGCGTCTCAGCGCCCTTTATCTGCGAGCTTGCAATTGCCGCGCTTACTGCCAGTCCCATCGAAAGCAATGCTATTTGTAACCATCTGCGAATCATTTTTCGATCTCCTCGTGTATTCTCTTGGTGTTTCAGGTTTGTAGGTTTGTGCGCACTTTCAAAAACTAAGTACGGTGTATCCCTCGCGCGTCAGCTTCTGGAGACTCGGTAGCCCTGGAGTCCCCGGTACCGGGTTGTCTTTCACCAGTTCGTAGCCCGCCTGCGTTGCTGTTTCCATGGCGCAGAACACGCTTGCGCAGGGGCAAGACACTCCGGCCACTTTGTCCTTCACGGTCTCGAGCAGCACGTGGAACGGATCATCCGCCTTGGTCAGTTCGCCGATCCAACGAGTTCCCGCGCCCTGAAACAGGATGGTGACAGTCCTCTCCCTGCTGCTTGAAGTCGTACGCCGCCGACAGGGCATTGAATGCGCGCCCAGCCGACTCTTCCAGTCCATTCTTGGGGTCTAACAAGATCGCAATTGCCGCCTCCATGGGTTCCTCCTTGTGTTGTAATAGACCGAATGGTCTATATGAACAATTTGATGCATCTGCCGGCAAAAGGATACGGAAAATGTTGCGACCAGGTCGAAGGCGGAGGAGAATTAGACCGTGCGGTCTAACCCGAACGAAATGTGGGACATCTAAGGGCAGGAGATCCGTTTCATGCGCCCGGCAAAAATATCAGACGAAAGGTTGTTTCAGAGTTTGTCGGATGTCTTTCGCCGCAAAGGCTATGACGGCGCTTCTTATTCAGACCTCATGAAAGCCACTGGTCTTGTGAAGGCCAGTCTCTACCATCGGTTCCCGGGCGGCAAAGCGGAGATGGTCGACGCCATCCTCTCGACGGTCGATCGGCATTTTGCGGAATACGTCCTTAAGCCGGCTTCGGAAGAGGGACAGCCGCGAGATCGTGCGCGAAAAATCGCCCGGCGCCTTCGTGAGTTCTATGATTCCGGCAGGCGGTGGTGCCTGCTCGATACGCTGACACTCGCGGACAGCCCCTCCACACGTGCGCACGCACGTCGCTCCATGGAGTTTTGGATCGACGCCTTCGCGCAATTGAGCCGCGATGCCGGCCTTAGTCCTGCCATTGCGCGCAAACGAGCTCAGGAAGCCGTGGTCACCATCGAAGGGGGACTAGTCGCCTCCCGCGTTCTCAACAATCCAAGTCCGTTCCTCCGCTCCCTCGCGAATCTTCCGAACCAACTCACCGTCTGCCACCTACAGGAGGCGTAGAATTAAGGTGTTTCAATCAGGGTTGGAGGCGGGAATTCTTGCTGACACTTGCTGAACTTTAGACTCCAACTTGGGGTGTTTCGGCGCAACTGAGGACTACGTAGCGCAAACAAAACAAACGAAAATTAGTCCGTGCGAACAGGTCAGGGCGAATGGGAAACCCTCCACCTTGTCAGATCTTATGCGAATGTACTTACAATGGTCTAGGGAACCATTGCCTTCTGGCTTTCTGGAGAATGTTGTCTTCCTAGCAAAAATCACTCCGTACAAGCCGACTTCGCAGGACTAATCCCGCCGTCGAAGCCGGATAGCTTCCGGTTAGCCGTCCGGGACTTAGGTAAACGTCAGGTTGTTGCGGAAAAGCGGTGACGCGGTAAGGGCCAGACCGTGCAGGAGCGATTCGTGCAAAAATCGAGGATCATCCACCGTGGACAGGATGAACGGAGATTTCAATGTCGGATGCAATTGAACTTCTGAAGCGCGTTTACGATCGGTTCAACGCTCGCGACATGGAGAGCGTGCTCGCGGCCATGCACGAGGACGTCATGTGGGCAAATGGAATGGAAGGCGGCCACGTCCACGGAGGCGATGGAGTGCGCAAGTATTGGACGCACCAGTGGGCGATGATCGATCCGCACGTCGAGCCGTTCGAGTTCTCCAATGGCCCCGAGGGAGAGGTCATCGTAGAAGTCCATCAGGTCATCCGCGATCTCAACGGCAACCTCATCACGGATAAAATGGTCGGTCACATGTTTCGAATCGAAAAAGGGTTAATCAAACGCTTCGATATCCGCGGCCAGTGAGGTCCAATCCGTTGCCTTCAGGCTGGCGGGTCAACACCCGACCGGTGCCCATTTAGGCAAGCCGGAGATGTGCTTCGCTTTGTACTTTGCCGGTTATGGAGGAGCGGAAATGATGAGAGGGAAACTCATTGCGGCCATTCTACTGACCGTGGTGGCGTCGAGCAGCAGAGCGCAGGAGCATCAGCATGGGAATGGCGAGAAGTTGGGGACGGTACACTTTGCCACATCCTGCAACGAAGTGGCGCAGAAGGAATTCAACCGGGCGGTAGCGCTGCTGCATTCCTTCCAGTTCAGCCGTGCCATAGAAGGATTCACCGCGGTGCTGGGGGAGGACGCGACATGTGGAATCGCATACTGGGGAATCGCGCTTAGCGATTGGAGCAATCCTTTCGCACCGGGAATGAAAGACAAGAGCCAGTTGCAGCTAGGGCGTGAGAGCGCGGAGCACGGCAAGACCGTGGGCGCAAAGACGGAGCGCGAGCGAGAGTATCTTGCGGCGGTCGGCAAGTTGTACAGCGACTACGAGGCCACGCCGCAGCGAGCACGCTTGATCGCCTATCGTGACGCGATGGGGGAAGTCGCTACGAAATATTCAGAAGACCATGAGGCGCAGATTTTCTACGCCTTGGCAATCGGGGCTTCGGAAGATCCGGCGGACAAAACGTACGCCGGGCGGCTCAAGGCGGGAGCGATTCTTGAGAAATTGTTCGAGGAGGAACCGACGCATCCCGGGCTGGCGCATTACATTATTCACGCCTACGACGTGCCAGCGCTCGCAGGGCGGGCGCTTGTGGCGGCGCGGCGTTACTCGGAAATTGCGCCCGATGCGCCGCATGCGCTGCACATGCCTTCGCATACCTTTACCCGAACGGGGTACTGGCAAGAGTCCATCGACAGCAACGTAGCAGCGGCAGCAGCCGCGCGACACGAGGGTCAGACGGTCGAAGAGCTGCACGCCACTGACTATGAGATTTACGCCTACCTGCAAACGGGGCAGGACCTGGCTGCGGGGCGGATCGTGGATTCCTTGCCGGAGATCGTATCGCGCTTCGAGCCCAAGGCAGTGATGAGCGGTGCTGGTAGCCCCTCCACGGGCTATTTTGCGCTGGCGGCGATCCCGGCACGCTATGCGCTGGAACGTCGGGACTGGAAGCAGGCCGAACAGCTCACAGTGCGTGAGACACCATTCCCTCATACGGAAGCAATGACGTGGTTTGCCCGCGGACTAGGCGCGGCGCGGTTGGGGCAGGCAACAGCGGCGAACGAGTCAGCAGCAGCGTTGCGGCAGATCCGAGAGCATCTCGTGAAGGCCGGTGAAAACTATTGGGGACTCCAAGTGGAAATCCAGGAGCTTGGAGTGAGGGCATGGGCTACGCTCGTCGAAGGCAAGAAAGAGGAAGCGCTGCGGCAGATGAAGTCGGCAGCGGAACTGGAAGATGGGACGGAGAAAAGCGCGGTGACGCCTGGGCCGCTGGCCCCAGCGCGCGAGTTGCTGGGAGAGATGTTGCTGGAGTTGAATGAGCCTGCACAGGCGCTTGAACAATTTGAAGCGACACTGTCGAAGGAGCCAGGGCGCTTCCGAGCGCTCTATGGGGCAGCGCGTGCTGCGCAGCTCAGCGGAAATCGCGAGGCGAGTCAAAGATATTTTCGAGAGCTCTTGAAGGTTTGTGTTCACGCTGACAAGGCTGGAAGATCCGAGGTTACTGAGGCTGGTTCGCAAACGGCGTTGAAGCCGGTCATCGAAAACGACCGCGTTGTGGTCTGGGATGTCACGGACTCCGCACCTGCGCGGGCGTTGGATGCCGTTGTTGTGTCTTTGTCAGGTAGCGCGGCGTTCCTGCCTAAAGGCGCGCCGCCAAAAATCGCCGGACGATCAATCGTGATCGATCTGAAGGATCATCCAGAGGCGCCCATAGAAAATACCAGCGGCTATCCCCTGGCGTTTCCGCGACCGGGCGTGAAGAAGATCCTGGAGAATGAGCGCGTAATCGTGTGGGATTGTACCTGGACGCTAGGCGTGGCCAGCCCGATGCACTTCCACGATAAAGACATCGTGGCGCTGTTCCTTGAGCACGGCGACCTGAAGTCGACCGCCCTGGACGGGAAGTCAGTCGTGAATCCGCACGCCCCCGGTGAGGTCAGGTTCACCCTTGGCAACCGTACGCACACGGAAACGCTGGTCCGTGGAAAACAGCACGCAATCCTCACGGAACTGAAGTAGGTTCTCCGAAGTAAAGCAACGGGATTGGATAGCGGCTAGAAGATCGCCATTTTGCCACTTCGCTTGAACCGCATGAGGCGACTCCCGGATTGTCGACATATCCGGAAACTACCTCCGCGAGAGTTCGTTGTCGTTTGCGAGACATACGCAGTGCAATGGATCAATTCGCTGCGAAAAGCTATGCTCAATAATTGTGTATTCGGTACGTATCGGGCCCCCGCAACCAAGATTTTCTTTCCTTTCGGCAACACTCGCGTCTGCCTCGCTACTCGCGTGGTAAGGTCGGGGGTATCGTGCGAGATCATGGTGTTTTTCGTCTTCCCGGACACAAACGCACACTATCTCGGCGAGAAGCCCCAGCACGTCTATTCGGTTCGATTCACCGCCCGCGAGCTATGGGGAGACAAAGCAGCGCCGCAAGATTCTATCTACCTGGACATGTGGGATGACTACCTTGAGCCCGTTTGAACCGATTTCGCAGAAAGAAAGCTTCGCGGCGCTGCCACAACTGCCACGCGACGAGGGCGGGCCCGTCTTTGCACAGCCTTGGTAGGCACAGGCGTTGCGCTCGCTGTCAAGCTCTCCGAGCAAGGCCACTTCACTTGGAAGGAATGGGCGGCTCGCACTGGCGGAAGAAATAAAGGCTGCCTCCGACCGTGGCGAATCTGATGATGGCTCGCACTATTACCATTATTGGTTGACCACTCTTGAGCGTCTCGTCGCGGCGAAGGGGCTTTCGGGTTCTGCCGAGTTGCTGGCTCGTAGACAGGCTTGGGCCGACGCTTATTGACATACGCCACATGGCAAGCCAGTTGAACTGGCCGCCTCTGCAGGTAATCTCCAGAAATCAACCTGTTAGGAGTCATTCCCGATCTTAGCTCAGGCGGAATTCGCACTCCGCATGTATGACAAGCCACGCAACGAACTAAGTGGAAAGATGCATTGCCCGAGTGACGGGAACCCGGAAGTAAGGCCTCTCGGATTAGTACCGAGAAACGCGCATCGTCAGTGTTGGGAGTACACGAGCGAGCCGCAGCAGAGCTCACGATGCTCGCTTGTTCTTTCATGCACCCATTCTCCCGAATGCCACAAATATGGAACACCACTTTCAACGCTCCTTCACGCCAGTCCAGTGCAAGCAGGATTGCTCGCTAAGGCTTGACGTGCCCTTCATAACATGACATAAAATGAAGGCATGCCAATGACCTCTCTGAACATCTCACTTCCCGAAGTTCTTAAGGCCTATGTGGAAGGCCAAGTCGCATCCGGAGATTGGAGCACTCCGAGCGAATACATCCGGGAATTGATTCGCCAAGACAAAGAGCGTCGGATGGTCAATCTCGAACAAGAGCTGCTCGCCGCTGCAAAGGGACCGAAGATTGAAGTGTCGATCAGCGAGATCCGCAAAAAGGGGCTGATCACTGCGCTACGCGAACGGGCTCGCCGCGCGTGAAAAAGCCTCGGGTTGCTTTCAGTGACGCAGCCATGGCGGATATTTTGGAACAATCTGACTGGTACGAAGCTTAAGCAGAACGGAGTCTGGCGCAACGTTGGGAAGAGGCTGTGACTGAGACGCTCTTGCGGATAGCTCAAAGGCCGACAACCGGCTCGCGCTGTAGATTCATGGCAGACGAACTTCGTGCACGCGCCGCATTCCAGTCGCAGAGTTCACCAAGTTTCTGATCTTCTATCAGTCGCACGAGGCTGAGACTCTCATTCTGCGTGTGGTTCACGGTGCTCGTGATCTTGAAAGCTTATTCTCCGACTGATCACCTCAGCCTGTGGATTTTCTCCGTTTGGGCGAAACTGATGTGGGCACCTTCGTGGCCCAATAGAACAGACGCGGGCGGGCGCATTGGTGAGACCAAATTCAACTTCGGCGGGATCGAGCTCAACAGCTAACTGGAGTGGGACCGAAAACCCGCGTCGTCGCTCTTCTCTGGTCGATGAGCAAGCACTTCGACAGAGGAGGTCGCCAATTCCTTGGCGGCGAGCTGGCCCCGCCGAGGAGTTCGGCGGTTCAGGTCCATTCGCCTTGGCCAAATTGCCTCCTCAAATCATGCATGGCAAGAGTAGGGAACTACTTGCATACGGACTCCAACAGTCGACGCGAGAACCACCTCAAAGCTCCTCCCGTGCTACTACTCTTGCTACTACCTTCGGTCGATTTGGCCCTTTCCGGAACCCGCTTAAACACGGGGGGATTCCTTCAAATCGAAAATCGATGTTGATAACAAGAGACATACCAACGCTCACCGACCTCTCACCTCCCCCTCACCAATGCTCATCAATGGGGGTTTCAATCCCCCCCTCTCCGCCAGAAAATATAAGTGGTTGATAATGCAGACTTTTTTCCTGGCGATTTTCCGTGTTACTTTTTCCGGCTAAATTTCACCGTTCTGTTCACTGAAGCGAAAGTCTAAACATAGGAAAAAGCAAGACTTCTGATTCTCATATTTGGGGGTTCGAAGCTGCCCTTCTCCGCACCACGGCAACCAGCAAAGAAATTACGAATTCTGACCATCGAGAAGTTTTTGTCTCTGTTGTGCCGCGCAAAGTCTAGTCGAAGTCGCCTCGGGCACTCAACGAACAGGACGGATGATCTTGTTCAGGATTGACGCAAAAGCGTCACTGCTTCCTCCATGAAAACTTGCCACGGATGCTGCGAACATTTCATCTTGCGTAACGAGGTCCCACGCAATCTCATAACCGGCTTCCATAGCCAGTTCTCGAATGAATTCACGTAGCGCTCGTCCGTTTCCCTCGCGAAAAGGATGCAAAGCGTTGATCTCGCCAAGGTAGTGAGCGGCGCGTTGGCAGAATCCAGCAGAATCGTTCCCTCGTAAATACTTCTCGCCGGCGAGTTGATGAAATAGCTTCTGCAATTCCGCTCGAATGTGCTCTGGTCGAGCGAAAAAGGAATTGCCCTTGGCGATCGGAACCGTGCGGAATTCCCTGGCCCAGGCGTATACGTCCTGGAAAACATACTTATGGATATGTCTCAAATGATCTGAGTCAAAGGATCCGCGAATCGGGCTTTCGTGAAGTTCGAGGAGTCGTGCGAAGAAATGGTCGCTTTCAAACTGGTTCAGACGATTTGCATCGCGAATGTCTGCAAGATTGCGGAGGACGGACGTATCCGGGTAGAGATAGGGATCACTCTGAATGTTGGCTTCTTGACTCAATGCCTGGAATAGAGGCGTTTAACCGCAGCTGTCAATTTCTTCGCTTCAAGCCGGCCTTCGATGTATTCGTTCGCAAGCGCTACTACTTCTTTGCTAGGGGCCAAGTTCTCAAGGCGGAGCGTTGCTAGCACCTCGCGCACACTTCTTTCGCGTTTGGCACGCGAAGAAGCATTGAGACGCTTAGGAGGGGCGGTCGTGGCGCTCATCAGAGTCCTCTCTGAATACATCTATTTTACACCAGACCGTGTTCCAAGACATGGCCGATTTCGCGGCCAAGCCCACTGCTAAATCGTGAAACCTACAACGTACTTTCGGGACAGGCCTCGTCCGAACGATTCTCTTCATGCACTATGAAGTGCTTCTCCGATACGGTCCTAAGCTAGCCCTAAGATCCGGTGCGGACCGCTTCGTAAGCTGACTTCCAGAAATCCTTGATCACATTCGGCGGATCAGCCGACTCAAACGTGCGCTCGGTCACAATGATCGCGGTCAAGCGCTCGTTTGGATCGTTCCACCACGAGGAGCCGAGCCCGCCGTTCCATCCGTAGCGGCCTGCACGCGTTGCGAGGCCATCGGGTTTGGTCAGCACCGATACACCAAATCCCCAGCCCGTGTTTTCTCCCAAAATCATGCGGCCCATCTGTTGCTGCTCGACCAGGCTGATACATCAGCGGAAGAGTTCCGAGGCGCCGCATCCATTCGTCCGGCGGATGCGGCATCTGCGCTGGAAACGGAGTCACCCCGACTTGCTGTTCGTACATAGCTTTCACAATTGGATGGCTGTCCGGTGGCGCGAGCAGGAACACCAAGCCCAGTTGGAAGGTCAGCAAATCTCGGACGGTGATCGGCCGCTTGGCCGGGATCGTGTCGTCCAGTGGACCGTCAACGCGTTTCAGAACTTTGCGTTTTGCCAGCTCGGGCAGGAGTCTGTCCACGGGCTCGTCGAGGTGCAGCTTGGACTCTTCTACCAGGATCATCGTCGCGACTGCTGTGATTGGCTTGGTCATCGACGCGATCCTGAAGATTGTGTCGCGGCGAACCGGTTGCGAACCCGCTCGTCCGATCGATGTCGTACCGAGAGCATCGACGTTGTTTTCATCGTGGTAGCTGACCAGCGTGACTAGACCAGGAACCAATGCACTTCACCAGGGCGTCCCGATATCCATGGAACCATCCCTGCATCGCAATATTCCTGAGGAGCGGCAGTCACTTGATATCGAAAGTCAGGATGAGTCGCCTTGACCGCGCCAGCGACGCGATCGATCTCGTCGCGGCCACGAATAGCGCCCTTGCTGGGATCGTAGAACACGCCATCTTCGGCCCAGAGTTCGTCGATGGCCGCACGCCGACGCGCGGGATCGTTTTCACCGAACACGTCGCGAAGATTTCGGATTAGTAAGTCCGATATGCTGTAGGACATGGCTCGTCTCCTTAATTTTTAGAAAAACCACGACAAATCGTCTCGCGGATGGTTATCAACCTCACCACTTACGGTTCTTACCCAAGCTGACGGGTACCGCTACTTCTGCTCTGTGTTCTAAATCGTCTTTCATGAGTTGCTCCCAGTCCTTCGTTTCAGTTCGTACTTGGCGAAGCGCCAGCTCGGGGTCCGGACGACAGCCAGATCGCTACCCTCGCCGTGACCTGAAGGCCTTTCGCAACTCCTCCGTGAAGAGCTTTGGCTGCTCGAACGCGGCGAAATGGCCGCCTTTGTCGAGTTCATTCCAATAAAACAGGTTCGGCCATAGTGCTTCGGCCCAGGCCTTCGGCGGGCAGAATATCTCGTGCGGAAAAACCGACGCCGCCATTTGCAGTTCGATCCTGCCTCGGGAGAGGCCTCCAAATCCGGCGCGGGTGTTCTCCCAGTAGATGCGGGCCGACGATGCGGCGGTGTCGGTGAACCAGTAGAGGCTGATGTTGTCGAGCATCGCGTCGACCGCGAGCGCATCTTCAGGATTGCCGTAATTGTCAGCCAGGAAGCGATCAGCGCCTGAGCCTTCTGGAGGGGTACTCTTCGACTCCTGAGCTACATTATTTGTGGGTTTGCTTGAAGACTCGGATAGCCTGTTGCTTTATAGGTGAGAGCTTTAAGGAGTCTTTTCCGTCATCGGCAAGGTTAGGCCAGGGCATGGCTAGCTGGTATCCCTTCTTTTCGGCGACCACTAGGCGCTCATGCACTGTACCGAATGGAGTGGTGTCGGTCCCGTTACAATCGTTCCAGGGGCCCCCCTGCTCCTGGTCGTCTCGCGTTGAGAACTCGCCTAAAATGGCGTTTATCTTGCTAAAGGCGGGCAAGGATACCGCGTCTGTGAATGGGATTGTCCTGAAAGGTCCAAAGCTTCTGGGATAGTAGTGGAACTGGGGGATAGTGCCAAGGCAGTCCCCTGGCATGTCGCTTATCAAATCATCAGAAAAACGGTGTCCCACCGTTGAAGGAAGTTGAGCTTTCTTGATGTGGTCCAGGGCGGTTCGCAGAAAATCGTGCACTCGGCTCGGCGGGTCGACTTTCGATCCGTGGAACTTATTATCTTGATAAACAGGCTTTGCAATCGGCACAATTAACCAGATAGGTTCATTCATCACCTCGAAGGCGAAGATCACGTCCTTGAAGGCTCCTTCGCGGGCTACGTCGAGCATAGGGTCGAGCATAGTTCCGAAAAAATGGTCGCGCTTCGCAGAATCTTCAATGAGGTCTATTCGGCCGCTTCCGCCCGTATTGGTCTTTATGTCCATGGCTAGGCCGAAGTCAACGAATGATGGTATTAGCTGCATTTTGTCTTGCACGTCCTTTTGTGTATCCCGAAAGTTTTTGAAGATAGTAAGCATGAGCCGAAAATGCTCAAAAAAAGTCGGGTCGGCTTTTGTCGGCGGGTCAAAACTGAACGTAGTTTTGCCGTCTTTGACTACTTGCACGGGTGTGGGGCCGTAATTTGAAGCGTTGCCGAGAATAAACCACCGAACCACAGAGACTCCTAAGCTAGATAACGTCGCGAGATTTGCGGGCAGAGTTGTTGACCATTTGGCGATATTGGATCTCGGGCCAAAGTTGAACCCGTAATCGTCGAATGCCCAAGGGTAGTTGAATCCCACTCTCATTTTCCGCCTTGCTCCGCCTGCATATTCGCAGTGCGCTTGACTAGGTTGTCCCGACCTCGCATTAATCCTACGTCGTCACGTAATACCTTGGCTGATCTAAGGTGAAACGCCGGCTTGTTGGAGTGACTGGATCGATATGAGCGTTTGCACCTTCGGGCTTCCAATCCAAACACTCAAGTTATCCGGGAACCATCAACTGGGATTACGTCAAAAGGTGGTTGTGTAGCACCATGAGCCCCCCCGGTGTCAAATTCTAAAATAGAATTGCATGGTGAAGTGTCCGACAGACGCTGGTAGAAACGGCAGCCGAAGGTGTCGTGAGTGTCTTCGAATTTCTTATCAGCACCTGAGAGGTGTGTGGAGCGCCGGGTGTCGCCGTCGGAAAAGAAGCGCTTTTTGCAAGCCGCAGAATCCTCCCTGAAGGTGGGGCACGGCCATTTTGAGGGGAGCACTTGGCTCCCTTTTCGGAAAATGAGGATCATGACGCGGCGATTAGGCTTGTTCGCCTCATTGCGCTGATCTAGTGTTGGCTGATCTTCCTTTTTGTCTTTCTCTTTCTCTCTTTCCTTCTCGGCTTCTTTGAAACTCTCTTCCTGCTCTTTAGAAAAGAGGATGCGAGGGTTGAACCGGCTGCACCCTTGCACGTCGCCCTTGTGGTCTGGACCGGCATTGCGAGCCAGGAAGTCCTTGGTCTTGTCGAGCTTCAGATCGCTGCAAAGCTTGCTCATATACTTGAGAAATAACTGCTGGCGCAGGCCGGAACTATGAGCGATGTCGCGCACCTGAGCGTCCCTTGCAGACGCAGTGGCTCCCAGGTTGGGATTAGCGCCAGAGGACAGGGCTGGCCCTTGAGTAGGCCTGCTCGGTGCTTGGCCTTGTTGGCCGCCGGGGTTCGCCGGATCCGTAAAGTCAAGCATCTCACGGATTGAATCCTCGCCCCAATCATCGCCGCCGAACTGATGAGAGAAGAGATTGTCCCAAATATTCACATCGCGGATGAGCAAGCCGTAGACGGCGATGGCACGGCGGCCACTCAAGACTTTGTTGTAGTCATCGCCAGCCTGGTGAGTGGGGGAGCTGATTTCAAAATTGCCCTGGAACGTGGGGTCGGCATGTCCGAAAATGGAGACGGGGGCGCCTTTTATCCTCTCGGGGTCGTTCTCCCGAAAGGCAATGAAATCGTTCATCTCCTTTTGGAATTCGGGAAGAACGAAGGACGAATCAAACTTGAAGCTCGCATCCTCCACACTGAAGCATGCAATGGGGATCAACTGCAAGCGGGCGCTATTGAATTCATTGGAGGTTGTGGGACCTACGAGAAGCTGGAGTGGGTCGACGTCTGGATGGGTCCCGATAACGCCGCGGCCTGAAGCCGCATGAATTGTGCCTTGTTTTCCGTTCGGCATGGGCGCGACCTCCTAATGTTCTTGGGCATTTCTGTTCAGAATTCCGATTGTCAAGGTTCGCCGTCCAGGGCCTTCAATTACGAGATAGGGTAGCATAACCCTTGGGCCGCCTGAGCGTCATGCCACATCATCGGAGCTGCTGCATGTCATTCGTCCTCCCTTAGTCTGAGACGTCGAATTGGCGCCGCGCTTGATGGTACGCACGCCAGCTCATGGCGTGGGGCTGAGTATTGAGTTCTGCGAATTCAGGGAGACAAGGACCAATGATCGAGTTCGATCGATCATTCGACGGGCGAGTTTCGATTCTGGGATCTGCACCAGCAGCTCAGCAGCTTTTCTTCGGACCTCTTTTCGTCGGTCATCGAGCTCCAATTCTACAAATTCCTCATCACCGGCATGAAGACCAGTCTGAAGTTCGTCGATAAAAGCGATTCGATCCTCAGGTCCATCTTGCTTCCACGTCGAAGTGAGCAATCCGATGGCATTGGAAGGATTGTTCTTGCGGAGCTCTCTAAGGATGGACACACGACTTGGCCGGGATGCCGTTTCCCAGTCCCTCACATCCGCTTTTGCCGCGAGGTAATCCCATTCTTCGTTTAACGAAGCCAGCCACTCACCACGGCGACCGATTACTTGCACGATAAAGTTGCGAAGTTTAACGTCTTTGCGGCCAGCATCCAAAGTGTCCGGTAGAACCTCCTCCGGTAAGCGCTGGCTGCTTGCGGCCAGCGCTAAGAAAAATTCCGGCAACAAATGAGGGAATTGCCCCTGAAGCATACGCTTCAAATAGGAAGCAGCATTGGAACTACAACGCGGAGCTTCATCTTTCTCACAATGTGGGAATCCGGATTTTTCGCTTGGAAACACGGTTGTTCCGCATTGCCGGTGGAGCGAAACGACAGCTGCCGCGGCGAGGAGCGATGCTTCCCGATTGGAAAGATCCAGTTGTGACAAAAACGCTCCGACATTGTCGCTCGATCCGAGTTCTGGTAGCGCAATTCGGTCGGTCCCGAGAAGAGCGGTCTTCACGAGTTCGCTCCAGAGCTGCGCGGAGTTGGTCGATGCTTTAGGCATTCAGTTCGACAAACCTTTCCTCCACGCATGCACTGACAGGCGACAAGCTGTGGCCGTCCCACTCACCAAACAGGGTGACCGGATGCCCTCCGCTCAACGCTACAAGCTTCCACACATCACGAAACGGGGACAAAGGCAGTTCGACCTTGGCTTCGTCAATGATCCACCAGCGCCCATGAGAAGTCGCGGGAACAACCCGACTCAGTTCAAAGGGGAATCGTTCAAGCCATGGGCAATTGGCTTTGCGCTCTGACCATCTGGCTACCGAACTAGCGATGGGCTCACCGGGTAGTCCATGGAGCTGCCTTGTAGTTTCACTTCTTGCCTTCACGAGCGCTCGCAGGCCCAGGCGTCCTGGGAAAAATGCCAGCTCGCCGTCAAAGCAAGTCCCAGGGAGAAGGCCGGAAAAAGGAGCCTGATTCCCGTAAGCGAAAGCGAGGACCATCGCTTCGCGTGCGCTATTTCTTCCTTTTAACCATGTCCTCTGGACTTGTAGCCGGTCTTCGAGCAACGTTCTCTGTCCCAGGACCTTCCACTCGTCGACAATACCGGAATCTTGCATGAGTTCTTGCTGGTCTTGTTTCCAGCCAATCAAGGACTGGATTTCATCCTGAAGATCTTCCGGCAGCGTCGCGCTCCTACGGAAACCTTCGAGCAACAAATGGAGAAGGGCTATCTGCTCGAGCAAGCGCTCCTGCCAGCCTTCGCGAGTGCCCAATACTGCCGCTTCTTTCAGAAGTCTTGCGAGTCCCGGAGCTTGGGCATCCACCAGGCGGGCCGCCTGTGACTCCCAAGACGCGGTTCCTCGACTTAGGTTGCCGGCCAATCCCGATCTAACCAGGTCTTCGAGCCAGCGCTGCAATTCCAGCGCACCGTCCTTGACACGATCAAGTCTTCGGGCGGCGGTTTTCGCTTGCGATTCCGGGTCCTTAGGCTCTTTCGACTTCGTAGTCGCAGCTGTCTCCTTCTTGGCAGCACAGTCGCTACGACCTTTCAGCCAGGAAGCGACTGTGTCCGGCACAGAAGTCTTAGCAAAAAGCGACGGTTGCTCCGCGAAGAGCAAGAAGAGAGCGAGTCCATGTTTGCAGGGGAACTTACGGCTTGGGCAACTGCACTTGAAAGCTGGCTCGGCAAGATCGATTTGAGTCTGATAGGGATTTGAGCCACTGCCTTGGCAAGCGCCCCAAATAGCTGTCTCGTGGACTCCTAATGAAGTCCATTTCTTGGGCGCCAACAGTCCTTGCGCCGCCTTGGCTGAGGCAGCGTCGGGGGCAAGTTTCAGGATCTGTTCTGCCGTCCAATTCAAAGCGGAACCGGGATGAAATCAGGATGACTAGCACAGTCAGTATGCAATTGAGTGGACCATCCGTAAAGGTTCTGACAGAGAACGAGTTGCACAATGGAAAGGCGCTCTTGAATCATTCGATAGATCTTAGGTTAAGCCTGAGCTTGCCATAATTTTGTAGTAATATATGCAGCCATCAATCGAGCGGAACTTCTTCGCGTTGCTGTGGAACTTTGTAAACGACCACAGCTAGAGGCGAGGATCGACTGGCTCGCTTTCAAGGGCCAACACACCGAAGACGCATTCATGTACCCGGCGGAGAGGCTCTTGTCGGACAAATCGTTCAAGGGCTTCAATCCCAAGAGCAAACTCGCGGAGTGCCAGAGAGCGCTTGGCTGACACCGAACGGGTGCGCAGGCGTTCCAAGTTTTCTGGCAACAAATATTCCGGTCCGTAGATAATTCTCAGGTATTCAGGGCCACGGCATTTGACGGCGGGCTGAGTCAGGCCACGGCGTCCGCGCACGATGAAATCCAGGGGCTTGACGACCATACCTTCACCGCCACGCCCGGTCAGTTCTTCCCACCAAAGAGTCGCCTCTTCGACACTCGTAGTTTCTGTCACGTCGACGACCTTGTACGGAGTGGCCAAAAGGAGGCCGTCAGATGCTCCGCAAATCTCTGCGAGCTTTTCCATATGCCACACGTGGTCCCGCTGGACATGGACTTGGCCTTCCGTGGCAAGCAGGTGGAATGGCGCCAGCTTCAGATCGCTGACAGATCGTACCGGCCAACAGTAGTGACGATAGGAATCGACATAGCGATTCGCAGCTTCCAAGCGATGCCGATTGAATTCGAGCAGGGGCAAAGCGTCCGCGTTCTTCGATACCAGATGCTCCAGCGCTGAAACAGCCGCCGTAAGGGATGCCTTGGCAGCCGAGCCAACGGCGGCGTACTGCTGTCGCAGCAATTCCTGTGCCTTCGCGGACCAGGGCATTAACTCCGCGTCGAGACAAATCCAATCCGTCTGAAACTGGTCCCAAAAGCCCGCCACGTCCAAGGCTACGCGTACCTTTTGAAGGAATTCTTGTTCGATCTTCCCGTCATCGAAGAAGCGTCTTCCCGTGCGCGTGTAACAAATTCCGAATCCTTCTCCCAGGACACCGAAACGCCGCCTCGCCATTTCTTCGTCGCGGCACACAATCACCACGGCACGTGAACCCATGTGCTTTTCTTCGCAAATGACACGAGCAATTCCCTCGCGCCGGAAGTAGGAAAAGGCCTCCGCCGGATGCTCCAATAGCCCGGGCCGCGTGCTTGTCTCAGTAGGCGACATAGTAGGCGGCAGGTAAATGAGCCATTTGGGATTCGTGGCGAATCGACTCATTACTTCCAGTGCGGCGAGCGCATTCTCTTCTCGCACTGTGACGTTGTGGTGGAGGCGAGTTGTGACGATTCGTTTCCCGATCACATCATCGATGTCCAACAGGTCGTCGTGGACCTGCTGGGAAGTGAGGGACGCGGCCGTCTCCAAAACCGGGACTAACGGCTTGGCCGGCTGAGCATAGGTCGCTCGAGCCCTCACAGAGACAAGCTCTTTTTCCGGGTAGCGGAGTGCCGTTAAATTGCCGCCAAAAACACAGCCCGTGTCGATGTTAATCGTGCGATTCAACCAGTCGGGTTGCGGCACCGGGGTGTGGCCATAAACCACCATCGCTCTTCCGCGATATTCCGCGGCCCAGTTATAGCGAACGGGGAGCCCAAACTCGTCCGTTTCGCCCGTCGTTTCCCCGTACAGAGCAAAATCGCGCACCTTGCCGGAACCTCGGCCCTGCATCTCTTCCTTCATGCCAGCGTGCGCGACGACAAGCTTCCCGTCATCCAGAACGTAGTGACTAACGAGCTCGTCCAGGAATTCACAGGCCTGGATGCGAAACTCCGAAGACTCCTTGTCGAGCTGTTCCAAAGAATTGGCGAGCCCGTGCGTGATCTGCACGTCCTTGCCACGCAATTTACGCATTAGCTTGACGTCATGATTCCCCGGGACGCAAAGGGCGGCCCCACCTTGCACCATGCTCATAGTCAAGCGCAGCACTTCAGGGATCTTTGGCCCTCGGTCGACCAGATCACCAAGGAAAACAAGTTTGCGGCCTTCGGGAGGTTTCACGGAGATGCCCGGGGAACCGTCTCCGTTGGTTAGTCTCTCGATGGAGTAACCGAGTTGGGTGAGGAGTTCGACGAGTTCCTCGAAGCAACCGTGGATATCCCCGATGATGTCGAAGGGACCATGTTCGTGCTTCAGGTTGTTCCAGAGTGGCTCCCGCTGAATCTCAGCGGCCTCAACTTCCTCCGGTGTGCGCAGCACGTGAACTCGGCGAAAGCCCTCACGCTCCAAATTGCGCAAAGATCGGCGCAACTGTTGAGATTGTTGGCGGATGACGTGGGGACCGAAATTCCGATCTGGGCGATCGCGGTTTCGTTCGTGGCAGAGCTTTTCCGGCAGATCAAATACAATCGCGACCGGAATGCAGTGATACTGCCGCGCCAGGGCAATGATAGGCTTGCGCGCTTCAGACTGTACATTTGTGGCATCAACAACGACGAGCTTCCCTGCGGTCAGCCGTTTTGACGCGATGAAATGCAGAACCTCAAAAGCGTCGTTCGTGGCTGCCTGGCTATTCTCGTCATCGGAAACAAGGCCGCGGCAAAAGTCGGAGGAGAGAACTTCCGTCGGGCGAAAGTGCTTCCGGGCGAAACTCGACTTGCCTGAGCCCGAGGGACCGACAAGAGCAACAACAGCGAGTTCTGGAATCGTTAGTTTCATGTCAACTTGAAAATCCTGAGCCTGTTGTCGAGTGGAGCCGAGTCCGAATCAGCAGCTCATTCAATGCCTCGCTACCAGTGGCTCGTTCAGGCAACTTAGACTCAAGGCTCGCCTGCTCCAGGACGCTCCTCAACCGCTCGTATTCCTTTTGGTGAAACGCCATGTCCGCATCTTGGATGGTGCCTTTCTCGGAAGCCTCCAACTTGCGAGCGATGAGTCCAGGGATGTAAGGCAATTTGAAGAACGAGTTAAGAGTGTGCAGGTTTGCCTCGACTTCGCCCGTGCGCATCATGTGTATCCCGGTCAACAGAACGCGAAAGACATAAAGAAGTGGCTTGATCCTCGTTGGACTCTCTCTGTTCAGGAGTTTCCACTCTGTTTCTGCAAACCCGAGATAGTGATGGCTGTGGTAGCGGGTGATGCAGCCTTTCGCGATCGCTTTCAACTCGTCATGCTCCGGCGTAGAGTGAACGACAAGTGGCGAATATAGTTGCTCAAGGACATATCCATTTTTCTTCAAGAGCAGCTTGAAGAATTTCTTGATGTCGTGAGTGACTAGATCAAGCTCGACGTTCTCCCTGGTCTCCGACACCTCGATTGTTTCCGTACCCGTATCTAATCCGACGACATCACTCACAGGCAATATGTGTACTCCCCGCAGATCGTAATCCGAATCTGATGACGGGAAACCATACAGGTGCGCGCCGCTGATGGTCACGAAGACCATGGGAAATTTCTGCTCTTTCACAACCTCGCGGAGTCTCGGGTGCAGATTCATTTGGTCTCGATCATTTCGATATTCAAATTGTGCTGCGTCGGGCCTTTACAAGGAACGCGTTCACTCGGTCGTAATCCGGGTGTTCAGGCAGTTTCGTCTTTGCCCAAGCCAGATCGAACTGATGGTGGAGATCCTTACGCCAAGCGTTCACTTCTTGCCATGACACCTCGCCGCTCCTGATCGCGAGCAAGCGGTTTCGGTGTTCTCCAACCTGCACAGGAACTCTGCTCTCAAGCAACACTGCAATCCCGGAAACCAAGAGCCGAACCAGGTGCATTGCGTGTTTCCATCGCAGCGCTCCCTTGTTTCTTATGTCCTGGCGCAGCTTCTTGAATTGCGACATAACGTATCCGTTGTAGGTCTGGTAGACCTGTTTTGTGAGAAAGCACTCCCTCATGGACAGAAGTTCTTCAGCCAACGGTGAAGCGTTCTCGACCAGAGGCGTATAGAGGCACTCTAAGACATTGGGATTCGCTCGCAGTGCCAGCCGCAGGAATTTCTCCAATTCCCAGTAGCACTCTTGAGTCTCCTCACGCTCGAGTTGCTCCGGCACTCCAAGTAACGACCACTGCAGGTTGGCTGGGGGCAAATAAATGCCGCGTCGATCGACATCTGAACTTTCCTCCTCGAGTCCATATGCGCGCGACCCTACGATGCACCGGTAAATTACAAACTGGTACAAGTCAGATTGTGCAGTCCCCAGAACCGTGCCGATCGTCCTGGCCAGCTCCTTGCGCACCTGGAATTCGCTCCGTGTTAAAGAAGTTTCTTCGCCATCGGGAAACCGAACTCGATACTCTCCCGTACTGTTCACTGGCATTTGGAGAATCACAGCAACCGCGCCCGCCATCTGAAGCACAGCACCTTCCGGAGTGTGGGTGTCTACACGGGTTACAATCTGCGTCCCGAGCGGCGCGATTCGTTCGCGTCTTTTTTTGCTTCGCTCAGCCACGTGTGAAGATCCCCATTTGAGTGGGACTACCTACGCTTGCGTCCTCGGGTCCGATCGGTAAGAAGCGAACGGCGTACCCAAATCGCTCCGCGATTCCGTTGGCCCAATTCTGAAATTGGCCGCGTGTCCACTCAAAGCGATGATCCTTATGCCGGAACTTGCCGGCAGGCAGTGTTTCAAATTTCACATTGTATTCGACGTTCGGCGTCGTAACGACGACTGTCCGCGGGCAGGCGAATTCAAAGAGCACGCGCTCGAACGCTGAAAGGCGCGGCGGGTCCTGGTGTTCAATGACTTCCACAACAGTTGCAGCATCGAAGCCCGAGAGGCGTTTGTCGCGGTAGGTCAGAGAACCATGAATCAGGCGGACACGCCCCTTCTGCATCGCTGGCATATCCTCAAGCCGTAGCTTCTGTGAGGCAATTTCGAGGGCGCGATGTGATACATCCATTCCCACAATATCCGAGAAAGTTTTGTCTTTCAGTAGCTCCCTTAAGAGCCGTCCCTCACCACATCCAAGATCGAGAACTCGCTTTGACCCACTGCTGCGAAGAGCTGCCATGACCGCTCCAATCCGTTGGTCGGCAAGACTGATCGGTTTCTCAATGGCCTCCTCTTCACGTGCACGGGTTTCGGCCACTTCGTCGGCTTCCGGTTCTTCGTCTCCGATAAGGCGGCTCAATGCCTCTCGGGCCAGTCGCTTCTGGTGCTTCAAGTATCGATTGGTGATCAGCTCGCGCTCGGGATGCTCGCGAAGCCAGCCCTCACCATGTCGGAGGAGCTTTTCCACTTCCGCATCACCAACCCAATAGTGCTTATCGTCGTCAAGGACCGGGATCAGCACATAAAGATGCGTCAGCAAATCACTCAAGCGAAGGGTGCCTTTGAGCCCTACAGTGTAGTAGGGACTCTCACCCCACTCAGGGATTTTCTCGTCGAGCGGATGCCGGGCCGCTGTTACTTCGTAACCCAACGGTTCGAACAAGCGGCGCAATAGATTCTCTCCGCCGCGGCAAGGCAGAACCGAGATCTGCGCTTCGAATGCCAGTGGCGTATCAGCCAGTTCCTGACGTTCTTTGCTTTTACCGGTGATCGCTGTTCCAAACGTGCGCGCGATCGCCACGCTCAGAAAAGAGGATGCGGCATAGGGACGATCGTTGACGTACTGCTCCAGAGCATATCCCTCGCCGCTCGGGCCACGTCGATCGCGAACAAGACCGATGGGGTCGATTTCCAATAGCAACGCGGCAGTGCAGCGTTCGCCGGTCGTTTCAGGGTAGAAAACATGAGCCTTCCCAAAGACCTGCTCGAAGGAGTGCACTCGGAAAGGGCTTTTGTGCAACAAGTAGCCCAAGTCCGTGGCCGGTTTGTGTGTCGTGGTAATGGTGAGAAGCATAGGCTCTACCCGAACTAACGATTGTCTCAGTGGACGCGCCGGCCGTCTACGCTCTGCCACGTCGGCCCACTCGAGTCGCAGTCGAATTCTCCTGCCCGAGACTCGCTTTCGAGGCTATGAATCAGGGACGATTTGCGACCATTCGATGCCGAAACGGCTCAAATATTTTCTCAGTCTATCTGCATCGTTCGTGCTTGCCTTCCGACCTCGCGAAACACTGAACAACCTGCGTCCGGCATCGGAGAGGGAACGAGAATCTCGGCAGACTCTAATCACACTTGCGAGTTGCACTTGATCAAAGAAATCGATGCCGTCGAGGCGTTCTTTGCCCAGCAAGTCCGACAAAGTATCTTGCGTTTCATTGGCCTGCAATTTAGCCCAGGCACTGCTGAGGCGTTCGATTTCCTCGCGAACAAGATCAAGTGAAATTCGCCCGCCTGGCGACAAAGTAGCCATGCGGACGATGGCAGCGTTCAAATCTCTGAAATTGCCCAGCCAGACAGCCGCACCTGAAAGGGCGTAATCGTGAAAGAGTTCCTTTGCCTCTTTACTAAACGTGATGCGGCGGCCGGACCGCTCGGCATACTGATCAAGCTCGAACTGAATGTTTGGTTCAATGTCCTCGGGGCGGGATCTCAGTCCCGGCAGCGTAAACGGCCAAAGATTAATTCTGGCGAGGAGGTCCTCGCGAAATCTTCCTTCGCGAACTGCGACCAGCAAATCTCGGTTCGTACCCGCAATCAGTTGGAAGTCGCTACGAACTTCGCGGTCGGACCCAAAGGGTAGGAACGTTTTCTCCTCAAGCGCCCGGAGGAGCATCGCTTGCTCGTCTATTCCGAGTTCACCAATTTCGTCGAGGAAAAGAACTCCCTTATCTGCGGTTCGCAAAACGCCGGGCCGGTCGCGGAGCGCGCCAGTGAAGGCGCCCTTTACGTGGCCAAATAATGTCGACATCGCGCCATCGCCCCGAAGTGTTGCGCAATTCACGTCGATGAAATCGCCGGTAACGGCATGCCGTAGTTTTTTCAGCTCGAAAATGCGACGGGCAAGTTTCGACTTTCCAGCGCCTGTGGGCCCCATGAGAAGCAGAGGATCGGGTGTGGCGACGGCGACTTGCTCGATACGATCAATTAATTGATTGAAGGCGACGTTTCTCGTATCTATTCCCCCCTTCAGATAGGACACGGCATCGCGCTGCTCTTGGTGGAAGCGTGAAGCAATCCTGTCGTATTTCGATAGGTCCAGGTCGATGATCTTGATGGTTCCTGGTGCGGTTCGGTCGCGTTCCGGTGAGGACTGCAGCAATCGTCCTGGCAAGTACCTTGATTCCGTGAGAAGAAAAAGGCAGATCTGGGCGACGTGAGTACCGGTGGTGATGTGGATCAGATAGTCTTCGCCTTCTGTCTCAAACGGATAAGTGCGTGCAAATTTGAAAAGAGTTTCGTAGACACGTTCAAAGTCCCATGGGTCGCCAAATTCGATCTCGTGAGGTCGGACCGTGGTTTCGGGGGAGACAGCGGCAATGTCCTCAGCTACACGGCGTGCCAGCGCCTTGTCTCGGATCCCGTGGAGGAGTTCTAAACGGCTCACAACGAAGTCCGGTTGTTGGCATATGGCGACCGTTGGCCGCCAGCTCTGCCAACGGTCTTGCATGCGTCCGGCATCGAGGGTAGTGCCCAATAATCCGATGACCACGGTCGGCTTGACGTCCATAGCTATTAATATAAATCACTATCCTATAAGCGCGGATGCTAAAGATTGCAAGCTGGCCTCAACGGAATATGTGATGCATTATCTGGTACATAGCGTTATAAGCCGGATCGGCCCCATCCCTGCATATCATAAGCATTGAACATGCAGAAAAAACGAGCGAGCGACGGTTCGTGAGCGAAATCGGAATCGCGAACCAAAGGGAGCGCAGGGTCAACGAAACGACCCTGCGCCTCTTCGGATTAAGTATGAAAAGCTGTAAGGAGTTAAGGGAGAGCGCTATGGCAGACGCAACCTACAACGTAATCGTCCCGGAGAAGGGCGCGCCCATCAAGGCTTGGACGAAGGGGGTGCAACTCGAAGATCAGGCTCGTCGGCAGCTTTTGAACGTCGCGCAGCTACCCTTCATTTTCAAGTGGGTTGCCGCTATGCCCGATGTGCACTGGGGGGTTGGCGCAACGGTGGGCAGCGTCATTCCGACAAAGGGTGCAATTATTCCGGCCGCCGTGGGAGTGGACATTGGTTGCGGCATGATGGCGGTGCAGACCGACCTCAACGCGCGTGACCTGCCGGACAATCTGAAGGGTATTCGCACCGCAATTGAGAAGGCCGTTCCACACGGCCGTACCAATCATGGTGGCCATGGTGACGTGGGCGCTTGGGGCGAGATTCCGGTGCGCAATGGAGAGATCTGGCAGACGTTGAAGCCTCGCTACGATGCGATTCTCGAAAAGCATCCTAAGCTGGACCGCGGAAACCACTCGAACCACCTGGGTACTTTGGGAACGGGTAACCACTTCATCGAAGTATGCCTCGACGAAGCGGAAAATGTGTGGTTCATGCTGCACAGCGGTTCACGCGGAGTTGGCAATCGCATGGGCAGCTACTTCATTGAAATCGCGCGTAAGGACATGCAGAAGTTTTTTATCCACCTGCCCGACAAAGATCTTGCCTATTTCTCAGAAGGCACGGAACACTTCAACGACTATGTTGAAGCGGTCGAATGGGCCCAGGATTTTGCACGCTTGAACCGTCACTTGATGATGGAGCAGATCGTCGGAGCGGTGCGCGCTTCGGGCGAACTCCGACCTTTTGTCGCCGAACTGAAGGCCATCAACTGCCACCACAATTATGTGGCTCGTGAAAGACACTATGGACAGAACATTCTCGTTACGCGCAAAGGCGCAGTCCGCGCCCGCGAAGGTGATATGGGTATTATTCCTGGGAGCATGGGAGCGCGTTCCTATATCGTCCGCGGCAAGGGCAACATGGAAAGCTTTATGAGCTGCAGCCACGGCGCGGGTCGCGCGATGTCACGCGGAGAAGCCAAGCGTCGGTTCTCAGTAGAGGACCACGTGCGCATGACAGCAGGCGTGGAGTGCAGGAAAGACGCCGACGTGATCGACGAGACGCCGGCCGCGTACAAACCGATTGAATCCGTTATGGCCGCCCAGGCTGATCTGGTGGAGATCGTTCATACGTTACGGCAGGTTGTGTGCGTGAAAGGATAGTCGGGATCTCTTAGGACCCACATCAACGGAGTGAATGCATGATTCGCATTGACGGATCGGCGGGTGAAGGAGGCGGACAGATGTTAAGGTCCGCCCTCAGCCTGTCGCTCGCCACCGGGAAAGCATTCCGTATGGAAAACATCCGCGCCAAACGAGAGCGGGGAGGATTACTTCGACAGCATCTCACGGCCGTTCTCGCTGCCAGTGAAATCGGGAGCGCGCAGGTCGAAGGCGCGACCCTGGGTTCTAAGACGCTCACCTTTACTCCAGGATCTGTGCGATCTGGGACCTATCACTTTGCCGTAGGAACTGCGGGTAGCGGCACTCTGGTATTCCAGACCATACTCCCAGCGCTGATGACGGCATCTGGATGCAGCGAAGTCACAATCGAAGGTGGCACGCACAACATGCAAGCGCCGCCATTGGACTTTATGCAAAAGGTTTTCTTGCCTGTCGTCAACAGGCTCGGTCCTAAAATCGAGATTCGTCTCGAAAGGTACGGCTTCTATCCGGCCGGCGGTGGCCGTTTTACGGCCACAATTGAACCGTGCGAACGCCTTTCCACGATTCAACTGCTGGAGAGGGGCGAGATCGAACGCCGCGGTGCGGTGGCAATAGTGGCGAATCTTCCTCGCAGTATTGCTCAGCGTGAGATAGATACAATCGCGAAACTGATGAATTGGGATGCGGAGTCCGCGGAGATTGTCGAAACCAAGAATTCCGTCGGTCCAGGAAATATTGTCCTAATCGAACTAGCAAGCGGGAGTGCCGCCGAGATCTTCTGTGGTTTCGGGCGGATCGGCGCAAGTGCCGAGAGCGTGGCTTCAGAAGCAGCCGACGCTGCGCGTTCGTACTTGGTTTCTGGGGCGGTTGCCGGAGAGCATCTGGCTGATCAGCTTCTCCTGCCGTTTGCCATGGCGGGTGGTGGCACCTTCACGGCCGAAAAGTTGAATCTCCATTCCCGAACCAACATGGAGATTATCCGCTGCTTCCTGCCGGTGGATTTCGTGACCACGCAAGAGGGGCATCTTATGAAGGTTGAAGTGAAGCGCTAAAAGTGAACCGGAACTATGAACGCGCGAGAATGTGTTGAACTTCGAATCGAGGTTCGGCCTTCGCCTGAGACCAACGACCATGAAGTGCAATTGTTGGCTGACGGCAAGAGCCTAGTCGGTCGGTTTTCCAGTGGTCTCATTGGCCCCGACCCTGATGATTTACTCACTGATCCGTGTCCGTTGCGCGCTGAGAATTCGCCTCGTCCCGTGATCATCGGTCGTTGCTCCTGCGGAATTGTTGGCTGCGGGAGTGTCGAAGTTGAAATCAGAAGGGACCACGACCATGTCATGTGGATATCGATGGATTCCTCACCGCAAGTCTGCTTCCTGGCTGCCCAATATGATGCAGAGGTCGACAGAGCTCTTCAAGACCATTCTTGGGAAACGCCAGAGCGCAAAGCTGCGCGGCTGATTTCCCAAGCTGTCGATAGAGGCGCGCTGGCGCTAAGAGGCTTTGTGTTCTCTTGGGCGTCTGGGCGGTGTAGAGAGGGGATGATGACAGCGGCCCTTGTCCTCGCGCCAGGGCCGTATCAGGTTCTTATCAACGTACCTTGGAACGGCGAGGATATCGAAAGCATCGTGCGTCAGTTGAGGCTAATTCTCGGTCAACCCCCTGAGATGTGGCCGAATGTTGAGTGCAACCCTCAGGTGAGGGGCCTCGGTCCACCACCAATAACTGGTCCGGGTTGGATGAGAAACGGGTAGGAAGAAGCCGACAATTCGTGACTCTACTTGCTACTAGTTTTGGGTGATTTGAGGGTATTGGATCTCCCATGGAATCTGGCGATTGGAGAAAATGAAAAATGCGTGTTGAAAACAAGAGACATACCAACGCTCACCAACCCCTCACCTCCCCGTCACCCCACGGAGGTTTCAATCCCCCCTCTCCGCCATAGCTAAAATCATCAGTAAATATGCGGGTATTTGCGTCTTGCTACTATTTTTCTATGCTGTTGCTGATTTAACTTAACTTCACGATTATATAACGCACTTAATTTACGAGATCTGGAAAACTGCTGAACGCTACCAGGGCACGGACGAGTTTTTTGACCGAACGACATAGGTGCTTCGGTGCAAAGCGTCGAGCCTCAGCGTGTGTTTGCCGGGATATCCTTTGGGAATCTCTACATGGATCGTACCGGATGATACTGACGGTGGCAGCTCGCCACTGGCCCGAGCTGCGGAGCTCACCGCCGCCCCCGAAACGCTTACCGGAAGCAGTCTCAGACTATTGCTGTTTTCTCCCAGCAGCCCAGCAGCCCTTCGCGATACAACTTGCGCCACAGCAAGAGTTGGTTGGCATTGATGGCGTGCCGCTGAGCTACCCGTGCTACCGATGCGCCAGGCTCAAAGGTCTCTTGAAACATTCTGCGCTTCTCTTCTGCCGTCCGACGCTTTCTCCTCGGCCTCTTTCAACTCCTGCTCGATTTGAAGTGTCCGCTTATCTCCTCGTGGACACGACCTTAAGTGCCCACGAAGCGCATCATCCTTAGTTACATACAATCCGTCCGGAGGGCCTCTGGATGACGCTTACATCAGATCACACATTCTAGTAATACCTACGACTCGCTCTTAGCAATTGTGGCCTTTACACTCCAAGGACTTGACAACGGGTATGAGCACTAACAAGAACGACTGGCCCAAGTGCGAAGAAAAAGCCCCTGTAATTCACGAAGAAAACCTGCTCGAACAAATGTTGGCGGCGTCCACCACCGACGAAGCTGATCTTCTCCATTTCTTTCTGGAAACCGGATTTCGTAACGGTGAGACGGCACACAGTGAGTACTCAGACATTACTTGGGGAAACCTCGTGCTCGAAGCTCCGGGGATCAAATCGCACTCGATCCGCCGGCCAGGAAGACGAGCAATCCTTTCGCTTATTTTGTGAATTGTGTTCGCCACGGAAAACCGACCGAAGAACCACTTTCCGGGAAAATGAACGCAGAGGTGATGGAAATTCTGGACACAGCGCGGAAATCGGTGCGCACTGGGCGACAGGAAAAACTACGATGAAATTCCGGAAAATGCGACGCATGGACAAGTTTCGCCCCGCATATTCTCAATTACTGTGAAGCGCGACTGTCCAGTTCGCTCGATGCAAGTCCCCAGGCACACATTTCCAGCCGAGACTGGGAACACCAACTCGACGCGCGACTTAGACCGGCGCGGCAAATAAATTGCGACGAAGCTGCTCTTTGGCTCGGAAGATCATCATTCTGACTGCTGGAAGACCCCGGTTCATCGTGCGCGCAATCTGCGAGTAACTCATTCGTTTGTAATACCGCAAGACGAGTGGAACCTGGTACTTTGCCGGCAAGCGAATCAGCTCTTGCCTGACGCGGAGCCGCTGTTCCTTGCGCAGAACTTGAGACAACGGCGAAGGCGTCAGACGATCGGCGAAGTCGTTCACGGTGTGATCGTCCAGAAATGAATTCTTCTCAAAATTTCTTCGTCGCAGTTTATCAACGCAGTGGTGGCCGGTTACCTGAGAGAGCCACGGGCGGAACGGCACGGTCTCGTCCTTTTGGCTCAGTACCCGGTAAAGTTTCAAAAAGACCTCTGCGGCGGCATCCTCAGCGTCTTCGCGCTGACGAAAATACCGCCGGCAGACCTGCAAAACGTAGCGATAGTGAGCAGCGTAACACTCTCTCAAAAATTCGGGGCAGATTGGTCGCAGTAGGTCCGCGGGCACGTGCGGCTGCGCGCTGCTGATCGGTAGCAAAGTCAATTTGGTTTCCATCGCCAATCCTCACCTTTGAATTTGGACACACCAATACCTAGCGCGCGATGCAGTGTTCGAGCTCTTCTTAAATTGCGTTCAACTATTTGTAGTAGTCACCCGCCTGCTCGTTGGCTGTCCGGGTCGCGCGGCCGATGTCCGCTGGCGACGAGGAGCCGAAAAACTCTTCGTGTGCTCGGAAGCTCGGTCCGTGAGAGCCCCGTCGCCCCGGCGAACAACCAAGAGCGACAGGTCATCTTCCGGAGGGCACGCGTCGGCGAAATCGAGTACCGTCGCAAGCGTGGAGAAAAGCACCTGATTTGCGGGCGAGCCAACCACCGACTTTGCCGCCGCCGATAAACGTCCCGTTTCAAACTCCTGGTCTTGCGAATTGCGGCATTCGGTCAGGCCATCGGAGTAAGCCAGTAACATATCGCCAGGATCCAGACGGATGCTTCCGGAGTTATAGGCCGCTTCTTGTAGGGCGCCCAGCATCGGGCCGCCTTCTTCCAACCGTTCCACGGACTTGTCGCGCCGCAGAACCAGCGGGGCGGGCAAGCCAGCGTTGCAGTACACGAGTTCATTGCGCTCCGGATCGAGTCGCGCGAAAAATAGAGCGGTGATCGGCGGCTCATTCTCGTCGAGGCACAGTTCGCGATTGACGGCAGCCACCGCGTCAGCGGGATGTAGATGGGCTCGCGAACAGCGTTGAATCAAGTCCATCAGGTGGGCTTGCCAGATCCCCGCGGACAACCCTTTGCCTGCGATGTCACCCAGCACCAGTCCAAGGACACCGTCCAGTTGCAGCACCTTGAAAAAGTCGCCGGTCAGATGGCGTACCGCAAAGATTTCGCCGGCGATCTCAAACTCGCCCCAAACCAACTCACGGGGAGAGCAAAGCCTCCGCTGGACCTGCGCCGCTTCGTAAATGGCCTGTTGGAGTTTCGCGTGTTCACGGCGCACTGCTTCGAGCTCGAGTTCCCGCGATCGCGTTCTGTCCGTGGGGGCTGCGGTCGTACGGGTTGACGAATCTCGATACGTTTGCTGCTTGGTGCGTCCGATGGCAACCAGTGGAGCGTTCCCAGTTAGGTTATGAGAAGCGTTCTGCGTTTTTGCGGATTTCATAGTCATTATCATCTTTTCATCCTACGAATTTGTAGCCCACGCCGTGCACGGTCAGGAAAAACCGCGGCTGCTCCGGGACGGGTTCCAGTTTTTGACGAATCCGAACGATGTGAGCATCCACGGTGCGAGTCGTCGGAAAATTCTCGTAACCCCAAACCTCATCGAGTAGCCGGTCGCGGCTCAGCGTCTCGCCAGAGTGACACAAAAAATGCTTCAGGAGCTCAAATTCCGTGCTGGAGAGCTCCACGGTCTTGCCGCCGCGCAGGACCTGATAACTGCGCAAATTCACCTCGACGTCACCGAAAGTGTAGCCGTCCTGCTCCTTCGGAACCGTTTGCGCCCGCCGTAGAACGGCTTTCACGCGAGCGAGCAATTCGCGTATGGAGAAAGGCTTGGTAACGTAGTCGTCGGCACCGAGCTCGAGGCCGACAACCTTGTCCACCTCCTGGCCCCGCGCGGTGAGCATGATAATGGGAATCGACGGCCTTTTCGCTTTCAGCTGTTTGCAAACGTCGAGGCCGCTCATGCGAGGCATCATCACGTCCAGGACGATCAAATCGGGAGATTCCTTCAGGGCTCGCTCAAGTCCTTCGACGCCATCGCGCGCGGTCAGTACTTGAAAGCCTTCGTACTCAAAGTTATCGCGAAGACCAGCGACCATATTCGGCTCGTCCTCAACGATTAAAATCCTAGCTGCTCCCATGCTGTCTCCCTTGTGCTTGGTTGGGGACTTTGTTTTGGTGGCTCTCATGAGACTGCGCCTCCAGCTTGCGAAGGTGACACCAGCGGTAAAGCGATCGTAAATTTGCTGCCCTTGTCGGGGGCGCTTTCCACCAGCACGTCCCCACCGTGCGCCCGCGCGATGTGCCGCACCAGGGAAAGACCGAGGCCGGATCCCTTGACGTTGTGCACCAGCGGATCTCCGCAGCGATAAAACTTCTCGAAGATTTTCTCGTGCTCATTGGCGGGAATGCCGATGCCGCGGTCCTGAACTTCGAGATTCACGGAACCGTTCACGCGATACAAGCTCACACCGATGTACTTTTGATCCTTGGAATATTTCAACGCGTTGTTCACGAGATTCAGCAGCGAACGCGCGATCGCTTCGCGATCCACTTTTACCGGCGGAATATCGGAAGAAATCTTCTCCTCGAAACCAAAACCGTTTTGTTGGATTTGGAAGCGATAGGATTCCAAAGTCGAATGGACAAGTTCGGCCAGATCCGTCTCCTGGAACTCATATTCCTTCCGTCCGGCATCAATTCTGGAAAAGTCCAGGATATTGTTGATCAGCGCGGTCAAGCGCTCGCTCTCTTCGCGGATGATGCGAAAATATTCCTGGTATTTTTCCTTGGAACTCAGGCGTCCCAGCTCCAATGTTTCAGCATAGAGGCGGATCAGGGCCAGCGGTGTTCGCAATTCGTGCGAGACGTTAGCGACAAAATCGGATTTCAATCTCGCGAGATTCATTTCTCGGGAAATGTTGCGATAGGTGAGCCAGATTCCTCCGATCATGAACAGAGCGAGCGCTCCCAGAACAACGTAGTTATATCGAAGGAATCGGTTTCCGATGTCCGCGACGGTCAGTCCCTGGTATTTGATCGCCAGAGTTAAGCCTTGGAAGATGTATTCGAAATTGCGCTCCGCCTCGGGTTTAGCCTTGTCCCAATTTGCGGAAGCCACCCAGGGGGTGAAATCCTTCGACGGGCGAATCATCATCACCGCCGGATTCGCGTCCCCCATCATGAGACCATTTTTGCTGGTCAACACATCTTTCATCATGGCCGGAAAGAAGGTGTTCCGCAGGTAGTCGCTATCAAAACTGACCATCCCGAGGGCCACGCGATCCTTGGAGACACCCTGCGGGATAAAATAAGCGAGGTTATAGTAGGCGTTTTGATTTTGTCCCGGGGTCCACCCACCTTGGAACATGACAGGGTCGTCGTCTTTCTCTCCCATCTCCCGAATACGCGCCGCCATGGTGGTCGCTTCCAGAGGCAGCCAGCTCGATATCGTATTGATGGTGTCCTGTGTACCTGTGCAGAAGACGACGTCACGATCGCGGCCAGGCTGCACGCGGCTCAACAGAAGGTTTTTCTTCTTGTCGTAAATCATTGCATACGCAAACTCGGGATGTTCTGAGAGGAGGTGTTCCAGCTTGGTATTGATCACCGAGCGGTCCTCGTCTGGGCTTGGAAACGCCAGGCGGACTGGGGTAATCAAGTCGGTGGCCTTGTGATAGGACTTCTTCTCCGCGATGTGCAGCACGTGCGAAAAGTCGCGCTGAAAGGCCGCCTCGATGGCCTCGGAGCGCTGGATGTGCTTCAGGTTCCAGATACTGAAGCCGAGCAACGCCGCCGCCGGGAGGACGATTGCAAACTCGAGCGTCAGCAGGGTCCGCGTCCGGTTCGTCAATCGCCATTTCTTAAACATGCTCAACCTCGCCCACTGGCTCCGTCACCCCGTGCCACCGCATTACTATAAAGACTCTTCCCGGGTGCATGTGTCAAGCCATCGCAAAGGATTGTAAAAAGATGTAAAAGCCGCTGGAGTTAGCCGATTGGACTTATGCGCGGTTCAGTGCCAACCACTGGGGGGTGGATTTCCATTTCGCTCCCAGGGGCGGCTTTGCTGTGAGTCTTGGGGAATTTGGCAAGAAGTTCATCGGAATAGGCAAGAGACGGAGCTGTTGGGAAACTATACGTGAGTGTGAGATTAGCCTGAATTCAGCAGCTTCGTCTGCAACTGGAAGGAGAAACAATGCAGAAGCGCAAATTGGGAAACAACCTGGAAGTCGCGGCCATGGGGTTTGGCTGCATGGGAATAAGTTTTGGCTACGGTCCCGTCGGGGACAAAAAGGAGATGATTTCGGTCATCCGGGCGGCGGCGGAACGAGGCGTCACATTCTTCGATACTGCAGAAGTTTATGGGCCGTACACGAACGAAGAACTGGTGGGCGAAGCGCTCGCTCCATTCCGCGGGAAAGTCGTGATCGCCACGAAGTTCGGGTTCAAACTTGATCCGAACACCGGCAAACGGGTGGGACTGGATAGCTGGCCGGAGCACATCCAGGAGGTTGCTGAAGCCTCGGCTCTCTAACCGCTGCTCAAGGCCGATGACCGACCCAAACCTGTATCCATCGTTTTCTGTGAGAATGCAGCTGTCGGCAACAGCCAGTAGCGATCTTCATGTCGACGGATGGTCGATTATCGCCAACGTTGGAACCCCGCTCCAACGACACTAGCTAACTTCAGCGATAATGAGGGACACGTCGTCGGCGAGGGGACCGTGCCTCCACGCAGCCACGCCGTTGAGGATCGTCTTCTGCATATCCGCGAGTGTTAGCGTTGCCGATTGCAGGACTAAATCTTCTAGACCTTCGACGCCAAGCATATCGTCGAGGCAGTTGAAAACTTCAACTAGGCCATCGGTGTACAAAATGAGGCGATCACCCGGTGATAGTTCAACTTCAATGGATGGCTCGGACGGTGTAGTTTCGGAGAGGCAACCGAGGATACCGTTTCGCGACTCAAGGCGGCGGAGGTTGCCATTTGAGACGAGTATTGCCGGCGGCTGGCTGGCGGCAGAAAAGCTTAGTCGGCGTCCATCGTGGCTGAAACGGGCTGCGGCCATCGTGAAGAAAAACCCGTCGACCGGGATCCGCGTATGTACGAAATGATGAAGCTCCCGCAGCAAGGTTCCTGGCTCGGGTTTGCGTCCCAGTGCATGTAGAGTTTCAGAATAGATTCGGTTAGCCATTAACGCCGAACCGACTCCATGTCCGGAAACGTCGGATAGCACAATGCTGAGAGAATCATCGCCTTGCGGGTGGACTACGCCAAAGTCGCCGCCAATGGTGCGGGCCGGGCTGTAGTACGCCTCCACGGCGAGGTTTTTCCAAATTAGACTACGCGGCGCAAGGGATTGCTGCACATGCGCGGCGAGGGCGAGTTCGCCATCCATTTCATCTTGCCGCTTTTGAAGGAGTGAATTCGATTCGCGAAGCTGCTCCTCGATACCCTTTTGCGCGCTGATGTCGGTCACGACAAGCAACACGTACTCCTGCTTGTCAGGACCCTGAATAACCCGACCGCTAAAGATCGCTGGGATTTTGGTGCGGTCTTTCCGCGGCAAGTAGAACTCACTGCGATGCCGGCCATAACGGTGACCCGATTCGTGTTGCCGTTTGATATAGGGAAGGTCTTCACTGGGAAAAATCGCATCGGGCGTGCGGCCCTGAATCTCGCCACGCTCGAAGTGTCCCATGCGTGTAAGCGCTTCGTTTGCAAAGATCACTCGAAGCTGATCATCGACGACGACTACACCTTCATTGAGTTCTTCGAGGATCGTCTCCATCTCGCGAAGCCAATCTGGAGTTTCTGTGGTGGTATTAGGCATAGCTTTGCTCACTAGCATGGCGATTCCCCTTCAGGTCTACCGGATCGTTTGCATTGCCCAGTTTTCGACTGAGGCGTGGGTCGCGGTCCATCAGACGTGTGATCGTCGCGAACAGAAGACAAACGGATACCCCACACATCAGCACCCCAGCCATGCTCTCAAGAGGCCCTAAGAGCCTCCACCTGCTGGGAAGGGTCACATCGCCGTAACCCACGGTGGCGTAACTACTCGAAGAAAAGTAAAAGGCGAGTTCCCACGAAGGAAAGCATCGCAACCGGTAGAAACTCGCCCACAGAAGGATCACGAGCCCATGGAGAATAATGATTGCGATCGTCGATTTCACTACCAGGACGGCCGAGCGAACCGGACCAAATCCTTGGCCGCCCTTGGCCGTAACGCCCCGCAGCCACTCAACGAGCGCCGCAACCCCAGCACACTGCAAACAGAGTGTGAGGACTAACAGAAGAGCGGCGGCAGAGGCTTGAGGCATGAGTGTCATTTTCATTGCTTTCAGGTTGTTTGCGGAACGGCTTTAGCCGCTTCAGGTAGTTCGCCATGGGTGGTGGACTCATTGGCTTCCCATCGAATGATCTTCAGGTCGAGCACGAATATGCTGTAAAGGACCGGCACCAAGAGCAAAGTGATAAAGGTAGCCACGCCAAGTCCTCCGATCTGCGCGTAACAAAGAGGCTGCCACAGGGGACCGCCTTCGAGAGCAAGCGGGAAAAGAGCCAGGATCGTTGCTCCCACTGTGATCATTACAGGGCGAATTCGCTGGATGCCGGCATCGGCTAGGGCTTGGACCAGTGGCTCGCCCTTTGCGTGCATTTCCTCGATGAAGTCGAACAGCACGATGACGTGGCTAACAATCACGCCGATCAGGCTGGCGATGCCGAGAAAAGCCATGAACCCGAACGGCGTGTGCATAATCGCGAGGGCGAGCAGGGACCCAATCACGCCATAAGGAGCAGCAGCGAATACCAAAAGAGGTTTGACGGCGTTATTGAATTGAACGAGCAAGGCCAAGTAAATCCCAATCAAAGAAATCAGCAGAACGATTTTAAGATTTGCGAAGCCGTCTAGTTGCTTGGCCCTTTCACCACCAATCCGCAGCTGATATCCGGGCGGAAGATTTTTCTGGAACGCTTGCAATTTCGGAATAATCGGATCGATTACTTCCGATGCGAGAACTCCAGGCTGTGGATAACACAAGATGGAAATGGTGCGAAAGTGTTCGCGCCGAGCGATACGATCGGTTTGCAGGAGATGCTCCAAATTTGCGACCGACAGTAGAGGCACGCGGTTATTCGTCTGTGAGCTGTACACATAAAGGTTCTCGATGTCGGCAAGCTGACCGCGCTCCTGCATGCGAAGGCGCGCCACGACAGGGATGTTCTTGTTCCCTTCCTTGAACACGCCTACTTGGGTTCCACTCATTGCCGCGCTTGACGCGCTTGCGACATCGGCGTTGGTGACGCCCATGACGTTCGCGCGGTCAGGGTCAATTTGAACCTGTAGCTGAAGATTGTCCGGAAACCAGTCATCCCGGAGAACGGAAATACCCGGGGCCTGGGCAACGATGTCCTGGGCCTGGCGAGCGATCGTTCGCAACCTCCGGATATCGTCAGCTTCGTTTTTCGCATCCACGTCCGCCTGGCTGGAGATCATCAGCTCTACGGGATTTTCGACTGGGTTTGTTTGCAGTTGCCGCACAGTAATCCATGCGCCTGGGATCTGTTTTGCAAGGGCGTCCTGTATCGGGCGTTTCAGCTTCGGAGTGGCTTCCTTGTCCGTCACTTCAACAATGATTTGCGCGTAATTCGTCTGCGGCATTTCCGGCGCGACGGAAAACCAGAAACGCGGTCCGCCGCCGCCAGTAAAGGTTGTCAGCGACTTGAGAAGATGGCCACGCTCGTCCTTCGATCCAAGCTCAGGCGAAGTTTCGATCACTTTCCGAACCACTTCTTCAGCCTGGACTGCGGCATCGTTGGTTACACTCAAAGGCGTGTCATTTGGCAGCCAAACGTCCAGATAAAACCAATACTGAACATCCTCAGGGAAGAATTGAGTCTTCAAGCGAGAACCGAAAAGTCCTCCAGCGATTAGGAAAACAAGAGATCCGGCAAGAACGGCCCAACGATGTTTTATGGCTCTTTGGACAAGCCGGTTGTAGAAACCGTAGAAGCCTTGTTCGCGTCTTTCCTCGATGGTAGGTTCTGGCTTTGCCGGGGCACGTTGAATGTAATAGCCCAAGAATGGGACGAACGTCATTGCAACGAATAGCGCGGACAGTAGCGAGGCCGTCATCACGATCGGCAGACTCTTCAAGAACTCACCGGTATTTCCGGTCAGCATCAGGAACGGCAGGTACGCAATGATGTTCGTAATCGTCGCGTAGAAAATCGCGGTCGCAAGCTTGGTTGGACCGAGCCAGGAAGCAATCTTGCGGGGCGAGCCTTCCGCCAGCTCGCGCTTGATGCCGTCTCCCGACACGACCGGCACGTCCACGAGAAGCCCCAAAGCGATGATGAGTGTTGCGATCGAAACCTGCTGAAGATCAATTCCCAGCACATAAACGATTCCGAATGTCATCGCCAGCGTAATTGGTATGGCCAGTGCCATGATCAACGCGAGGCGCCACTCCCAGAAGCCGAGAAGCGCAATAATCACGACGAGGATGATCGCTTCCCCGAGTGCCCGGATAAAAAGATGGATGTTCTCCTTAACCTGCAGGGGTTGATCCGACGTGTGTGCCAAAATGAGGTCCGCAGGAAGAATTTGATGAAGCTGCGAAAGCTTCGAGTTCACCGACTCTCCGAAACGCGCGATTTGTTTCCTGTCGCGCATGTAGACTGCCAACGTAACGCCGCGGCTGCGCAGCCAACGCCCACTCTTGTCCTGCCAGGTGTAGTAGTTCAGATATTGTGCAGGGGCTTGATAGCCGCGGCTGATCTGGACGAGATCTCGCAGATACACCGGGGCACCTTCTGGAGTGGTCGAAACCGCGAGATCACCAATGCTCTTCGCCGTATCGAATTTTCCCGAAGGGATAAGCGCGACTTTGCGGTCGGCCGTTTCTATATTTCCACCAGGCGCAATGATGTTCCGGGCGGATAGTACTTTGGATAGATCGGCGGGGCGCAATCCATAAGCTGCAAGCCGATCCTGCGAATAGTCTAAATAGACGGCTTGCGGCAAAACACCCCGGGTCTCGACTTTCGAGACCTCGGTAGCGCCCTGAAGCGTACGGCCGATCAAGTCGGTAAAGTTATCGAGGTCGGCGTAACTGTATTTGTCGCCGGCAACGCTGGCCAGTTTCTCTCTTGTTTCGCTGGGATCGCGGATGACCGCCAGCTCCCATGCATCCGGATGCAGCTCGGATCGTTTCAGCCGGTCCGACAAAAAACGTTGGATGAAGGCCCGAATCGCACTTTCATCCGCTTCCGAAATTCCATCTAAACCGATAAAACCACTACCCTGAACGATTTCCGAATCTCGAATAATCCCAGCACTCTGGGCTTCCTGTTGAAATAAATATCCAGCGTCCAGAACTTCCCGCGCCGAAATGGATTGTGGAAACGAATCTACGATCGTGACGTGCTGGCCCGTTCCATTCTGCTGTTTTGAGCTACGGGCTTTGCGAATCGCAGCTTCAACGGAATTGGAGCGGGCTGCTATTTCAATGTCGTCCGCTTTCGGGCTCGCGACCGTTAGCATCAACGCGGCGGTGTCTCCGAAATCACTTTGGAAAACGATAGGGCCCGCGCCTTGGGGTAATTGAGCACTAAGCGCATTCAGCTTGAGATTGATATCGCTGAATTGGCGTTTCGTGTCGCTCACACCCTCATCCAGCTGTAGGTACACAAACGAATAGCCGGGGAGAGAGATCGATTTGACGCCATAGTCTGCGTCCGTTCCGGGATGAATCGTTTTGTTCTCCGCAGCAACGTCTTCAATGCGCCGGGTAACGAACTGCTCGACCTGCTCTGCTGTCGCTCCAGGCCAAGGGCAGGCCGCCACGGCGACGCGCACGGGGATTTCCGGGTCTTTTCGCTGCGGCATGGATGTGTAACCGAACCAGCCCCAAACGAGCACCCCAACGAGCATCATCCAGGAAATGTGCGGATGCTCAACAAAGAACCGAGTGATATTGCGACGATTGCTGATGTCTTGATTTTTTTCGTGTGCCATTTTTCTATGCCTCTATCGGAGAACTTGAACCAAATCGCCATCCTTCAAATCGGCGACTCCAACTACGACGATCTTTTGCCCTGGTTTCACACCTTCCACTGCTACGTCACTCTCGTGGGTCTCACCTAACGTCACCGCTCGCAAATGTGCGGTCCATTTGCCGTTCACTTCGCTGGCGACGAAAACGCCATAGCGTCCAGATGCAGACGGGTCAGCGACAACAGCTGCCAAAGGCACGGAAGGTGCCGGAGCCTTTTCAACGCCAGAGAGAGTGAGCGAAGCAATCATTCCAGGCTTCAAATAACTCTTGGGATTGGGCACCGTCACTTCGACTGCGAAAACACGATTTTTCTCGTCAGCACCGGCGGCAATACTTGTCACCTTGCCTTTGTACTGTTTCGGGTCGTCTTGCAAATGAATGTTGAATTCCTGGCCCAGGCGGAGCTGTTTAACGGCGTACTCTGGAACACCGAAACTAACCTTTACCGCGCTGGTGTCAGCGATAGTGAACGCGACCATTCCGGGAGAGGCAAGATTTCCGAGTTCGATATTGCGGGCCAGGATGAAGCCGGAAAAGGGCGCGCTCAAATCCGCGTCGGCCAAAGCCAACTGTGCCTGTCGCACGCTGGCCTTTGCCTGGTCCAGAGCACCTCGGCTTGAATCGAATCGGGCTTGAGTTTGGTCAAACTCTGGCTTCGTCAGGCTGTGCGTGGAGTAGAGCGCCTTAGCGCGTTCGTAATCCTGAGAAGCTTGGAGATGTTGCGCCTCGGCTTGCGTGACTGCCGCTGCGGCCTGGTCCAGCTGGTTTCTTAAATCCTGGTGGCGAATCTGCGCCAGCAATGCGCCGCGAGCTACATAGTCGCCGGGTCCAATCTCACGGCGTCTTCCATCTGCGCCCATGATCTGCTTGATCTCGGTCACGTATCCCGAGGACTTGAAGGACAACACCGCCTGCGCGAACGGCAACACCGAAGCCGAGTAGCGTAGGCCTTCTGAAGAAGAGTTGAGCGCAACATCCACTACGCGAACAGGCGTTGGAGATTTCGCCGCTACCTGCGTCGGTTCCTGACATCCGCTTGCCCCCGCGATTAGCGCTAATAGTGCGGCGGCTGCTTTCCATGGTCCTATGCTTGATTTGTTTTTCATGTCTTTACTCCATTCCTATCGCTTTTTCGAAGTTGGCCCGTGCCGTCCAAAAGCCCGCGAGCGCTTGCTGGTACTGGGCCTCTGCCTGCGACACCGCAGTTTGTTGCTGCGAAAGATCGGACAAAAGTGCTGCTTTCTGGTTGTAGCGGTTTGTCATTTCGCCGAGCTTCGTCTGTTCTGCCTCACGCTGATCTGTCAGGGCGTCCAGCAGGATGCGTGCTTCCCCCAGCTTGCGAAACTTTTCTTCAACATCCAGCAGAACGCGCTGTTCAAGGTCGCGTTCCGTTGTTGCCTTCTGCTCTGTCGTAGCCTTCAGTTCTGCGATCCGGTGCTTCTTGTATCCCCAATCGAACGGCTGCCATTGCAACTGGAATCCGACGGTGCCGGCGCTCTGCGGGAGGAAATTGACGTTTTGGAATCCAAGATAGCTGACCTGAAAACTCACATCAGGAATGTATTTCGCATGCTCGCGACGCACATCCAGTTCGGCAATCTTTGTCTGTAGCCGGGCCCCACGCAGTTCGGGCCGCTGTTCGAGTGCCTGCTTGCGAGCCGTATCCAAGTCCCATTCAACAAGCTCGCCGAACGGGAGCATTTCCACTGAAAAGGGAGTGCGCAGCTCGCGCCCCAGAAGACGATTCAGGTTCTGCTTCTGTAGCTCAAAGGCGTCTTCCGTAGTGAGCAACTGGTAGCGTTGTTGTTTTAACTTGGCCTTTACTGTGAGCGATTCGGAGAGCAGCACGGTTTCCTGTGCGAGCCGCTGTTCAGTTAACGTGGACAGCTCGTTCAACGACCGAACCGCGGCTCTTGCACTGGCCACCTGTGCCTGTAGCTGCGCTACTTGGTAGTAGGCTTCCTTCACCTGTCGCACAGTGTCTTGACTCTGACCGCGCACGCCTTCCTTCGCGAGGTCGATTCCGAGTCGGGCCTGCTTGACAGCAAGATTTACTTTGAAAAGTTGTGTGAGCGGTTGTGCCGCGGAGGCATTCACGAACGCGCCGAACCGCACCGGTGAGTGAATGTTGGAATCGGTCGCTGGGATAGGACCAGTGGCTGGGTAGGTGCCGAAGCTGCCAGCGGGAACTCTAAAATTCAGCGGCTGCAGCGGCGCTCCTGCAAGAACGTTCGCATCCAGCTTCGGGAGGTAATTTGTTTTGGCCTGCGCGACTGTCTCTTGCGCCTTGATAATTTCAATTTTGCTGATGTGGATGTCTCGGTTAGTGCCGCTTGCAATCCGGATCGCTTCGTCCAAGGTCAATAGCGGCGCAGTAGTGGTAGAGGCATCCGGCGTCTGTGCCCACGCAACCGAAAAGAGGGTGAGCTGAAGGGATAGAATCAGAGACACGCGGGATAGAAATGCTTTTACGGTCCGACGTTCTGTCGGGCGCTGTGTGATTTTGTTTCTTGAGGTCAGTCGATTCATTTTGCGTTCCTCGCCCTGAGTAATGCAGACACCATGCCAACCTGGGCTGCTCGCAAGTTGTTGGATCTATTGGAGCCCGACATATCCGGCGACATCCGACGCGCCCGAATGCGGGCAATGCTGCCGCGTGGGCGATGGTCGCGGGCACAATCGCGACTGTCCTCGGGCGATTTTGCGTGGGGCCGAGACAAGAGTCGGCAAAGCTGATTTGCTGCCGATGGTGGAATTAGTGATTCAGCACATTGCTGCTGCCTCCAAGTCGACAAATGGGCAACTTGGCCTTCTTGCTTTATGGAAAAGGCCACGCCGTGCCCGCATCGGGGCTTTGCCCGCATGAGGGCAGGTCGCTACATGAACGCATTCCGCGATGTCTGTTGATTCGAATACCTTACGCCGACCGCCTTCTGGCACGAGACCTGCTGTTTGATCGAGCGATAGTTCGTAGGGAGACGCCCGTTGAAACGGGCATGGCCGGTGATTTTTCCGGCTACTCACATTTTAAGGAGGCGTGATGCTCCGCGTCGAAATACATGACTCGGCTGACACTTTGATCCTAAAACTGGAAGGCCGATTCACCGGTAATGATGCTGAACACACTCGCACGTTGGCGGCGCGCTTCGCCGCGCGCGGAAAGCTGCTCGTCGATCTGACGGAAGTGGTATTCATCGACGCGGCTGGGGAAGAAGTACTGTCTTTTCTTGGCCTGTTCGGAGCGGAGTTCGTCGCCACCAATTCTTACGTGCTTGATGTGTGCGAGCGTCTGAATTTGCGGGTGGCCCCGAATGGCGGCGCGCATCTGAGCGCGTTAGGGGAGCCTCCCGCAAACGGCGACCAATCTGCAGCTAACAGATCCAAGCCTCGGAAAAGGTAACTACATCGGAGCCTGCATATGCCGTCCACTGCAAAGCTTGATACTCACTGCAAAGCGCCTCGAAGTTTTTTTCGATCGTTGGTTCTACTCCTTGGGGTCAGCCTACTGGGCTACATGGTGTTCCGAGCCGGTCCTGGGGTTGTTTGGAAGCAATTTCAGGCAGTCGGCTGGGGCTTAGCTTTGATCGTCATTCTGGGAGGTTTTTCTCAGCTGATTAAGACATGCGCATGGCGACAGACTTTTGCATGCGATATAAGCACCCTCTCCTGGTCGCGCAGTCTTGGAGCGCAGCTGGTCTCTGATGCAGTCGGGCAACTTGGTTTTGCCGGAAAACTACTTGGGGAGGGCCTGCGCATTTCCATGCTTGGTTCTGCTGTGCCACTAGCGAATGGAATATCGTCTTCCGCGATTGACGGAGGATTGCATGCTTTCACAGCAATAGTGGTCACAGTTTTGGGAATCACTGCTACTTTATTTATTGCTCCTCTTGATGGCCGGTGGCGAATCTACGCATTGTTGCTCGCTGCCGTTCTCATTGCAATAGTGGCCATTTCAGCTGCGGCTGTCGCAAGAGGGTGGCAGCTGATGGGAAACGCCGCTAGAACGATTGGGCGATTGCCTCGGCTTCACAAGTTGGTTAGCACCAAGCTGTCGGTCATTGATTCAGCCGAACACAACCTTCTCACATTTTATCGCGAAGAGCCTGTCGCATTCTGTGCGAGCTTGATGCTCAATCTCCTATGGCACGCGATGGCAGTCCTGGAGGTGTACTTCATCCTCCGATTTATGGGAGCAGGTGTTGGCCTGGTCGGCGCGTTTGGGATGGAAGGCTTAACCAAGATGATCAACCTCGTTGGCGCGCTGAGTCCCGGTAACCTCGGGACCTACGAAGGTGGGAATATGCTCATTGCAAATCTGTTTGGTGTGACAGGTACCGCAGGATTGACGTTGGCTTTGTGCCGGCGAGCGCGGTCCATCTTCTGGGCAGCAGTCGGGGCCACTTGCTTGACAGTGATGAAGAGAGGCGGGTCGACAAGCACAATGGAGGTAAAGGGCAATGATAAGGACCAGGTTTTGCATCGCGCTTGTGGTCCCGTTACTGCTGATGGCATCTGTCACTGAAGCTCAGGGCTCGGACGAGCCGTATAGATTCTTCCGAGAGTTTGTTGGCTTGAGTGAAGATCAGATAGGAGCGATCCGCTCAGGGAAGGCCGTTGCCAAGGTTATTGAGTCGCGCACTCCTGACGAGGTGTTCGTCTTCGGCTCGGTATACGTAGAGGCGAGTCCAGAGAGCTACCTCAAGCTTGCATCGGACGTCAACGCGTTGCGCAAGCTGCCAGGTTATCTGGCAATTCAAAGCTTCAGCGATCCGCCACAGCTTTCGGACCTTGAGGGCTTCACCCTTGAAAAACAAGACATCGACGAACTAAAAAACTGCAAGGTGGGACATTGTGAGGTTCAGTTGCCAGCCAAGGCGATGGAGGACATTAAGCAGTCCATCGACTGGTCCGCCCCTGACGTCGCCAATAGGGTCAATCACCTGGCTCGTCAAATGGCGTTTCAGGCGTTACTCAATTACATGCATGGGGGCAATACGGCCCTTGGAGACTACCGTGACAAAAACCATCCTGCTGCGGTGGCGGAAACCTTCGCCGCGCTGATAACACGATTAAGCGCACTTCCGGAATACCTCCCCGAACTCAACGAATACCTTCTTGAATATCCGAAGGCTAAGTCAGATAAAGTGCAAGCTGGCTTCTACTGGGAGAAGGTTAATTTTGGATTGAAGCCCACGTTTCGGATCGTGCAGAAGGTCGTCTATCAGGGGACAAGCCCAAGGGCCCCTGTTTACGCCTTAGCCGAGAAACAGCTCTACGCAAGCCACTACTTCGAAACGGCACTCGATCTCACTGTTTTGGTCAGAGACGCACAACGCCTCGGCTTCTACATCATTACCGTCAAAGGGTCGAAGCAGGCCGGCCTTACCGGACTAAAAGGAAGCGTCGTGCGCAAGGTGGCCGTGGACAAAGCCCGATCTTCGCTTGGACGGGTCCTCGCGACGATAAAACAGACGTTGGAATCACACCACACACAGGATGATTGATCGCCTTCCCGGTCCTGTTCACGACGCGAGCCCGGAATCCTTATGTACTGGAATATTCAGCGCGACCAATGTTTAGTTTGCGCATCTTGTTTTGGAGCGTCGTTCGTTTCAGTCCGAGGCGCTCTGACGCCCCACCTTTGCCCGATATCCTTCCGGACGCGGCCTTCAACGCGTCGACGATTACCTGCCGCTCCGCTTGCTCGAATGTCGATGATGCTGACCCAATGCCGCGGCTAGCCGTCCTCTTTAGCTGGTTGTGAGCAACGTTCAACTCGTCCCCCTGCGTGAAAATCACGCAGCGCTCGATGAAATTCTCAAGCTCCCGAATGTTTCCAGGCCAGTCGTGATTCACCAACGCCTCCATGGCCTCCTTCGGGACAGACTTAATGCGCTTTTGCATTTGGCGGGACAAGCGTAAGACGAAATAATGAACCAGGAGGGGAATGTCCTCGCGCCTCTCGCGAAGCGGAGGGATCTCAATCGGGCAGACATTCAATCTGTAAAAAAGGTCTTCGCGAAATTGGTTGTTGCGTATCATGCCTTGCAGATCGCGGTGGGTTGCGGCAATCAAGCGAACGTCAACCCGGATAGTTTTCGTACTTCCCAAACGTTCAAACTCGCGTTCCTGCAGAGCGCGTAAGAGCTTTGGTTGCAGGTCAAGACTGATATCCCCGATTTCATCCAGGAAAAGTGTGCCGCGGTCGGCCAACTCGAACCGACCTCGTTTCTGCACGAGTGCACCGGTGAACGCGCCCTTTTCATGCCCAAAGAGTTCGCTTTCCACCAGTCCCGAAGGAATGGCCGCACAGTTCAGTCGAACGAAGGTACGCTCGCGTCGCGGACTGCGGTTGTGAAGGGCCCGAGCGAGCAATTCTTTTCCAGTGCCGGTCTCGCCGTGCAATAGCACTGTCGACCCTGTGGGGGCGACAATCGCAATTTGATCCAGCACTCTGCGCAGCGCGGCGCTCTTGCCGACGATGTCCTCGAAGTTATGTTCCGACCGAATTTCCGATTCAAGGTAAAGCCGTTCCTCTTCCAGACGAGCTGCCGATGCGTTCAGACGCCCGTACGCGAGCGCATTGTCCAACGCGAGGGAGATCTGAATACTAATCTGCGTCAGCAAATCGAGGTCTTCTTGCCCGAAAGCGTCTGGCTTCCGGCTGCCGATCGCCAACAGACCCAGCGGTCCGCCACCGGTCGCAAGCGGAGCAACGGCGACCGAGCTTATGGATTCGGCTCGCAAGGTGTCGCCAATAGTCGTCGAAAGTCTCTCGATATCGTCGACTGACCATATGTCGGACCTGCGGGCGCGGAGTTTCTCGTACTCCGTTTCAGTCAGATCAGTTGAGCCCACTTCCGCCAGCAGCCCTTTGCCGTCAGGAAAATCCAGCATCACGCTTTGAAGGCGATGTGAGTCCTTCTCAAGAAGCCAGAATCCCGTCAGGTGATTGCCGAAATACGAGCGAATCGAAGCCGAAGCCGATCGAAAAAGATCCTCCATATCCAGTTTCGAAACGACGTGATTGTTGATTTCGAGCAGTAGTCGAAGGCGGTCGCGCTCGGTAGCGAGTTCCAGCTGATACTGTTCTGCACAATCCCTAGCCAGCGCGCACTCTAGCGCAATCGCAACGTGCGACGTCAGAGAGCGGAGTAGTTCGACATCTTCGCGCACAAACTCTTGACCCCGCTCCTTAGTCACAGCCAAAAGTCCGTATTTTTGTTGGGCGGTGAACACAGGAAAAATGTAAGTGCTTCTGCCAACAGATTGGGCTGCAAACGGAGCCAACTCGGGGTGTTTCAACATTTCCTGTGATACGTCAGGCAGGAAAACTGGTTCTTGTTGCTCCAGAGCTTCTGCGGCGGCTCCAATCCGTGAAATTTTAGTGCCAATTCTGATGGCGGGAGCGTCCGCTGCTCGATCAAACTCGAGCAGATGCAGAGTCTCTTTACCACTGTCCAGAAGGTATAGATCAGCGCCATGGAGACGAACGCTGCTGGACAAAACGTCGCGCAGGCTGTGGAGCACGGCTCTTACCGTCGGTTGCTCGACCAGCGCGGCGGACACATCGAGCAAGGCTCGATATCTACTATAGGCTGGCGCCAAGCCTTCATTGTCTTCCGGCATGCGCATCAGACTAGCACCACAAGAACTGATCTTCCATATTGAGACACGCTCACGTAGTCGGTGTCTGAAAGCCTCCTTTGGTCAGTTCGTTGTGGCCTTGTGCTGTGGCGCCCCAGTTGCCCGAATCGCCGGGCACGGTGCCCGAATGCGGGCAACCTTATCTTGGTGTGAGAAGACCTTTGGAAGTTGTGTAGGGGCCAAAACCGTGAAAGCACGTGGATTGTGCGGTCCGATTCGTTATTTCGGTTTGGCAAGGCGCGTGCCCTCTGCTAGGGGACTGCCATTCGCATTAGGAGGGAAGACATGCGGAACACGATTCGAACATCGGTAATGCTGGTGACGATCCTGGTGCTACCTCTGCTGGTTCTCGTTGCGCAAGAGACGAGTGCCCTCCTAATCGAAGGCCAACAGGGGCAGGCAAGAGTCATTCAGGTGCAAGGCAAGAACTATGTAGAAGTCGAAGGGCTAGCGCGAATCACAGGAGGATCGCTGCGCTTCGCGGGGAATCAAATCATTTTGACCTTGCCCGGCGGAGCCAATGCAGCACCTCGGGCGGAGCAGTCCGCACCCGCGGCCGCCCTCTCCAGGCCATTCCTCAGCGCGGGGATCGAGACGATGAGGGAAATCCTTGAATGGCATGCTGCATTGAAAACAGGCGTCGAGCGGGGGTATCCGTTGTCGGATGTATGGTTCGACAATTTCAGGAGGCAAATTCAATCAAGCCTGAAGCAGACGGAGGCCGCGGCCAACACCGACATGGACCAAAGGGCCCTTTCGCTGCTGACCAACGAGTTCAATACGATGGACGCGTTGACGGATAAATATTTAAAAATCGCCGCGAGAAGAGACTATTTGGCGCCCGACGCATTGAACAGCGATCCGCTGGATCAGAATCTATTGACGTGCTGGCAATCGCTGGCGTCGACGGCGTCATCGAATCGAGTTGTGGACGACGGTGCATGTCAGTAGATAAGCGGGGAATCCAGCAGTCAACCCTAGTGACACGGACGAGGGCATATACGGCCAACTTATGTGCTACTAATCTTGCTACTAATTTCGGGCGATTTGAGGGTATTGGATCCGCCATGGAATGAGGCGTTTGGAGAAAATCAAAAATGCGTATTGAAAACAAGAGACATACCAACCCTCACCTACCCCCCACCTCCCACTCACCAATAGGGGTTTCAATCCCCCCTCTCCGCCATAGCTAAAAAGTGCAGTATTTATGCTGGTTTCTGCGTCTTGCTACTACTTTTTCCATTTTTATCTCAATTAAATTACAGCTATGGTAAATATACCAGAATCCCTGGAATTACACGGTCTGGAAAAACCCTGAACGTCTCCGAGAAACGTCGAGTTTCTGCTTGCACGATTTTACACAAGTGTCCTAAGCAGAAGGCTGCAAATCGCAAAATAAGGTCACTCCATTCCCAGCTTCGGCGACGGTTTTGGAAAACCGCCACCTTGTCAGATCTGGTGCGGATGTTCCTGCAACGGTCTAGGGAACCGTTGTCATCAGCTTGGCGAAATATCTCGTCGGTTCAGATCAGGTCTCCGCAACCACAGATTCTTCTCTTTCAATCACTTGCCCAAAGCTTGCAAACACCCGAATGCGTGTGGCCGCAGGGGCGATTCGAGAAAATTACCTGTAGACTCTCTTTCTCTGCCTCATGCTCGGGCATAACATGATGGATAGTTTCCGGTTTGCTCGCCCTCCTGTGAATGTCAGAATTAGATGAGAGTGGCGGGAAAGTGAGGGATGTGGCGGGAAATAGAGGGATTTAGCTGAGATTTATGCGGGCAGAAGTTGTCAACTTTACATGGGAGTAACGGACAAAGAGTTGAGGGTTTCACGCCATTTTCGCTGAGACCACTGACGGCAAGTCAACAGCTTAGCGGACGACTAAGGTCCAGCAGGAGGATTTCCCGCCATCCGAGAGACATCAACTTGTGGTGCAGATTGCCACCTTTCCGCTGGTGGTTCATTTTCGATTTCCACAAGGTAGCTGATGCCTCTGCGTGTGCGGAGGCCGCTGGTGCAATCCGCAAGCCCGAGATTACTGTGCTTGACCGTTATGCCATTGTGGTAAACGACTCGGCTGCCAGTGCTCCCTTTTTTTGCTCTCGTCATCCCATTCGGGTATTCTCCTAACGCCAACAACTTTCAGGTAGACGGGGTCACGCAATACACACGATCATGCGGCCGGGACGGTCGATATTCCCGTCTCTCGGTCACCGATACCAACACAACAATCGCTAACGAAAGGAACGACAAAGTGGCAAAGATGAAAGCGGTTCAAGTGCCTAAAGCGGGAGCAGACTTCGAAATCGTGGAGCGCGAAATTCCTCAGCCCGGCCCTGGGCAGGTCAGGATTCGTGTCGAAGCCTGCGGAGTGTGTCACAGCGATGTCCTTACCAAAGAAGGCATCCTTCCTGGCATCTCGTATCCTCGCGTTCCCGGACACGAGGTCGCCGGCGTAATCGATGAGGTTGGCGCCGGTGTAAAAGAGTGGAAGAAAGGCGAGCGCGTTGGCGTGGGCTGGTTTGGCGGCCAGGACAATACCTGTCCGGCCTGCAGACGAGGTGATTTCGCGAACTGTGCGAGCGTCATCATCTGCGGGATCACCTATGACGGTGGCTACCAGGAATATATGGTTGCACCCGTCGAGGCGCTAGCCCACATGCCGGAATCGCTCGATCCCACGGAAGCCGCTCCGCTCATGTGCGCCGGAGTTACAACGTTCAACGCCCTGCGCCGAAATGGTGGGATGCCCAGCGATCTAGTCGCGGTCCAGGGGATAGGCGGCCTGGGGCACCTAGCGATTCAGTTCGCAAAAAAGTTTGGATACCGAGTAGCGGCAATCGGGCGCGGAGCAGACAATGCGTCCCTCGCGAAGCAGCTGGGCGCGGGCGTATACATCGACAGCGCGGCAGTCGATGTGGCGGCTGAACTGAAGAAGCTCGGTGGCGCTCGCGTCATCCTGGCTACCGCGCCTAGCGGGAAAGCGATGTCATCCCTTGTTGACGGCCTGGGGGACAATGGCACGATGCTCGTCATCGGCGCGTCGCAAGACCCTATCGAGGTGCAGCCCGGGAGTTTGATTTTCGGCAGGAAGCGCATTCAAGGATGGTCGGCGGGAATACCGACCGATTCGGAAGATACACTGCGCTTTGCCGAAATGACCGGCGTACGCGCCATGATCGAAAAGTATCCGCTGGCGAAAGCGGCGGAAGCCTACGACCGAATGATGAGCGGGAAAGCCGAATTCCGGGTGGTGCTCACGATGTAAGTAGAACCTTGCCGACCGCACGCCGGGGGTCGGCTCGCAAACCGGCCTCCGGTCGCTGGGAAAGCGAGCAACTCACCTCTTACTGCAGATCATGCGTTCCTACCGCTTCCGGTAATTGCTGAAATGATCGAAGATGCGTTGGCCGAAAGTCATGGACGAATCTCCGGGCCCTCCGGCGCAGCCGCGAAGGGACCGAATCATTGCGGTTTTCGATAGGTGGGTAGCTCCCGGTTGGCCTAACCGGAGAAGTGGCTCGTTGACGTTCGCTTCCGTGGGAGCACGTCAGAAACGCCGATGTTGCCTCGCCTCCTACGTCATTGCTATTGTTACGCTGACTCAAGATTCAGCAACCCTATGGTCTCCGGTTTAGCTGCCTATGCCATGAAGAGGTGCAGTAGGAAGCGTAAATCGATAGGCTGCGTCATTCGAAATTCATCGCGTTGCGTGAGGTCCGAAATCTGACGCGAGGACGTATTGTTTAAGTCACTCGGCGTTATTCAAGCTGTCGCAAGTCATCAGCATCCTGAAGTTCGGGTCATAGAATTGACACATCTCTGTCTTGCGTTGATGACCGAATAAATCCCGATAGGTAACATAAACAAAAATATATGGTCTTAGCCTACCTGCGTCAATTCCTGTGACATCGGCTTCCGTCAACTCTTGGAACGAATCGATGGCTTGTTCAATCCGCTCACCCGAGGCAAGCGTGCTTTTACTAGAGAAAGGGTCAATATTAGTGGAAAAAGCTGCATCGTGCACGGATTGAACATTCATCTCACGAGACACAATTCCCATGCTAGTTTTGCATGTGAGTTCCAATGCGGGCGTCTTTCCAGTGTTCGTAATCGTTGTTTTGAGATGCAATTTCTCATCTATTTTTGGCGGGCCGGACAATACAATCGCGCCTGAAACATAGGCTCGTTGCGACAAATCTAGCGATTTTGAGGCTGTCTGGGCAGCATCTTCGGAGGCTTTCGCGGTGCGTTCGGCCTGATTCCCGGATTGTTGGATGGCGCTAGGTTGCCGTGCATTGGTGTCGCTCATCGTCTCAGTAGTTGTCTTCAGCGCGGCGAGTATATCAGCGGTATCTTTTGAACTCTGTTGCAAATTCGTAAGAACATCTTGCTGTTTCCTAAAACTGTCGGCCTGATGTCGGTCTCCGACGAGACTAAGACGAATTTCCCAACCAATCATAAAAATGACCACTATTTCTAGCACTAAATCTCTAAAGGAAATCCATCGGTCGTGTCGCTCACGATAGTCGGCTCTTTCGGTGAGCCAATCTCTAGCGTTCTCTCTCGCGAGAGGTGAATAGTAAATGTCTTGGAGGTCAATCGTGCTGGGGGACCATCCACCGGCCAGCATCATTCCAATGACCTGTTCACCGTATCTCTCACATATATCGCGTTCGGCTTGCGAGATATTGTTCGCCTTGCGGAGGCGAATCTTGCGGTAGATTGAACTTCCGAGCCGCTTGCAAAATTGTATAAGCCTGTTTGACATACCGATAGATATTAGCAGGGATAATAGGCGGCGATTGAACGTTAAAAGGAAAAAGGCCGGATTGCTCAGGGCCTTCCAATTTCCCTTACCTCACCAAACCTTACCCGACCTCACCTCATTGCTTGATTCTCTTGGTTTACCGGTCGAAAATTGATCGCCGCTCTTGAAAAGCCCACCCGGCCGCCTATGCCACCCACGTATCACATTTACGCGCTTCTGGATGTCAAATTGTGTACACCTTAACTGTGGTCAATTTTGCTCATCTAGACGGATTAGTCCTATAAATCATACGATTGGCCCGGGTGACCAGTTTCCTGGGTTCACTGAAGGGGCAGATTCGAATGGCGGGTAAACGTAGTTTCAGTGTCAGTCGCGCAGCTCTCCGCAAAAAGTTCCGTACTGGGATGAGTTTTCGGAACTACCGAGACAAGGAGCCCGTCTTTTTGCAAGGAGATCCAGCTGATTCTGTCTTCTACGTGGAGAGCGGCACGGTGAAGCTCACGGCTGTCAGCACGCGCAAGAAAGCTATCATCGCCATCCTACAGCCAGGTAGTTTTTTTGGCGAGGGCTGTCTGGCAGGACAATCTCTGCGGATTTGCACGGCGAGATCCATTGGACAATCCAACGTCATTCGACTGCAGAAGCAGCGCGTAGTTCGCACGCTCAAGAGGGACCCGAAGTTTGCGACGCTGTTCGTTGGATATTTACTTTCGCGGGTAGTTCGAATCGAGGAAGACCTAATAGATCAATTCTTCAATTTCAGCGAAAGGCGACTAGCGCGGGTTCTGTTGCTGTTTGGGGATATAACCAAGGAATCGAAATCGGACTCCGCCCTGAAGGTGAGCCAATCAACCCTTGCCGAGATGGTTGGTACTACCCGCGCGAGGGTAAGTAAATTCATGAACGAGTTCAAGAAGAGGGGCTTGGTCAGCTATAACGGGGGCTTGCAAATTAACAGCGCACAGGTCGCCGCGTTTCTGGAAAATCGTCCGCTCTCCGTCAAGAAAGCGTAGACCCGGCCAGATGGCTCCGGCTTTCGCCATCAGCATGACCGCCGAACCGAAGGGACGCGCAATAGCGATGGGAGGCAAGAAATAAAGACTAAACAACTAACACTGAAGGAACAGTCTTCGGTCGCCTGCCCAACGTGCGGTGTCGCAGCCGGGCAGCGTTGCATATTGCATTCGGGTGCCAAGCGCTCAGAACCACATGTGGACCGGAAGCTATCTGCGATTGAGGCGATCCAAAAGAAATCGGGCCCATGAGGTGCGGGATGCCTTTTTTTCTTGTGAAATGCAAAAACCCCAATTGCGAGGCGATGCCGGTCACGCCGTACTATACTACTTTTATGAAGCAGGAGGAGATTAGGAGTTCAATGACTGGGTGCGGTCCTATTCAAATCACGTGCCAAGAGTGCGGTCACATTGATACTTACTTTCGGGATGATTTTCGCATAACTGCTGGGACGAATGGCTTCTTCTCCGATCATCCAAGAAACAGACTGAAATAGAGTTAGGTTAATTGCTCGGGAAAATACGACGCTAGTATGTTCGTAAGGGTGGGGCAGAACCACCCGGAAAGAGTCAGACGTTAATGCAAGAACATCCAGGACGCTGCGCTGAAAAGCTTCGCTGTGCAGTTCGTTATCTGGCCAACAGTCCCTGCGCACCCCAAGAGAAGCTGACTGGGGTGTGCCGCGACACTGGGTTTGGAACTATTTGCCAAGACGATTTTCTGGACGGCTCTTTGAAAAACGACTACCTGACCATCAGAGCCTCGCTAATCAAAGCCGATGAGCCTAACTTCATGGGCAAGATCGCGGCCATGTCCGATGAACAAGCACGCACGGTCATAGGCCAAATCTGTTCGCTTTCTGAGGCCGTTGCATACGTACTGGGCAAACAGAGCAATTCCGAGCGGTAGGGGAGAGCGCAACATGAAAAAGGGAGCGAAGTTGAGAGAGTCTACGCCGATCATAACTGAATACGAAGACGCTTTCGGTTTCCCCGATGAACAAAAGGCCAATTCGTATTGCCGCGAAATGAACGGCTGGAGTTCTGGGTGGACAGTTGAAAAAGTGAAACTGGGTGGGATAGACAAGTGGAGAGTTGTTTGTCTAGGAGAACGTGCCCTTGATACGTGGGAAAAGAAGATCGGCAACGTGACCTTGACCTATTCGACGGAAGGCACAGTGGGCGTTGGCTACAGTCACAATTGCGATTGCCGCCGAGGAGATTTGATGACAGGAACTATCACCCATACATCAGGCATACGGTTGACGCGGGATGAAATTGAGAAACTGCCAAGCTTTGCTGAATGGGTGGCGCAGTACACCTGACGCCGAATGCCTGAAAGGTGCAGAGTTGTGTTACCGTCAGGAGTCTGAGGATCCGGCAATGTCCGCGGCTAGAATTCATTTCAAACAGGTTCCCCTGACGGTTGTAAGGAAAATCATGAAATTGCAAGCCAAACAAAAGAAAACTGCATCGCTTACGGCCAAGCCACGTTGACGAAAAGCCTGCGACCATTACTGCCGTATAGGGCCGCGCTGTTCATTTAGGCATTTAGGCAGGCACGGAGCCGGGCAGCCCGGTGCAAAATATTCCATAGTGCCCCACCATAATCGGCCCCTAGTGAATTGCCGCGACAGCAGTAGTCTCTGGCATCGCTAGACCGGAGTACGCTGGTTGGACCGGGTTTGGTTAGCTTTTCCATCTTGTTTCCTCGTTCGTTTTATTACCGCATCGAAACTACTTTTGACTCCTGAGCGGCCGCGGGTTCGCGGAATTCTTGTGTGCGTTCCAAGGCTTTGCGCACGCGCTTCCGCGCTTCCCTGGGTGGTTGTCGGGCGAATGAGGTGTTGCGCTGCCAACTGAGAAACAATCTGGGTCACCCCGTGTGCATTTTCCTTTCACTTTTCGTGAGACATCGCTTCCTGCGCGCGCGAGGATGCCCTCAATTCCCAGGGTAACCAATCAGAACGACCGGATCGCCCGTTACGCTGGCTTCACTCCGATCATCAATCTCCAGGAGTGCAGTGTGGGACGATGCAGGAGTCTGTAGTTTGAGGGTCGCCAAATCGGCTTGGGCCGAAATCCGCTCGACTTTTGCCGGGATGCCTTGCGAGCTAGCGGGGAAGTACGCGGTGTAAGACGAGGCGAATACGATAGCGCCTGATCTCTTTGGGTTTCTCGGCTCGCCATTGATTGGCAACCAATCGAAGGTAGGCAAGCGCAATCACCGTTAGAACTCTCCTTAGAATCTGCGATACATTTCGTCTGCAGGCCGCCTGCCTCGTCGAAGGACTGAATCGCGGTATCTACAAGACGTGAAAGTCTTGTTGCTTACGAACTGCCCTCGAGCTTCACGACATTCGCTGCTTGCGGTCCTTTTGGTCCTTGGACCAACTCGAAGCTGACACGGTCTCCCTCTTGCAGCGTTCGATATCCGTCTCCCACAATCCCGGAGTAGTGGACGAACACATCGGGTCCGTTTTCGCAGCCGATAAACCCATAACCCTTAGATTGTTGAACCACTTAATTGTGCCCTCCATTGTGGCTACCCTCCTGAAAAATTGGGACTGAACTGGTCAACTCTCTTCTACGTTTCAAACCCGAATCTTGTACCAACTGTAAAAGACGATGTTCCGAGGAGTATCGGTGCAAGGTTCACGCGCGCGAGAACTAGAACGCCCTGATCGACTTCGATCCGATAGGAGCGATTGCATACGACTCTGGAATGCTGGATTTGTTCGAAGTGCTGACGCTGATGCCTGGATTGACCCAGCCATAGACCTTGATTCTGGCGTCGTTCAGAACGGGCGCGATGGTCCACAGCGCCTTCGTTAACCGATAAACGGGGTCGGTGTTCGGAACACCGATAAAATCGGAGCCCGGGAGAATCCCGTCAAGGGGCACCGTTCGCGAAGTCCGAGAAATAGACGATTTACGAGAAGCTGCCCAGTTCGCCCGCATGGAGGCCAGGATGAATTCGATCGTCCTCCATTCTTCAGTTCCGCCTGATAATGAACACCGTCTTATCATCAATGCGATCTTGTTCGCTAATCTGGCGCAGGTGATCATCTTTTCTTACAGCGTATTCGAGCAATGCATTGCAGATGTCTTTTGCCGACAGCACGTGGTGGTCGCGCATGACGTTTTCAAGCTGTTGTCGTTCCTCCTTGTCGCTTCCGTCATAAACCCCGTCGGTGTAAAGGAAGAGAATGTCCCCGGGACTCATCAGCGTTAGCTCTGCCATATCCGTGGAGTTTGCCCACCGCTGTCGCGGCTCTAAGGAGAAGTACCTGTTACGATCGGGATCATCTTCGGCGATCTGCAAGCCGAGGGGCAGAAATTGCACCATCCCGCTTTTACCAATATCCATGAACTTGCGGTATTCGGCAGAGAAGACCAGCGGTGGTGGATGTCCAAAATTGACGAATCGGAAATGGCCATAAGGGCGTACTTCACCGTAAAGCATGGTGGCAATCTCCTGGGCGCTCTCTTTCTCGCTTCTGCCGAGAGCATTACGAGCGGTGACTGATAGAGCCAATCGCAAGTTGATCCTCTGAAACAACTCCGCAGTCGTTTTTCCCCGGTGATCGAGTTCTGAAAGCATAAGGGCATGAAACGTGTCGTGAACCGTCGATGCGATTTTGGCTGAAATGATTCCGTGTCCTTGAGCGTCCACCACGAGGACGCCCGCTGTGCTGTAAAGCTCGCGCAGGTCTTCGGCGACCCGCACCTGTTCCGAACTTCGTGCGTCTCGATATTCAGTTTCCATTTCCGGTTTGTAGCCCGACCTCGATTTCAGCCACTCCACATGGTCATCCACCGAATTGCGTGGTGCCACACCTGTCGGAAGCGGCTCGAGGTACTCCTTCGAACGCTTCAGTGCCCGCCGAATGCGTGCATCGATGTCGTAACGTTGCTGAAAGTTTATGTACTCAAAGAGGTCGCCGCCGACCGTTCCGGCGGGAATAGAATTTCCGTACATCTCGATTCCTTGCACATAAGGAATCGCTCCTTCCACCGGCATCAGCCGCTTGCGCAGATATTCATCGATACTTGGAGCGGTGTAAGGTGTTGCCATCTGAGAACTCCAGACCGAGACGAGGTAGTTCTTGTGATGTTTCTCTAGCTCATCTTGAGAAAGCGCGGAAGCCGTACTGCATTTGGTCAGCGGCGAAACCCTCCGCAGAGGAATATGCCGATTTTTTCCGTAGCGTGCGGCAGGAGTGAACAGAGATCACTTCCTGCCATCACTCCGAACGGCCATGACATTTTCGCATAGGCTAGTTGCCGCATGCTAACGAGAGTGTCTTGAGGCAGCTAGTCCAGGTGCAGATAAGGCATGAGTACCTCCCTTAGAACACAATCGAAAGATTAAGCGCCGTGCGATTTTTGTTCGCGCGCTACAGCTGAGTCATTTGCATTTCTCGTTCCGCGGTAGTGGGCATACGTCGCGAGAAGTCCGGGGTGGCAAATCGTGTCTTATGTAGTTTCGACCGTTTCGACTCGACCGTGACTGGCCCGGAAGCTGCAGTTCCGCGTTGAGTCCGAAGCTTCTAACCGTCGCTATTTGAACGGGGTGTCACCATCGAGACTTAAGTGATGTTGTTTTCGGTACCTCATGTATGAAAACTCGACTATTGGACGCGAAACGACGGTCTCACCCGCGGCCTTGTCACGCTTTAGACCTGTGTCGAGTTTTCCGGGCCGGGCTTCCGCGAGAGGCCAATCATAGCAGTTTTGTATTCGCCGTTTGTTCAGTTACCTCGCGGACGAGCTTCGTCCCGAAGGAAGTCAGCACTTGCTCCAGGGTCTCGCGATCGCGCAGCACGGGCAGGTCAGCGGGCACGTCAAATCGCCTGGCGCGCTCGCTGATGCAGGCGATCAGCATTTCCTGTTTGTTGCCAACTAGCGCGTAAAGCTCTCGCTTCGAAACGCGCGCGCGCGTCGCGATCTCAAGCGTGCTGGTCGTTGCGTAGCCGCTCTTCATGAACGCCGCAAAGGCCGCCTCCAGGATGCGCTCGCGCACCGCGGCTTCCTCGCCGCCTTTCTGGCGGCGTTTTGACATCGATGCCTTAGCCATCGCCCTCTCCTTGGCGATTATGGTACCGTATAGTACCACCATGTGTGTAAGGGGTGAAGTGAATTTTGTGGCTTTCTAAAGCTTGTGGTACCCATCGGTACCAACACATGATGATTCCGCGAGGAATCAGTCGGAGGAGGCTCGGGCCCTCATCGAAAGCCTGCCTCTCTCGAAGGAAAACCTCGTGGACGAGCAGTTCATCCCGGTCGGTCCACTCTTGCCGCTCGGGATACTCTTGCGAGATAGCCCAACCAATAAGTAAACGCGGAGACGCTGGAATCAAAGATCAGGCGGCTGGGCGTCGATAGGTACGGTCAGAAGCGCCCAATCTCCAAATACCTATAGACACCCCTGGCTGATTGCTGATGCTTCGGCATTTTGCCGAGCGTGCGGCGCGGTGCCGAGCCTTAACGCCCTTTAGTTTCAGTAGTTTCCGAGTGGCAAACAACCTGCATTTTAGTGTTGGGTCAGTGCTCAACGAAAGGAGAACCACAATGACGAACAGCAGTATTCACTTCCACCAGACAACGACCTTGACGCCGGAGCAGTACGTCGCGGGGCTCACCGACTTCGGGCCGGGCCGCTCGAAGATCTTCGGCAACAGCGCCGATGAGTATCTGAAGATACATCACCTCGACCGAACGAAGGCCGACGTCACGGAGGGTTCGGGCGGCATCTGGGAACGCTTGCACTACGACTGGTCCGATCCGAATCGCGTTGTCCTCACGACGATCGACTCTAACTTGTGGGGAGGCGCGTCCGGCCACACCTACACCTTCATCCGAAATCCCAACGGAACGACGGACATTGATGTTGTCGTTGTACGCGAAGGCAAGAACCTCAGGGGCCGAATGCTGGGTTTCGTACTCAGGACCATCGGCAGAAACGTTTTGGAGACGGCCTTTAAAAACTCCATTAAAGCCATCGAAGCCCGGAACGAAGGCACGACGCTTGAAGCCGCAGCATGACGCCGGTCAGCTAGGCCGGAGTCCTCACTAAGCAGGAGGCATTCTTAGATTGATGTTCGTAGCGACATTTGCAGCCGCCCACAGAAGCGATGCGGCACTCACACTCAACAAGTCTGTCTTTCGATTTAACGGAACGCGCAGGAGGAAAAACATGACGAATCGCATTTTGGTTACTGGTGCTGCGGGCCGCGTCGGCGCGGTAGGACGGGCGGTCACCGAACTGCTGTTGAACCAAGGCAAAGCGGTGCGGGCGATGGTGCGAACTGAGGACGAGCGAGCGGAAGCATTGCGCGCGCTGGGTGCGGAAGTCGTGGTCGGCAATCTACTCGATCTCGATTCCATGCATGGGGCGATTGCCGGCTGCGAGACGATGTACTTCGGGATGTCGGTTTCGGATGCCTATCTGGCCGCGACGGTTAATGCGGCGGCGGTGGCGAAGCATCATGGCGTGAAGGCGTTCGTCAATATGTCGCAGATGACGGTCTCTCAGATGAGCATTACCGAAAGTACTCCGAGCCCGCAGCAAAAGCTGCACTGGCTGGCCGAGCAGGCGCTGAACTGGTCCGGTCTGCCGGTTGTGCACGTGCGGCCGACGATGATGCTCGAAGGTTCCTTACTGATTCTCACTGCCGATTCAGTCCGGCAATCAAATCAGATCAGACTGCCCTTCGGCGAGGGCAAGACTTCGCCGGTCGCAGTGGCAGACGTTGCGCGTTCGATTGCGACGCTGCTTGCCAATCCGCAGTCGCACATAGGCAAGATCTATCACCTGACGGGTCCGCAGTCCGAGAACATGCATTTCTATGCACAGGAGTATTCGAAAGCGCTGGGCCGCACAATCACCTTTCAGGACATTCCCATCGAGCCTTGGCGGGACGAGCTACTCAAGCGCGGGTTGCCGGTTCATCTAGTAAACCACTTGGTGACGATGGCCGACCTGCACCGCGCGGGGCGATACGATCGGATGTCGGACGATGTGCGCACACTGACAGGGAAAGAACCGCTGAGTGTGCAAGAGTTTGTCCGAAAGAATGCGGCGGCATTTACCGCATCGGCAAAAGCGGCCTGAGTTTCAGCGGATGCAGGGATTGCGGGAATGATCGAGGTCGTTACGAAACTCAGTTCAGGAGATGGAGCAACGAAGCTGAGGCTCTCGCTGGCGTTCTCCGGAGTTCAGATTGAGGGTTCTGTTGATGCGCTTATCAGGCGTGATGAGGCGCTTCGGTCAGTTTGGACGCGCCAAGCACGTTTGTGATGCGCCTAAAGAATCAGGAGGTATTGATGAAAGCATTGACCTTTCGCGAGACCGGTGAACCGAAGAGCGTATTGAAACTGGAAGAGATCCCTCCTCCGCCCTTGGCCCCGGGCGAAGCGCTCGTCCGAGTGCTGCTGAGCCCGATCAACGCATCGGATCTGCACATGGTGCGCGGGCGCTATGGCTATCAGCCGGAGTTACCAGCCAGCCCGGGCATTGAAGGCGTGGGGATTGTGGAGGCTGTAGGTCCGGGCGTGCAAGATCCGATGGTCGGAACTCGCGTAGTTTTCGTTGACACGTGGAACACCTGGCGGGAGCAGATCGTGTGCCCAGCGGACAAACTTGTGCCCATTCCAGACGGCAATGACCTCTCTCAACATCTCGCTTCCCGAAGTTCTTAAGGCCTATGTGGAGGGCCGAGTCGCATCCGGAGATTGGGGCACCCCGAGCGAATACATCCGGGAATTGATTCGCCAAGACAAAGAGCGCCGGATGGCCAATCTCGAACAAGAGCTGCTCGCCGCTGTAAAGGGACCGAAGATTGAAGTTTCGATCAGCGAGATCCGCAAAAAGGGGCTGATCACTGCGCTACGCGAACGGGCTCGGCGCGCGTGAAAAAGCCTCGGATGGCCGGTTATAATCGACAATCCAAGAGCTATCTCGCGTGGCAGTTCGATCGACACTCCAAGAGCACTTCTACGAGTGGCGTGTTTTTCGTCGATTGGAAAACTTCCGAGTTCCCGATATAGGGCAAACGCGGGACGTTCATTTCGAAGTCAGAGTGTCTTTAGAAATGCGATGAGCGCCTTGCGGTCCTCCACGGACAAATCGAGTCCAAAGGGGTGACCTTTCACCGCGAAAGCCTTCGCGCCGTAGGGCTTGAAGCCAGTCGGAACGTAGTCATCTCGTACGCGGTTCGGGTCGAACCAGTCTTCGAGCTTTGCGCACCAACCGCTGTGTCCGAACATCCCTCGATACCACACTCCCTTAAGCGAAGGCACCTTGTAGTAGCCGGTACCTCTGCGGGTCTTCATCGTAAGGTTGGGATCCGTCCCCACGGAGATAGGCAGGATGTCGAAGTTTGCGCGCGCGTCAGCCGTCACATTGAAGCCCTCCGCCGGTGTGAGCTTGTTGCTTGTATAGAGGGGAGGCGTGTGGCACATGACGCAGCCCTGATCCGTAAAAATCTTCTGGCCACGTGCTGCGAGCGAGTCGAAGTTATTGGGATTGGCAGGTGGCTGCAATGAATAGAGGTATGACGCCAGGGCGTAAAGTTGTTCGTCACTGTAGCGGCCTCCCACGGCGATGGGATCGGTGGGATCGGGCCGCGTGGTTGAGTAAAGCATATCAGCAGGTATGAAGCCATCGTAGCTCGCAAGGTCATCCGCACCCTGATTGAACGCGGCGTAGCGCATGAGGTCAGCGGTGGAACGCTGTTTTTGTAGACCCGTGTGGTCAAGATAGTGTCTGTCTTTTACTCCGATCAGATCCGGCACCTGGATGGGATAAAACAAGTTTGCTCGATGACGTCCTAATACTCCCGCAGGCATCGCTTCGTGAGCTGAGACAAGCTCGTCAAAGGTTAGAGCGTCCACAGGCTTCAGCGGATCCGGGAGGACCCACGGGGCCGCGAAAAGACCTCGGTCGAGCTGGCGCAGGGCGGCTTCCTTCTTAGCAAGCTGGTCAGGTGTAGCGGAAGGTTTCCGAAAACTCCAGGCCTTGCTTTTTTCGAATGGAAAATTGCCCTGCGCTCCTTTCAAGACATTCCCGTCCGCCATGACACGCGTATGGCAAAAGCCGCAAGCAAAGTCCCCAAGATCCACTTCGCCCTTCTTGCGGATCACGTAGCGCACATACGGCAGCGTGCCATCCTTAGCGATTGGCGCGCCCGTCTTCTGATACCAGTTTGGATTGCGGACGTCCTCGAGTGCCACAACGCGATGTGTGGTGTAGTAGATCGGGGTGTCGAAAACCATCTCTCCCGCATGGATCCAGTCGGCTTCCGTCTTGAGCCTCGGCTTGTGACCTCCGTCGTCCCATACAATTTCTGGTTCCTGTGCCTTTAGCCATTCCCTGTAGCCCGCAGGTTCGTGGTCTGGCGCGTAGACGGGATAGCTCATATAGATAGGCCGAACGGGAATTTTGTAATAGTAATCGGAAGAGATATGTTTTGGAGAGCCAACTGGATTTGCTAGCGGCACCTCAACTGTTGCGATTGCCTGATCGTCCCAAACGGGAAGGACTGAGACATGAAACGCGGCTTGCTCGACTTGCGCGTGAAGTCGGGCGAACAACGTGCTTCCAACGACCAGGACAGACAGAGCAAATAACCATACGTACTTACGCCGGGAAGAATACATAGATGCCCTCCTTGGAACGGACTGAATTCGTGCATCGAAAATGCGGCGCCTGAACTAATTGATGGGAGCTCTGGTGTTTCGTTCTAGAGTTCACCCATTCCGGGTCGCTTGAAACTCGCAGAGCAGCGTGCTCGCTCGAGGCGCTCATAGCAATGGAGGAGACCTTGAGAATTCTGTATTTCATGTGTATTTGCTGTAGGTCGTCTCAACTTGCTGAGCCATCAGGTGTTGGCCGACACGCCCGGCGAGGATGTAGAATCAAGCCGGCGTTGGAGAAACTCCCGTGATGTTCGTGGACCTCATCAGATTCGAGGACTTTGAGCTGGACGGGCGCAACTACAGCTTGCGTCGATCCGGAGCGAATTTGAAGCTGGAGCGAATTCCGCTGGAACTTCTTCTGCTGCTTGCTGGCCACGCCGGGGAGTTGGTAACGCGGGAACAGATTATAGGGAAACTGTGGGGCAAAGATGTCTACCTTGACACGGAAAATGCCATCAATACCGCAATCCGAAAGATTCGCCTCGCGCTCGGTGACGATCCAGCCCAGCCTCGATTCGTACAAACGGTCAGCGGCAGAGGATATCGCTTCATAGCTGAAGTGATCAGCCAGAGTTCCACAGCGGCTCAGGAGAGCTTAAAACCTCCTACCGATCAACACAGCCCCGGGCAGAATGCGTTCGCAGACTCCTCCACGGTCACAGCCGATGGTGGCAGAACCACGGGTTTTGCCCTCAGTGCACGCGAGAAAAAGCGCTGGCTCTTTGCGGTTCTGGCGATTGCCGTCCTGTGCCTTTCCGTTTTCAGTCTCATCTCCATGCGCTCGAACTCGAGCTTGCCGCGCGCCTCGAACTATGTGCAGCTCACCAACGATGGCCAGGCCAAGCAGGGACCCCTGTTAACGGACGGGCTGCGCTTGTATTTCAACGAGGGGACACAGAATCATCGGGCGCTTGCGCAGGTTTCTGCTTCAGGAGGGGAAACGGCGGTGCTTACAAACCCTTTGGAAACGCCGTACCTTATGGACATCGCCCCGAACCGATACCAGCTCCTGGTCAGCTCTCTTAATCCTGGCTCAGACAATCCCGACTCCAACCAACCGGTCGTATCGATAACGTCCAGCCCAGCCCTCTGGGTCTTAGCTCTTCCGGCAGGAGGAGTTCGTCGCGCAGGCGGGGTCATGGCCGATGATGCGACTTGGTCTCCAGATGGGCGGGTCATCGCGTATGTTAGGGGCAATGTGTTGTATCACGCGGCAAATGATGGTATCGCGGAAACAAGACTAGCGGACTTACCTGGTGTCCCTTCGTGGCCTCGTTGGTCGCCGGATGGCACCTGCCTCCGATTGACACTGACTGACAATACCACTGGCTACTCTTCTATCTGGGAAATACCAGCGGATGGAAAAGTGCCCCATCCCATCCTTCCGGGTTGGAATCAAGCCCCCTCGGAGTGCTGCGGCAATTGGACTCCAGACGGTAAATACTTCGTTTTTCAGTCCACTCACGACAGCAAGACGGAGATTTGGGCGATGAAAGAGAAACAAGGGCTGCTCTCAAGAGGCTCAGGAGAACCAGTACAACTGACGGCAGGCCAAATGGATTCTCTCGCGCCGACGGTTAGTTCGAATGGGAAGAAGCTTTACGTCGTTGGTCAGCAATTGCGGGGTGAGCTGGCACGCCACGACTCGAATTCAGGGGAGTTTGTACCTTACCTCTCGGGAATATCGGCTGAATTTGTTGATTTTTCTCGCGACGGGAAATGGGTCACCTATGTCGCCTTTCCAACCCATAACCTGTGGCGAAGTAGAGTTGACGGAACCGACCGATTACAACTTACTCTGCCGTCTGTGCAGGCAGCCGTGCCTCGGTGGTCTCCCGATGGTAAACGAATAGCCTTCTTCGACGCTGCTCCCGGCAAGCCGTGGAAGATTTATTTGATTTCCGCTGATGGCGGTATGCCTGAGGCATTGCTAAACGAGCAGCGAAACGAGATGGACCCCAACTGGTCGCCGGACGGGAATTCTTTGATCTTCAGCTATTTCCCAATTTTCGACAAAGCCCCTCCGGAAAAACTTGGGGTATTCAAGGTTGACCTAAAAACTCGAAGCGTAAAGAAACTGCCGGGCTCAAACGGCCTTTGGGTGCCTCGGTGGTCACCCGATGGTCGTTACATTGTTGCCAGGTCGTTGGACTCTCAGGCGCTCATGCTCTTCGATTTCGAGACACAGACCTGGACGGAACTGGTAAAGGGAGTGTACTTCGGCTTTATGAACTGGTCGGCAGACGGACAATATGTCTACTACCTGCGCCGGGGAAAAGAGCCTGCTGTCTTTCGCGTGCGAATAGCCGACCGGAAGACGGAGGAGATCGCCAGCCTGAAGGACGTGCGCCAAACTGGTTTCCGTGGCGCGATCTGGATGGGCTTGGCACCCGACGACTCACCACTCCTGCTACGCGACATAGGCACGCAAGAGATTTATGCGCTCGATTTGCAAATTCCTTAAGGCTGCCGACAGAAACGCTGCTTCCCGCTGAAGGCTGCCGAGCGGCGCTTAGGCCTGGCTTCGGCATTGGCGGCTTGTTTGAGAGATGACGACAAACCGGTAAGGTGCGGGATGAGTTGAGTGAGGTGATTACTCAGCGAGTCATGGCCATCGCGTTGGGATATGAAGACGCCAACGATGCGGCACGGCTGGCGTCTGATCCGATCCACAAGCTGCTCGTTGGTCGGGATCCCGTCGACGGCGAGGACCTGGCTTCGCAACCTACTCTGTCGCGCTTTTTTAAAATGCTCCGGATAGTAAGGAACTGTTTCACATGACAGAAGCGCTAGCGGACCGTGTCATTGAACGCCATCGCAAGCGTCTGCATGGACGCGCTCGTCGCATCACCATCGATATGGAAACACTGCGCGACAAGGCGGGAGCTATTTGCCACAACGCTTTCCCGTCAGACTGCGGCACGATCGGCGGCATGGCCGGATTTAACCGTTGAGAGGCGAGCGTTGTATTGTACGAAGAGGCTGTCGCGTGTAAATTACCGCGACGGCCCGTAATGAAAAGGGCTATACCGGCAAAGGCTAAGCGCACCAAATAAATGCCGAGCGCGCGCCTCGTTCTGTTTTCTCTCCCACGACCACTTGAGAATTTCGTTGGTGAAAGGAAAATCGTGCTAAGTCTAGGAACTCGTGTCGCCCTACTATGGCTTCTCGCCTCTCTATTATCTGCTTCTTCGGCCATCGCTCAAACCAAGCTTCTTCGCTTTCCCGATATCCACGGTGACCAAGTTGTTTTCACGTATGCCGGCGACCTCTGGCTCGCCTCCACGTCCGGTGGATTGGCCACGCGCCTCAGCGCGCATCCGGGCGTCGAGCTCTTTGCCAAGTTTTCTTCCGACGGCAAATGGATCGCCTTCACCGGTCAATACGACGGCGACGAGCAGGTGTATATCATTCCCGTCGCCGGCGGTATCCCGAAGCAACTTACTTTTTACCCTGCCCGCGGCCCTTGACTGCCCGATGGGGCTACGACAACCAGGTTTACGGATGGACTTTCGTCATCTTTGTGCTTTAGCCGCTCAATTTTTCTCTTCAGTTGGTCCTGCTCAGCATTAAGCGATTGTCGCAGGCAAAAGCACAGATAATATGCCTATGGACAGAATACAGACTTCGGGAGACCCGTCATTGAAAGCCGCTGCCATTTACATCCGCGTTAGCACCACCGATCAGCAGGTCGAAAGCCAGCTTTACGATCTGCGCGAGCTTGCTTCGCGGCGGTCCTTTGAAGTGGTCAAGGTCTATCAGGACTGCGGGGTTTCGGGACGGAGAGCGCGGCGTCCGGGTTTGGACGCGATGATGGCAGACGCACGGCAACACAAATTCGCGGTCGTGCTAGTCGCGGCATTCGACCGCGTAGCGATGACAAGAAGCAAAGCCTTCTCGCTCTGCTGGCGATGGTTAACGGTGGCGGATCAGATCGCTACTGGACAGATACCGAGGTCTATCGCTCGAAACGCGGCACTCAGGCTCTCTCGGATCGGAAGCATTTGAAGCTGGTCTTACGGCAGGGAATTGTGCTGGCGGTGGTGGGAGCCACTGCGGGCATCGGTGTGGCGCTGAGCGTGACGCGCTATCTGACCTCGATGCTCTATGATGTGCACGCCAACGATCCGCTAACGATGATCGCCGTCGCGGTACTGCTGACGCTTGTGGCACTCGCCGCGTGCTACGTCCCCGCCCGTCGCGCCATGCGTGTTGATCCTATGGCGGCACTGAGATGCGAGTAGTACGTTCTGCGCAGGTGGCGGGTAACCCTCGCTTAGAGCAAAGCCCAATAAACGTGTAGGAGCTTGGCGGTTGCCGCAGTGCCGCGAGCATAAGCAGCGCCACACAGATGATCCACTTTTGTGGCAGAGTTATTTCATCTGCCTGCACGGGATACTACCTTTCTGTCAGGCGCTAGACATGAGCGGGGCAGTATCTGAGTAAACTTCGCAACCTGATACGGAAGTCAAAGAGGCTACTGGAGTCGGCGCGGCAATGAAGAAACGCAAGAAAGACCCCGTCCGGGAGGACCGAATTAACAACGAAGCCATCGTGGACGCTAATGGGCCGGAAGAGCAGGTCATGGGGTGGTATTACTACCTCGATAACAAAATCCGATTCCCTTTTCAGGCCAAGTGCATCGCTCCCAAAGTCGTGTCGCCGCTCAGGAAGGGGGAAACCGTCGAAGTCCAGCGTATGGCACCTGAGGACGCCTGCTCCGCCGACATGCTAGTGCTGATCCGCTGGCACGACCGGACCATGGCAGTTCCCTTGTCACAACTGGTTGCCATTGATCCCGACCAATCCGCTGCCGAGGCTATTGGCGACTGGCATTACTGGGTGGCGCAGGGCTACTGCTTCTGAACCACTCCGTCCCGGCTCTGTACTACGCAGCTTTGCCGAAAAGCACACCAATCACTATACGAATACACCGACTGCAAGGTCACAAATGCGATCACTAATGTACCTAGATCGCCGGCGGTTTGGAAAACCGCCCCTTAGTCTGTGGGGCGTGTGTACGATGACCTCGTGCCGTGGCGCAGCCCGTCAACGCGCCGGCGACTACCGCCGACTCAAGAAGTTTCCGGAGTGCGGGTTCCGTGCCGCGGACGAGAGCAGGCCCGCCGCCTTGCGTGCTACTAATCTTGCTACTAATTTCGACTGATTTGAGGGTACTGTATCCCCATCGGAATCTGGGGGTTGGAGAAAAATAGGTGTTAGTCGGTCGCCGGCGCGGCCGCAGCCCGCGCCGAGCTCTTGTGCCGCTGATATCCAAACGCGGAAATCAGCACTAGCGCCGCCGAGCACGCCAGGAACACCTGACGGATCCCGAGCCAAACCGCCAACTGTCCGGAGAGCAGCAAGCCGAACACCTGCGCGAACGAAAACACCGACATGAAGCTGGAGCTGACGCGTCCCAGCATCTCGCGCGGCGTCTCCTGCTGCATCAGGGTCTGAGCTGCCACGACGATGAAGGCGATGCCGAAGCCCATGGTGAACGTCGTGCCCACGGCGGCGAGCGCATACTTGAACAGGCCGAGCAGCGCGACGCCCGCGCCGCAGATGAATAGCCCACTGACCACGATCGCCTTCTTCGAGTGCGTCTTGGCGAATCGCGTGATGAACGTGGTGCCGAGGATCAGTCCTACCCCCACTGCCGAGCTGATGACGCCGTAGAGCAGTGTGCCCTGGCCCCCTTGCCGCCCGAGAATATCGCGCACATAAATCGAGAACAGCGGGCTGAGGCAGCTCATGACAAACATACCCGCCACCATCGACGTGATCACGAACGCCAGCGAGTGATGCGTGAAGATGAAACGGTTGCCGCTCATGAGGTCCTCGAAGAAGCCCTTCAGAGTCTTGTTCGCCGGCGCGGGCTGCCGTACCACGTGAATGGTGGCAATCATGGCCGCCGAGAAGAAGAAGCTGAACGAATCCAGGTAGAAGCACGACTTCTCGCCCAGCCACGCTACCAGCGCTCCGGCGGCGACCGGCGACAGCAGGCGCACCACGTAAAATGCCTGCGACATCATCGCGTTCGCAGCCAGCAGCTTGTCCATGGGAACGATCGTGCGAATGGTGACGCTCTGCGCCGGCTGGAAAAAGCTCGAGATCACGGCCAGCACCACGAAGATCGTGCACACCTGCCACAGCGTCGTCGCCCGCAGCAGCGCCAGGATGAGCACTCCGCGCGTGAGGTCGCTGGTGATCATCACCGGCTTGACGTGCAAGCGGTCGACGAACACGCCCGCGATCGGGCTGACAATGCCCAGCGGCAACATGTAAGCCACCAGGACGTAGGTCACCTGCGATGCCGTCCCGTGCCAGCGAAAGGTGATCAGGCTGACGACGCCGAAGATCGCCAGGAAGTCGCCGAACACCGACACGAATTGCCCCAGCCACAGCTTGCGGAAGTCGGCCAGGGCAAAGACAGCTTTCACGCCGGAAGGTACGGGTTGGGGAGAGGTGGTCATAGGAGGTGTGTCAGCAGGAATCTCCTTTTTAACTTCAAAAACGGCAAGGATTGTACACCCATCCCGCTCGTTCGCCGTGTCGAGCATTCACGGCTCCACCGGGACTTATAGCCTTCCAGAGTGGACACAGGTGGGAATGAGTCAAGACCCAGGCCATGACAATGCTAAACAAATCGATCCTAGCTTAGCTAGCTTTCGGTTTTGCGTTGCGTCCGGGCGAAATCTCTATCAAGTAGAAATTGCGAGAGCTTTGCGTCGAGGTAGAACCCAAATGCCAGCAACCGCGGAAGCGCAGCAGGCAAGTCCACGAGCCTTGCTTCCGCCGCATCGTCCAAGACCCGTACAGTTCCAATCACACGTAACTTCCGACGTTCCGCCTCGCGGCGCCCCATCTTTTCGTCGATAATCAATGCGTCGGCGCGAAGCGTCTCCGCCAGGGCGATGGCTTCACGTTCGCCTGGGTCAAGTTCCGCCAGCGCTGGGTCTGGAGGTACGGCGATTTGCCGTTTTGCAGCCATTTCTGGCGGGCTTATGATCCATCGTCGCACGGCGGCGGGCGTTTTCTGCGCTTGCAACTCGCTGACAACGGCTTCCGGTATGATCACGCGACCGTAGAGGTGTTGCAGAACATCAGCGTGCTCAAGAAGGATTAGATAATGGAGGGAGGCTCGTGTCGGCGATGACGATCATCGCCCTTGTAATTCCTTATTTCGCGTTTCTCGAAGATATCGGCTGGTTTCCCCGTCGTGTTCGAAGTCATTCAAGGTGTAATCAAAAGGGACACCGGCGCGCTTCATAAATTCATCGACTTCTGCGCCTGTCTCGAACCCAAGCATCCGTCTGACCTGCGAACGACTCAGGACCCGGGCACGATAGCCCTCCATCGCGAGCGCTTCAAGCGCGTGCCTAGGCAGGTTACCCCACTTCGTTTCCAACACAGTGACGACGACCACCTTCACGCCGAGAGCAGAAAGCTCGCTTAGCGCATCACGAGGATGCGGCGCCATAGAAGACGGCGAGGTAAACCGAATCGCCTGGCAACTTCACCGAACCCTGTTCGGCCCCTGCTGTGCTACTACTCTTGCTACTACTTTCGGTCGATTTGGCCCTTCCCGGAACCCGCTTAAACACTGGCGATTCGTTCAAATCGAAAACCGGTGTTGATAACAAGAGACATACCAACGCTCACCAGCCTCTCACCTCCCACTCACCAGTTGGGGTTTTCAATCCCCCCTCTCCGCCATAGCTAAAAATCCCCAGCAAATATGAGTGTATTTGCGCCTTGCTACTAGTTTTTCTATGTAGTTGGTGATTTAAATAAACTGCGTCGCAATAGAACAGAATTTCTCACATTACGAGATGTGAAAACCCTGAACGTCAGAGAGAACCGTCGATATCCTAGTTGCCCGCCGATACTCCTGCCGCTTCTCTTCCGTGAAAAAGAGATTCCCATCGATTTGCTTTGTACGAAAGGCCCGAGGGATGTAACGAGCTATCGCGATCCCCGTAATCCAAAAGTCACTAGAAAGAGCAGCGCGGAACACATTCATGGACGGATGTCCTCGTCAGAAGAACTATTCAGAAAACGGCGAGTTTGCGAAGACGTCCGCGAAGTTCGGAGGAGTGAACCCTTCGACGTGGCGGGTGCCGAAATCCCGAAGAATGTTGTCAAAGCTGGTCGCCGGTTTGCGGCGAACGATGTTGCATAGGGATGACTGGAGCTGGTTCTTGAGCGCCAAGCGAGGGAACGCCGCGAGGATCGCCTGTAGTTTATCCGTCGGAATTCGATCGAGACCAACCCCGATAGCGTCCACCGCAATACCTGAATGGGTCATTGCGACTTCGGGCTCTTTGTGGAGAGCGATGGAGCGGGTTGTGTGAAGGGCGATCGCATCCCAGACAAGTTGCAGCTGCAGGGTCGCGACACCGCGCTCCTTGAGGAACGTGCGGGCTGCGTTGGCGCCATCGACCTCGAACCGCTCCTCCGCCATGTAGCGATCGGTCAGACCGAGATCGTGTAAAACGGTGGAAACGGCCAGGAGTTCGGGGTCCGGCGAAGGTTTGACGTCTTCGGAAAGCAAAACGCTAAATAGCCAGGAACGCATCACATGGTTGAAAAGGTATAGCTCCGAAGAACTGCGGGCCAGATCCATCGCGTCGCGGACTAGATGTGTGTCGGTTACTTTGATTCCCGCCAAAACCATATTTACCCCTTTGATGGAAAACTACGGACGACCCTCCTTAGTATTCAAACCACTGGCTGAGCGCTTTGACCTTCTCCTCCGTGTACGGCGGGAACAAATGCACGATGGCCACGTCGGGAGGAGAGATAAGGACCGATTTCGCATGCGTCAGAGCATCGAAGCCGGCCTTGCCGTAGTAGTGGCCGATACCTGAGAATCCGACGCCGCCGAAAGGCATGGTTTCGATAAACAGATGGATGTTCACCTGATTAATGGCGCCGCCGCCGAAGGACAAGGTCGCGAGAAAATGATCGATCGCCTTCTGGTCACGGCTGAAGAGGAAACCGGAAAGGGGCTTCGGATGCTTCTTCACCTCACGAATGGCGGCATCCATACTCTTATAGGTAAGGATTGGGAGGAGCGGTCCAAAGATTTCGTCCTCCATGATCGGATCGTCCCAGGTAACGGGGTAAATGATCGTGGGATCGATGTAGCGTGCCTTCGGGTCGGATGCACCGCCAGCGACGACTTTGCTTTGGTCGATAAGGCTTGCGAGACGTTCGACCGCCTTGGGACTTACGATCCGTGAGTAGTCGTCGAATCTGCTCTTCGGATTATTCCCGTACAGCTCGACGACAGCTTTCTTGCACTCTTGAACGAATTCCTCGGCAATGGATTCATGCACATAAGCGTATCCGGGTGAAGTACACCACTGGCCGCCCCAAGCCGTCGCACCCCAGACAATCTTTTTGGCCGCGTCCGGAATATTGGCAGTCGGATCAACGAATGCAGGGTTCTGTCCGCCGAGTTCGAGGAGGACGGGTGTCAGATTTTTTGCAGCGGCCTCCATGACGATCTTACCCACCTTGACACTACCGGTGAAGAAGATGAAGTCGAAAGGCAGCTTTAAGAGTTCGGTAACTTCCTCTCTGCTTCCCGAGACGGCAGTGACGGCCCGCGGATCGAAATATTTGGGTACGAGATCCAGCAAGAGTTTGCTTGTGGCGGGCAGACCTTCGGAGAGTTTGAGAATGCAAGGATTGCCAGCAGCGATGACCTGGACCGCCGGGTCGAAGAGCAGCGTCAACGGTCCATTGAAAGGGCCGATTACCAGAGTCACGCCATAGGGCTCTCGATAGACCTTGGCAGTATGTCCGCTTTCCCGAAGTGCCTTCGGAACGACTACATCCACGGGCTTCATCCACTCTCTCAACTCAGCTTTCGCGAAAGCTGCGGTGCCGACCGGAGCCATGATCTCGAAGACTTTCTCCTGACTGGCAGTCTTGAAGTCACTGCCCATCGCAGCCTCTAGAGCCTCAGAGT
>Ga0210394_10000514_pt1 | contig 79921 bp, 69 predicted proteins | sample IncBWC12MmetaG_FD_160121 | JGI IMG/M metagenome (GOLD analysis project Ga0210394, IMG submission 160121) | Forest soil microbial communities from Barre Woods Harvard Forest LTER site, Petersham, Massachusetts, United States - Inc-BW-C-12-M | ecosystem: Environmental > Terrestrial > Soil >... | reverse complement strand
TTCAGCCGCGAAGCGGCGAAAGAATGCAGCCCACGGCGCAAGCCGTGGGTAAGAAGTGGAAAAGAAACCAAGCCCCGGAGGGGCGAAAGAGAGCGCTAGGGCACTATGTGTTCCCTTGAGAAAGCTTATCTTTTTCCCATCGTGCCAGTGTCTCCTTGCTCGTATAACCAATCTTAATGTGCTCTGTTCTGAGAAACACTTTTCCTAACCAAAAGGCTTCTACAAATCTTCCCGACGCTCTGTTTTCTTGTTCTAGAAGCCACTGCCTAGCTCGGGTAGTCGCGGTAGTCCATGCCAACATATCTGCCGCGAGAAGCTGGGTTGTTTTTTTCCGGCTTTCAAAGGAGACGCCTTCACGTCCAGTTTCAAACCACTGCTCTACGCCGCCTTGGAGCCGTTCCATTTTGTCTTTCAACGCAGCAAAAAACACACTTGCTATTTCGTGCTTTTCTTTGTCCGAGCAGGTGTCGAATACAAACTTCAATTGATCTAACCTGCGATTAGCCGCTCGCCATTCCGCGAAACTTCCTCCGCAGCGTTGCACTGCGAAAGTACATATTCATCCCCAATTGGTTCGCTGGCTACTGCTCTTGCTGGAGAATTCCTCACATGCCGATCGTAGTCTTCCTTCGTATATGCCTGACCAACGCCGTATTCAACATGTTTCACCAGCGCCTTCGCCATCCGATTCAGAACATTCTCCCGTTTGGCATCTGTCCATTTTTGCCAAGGATGTTCGCGCACACTTGTACGGCCATTGAGACATTGCTGACAGAGATGCCCTTGCCGGCACGCCGCGAATTCGGTTGTATGAAAGTATTTGAGGTCAAATCCTGCCCGCTTCGCGATTGCTTTCCAAGAATCAAGGAATGCGAGCCATTTTTCAACGGTAGAAACGCAAAAAGCCGCAGCAGCAACCTTGGATTTGCTGTCAGTTCCGCTGTCGTCCACATAGACCGTCTGGCTGTCGCTCATGACAAAACGGCACCTCTTCCACGATGCGAACTAGGTCTATAGGCCAGATGAGAATGGAATTCCTGAATGTGTTTCGTGATGTCTCCATTTCATTCAATCAAACTTTTCCGCCGTTTCTCCGCTAATACGGCCCAATAATTCCCGCGATCGCGCGACTGGCCGGCGCCGTTGAACCCTGCGTGGTGCTCGCACCTCGATCCAACACATCCAAATACTTCAGACCCGACCCGGTATTAAACAACACGACCGTATCCTCACCCGAGAAAAATCCACTGGCGCGCAACTCCTGGTACGCGACCAGCGAAGCCGCTCCTTCCGGCGCCGCGAAAATCCCTTCGACCTCGGCCCAGTGTCGCGTGGCCTGCAGTATCTCCTCGTCACTGGCAGCCAGCGCGAGCCCTCCACTTTTCTTCAGGATATCGAGAATCAGATAGTCTCCATACGGCTTCGGAACTCGCAGGCCCGCAGCCAAAGTCGACGCATGCGGCCACATTTCCGCCACGGAGCGGCCTTCATCCCATGCTTTAACAATGGGCGCGCATCCCGCAGATTGCACACTAATCATATTCGGGCGCTCCGCGCCGATAAATCCCAGCTCCTCCATCTCGTCGAACGCCTTCCACATCCCCAGCAAACCGACCCCTCCGCCCGTGGGATAAATAATCCCTTGCGGCAGTTTCCACCCAAGCTGCTCCGCAACCTCATATCCCATGGTCTTCTTGCCTTCCACGCGATAAGGCTCTTTCGTCGTAGAAACGTCGAACCATCCTTCGCGCTTCCATCCCTCGCGCTCCTTCAATTCAGCAACTTTTCGCGCGCAGTCTGAGATCAGGCCGTCCACCAGTGTGACCTTCGCCCCGTAGTAATCGCACTCGATCCGGTTAGCGGCAGGAACGTCTTTTGGCATGAAGATGTGAGCTTCCATCCCGCCGCCGGCTGCGGCTACGTAGGCAGCCAGGGCCGATGCGGCGTTTCCAGCGGAGGGAATTGCCAGCTTCTTCAGGCCGAAGTGGCGAGCCATCGTGACCGCCGCAGAGAGTCCCCGAGCCTTGAAAGAGCCGGTGGGGTTCAGCCCTTCGTCTTTGATAAAGACGTTTGGAAATTCGCGGCTCCGCAGCATCGGCGTGAAACCTTCCCCCAGAGAAACAGGAGTCGCTTCGGGAAGCACGGCGTCATATCGCCACATAGTGGGAGCGAGTGGAAGCAGCGACGCCGGAGAAAAAGTTTTCTTGATCGCAGCCAGATCGTACCGCGCATAGAGCACGCCGCCATCGCGCGGACAAACAGTTTGCGGCTGGTCCGCAGGCAGATGCTCGCCGCAGCGGGTACATTCAAGATGAGTTGGGCGGGACACGGGAGGAGTTTAGCAGGTGGGCGGATCGGAGTGCGAAGTAGAAGGCCGTTCGAGCATGTAAAGACTCGGGGACTTTATCCCTTGACATACGCGAGTTTATGGGTACCATAGCGGCCGAATGGACATTACGGTAAATTTTGACGGCGACCGGTGGTCGATTTCTCCAGACCCTGCCGAAGTTAATGCAGGAACTCCCGTTTTTTGGATCTTACGTTGTCAGCGTTCCTCGTTCTCCCGTCTCCTTTGGAAAGTTTATTTTGATCATCGGACGCCATTTCCGACGCTGCCAGGTCCATTACTTGTGACCACAGTGAATAGGACCCCTGCTCCGAAACTAGTTAGGGATCTGGAGCGGGCCCTTGAAAAGATCGACCCCAGACTTACGCTGGGTCCTGACCACGAAGGAGCCATCGGTCCCGCGATCCCGACCGAGCCTGGGGATTATAAATATGGGATCGAGGTTCGGGACGCGGAAACTGGCGAGGTGGTTGGCGACGACGATCCAAGGCTAATCGTCTTGTCCTGAGAGGCACAGGGTATGGCCTACTACATTGAGATTATGAGCCTCGGGGATGATTCGACTTCGAAAGCTGCGGAAGTTGCGCAAGGTCTCAATTCTGCCCAGAAAGAGTTCTATTTTTCTCTTCCTCCGGAACGGCTGCTGCACAGCGGCTCAGCCTTTGTAAGAACGGAATATTCCACAGATGAAGTTTGGGCCTTCCTAAAGGATTATCGTGCTGCGGCAAAGGGCCATAGGCCATACTTGATAGGGATTGTGAATTCAAGGCTACGATCTAAGGAGGCCACGAACCTCTTTGGTTCTCACCAAGCTTCGAACGGGCTCGCCATCATCACTCTTCATGATCATCAGAAATATGCGGACTCCTATCGCTCGTACCTAGCGTACTACTTTATTCGCTATGCCCTCAGCTTTGCTTGCCCGGAGTTAAAGTCCCACAAAGACACCCGCGGTTGTTTTTTCGATTTTAAGGAAAATAAATCAGATTTGAAAAAATCGCTCGAGACGGGTGGTTTCTGCGACCAACATAGAGAACAACTAGGAACATGTTTCAATGACGAGATGCAAAAGGCCATTGATGAAATGGTTTCCGTCATGAGGTCCTTGCAAGCAAGCTCGAGCGCCGACCTAAATGCTAGTAGCCTGAAGGGCCAAATTGATGTGGGAATAATTACCATTAAAGAAGAGGAGTTCGATGCGGCGCTTGCCCAATTTGCCGACAGAAGGCATGTGGAAGGGCAGAATCGATTCTATGAGTACAGCCTGCTCGGAGTGAATAAGGAGGAAGTAGCTGTCGTCGTAGGGCGTTCACCAGAACAGGGCCAGGGGCCGGCTGGCGCAATCGCGCACGACATGATCGACGATCTTGCACCAGATTGGATCCTTCTTGTGGGAATTGCGGGGGGCTTCCCAGATTCCGACTACACGCTTGGAGATGTCCTACTTTCGAGCCGTGTACACGACTTTTCGGTCTCCGCTGCACTAGAAGAAGGGGACTTTCAATATCAGCAGCAAGGTGGGCCGATCCCAGTTGCCGTGGAGAAACTCATAACCCACCTTCCCGCCTTGAAGGGTGAACTCGGGAACTGGAGTGACCCAACGGCTTTGGGTGCACCGAAGCCTCTGGAGAAAGTTCCTCAGACTTTCCAGGACACAAAATTCTATGGTCCCGACGAATGGCGCTCGAAAACGCAGGCGGCTCTCCAGCGGCATTTTCCACCAGGTAAGCCGCCGCGTAATCCAATTTTCAAAATCGCGCCTATGCTCACGAGCAGCACTTTAGTGAAGAACGTAGAGCTGGCGCGAACGTGGCGTGAGACAGCTCGCCATGCCGCCGGAGTGGAGATGGAATTAGGCGGAGTTTATTTGGCCGCCAGATATGGGGGGAGTGGCAAAACCAAGGTTCTTGCAATTCGAGGCATCAGCGATATTGTGGGATACAAACGAGACCCGGCTTGGACGGATTTTGCCTGTCGTTCGGCCGCCGGCTTCGCAGCCGCTTTCATTAGGACTGGTAGGCTTAGAAGAGGTTCAAAGGTCGGCCAGTAATAAACCTGCCCGCTCTATTTCTAACCGGGGCTTTCGGAGCGGTACTAGGCCGTTTTATATGCCGTATGTGTGCTCTAGAAATCGGCAGGTGTTGCCCGGAATGGCAGGGCATCCGCGGGGGCCGACGATTCGTGGGTAGTAGTGACTGCGGAGTGAACATATCGCCGAATTTTGAGCCTGTCAATGAGAAGGGTTTTGCAACTTCGAAGGCGGCGGCACAGCTGCAGTTGGTGCTAACCTGCTGGAAAAAGCCGCCGATTTCGCATCGGCGGCCGAGTATTCAGGAAATTTCAAAGGCTCTACTTTGCACTGCTCCTGGCGGCGCGCTTCGAAGGCGGGATTATGCCTCTTTCCGGAAGCTCCTCACCCAGCGGGTCCGATAGATGGTGCAGCGGTTTGTCGCCCGCCGAAGACAACTGCGGACCGACCTTGGCCGCGGTCAATCCCTGCGCCGTGTAAATGGCCTCATTGAAGGTTGAGCCAGACTTGGCCGCGGCTACCGCAAATACTCCATAGGGCACACCGCCGGTGAAGGCCGTGGCAATGTAGTCCGCCACCATCAAGCCGTTCTGGGAGTTGGGCAGCCATGTGAGCGTCATCGGTCCGGCCAGACTTACCGGAGTATTCCACGTAGATCCGCCGTTGGCCGACGAAATGTAGCCCACATACAGCTGGCAGGTTGACTGGGTGCAACTGCTCTTCGGATAGTAGTAATAATGAACCCCAATATGAGCGGTTGATCCCGACGTCGTTGGGTCAATGCCAATTCCGGGAATGAAGTGGTCCACCGTGCTGGTGGTGGCGTCGATTGGAATGCGCGTTACCGCAGACCACGTTGTGCCATTCGTAGAAGTGCTGTAGACCAAATCGTTGGTCGAACATCTGGAGCGGAAGCGGCAATCCTCCCACACGACATACACTTTGCCGGCGCCATCGACTGCTGTGGAGGGCAGCGGCCGGCTGCGAATGCCGCCCGCATCGGTGTGCCATTGAACGTTGGAGATTGAAACCAGCGCCGTCCAAGATGCGCCTCCGTTGGTAGACGTGTAGGCAGACATTCCCGAGGTTTCAATGGGAACGACCACGGTGCCGTTGGGCAGCGCCAGCGGTGTACCGCCAAGGCCGGTGCCCGCGCCGCTGATGGTGGTCGCGGCAGACCACGTCAGGCCTCCGTCGATGGAAGTGCTCATCTGAATCTGGTCGCCGTTGTCGGGATTGTCCCATTCCGCGTAGCAATTGCCGTAAAACGGACTCGTGGAAGTGCTGTCGCACGCGACCCAGTTCTTGTCGGAAGCGGTCACCATGGGACCGACAAGCACGGGATTGTTCCAAGTCATGCCGTCTGTTGACCGGCTTATCGCCACGCCGGGTGTAGTGGTGGTCTGGTTCAAGATAGGCAAGGTGGAGATTAACCACACGCCATGCTTGGCGTCATATGCGACGTTGGCATCGCTGGCCGCGGCGTAAGGTCCGCCGCCATTTCCGCTGGTCAGGCCGGGAAGAAATCCGTGGGTCCAAGTACTGCCGCCGTTGGTTGAAGTAGCCCAGCCAATCGCCGTCGCGCCGCCGGGAGAAATGCGTCCCGTCTGAAACGCAGCAACCAGCGTCGTGCCGTTTGCCAACACGTGGGGCTCAACTTCCGTTGCGTGTTGGCCGGGGGCAACCGTAAAGGAGTCGGAACTGATCTGGGTTAAGCTGACCTGCGCGGACGCGGTAACTGCCGTGACGCAAAGGCTCAGCACGGCCAGGCAGGCGAAAAGCGAAAGAGAGTGTAGTCGGCGGAAATTACAGAGAATACGGTTCATCAGATTTCTCCTCGGAATGTGGAAATTAGGTTTCCCAGGGTAAGTTCGCTGAATTGCAGGCGTGCGCGAACTGTAAGCGATCGGTGTGAAGCAGCTTGACGACAGCTTGCGTGACGAATTTTGGCACGGATCTGAGAGGCAGGCGACGACTACTACTAATTTTTACAAAATCCGAAGAAGTTGTGTGTAACCCACACAGCCGCCGATCTTTATATCGGGGCACTGCGCTGACAAACTCCGGACAATTTCACTTACTGCTCTTGGCTGCGCGCTTCGAGGGCGGCGTTATGCCTTTCTCAGGACGCTCCTTCTCAATCTTGTCCGAGAGGTTATGCAGTGGCTTGTCGCCCGCGGCCGACAACTGCGGGCCAGCCTCCGCCACGGTGAGTCCCTGCGCGGTGTACGTGGCTTCACTGAAGGTAGTACCGGACTTGGCTGCCGCTACCGCGAACACTCCATGGGGCACACCGTTGTTGAAGCCGGTCGCAATGTAATCGCCAACCATCAATCCGTTCTGCGAATTCGGAAGCCACCCGAGCTGCATCGGTCCGGCGAGTTGGACAGGAGTGTTCCACGTAGAGCCGGCGTTGTGCGACGAAATGTAGCCGACATAGAGCCGGCACGTCGTCTTCGTGCAACTGCTTTTTGGGTAGTAGTAAAAGTGCACCGCGACATGAGCGGTTGTGCCCGAAGTGGTTGGGTCAATGCCGACGCCCGGAATAAAGTGGTCAATCGTGCTAGTGGTCGCATCGATCGGAATGCGCGCGACCGCGGACCAGTGAACACCATCCGTAGAGGTGCTGTAAACCAAGTCGTTCGTTGAGCATTTGCTGCGGAAACGGCAATCTTCCCAAACGACATAAACCGTGCCGGTGCCGTCAACCGCTGCCGAGGGCAGCGGTCCACTGCGAATTCCGCCCGCGTCAGCGTGCGCCTGAATATTCGAAACGGTGACCGGTGCCGACCATGACGCGCCACCGTTCGTCGATGTGAACGCCGAGATCCCCGAAGTTTCAATCGGCACCACCACCGTCCCGTTAGGCTGTACCAGCGGCTGCCCGCCAATGCCAGTGGCTCTGTTCGTAGTAGTTGTAGCTGTTCCCCATGTCAGCCCACCGTCGCTTGAGGTGCTCATCAGAATCTGGTCACCGATGTCAGGATTGTCCCACTCGACGTAGCAGTTCCCGTAGAACGGGCTAGTGGATGTGCTGTCGCACACGATCCAGTTCTTATCCGAACTATTTACATGAGGAGTAACGCTCACCGGATCGCCCCAGGTGAAACCGCCGTCAGTCGATCGGCTGACTACCACCGCAGTCGTGGTGCCCGAGTTCACGACCGGCAACGAGGCGATCATCCATACGCCGTGCTTGGCGTCATAAGCCACAGCTGGGTCGCTCGCCGCATTGTAAGGACCGCCGCCGTTTCCCGTAGTGAGTCCAGGCAGGAACCCGTGCGCCCAAGTATTGCCGCCGTCGGTAGAGGTTGCCCAACCAATCGCAGTCGCGCCCCCTGGAGCAATGCGTCCCGTCTGAAACGCCGACACCAGCGTCGTGCCGTTTGCCAGCACATGCGGCTCAACTTCCGTAGCGTGTTGCCCGGGCCCAACGGTAAAAGGATCGGAACTGATTTGGGTCAAGGTAACTTGTGCATGAGACGCTAGGCAAAGACTCAGCGTTGCTAGGGAAGCAAACAAGCAATGTGAACTGCGGGCACGAGAGAGAAGGCGATTCATAGGTTTGTCCTCAAGAGCAGAAAGTTACTACGGGGTAGGTTTGCTTACCGACAGGCCAATCGAGAACGGCGGCAACAATCAACTATGTAACATAGTAGATGTAGCGGAGTGAGCATACACGCCTAGCAATGTAAGTGTCAATCTGAATCGCAACTTGGTGGTGTCTTACAGTGTTTAAGATAGTACCCGCAACTTGGTAGTGGCTGACCGGCCCGACGCGCAAGCCAAATCGCGCCACCACCGAAATTCAAAACCTTAGGAAATTCAAAACCTAATTCTTAACTTGTCCGGACGAAGACGATTGCTACTTCATCGTGATACACGTCTTTCCAGCCGGCAGTCTCGGCCAGAATACTCCCCAGCGCAGAGTCTCTAGGAACAATGATGCAGCGCACATCGTGGTCGCGGATAAACCCTCCCCAGCCCGGCTCCACATGCACCATCTTTAAGTAGGACTTCAGAAACTCGTCGCCGTAGAAATCGTGGCGGTCGTCGATAACCATGCGCCAGCCAGGGTAGAGACGATAAACAAGATATCCGCCCCAATAGTCGGGAGCCAGCACAGGCCCCTGAATATCCTTCTCCTGCAGGTAGGTAACAGCCTTGGCTGGAAAGCGCTTCTCACTAAAGTGTGCGTCCATCAATGGCGTCGCGCCGAGCCTCCCGCCATTCGCTGCAATGCCGCAAGCCAGCACGACTGCCGCTATCGGCCATAGGTGCCCGCGGAGACTACACTCAACCGCCTGCATTCGCCGCAAAAAATGGAACAATGAAAACCGGCCCGGTCGCATTGCGCCAGCTCGTTCTGCGAGGCGAAGGAACCACGACGACAACCACGGTCCAATCACCAGAATCAAAAGCAGTGACGCTATCGGAAGATTACGCGATGCATACAGCCCGGCATAAACGGCGAATAAAATTACTAACCCTTGGCGCGGCTCGTCCCTCGTCAGTTCTCTTTTCTTAACAGCGAGCCCAATCAACGTCATCAACAACAGTCCTGCAAAACACTTCTCCGCGACAAGATGAAAATTTGGAGATTGAAACTCATCGATGTGATCCATGAGAAATCGATTCGTAAGATACCGGTAGATGTGGAGGTGCAAATTCCAGCCATAAGGGTTCACGAATGTTGCCAGCGCGCTCAGTAAGGAGACGAATGTCAAAGTCCGCACATCTCTAGCTGCGCGGATCTTTTTCAGCGCATCTTCAAAGCGTTCCGACGGAGACCGAAACCACTGCCACGCCGCGCTGAACCAATAGATCCCGAGCAGAGCGAAACCGATGAGAAATCCCCCGTGCAGGTTCACCCACAACAACATCAGCGGCGGCAACAGCCACAACTGCCAAGTTTTTCGGGATGCCGCGCGCCGAAAGCCGAACGACGATTCCAGAATCCAAAACCACAGCACTGTGAGTAACCACGTCAGCACGTGCGGCCGCGCCAGAAAATGAATCGTCGCCGCAGCCGCTGCCAGCAACACCAGCGCCAAAGCCACGAATATGTTTGTGCCTCGGCGCAGCAGCAAACCAAATGTCCATGCGAGAACAGTCGCAATGATCAACGCCACGAAAAGCACAACCCCATTGAGCCCAGCAGCGCTGTCAAGCCAGCCGACAATCACGTCAAACAGCCACTCCCATGCGAACCAAGCGTGCCCAGCCATGGTCGAAGAAAATGGATCGACATGAGGAATCGCATGCGTTGCCAGAATCAGTTGTCCGGTCCGAATATGCCATCCGATCCCGGCATCCCCTAGCAATCGCTCCGACAGGTTGGTGAAGGCAAGCAGGCCCAGCATGGCAACAAAAATCAAGTCACCGACCGAAGGCATGGGCCAGCGGCCCCAACCCAAAGGCGAAGGCTGCTCTTGTCCGGCTGAATCTGCGTCCGCTGCAGAACTTGTGGAGCCAATTGCCATCGCGCTGAATCTTATAGAGTGAAACGTTTAACAGCAAGAATGAGCAAAGAACGAGCACCAAGAAGTGAACGGCGGGAATGAACTGCAGAAGATGACAAGCAAGAATCTACATCACGTGGTGATCGTGGGTGCCGGTTTCGGTGGCCTGAATGCAGCCCAAACACTGGCCAGGGCTTCCGTGAAGCTCACGCTCATCGACCAGAAGAACTATCACACCTTCCAGCCGCTGCTTTATCAGGTAGCCACAGCCGGCCTGTCGCCGGGAGAAATCGCAGCCCCTATCCGATCCATTCTTCGCCACAACAAGAATACTGAAGTGCTGATGGCGGAAGTGACCGGCTTCAATCTTGAACGTCGTATCGTGCAGACGGCAGATCAGGAAATCCCCTACGATTCGCTCATCGTCGCGGCCGGCGCCAGCCACGCTTACTTCGGCCATGACGAATGGGAGCCGTTTGCGCCCGGACTCAAAACAATCGAGGATGCGCTTGAAATCCGGAGACGCGTTCTGTTGGCGTTCGAACTAGCGGAACGCCGCGCATCGGCTGGGGAAAATGGCAATCCCCAGAAGAACGCTCCCTTGAATTTTGTGGTGGTCGGAGCCGGACCCACCGGAGTCGAACTTGCCGGAACACTGGCGGAAATCTGCCGCCACGCGCTCGCTCACGATTTTCGCGAGATCGATCCGCGAAGCACCCACATCCGTTTAATCGAAGGTGGGCCAACCGTTCTTCCCGCGTATCCGCCGGACCTCTCGCGCAGCGCGCAGCAACAGCTGCAGCGCCTGGGCGTCGAGGTTCTCACCAATACGATGGTGACGAAAGTTGAGCCCGGCATGATTCATATGGGCAATACGAAGATGAGTGCGTCCGTCATCCTGTGGGCTGCCGGCGTGGCCGCATCATCGCTCGGCAAGAAGTTAGGCGTCCCCGTCGATCGCGCAGGACGCGTGCTGGTGGAACGCGATCTCAGCCTCCCCGGCCATCCCGAGGTTTTCGTCATCGGAGATCTCGCCGCGTTGAAAGATGAGTCTGGCAAGTTGCTGCCAGGCGTTGCGCCCGTAGCCATTCTCGAAGGCCGCTACGTGGGCAAGCTGATTAAGCGAGAAGCGGCGGTCTCAGAGACCTCCACAAAGCCCGCCCCCCGCAAGCCTTTTCACTACTTCGACAAAGGCAGCCTGGCGACGATTGGCCGCGCCGCCGCAGTGGCGCAATTCGGCAAAATTCATATCTCAGGATTTACCGCCTGGCTGGCATGGCTGTTCGTTCACATTTTCTTTCTCATCGGCTTCCGCAACCGCCTGCTGGTTTTCATCCAATGGGCTTGGTCGTATTTCACTTACGAACGCGGGGCTCGCCTGATTACCGGCAGCACCAACCTGCCCGGCTGGACCGACCAGCACAGCGGCCATTCCGGCCCCGCCGAAACGGAAGAAATTGCTGCTGCAATTCGGAAATAAGAGTAAGAATATTGTTGTGGGTGTATTGCACCTTATGCATCGCAATTTAATTTCTCGAATTCTTGTAGCCGTGCTGGCAGCCCTCTTCACGCTCTGCTGTGCCGCTTCGGGCGAAGTACTGAAGATCGTGGTCGATGACACGATTCAACCCATTACCGAGGAATACATTGCTCGCGCCATCGACGAGGCCGGCCATCGCAACGATCAAGCTATATTGATCGAGATCAATACGCCGGGAGGTCTCGTCGAATCGACGCGCAAGATCATCGAGAAAATTACCGGATCGCAGGTTCCTGTCATTCTTTACGTCACACCCAGCGGCAGCCGCGCCGCGTCCGCCGGATTTTTTATCCTCGAGTCTGCCGACATCGCCGCCATGGCTCCCGGCACGAATACCGGCGCCGCCCATCCCGTCGCGCTCGGCGGCGGCAACTTGGACGATGTGATGAAGCAGAAGCTGGAAAATGACGCCGCAGCCTTGATGCGCTCCGTCGCAGCCCGGCGCGGCCGCAATGTCGAAGTCGCCGAGAGTACGGTGCGCCAATCCAAATCATTCACCGAGCAGGAAGCTCTGTCGCAGCATCTCATCGACTACGTCGCATCAAACCAGAACGATCTCTTCCGCCAAATGGATGGCAAGACTGTCAAACGCTTTAATGGACAAGAGGTCACACTGAAACTTAGTGGCCAGCCGATCGTGCCTTTCGGCATGACTCTCAAGGAACGCATCCTCGGCTATTTGATGAACCCGAATATCGCTTTCATATTTCTTGCCATCGGTGCGCTCTCGCTCTATGCCGAATTCAATCATCCCGGCGCGGTCATTCCCGGAACCGTGGGCATCGTCTTTATTCTAATCGCCGCTTTTGCCCTGAATCTTCTCCCCACACGCTTCGCCGCGCTGGTGCTCATTCTGGGCGCATTCGCGCTCTTCGCCGCCGAAGCCAAATTCGCCAGCCACGGAGTGCTTACCATCGGCGGCATCGCGCTGCTTACTCTTGGGGGATTGCTGCTGGTCGATTCGCCAATCCCGGAAATGCGGGTTCACCTGCTCACCGCGCTTGCAGTAAGCGTTCCGCTCGGCTTCATCACCGCATTCCTGATGAGCATCGCTCTCGAGGCTCGACGAAATAAAGTAGTCTCCGGCGCTCAAGGCCTGATCGGCGAAATCGGCGTCGCCCAAACCTCGCTCTCTCCACGCGGAAAAATATTCGTGCACGGCGAACTCTGGGATGCCATCTCTTCCTCTGATTTGTCCGTTGGAGAATCGGTAATCGTCCGCCGTGTCGATGGACTCTTGCTTCAGGTCGAACCGCTGGCCGCAACTCGCCCAGCGCCCGCTCCTGCCGTTTCTTGATTTGTTCCTAAAATCCTCCCAGATTGATCCGCGCACCAGCGCGAGCAACTGTGCTGTGCCCGAATTCCTCTCCCATCCTCGATCACAAGCGTTACAATCCGCGATGGGAGCATTACTGGCTTCCTTTTTGGGGGCACACATGGAAGTTCTCGGGATCGGATTTTTTGGCATCGCGGGCATTATTGTCGCGCTCTACGCGCTAAGCTCAATCAAGATTCTTGCGGAGTACGAACGCGGTGTCATCTTTCGTCTCGGCCGCCTTTTAAGCGCCGCGAAGGGTCCCGGCGTGATTTTGGTTTTCAGTCCCATCGACCGCATGGTGCGCGTCTCGTTGCGGCAGGAAGCTCTGGAAGTTCCTCCCCAGGACATCATCACCCGCGACAACGTTACTCTCAAAGTGAACGCCGTAATTTTTCTCCGAGTAATCGATCCCAGCAAGGCCGTGGTCGAGGTTTCCAATTACGTTTACCAGACCTCGCAGTTCGCGCAGACCACATTGCGCTCTGTGCTCGGCGAACAGGAGCTCGATGAACTTCTCGCTCATCGCGAAAAAATTAATCTGCGGCTGCAGAGCATCCTCGACCAGCACACTTCCCCCTGGGGAGTAAAAGTAACCAACGTAGAAGTGAAGCAAGTGGACATGCCGGAGTCGATGCTGCGCGCCATGGCCAAGCAGGCCGAAGCCGAGCGCGAAAAGCGTTCCAAAATCATTCATGCCGAGGGCGAGTTCTCCGCGGCGCAACGCCTGGTGGACGCGGCTCATCTGCTGGCCACCGAACCCGTCAGCGTGCAACTTCGCTACCTGCAGACCTTGACGGAGATCGGCGTCGAAAAAAATACCACCGTCATCTTTCCTGTGCCGATCGACTTTTTCGCCGGATTGCAGAAGTTGCTGGGCAAAGATGCTGGCGGCGACACTGCGCCTCCTCCTGTCAAGGCGGCGTAATTCAAACAGGGAACCTTCATGGCTGCATCACAAGACACTGAAATCACGTTAGGCACCGCAAGATTGTTATCTCTGTTCTTCGGGCTGGTAATCGTTTGCGCGGTTTTCTTCGCTCTGGGCTATACGCTAGGCCGTAAATCAGACGTAGGCACGGCATCAGCCGCTGGCACGCTTCCCCTGCCAGGTGCGTCGAACGCCGCTAAGCCTGCCGGTTCCGCAGCTTCCGCTCCGATGACGTTCTACAAAAACGTCGAGCAGAAGGACGCCAATCCACAACTGACTCCGGCACCCGAAGCGACGTCTCCCGCCGCGCAAGCCGCCGGAACTTCTTTAAACTCCGCGAATCAGGCGCAGTCTCAACCTGCCAACCCGCCCGATCCTATCGGCACCGTTCCGACCGCCGGCTACTTCGTGCAGGTTGCTGCCGTCACCAAGCAGGAGGACGCCGACGCGCTGGTCGATGCCTTGAAAAAGAAAGAATATCCCGCGTTTTCCAGCAACTCTGCGGTCGACAAATATTTTCGCGTCCAGGTCGGCCCGTTTGCCGATATCAAGGACGCGGAATCCATGCGCTCGCGCCTCATCAACGACGGATATAACCCGATCCTCAAAAAATAAGATCTGAAAAATAAGGTCCGAATGAAGCTCGACCCTCTGTTGAACCGCCGGGTAATTTTCAAATTGCACGGCATGGATCCACTCGACTCCACCATCATCAAGAAAGACGAAGCCGGCTATTGGATTCGCGGCGGCGCGCTCGCCAGCCAACTCGATCAATCCAATTGCTCGGTCCGCGACAACGACGTGCGCTACCTGGAGTTCACTCGGATCGAATGGCTGCGAGCCACAAGGCAGCGTCCGGCGTCCTCCTGAGCAGATATTTCTTGCGACGCCAGAATTTCCGCGCCTGGCTCGCACTTTCAATCCCGCATATTGACAAGCGTCAATTTAATAGCTATTCCTAATCCCATCTCATGACCACGTCCGCAACCTTGCTCGATCGCCGGCTCGCCGCCATCTCCGATCCCACGCGCCGCCGCATCCTGGCCGCGCTCAAGCCGCGTGGCGTCGTGTCGGCAAGCGCACCGCCCGTCGCAAAAATTACCGGCCTCTGCGCGGGAGACATCGAAGAGCGCGTTCGCCTGTCGCAGCCGACCATCTCTCACCACATGGCAATCCTCACCAGGGCCGGCCTTGTCGAAGCCGCGAAGCAGGGCCAGTGGCGTTGGTATCGCCGCAACGAAAAAGCTCTCCGCCTGTTAATAAAGACCCTCCGGGCTGAATTGTGAGTGGGATTCGTGGCTTGATCCAGATTAAAAAATTACAGATCAAAATAGCTAAAATCTCCAGAATCAATTACTTGGGAGACTCGTGATCTGTGCCGCATCTCGTAAAATATTGTTTCCAAAGATTTTACGACGAAAATCCCTGCAATCAATGGCTTAGCGGCTGTCCAAAGGTGGCTCGGGGAAAAATACTCGCTGCGCTGCGTCCGCATTGGTCATGATCGCGTGAACGGGTTGGCGGAGGCAAGGGCAGATGTCACAGGGCAAGTGTGGAAAGGAGCGGCTGTAGCTGGGATCGAGAGATTGGCGTGAGCCTGTCTAAGGGGACGGCAGAAACCGCCGAGAACCCTTTTGGTGGGAGTCGAACTTGCGCTTGCGTTCAGCCTCGCGGATTCAAGCCCTTTTCAACAACCGCGTAAGGCCGACCAAAATTACCGCTCCAACAAACGCAGCAATGATCGCCCCAACCATTCTGCGTTCAGTGTAGACGAGCCAATGCCTTTGAAGTCGAATCGCTGCGGTTAAGGACATGTCTTAGGAATTTCATAATTTGGCCATCCATCGCGGAATTTTTATTCGGAGCCTCAAGCGCAGAATTCTCTTCCCTGAGGCTCCGAACTTCGTCCAGATTTCTTCGAGCATCCGCCAAGTTCTGACCCATTTTCTTCAGTCGAAACTCCAGGTCCGGCCTTTCTTCCCAGACAACCCGGACCAGTAACGCCTTAGCACAAGATGCGTAGGCATCGATGATAGTGGCAAGGCGATATGCATCCACGCTTATCATCCGCAAGGAGTCATGCAGAAGCTCGTCAGCACGACTGGCCGTATCGTTCATTGCCGCCTCAAGTCCTAGGAATGGAACTGGTATCCTGGGATCGAAAACGCATGTCCATACAGAGATAGCTATTAATCGTAAGTATCGCTCGAAAAACCATGTTGTCCACCATACATTTCGACGACGTTCTCGAAGGATTGGCTCGGAACGATCCAAGAAACGCAAGCCATCGGTCGCTAGCGACCGGACACGTTGCAGGTTATTTACTGTGCGATATTTCTCTATTCGCCTGCGGAATTCGCGAACGTCTCCTTCCAGACCTTGCGCTTCTAGGCGACGATACCAGTCCGAGAATAATAAAGGTGCGCCCGCGTCTTCCCCAATCCGGACCGCCTCTGCCTTACGGAGTCGAGCTTCGGCGCGATGAAGTTCCACGATGCCAAGCTCGGAGCGGTGACGGCGTCGATCCGAGAGCCGAAGGCCCGCTTCTGCGTCACCCAGAATTCCCATGACGCTTTCGTGTCTCGGCAGGTCCTCTTCGGCGTTAAGCTGAAGGCGCCGCGAGGTCAGGGTACTTTGGTGTATCAATAAACGACAATCGCACCAGTTAGCCTCTATCGTCTGGTGTGAGACGGATGATTGATCGCGGTCTCGAACTGCCTGAACAAGCGCTCTTCCTTCGTTGACTAGGTCTTGGATCTCATCCAGTCGTGTATCGCGATTATCCTTTGCCGTGCCCTCAGGGATGCTTCGGAGGCGTGCATCCAGGCCATATTTCAGAAGCAAAAGCTCTGTAAATTGTTCAACGATTTTGAGCGCTTCTAGTCTTAGCTCTTGGTTGCTTATCTTGCATAATGTTGATAGGAGTTGTTTGCGATATTCTAATAAGAGTTCTTTGCTAATGCCTTCAAACGAGTTCAGGTCGTCAAGAGGATTGACAGTGCACTGCAAGGCCTTTACAAAGCTTTTCTCAGCGGCATCGTACGACCGCGAAGCCGATCCCAACATTCCAGCCCAGCGCCACCAGCGAGCCCACTCCACGGAGGAGCGTTCTGGCTCTGCGGAATTCGCAAGCTTCTCTCGAAAGAGTTCCCAAATTTTCTGTTCAGTCGGAACACTCCGCTGATCATTTGTTAAATCCCTAGCGCTGATATAGCCGAGCTGTTGATGTCGAATGAACGCTTTCCGGTCCTCGCCTACCTCGCGAGCATTCGACCGCATGACTTCTGTGCATGCGATTTGGACCCCTCGCGATGCCTGTATTAGCCTTTTCCTATCCTGTGCCGCCACATCGTTTGGGATATCTTTTTCTTCCATCTCGCTACAAAGTCCACGAATGTGAATTAGGCGGCGGCAACTACCTCTTGCATAGCCGCGGGTTTGGATTAGAAAGCTGTTCGTCCTCAACAGCGATGCTGCCGCGTCAAATGCGAGTATTGCTTTCTCTGGATCCCGGTAATAGGTCAAGTCTCTGTGTGCGGCCCGGCATAAATGCGTAACCGCCTCGAACACCGCAGCAGGAGCCTCCGAAGCGTCCAGCACCTTCTCGTACCACCTAGCCAGCTTCCTATGTATCTCGGATTCCGACGAAATACGATCGGCCCATTGCTCCAGGAATGTGCGGGCTTTTCCACTCGGGTCTGCCTTGTCGGTTAGCTGTTGTTCGTTCCATAACACTTTCCGCATCAGCTCTCGAGTTCGAGAGTGTAGCCAAACGAATCCACCTAGTTTTCGGCGAGCTAAGCCAGCGTCTTCCAAGGCCTGAAGCCATTTCTGTTTTTCATCGGAAGTTCTCTCGTTGTCATCTTTCAGGCAAACGGCATCGCTCCAGATCGTGGCCAGCAGGCGCGGGCGCTGCATGAGGACTAATGAATGAAGAAACCTCTGTTTGTTTTTGTTGCCTTCCGTCCACACAATGGCTTTGGCGGCAACGTCAAGCTCCGAGAAGGGATACTCCTCTCGCATCTTCTTCTCCAGGCGACATACTTGGTACCCCTCTTCGCGGCATTTGTCTAGCAGTGATCCAGATTTTCCTCCCCGGCACATCAACACTACTGAAACACCCGTCGCGCGGAGCTCTTCCAGGAGTGCTATGAATTCTTCGGCACATTTCGACCCATCATCAGACCTCTCGAAGTATTCACGATCCGCATTCGCATCCTTTGAAACATCCAACCATCCGTTTGGGTACTCGTCTGTATTAAGGTCTCCGGTATTCGCCCCAGGCGTTTCACGTGCATTCAGGAATATGATCCAACGCCTGTCAACGGAAGAAACAAGACGCTGGATTTCGCCAGTCCGATAACCCTTTTGTGTTTCGTGATAGGTTGGAACCCAATTTTCCTGACCTAGACGGAAATATGCTGCTTCCAGAAGGACCTCAAAAAGATCGTCAGTGCTTGAGATATCGTTCAAATCTAGCCAAAGACAAATGTTGCGGCCCTCCATTTTTGAGAAGACCCCACTGCACGCTGAGGTTATACCGCGGACATCTTGGTTAGAAGTAACAACAATCACCTTCGGCTTTTCACGATTTTTTTCGAGGAGTTCGGCGAGGTCTCCCTCAAGGCTTCGTCCAGAACCTTTGATTTTTCCAGATGGAAGTGGGGGCAACGTGAGCCTTGAAATCGAAGGGAAGAGTCCTCCAAACGGGGGGAGATTTCTTCGGATTACTTGGTAAAGTTGCAGAAGCAGTAATCCATAGTTCGTGTGCCGTATTACGACAATGCGCTCCTGACCATCGTTGGAGCACCCTTTCGCAAAATTAGTGATGCTTTCAACATCGCAATCTGAGTAAATGTCCAGACGCAGTGCACCCGCAAGCACTCCAAGCATCCTGTGGTTCAGGGCGGGATGACAGCCGTCGAGCGCTCTGCGAAAACATGCATCAATGATCTCCGGTCGTGGTGCCATCAGCGAAGGCGCTGATTCATCGGTGTTACCAAGCCTGGCAGCGTGCTTCAACCTCGACAAGAATAGCAGCGCAGTACGCCACTCGGCTGTGGCACCGACGGCCTCAATCAAGGTTGTTAGGCGGGTATTATCTTTATGTGTCCTCCCATATGTAGCCATCTTATCCATCAAGGCCAAAATCTGCACATACAATACCCACTCAGCCTTCTTACCTTGCTTGAGCTCCTCGGGTCGATAAGTGAGGGGCGGCCACTGATCGGTTCGAGGATGCCACTGTTCCGATTGTTCGCCCCTAAGAGCAAGTACTATGCAACGCTGAAAATATGGCAGAAGGTCTTGGATGAGAGGTGCGCCTGATGCGGCCGAAAAGCCTGCTCCAATAACAGGCAGAAAGCCATATCCCGCCGAACGCTGCTCCTGAATCTCTTTGATGAATTCCTCGGTTTCCCATGCGCGCATACAAATAGTCTCCAAACGTCAGGGCCCAAGTTCTTCGGGGGAGATGTTATACGACGTAGCGTATCGACTACAAGATCCACCCCCTTGACAACCCCCCACTCACATCCCTATAATTAGCACTCGATGGGCAAGAGTGCTAACATCTCTCCCTAACTCAAAACAATTCATAGGTTTACGTAACATAACCTTCTACACAACTACTGAAAGGAGTTGCAACCATGGCTAAATTTAGCCCACTGCATGACCGCATCCTGGTCCGCCGCGTGGAGGAAGCTTCCACCACCCGAGGCGGTATCATCATCCCCGACAGCGCAAAAGACAAGCCGCAAGAGGGAGAAGTCATCTCCACCGGCAAAGGCCGCACCAACGATGAAGGCAAGACCTTCCCTCTCGCCGTTCACGAGGGCGACCGCATCCTGTTCGGCAAGTACTCCGGCACTGAGATCAAGATCGATGGCGAAGACTTCATCATCATGAAAGAAGACGAAGTCCTCGGCATCCTCACCGGCGCCTCGAGCACTGCCGGTTCCAGCAAGAAAGAAACTGCAGGCGCACGCCGATAAGTAAGGGTTGTGATCCTGAGCGCGTGTAGCGTTGTCATCCTGAGCGCGCTGTTTGCGCGAAGGATCTCATCCACCACGGCTCCATAATTTAGCTAGAAGCCAGAAGCTGACAGCTGACAGCCGAGAGCTGACAGCCTCTTGAAAGAAATACGCGGGCCAATCCCGCAACAGAATCAAGGAGAAAAGAAAATGGCAAAGCAAATCGTACACGGAGAAGAGTCCCGCCAGGCAATTCTGCGCGGCGTTAACCTTCTCGCCGACGCAGTAAAAGTCACACTCGGCCCCAAGGGCCGTAACGTGGTCATCGAAAAGAAATTCGGTTCGCCGACCATCACCAAAGACGGCGTCACCGTAGCCAAAGAAATCGAACTGAAGGACGGCCTCGAAAACATGGGCGCCCAGATGGTTCGCGAAGTAGCCAGCAAGACCAGCGACGTAGCCGGCGACGGAACCACCACCGCAACAGTTCTTGCGCAAGCAATTTATCGCGAAGGCGTGAAGACCGTTGCTGCCGGCGCCAATCCCATGGCGATGAAGCGCGGCATCGAGAAAGCAGTCGCACTCGTCTGCGGCCAGTTCGACAAGAAGACCGGCGAACGCGCCAAAGGCGAACTCGACAAGTTCTCGAAGCCCGTCAGCGGCGAAATGATCGCCCAAGTCGGCACCATCAGCGCGAACAACGATGAGACCATTGGGCACATCATTGCTGAAGCGATGAAGAAGGTTGGCAAGGATGGCGTCATCACCGTCGAAGAGTCGAAGACTCTGGAGACTCAGCTCGAAGTGGTCGAAGGCATGCAGTTCGACCGCGGCTATCTCTCTCCTTACTTCGTCACTGATCCCGAGCGCATGGAAGTTGCTTTGGAGAACTGCTACATCCTGATCAACGAAAAGAAGATCAGCTCGATGAAGGATCTTCTCCCACTGCTCGAACAGATTGCCAAGAGCGGCAAGCCGCTGCTGATCATCGCGGAAGATGTTGAAGGCGAGGCGCTCGCAACTCTCGTCGTGAACAAACTGCGTGGAACGCTGCAAGTCGCGGCCGTCAAGGCTCCTGGCTTCGGTGATCGGCGCAAGGCAATGCTGCAGGATATCGCGATCCTCACCGGCGGCAAGGCCATCACCGAAGACCTCGGCATTAAGCTCGAGAACGTGCAGATCAGCGATCTCGGCCAGGTCAAGAAGCTCACCATCGACAAGGACAACACCACGCTCGTCGAAGGCAAGGGCAAGCACTCGGAGATCGAAGGCCGCGTAAAAGAAATTCGCAGCCAGATCGACAAGACGACCAGCGACTACGACCGCGAGAAGTTGCAGGAGCGGTTGGCGAAGCTGGTGGGTGGCGTAGCCGTGATCAAAGTCGGCGCCGCAACCGAAACCGAAATGAAGGAAAAGAAAGCCCGCGTGGAAGACGCTATGCATGCAACTCGCGCAGCCGTGGAAGAAGGCATTGTCCCCGGCGGCGGAGTCGCACTGGCGCGTTGCGTCGCGGCTCTCGACAAGCTGAAGCTCGAGGGTGATGAGCAGATCGGTGTCAACATCGTGAAGCGCGCCATCCAGGAGCCTCTGCGCCAGATCGCCGAGAACGCCGGCGAAGAAGGTGCGGTGGTTCTGGGCAAGATCGGCGATTCGAAGGACGCGAACTTCGGCTACAACGCCCTCACCGGCGAATACGAGGACATGATCAAGGCTGGCGTGCTCGATCCGACGAAGGTAGTGCGCACCGCACTCACCAACGCTGGCTCGATCGCCGCATTGATGCTGACCACCGAAGCCCTGGTCGCGGAGATTCCGGAAAAGAAGGAAGCTCCCATGGGCGGCGGCGGACACGGCGGCGGCGGCATGGAAGGCATGTACTGAGAACGGCTTCTAGCTACTAGCTCTTAGCTTCTAGCTTGGATCAAAGGCCCTGCTCGGGAGAGCGGGGCCTTTTTTGTATTCACGAGTCTCACGTTTTTGAAGAGCGCAGCCTGGGTTCGAGGGCACTCGAGGTGTTCCACTTACAAAGCTACGGATTTTTCCACCACACCTAGTATTTTTCACTTAGGCCGAGCTGAGATGAAAGAAACCAACCCTACATCGCAACTGCTTGCATCTAATCGACACTTTGTTCGTCAAGGAGTGAGCAGTTATGTGGTACACGCAGTGTAGTTCGCGAATTAATCTTGCCGCGGCGACTATGTTTGCCGTCGTTTGCATGCTTGCGGCCAGTGCTTTTGGTCAAATTACAGTTACTTCACCTACTAACAATTCCACGGTTGCGATGCCAGTGCAGTTAACAGCGGCATTCGCCGGATGTGGCGGGGCGTCGAGCGCTTTTGGTTACTCAGTCGGAAGCAGCCCCTTCATCACCTGGGGAAAGACCGCTACTCAGATCAATAGTACAGATTACCGACTTACACCCGGCAGTTATGTCATCCACTTTAAAGGCTGGACGGGCAGTACTCTCTGCGAAACTAATATCAATGTCACAGTAACCGGACCGAGCACCACCACGGCTTCCAGCATCGAGGATCAACCAACTTCAGATTGGAAGTGGGTGTTTGACACGGGCACCAGCGGTTCTGCATCTGGATCGACTGTCCTTGTGTCCGGCTCCCCCTGCCAGGACTCGGAATGCAGAGAGTTTTCCATGACCTACACCGACGGTGGAGGCATGCGCGGGTCCATCACGTTTGGCAGCGATCCGACCCACGCAGCCACGCATTTCGTCTATGACACCTACATTTACTTCGATAGTACGAAGGACGTACAAAACATTGAACTGGACACGAACCAGGTTTGGGACGCGAGCAACGATGTTTTGATCTACGGCTTGCAATGTGCGAATGACGGGAAGTGGCAGTACACAACAAAGGTAAGTGGGTCGGCGCATTGGAATGACTCAACTGTCGCTTGCCCGGTGCCGTCGACGAAGTGGGCGGCAAACACGTGGCATCACGTACAACTGGCGGTTCATCGGGACAGCAGCGGAAATGCTTACTACGATTCCGTCACGCTCGATGGAACGACCAACAACCTGAATGTACATGGCAACTCAAATTTTCCACTCGATTGGGGAGCTGGCATCCTTTTGCTCAACTTCCAGTTGGATGGCCTCGGCTCCAGCGGATCCATCACGGCCTACGCGGATGGTTTGACTGAGATTTGGTGGTGAGGAATGCAGCTTTTTGCTTCTAGCTCTTAGCTGTTAGCTTGGATCAAAGGCCCTGCTCGGGAGAGTGGGGCCTTTTTATTTGGTCTTGACATCTGCCGTGGTGTGCCTTATGTTTTCCGCGTCCTCAGTGAGGGAGCCGCAAAGGAAGTTCTCGTTTCAAAGTTTGGCTGCTCACTGCTTCCCCTTGAAGTGTAGGTAGAATCGCGCAAGCGCAGCCCAGACGGCCGTGCTAAGGGCTTATTGTGCGCGAATGCCGCCAAGGAGGAAGAAGCCATGCGAAGAGCGGGGATGGTTCTTGTTTGTTTCGCTGCTTTGGTGGTCGCTCCAGTCGCAGTTGGCCAAGCTCAACTACCAGCGATCTTGTCGAAGCCTCTCGCCCTGCCGTGCGGCATTGGAGACAGAGAGTCTCCGGCAGAACTTCGTCGAGAAATTAAGGCCGACCTCGCGTCCGCCGCTCCGCGCGACGGTCGCTATTACTTCTGTCTCGCCGAGCGGATGAAGCGAGTCGGAGACTATCGTGCCGAAGAATACTACGAGCAAGCCATCCACGCCGACGACAAGAATCCAAATTACGAACTGTTCTACGCCGATTACCTGAGGAATTTTCGAGGCGCAGAAGCTCCCCTGTTCCCTCGGGCCGAAGAACATTACTTTAACGCATTAGCAAAGATTCGAGAGATTACTGGAGGAAAGGACTATCCGCGTCCGGGGACGGATACTCAGAGTGTGGTCGAGAGGGGCTTGATCGCTCTCTATCAGGAGGACGGGGTGCCTCTAGCGTACCGAAACGATGGGTCGGGGGAAAAACCGTATGCATTCTTTAGCACAATCGACCGATACCAACGGTCGCCGGCGGACCTGGATCGGGAGGCGGATGTACGGGACTACACCTCGGAAGCCCTCTTCGCTGAAAGCACCCTGCGGAGGAATGAACTGCTCACTTTTGAGGAACTTAGGAAGCTGATTCGAAATAAGAAGGCATTTGAGACGTTGGATCGAGTTAGATTTCGCTACAAGGCTTGGCCTTCGTTGGATCTGTTCTTTACCCACAGACAAACGAATGACGCGGCGATTACAAGCTTCTATCTTCAGAACATTGATGAGGTTCCCTTCAATCCACAGAACAATTTTAACGAGCTGAGGCAAAACGATTTTGCCATGAAAGCCGACAAACCCTTCAGTGTTCACCGCTATTTCGATATCGACCTGAGCGCGGGATTTCGATATGTGCAAAGGTGGGGGCTTATTGAGTTCCACTCTGGCGCACACGAGAACATACCGCAATTCGATTCCAAAGCCACGCTTTCGAGGTTTGTAGGGCCCGACAAGGCGAACCTGGACTTAATGTATACCCATCAATGGATCAGGACGGCCTTTCCTGATTACGTTGACAGAGAGCGGGAATTCATCGGGGCGACAGCAACCTACCAACTCTTCCGCGGCTCAACGTATCAGGATCGGTTTGAAACTCGCGGATGGGACTTCTTTGCCGGATTCCTCACCGACAATGAGTCGTATATTGCTCCGCCGTTGTCCACCACGCCCAGCACATATCCTAGGCGGCGGGATTACTTCGTTGGCACGTCGCCCAAAGGCATGCTTGGCGGGCGCTTCGATTTAACACTCCGTCCCACATGGTTCACGTCGGATGTGAAAGGGATCGGCGGCCAGAAGAATTCCCAGCTGCGGGGCGACATGACGGCTCTGATCCGCATAATAGACGAGGAGCAGCACGGACACAGAGGCATCCCTGGAACTCACCCAGAGCGACCGGGAACTCATCTCGCGTTCATCCACCTAGTAGGAGGATTTCGCGAGGACGGTGCCCTTACCGGCCCGGACGACTACGCAAATCACAAGTGGGGCGTCGGACTCGACTCAAGTTTTTACACAACCGGAAACAGAACGACCTATTTTCTTTCAGCCAGATATGACCGTGAACGCTATTTCAATTTGAACAGGGACGCCGACATCATTGGTGGTAGGTTTAGTATCGGATTTTGAAGGACTGCTTGATGGAAACATTTCTTCTAAGTCGTGTTTTCAGGAACTTTGTGTTTCCGCTGGTCGGAATCCTATTCAGAGTGTTTGTCAAGCGCAACCAGGATCCCCCTCCTTGGAAGCGCAAGCACTTCGATGTTGGCCTTGAAGTGATGTGCGATGCGTTGCTTATGTTTGTCGGATTGACCTGTGAAAAGGCGGTTGAATGGACAAAGACAATGAGGGCTTTGCAGAGCGCAATTGATCCAGTTGTGAAAGCGCAACTTATGATTGACTCATCTGTGCTAATGAACAAGCTCGCCTGGGCTGGATTCAGCATATTTGCAATTTTTTTCTCGCTAGATGTTGTCGCGATGTTTAAGCACGACCTTGGCACAGTTGCGGGCGGCAACCCGACTGTGGACGGAGCGACAGAGGGTAGCCCGACGATTTTGTGGGGCATCGCGGTGCCGGTTCTTGCTGGCTTTGTGGCCCTGGCGTGGGTCGCGAGTTACTTTTCGAACTCGTAAGAGGGGAAGAGGCATGGGATGAACGCGGAATGGCTAACGAGTGCAGCGGCACTTATCGCGGCACTTGGGACTTTGCTGGGCGGAATGGGGGCGTTATGGCCGCAGCTGAGAGCAACGAGAACCAAGCGAACCGACGAACTCGGACTTCGCAATAGAGTACTGCGTGTGACAGGTATTCTGTTCCTCTCGTTTTCTTTGATTGTCTTCGTGGCCCGCTTCCTTAGTGAGAGAAACGTGCCATTCAGCGAAAAGCTAACGACTCAGGCATGGGATGCTTTGGGCAGAAATGACTACGCGACCGCCATTTCTAAGGCCGATGACTGTATCAAGTTCTTCAACAAGCTCGGCGACGAACACGAAAAAGATGTATTGAACAACGTGGCTGCGTGCTTCTTAGTAAGAGGCGAGGCTGCAGAAAAACTCGGCCATATGAACGAGGCTATTGACGCATACACGGAAACCATGCGGTACGAATTTGCCCGGATCTATGATCCGAGGGGACGTTTCTTTTGGTCGCCCGCCGCCGTAGCAGCCGATCACCTCGCGGCCCTCCGCCCAGGTGTCGAAATAGTTTACCCGCTGGACGGGCAGCGCGTAGACAGAAGGATCGAGGTGCACGGGAAGAAGCAAGGTTTGTCGGCGGATCGAGAGGTTTGGGTCTTCGTGAAATCGGCCAAAACCGACTACTACCCCTATCCGACAAGTTCCTCGGATCCCTCCGGGGAGAAATGGCAAGCCGAGGTTTGTGTTGGACAACCGGAAAGCAGTGAAACAGAGTTTACAATCTCCGCATGCCCCGTGGAGCCGCAAGCTCGTGGGATTCTTCTCGAGGATCACCGGCTACCCTGCGAAAAGAGCCTGCGGCAGCTGCCCTCCACAATCCAGATGTCTGAATGTTCGAAGAGGACCGTATACCTTGAGCCACCGACATCGCCTCCCATCGAGAGGAAATAGTCTAACCACTTAGCAAGGAGCTAAAAAATGAAGATGACTGGAGAATTTCGGAAGCATAGTAATGTGTTTGCCGCCGCCACGCTGCTACTTTTCGGTGCAGCCCTGTGCGTTGCGGCGCAGAATGCACCTCAAAACGATGAGACATCCAGCGAAGCCTGCACGAAAAGCGCCTGGGAGTTGTACAACAAAAAAGACTACACAGGAGCCGCCAAGAAGGCCCGCAGTTGTATTTACTTTTTCCAGGGCAAAGCTTGGGATCTAGAAAAGGAGTTGGAAGGTAAGGAGACCCTTCCGCCCACTGGGGAGGTCCCCGATGAAAAGGAACGGCAGAAAATTTTCAAGCGAGGCCAGCTCAACGATGTTGCTACGGGTTATTTTATCGTCGGCAGCTCGTACGAGCACCTTTATTTGAAAAAAACTGAGGCAGGATCTAAGAAGGACGATGAGGACAAGAGCGCTGCCATCGAGGCCTACAAATCGGCATGTAAGTACAAGTATGCTCGCACGGCAGAAACGAATCTGGCCTCGTTTTGGTCTCCGGCGCAGGAATCATCCTACGCTCTGCAACGTCTCGGCTCGCAGTGCCCGTAAGGGCGAACGCGAGGAAAAGAAGAAAATTAAACATATGCTCCGTCGAAGGTGAATACAGAGTTGAAGAGAGCGTGTTGGATGAACTCGGGCTGGGTCGGCAGGCGCTTCTGGAACTGAAATTGAAGGTGGGGTTGCATCAGAGGATTCCGCAATTGGTAAAGCGGCGTGCAGAATCAAGGTCAAAGGCGTCGGACAGGAGTGCCCGACCCACACTGAGTTGATGCGCGGGAAGCTTTCTACATTGAGTGTGGCGCGGTTGTTGCTTTTGCCGATTTGTTGGGGGCTGAGGCGGAGGTTACGCTGCGCAAGGCCCGGGGGCATGCTGCGGCTTAGTTGAGGTACCTCAGGGGCTGAAGCCCGCCAGTCTTTCTTACCTTTATCGCAGCGCTTAAAGCGCTGCGCCACCCTGGGCGCTTCTCAGCGCAAAATCAAAATCAAAGGCGTCGGACAGAGCTTGCCCCTTCGGCAAGCTCAGGGCAGGCTCTGAGCTTGCCGAAGGGAGTGTCCGACCCACACGGGCAGCCGCCCTCTTCGCGGGCTAATATGGCACGACTGAAAAGCCTGTCCTGAGCGCAGTCGAAGGATCGTGCCCTTCCCGATCGTAGAACTAGCACCGATTTTGCGTTAACTTGGTGACGAATATGTTCCAAGGCGCGGATCAGTAGTTGTGTATGGAGTTGTGTATTGACGAGATCGGGTGTACATTCCTGCCTCGTGGTAAATGCGGATCGTCGGAGGAGGCTTCACTATGGGATTTCTCGTTTGGATCGTTGTGGGATTGATCGCGGGTTGGCTGGCTGGGCAGGTGATGAAAGGCGGCGGCTACGGTGTGGTGGTGGACATCGTTCTCGGAATCCTCGGTGGCATCATTGGGGGCTGGGTCTTCGGGATGCTGGGAATCTGGCCGGGTGGCGGAATGATTGGAGCGATTATCGTTGCGTTCGTCGGAGCCGTAATTTTGGTTGGGCTCACGAGGTTGGTGAAAAGGGCTTGAGGCGCCGAAAGATTTCTCGGCGGTTTCTGTCGTCCCTACGCGGGACTTGGTTCCTTTTTTTTAAGCCAACCCCCGGACTTGCGTCCGGGGCTATAATCTGCCGCCCCTTCGGGGCTTGAGTTCGGTCACTTCCTCAACGCTTTTTCGCTGCGCTGAAAGCGCCGCTTTTTCACGGTGGTGCAGGCGTTTGAGCGGGGGGATGGGCCTTTGGCGGCTTAGGGGCTGCGGCCCGATACACCTGAGCCGCTGGACAGCCGGGGCGGCTGTCCCTACATGAGCATCGACTGACGGTGGCGGCTTGCAAAATCGCGTCGGGTGGGGCAACCTCGGAGTGCATGCAGAGAACGTACAGATTCCTTCCTCTCTATTTTCTATTTAACTTTCCACTCATTCTGTTTTTCTTGGTCTTTTTCTTGATTGGCGGCGACGGGTTGTCTTGGGCGCAGAGCGAGGCCGGGCCTGAAGAGGGCGGGCACGAGGTGCAGGTGTTTGCTGCAGGAGGATACTCGGTGCCGGGCGGGACTTCGCAGACGGGCGTTTTCGATATGGGTGCGCGGTATGGTTGGGTAATTACGGGTCCGCATTGGCCGTGGATTTTGCGGGGACGATTTGAGTATGCGGTGGATGTGGTGCCGGTGTATGAAGTTTTTCAGCCCGCGAATACGGCGTATGGATGGGGATTCGATCCGCTGGGGTTGAAGTGGGATTTTGTGCGGCGGGGAAGGCTGTCGCCGTATTTCGAGTTGACGGGTGGGACGGTGTTCAGCCGGCAGGATATTCCGACTTACACGAACACGGTAAACTTCACGCCAAGCGCTGCGTTGGAGACGCACGTGTTGGGAGAGAAATATAACTGGAGCGTCGAGGTGCGGTATCTGCATATTTCGAATGCGGGGCTGGCGACGCCGAATCCGGGGCTGAATACGGTGGAGGTGCGGCTGGGAGTCGGGAGGTTTTGGAAGAGGGAGGTGACAGCCGACGCTCAGAAGTGATAGCGCGTTCTGCGTCCTCAGGTACAAGTTCGAAGCGGGGAAGGAAGCAGGTTCCCGGACTTCGCGAGATCACCGCTTCGCGGATGCTCTTGCTTAGGCCCGGAACAACAGGATTGTAAAAAGCGGGCGGAGAATTTTTTTGAGGATTTCCCTGCCCGCCTCGTTGGGGACGGCTCGCTCTAGCCCCCGACGACGGGGCGCAGTTCACGCTGTGGGACGGGCCGCGAGCCCGCCCCGTCCCAGGCGAAGCGAGCCTTACGAAGCCTTTCTGTGCTCCGCCTCGCGCTCCATGCTTACCACGATGGTTACGTGGTGAGTGGCCGCTTCAGTCGTGCAGCAACTCACGGAATATTGGTATTGGACGCCAGCCGATAATCCGCTGGCGAGCTTTATCTTGGTGTTGCCGGGCAGCGGGAAGTTGATTGGGGACGCGTTCTGGAAAGGCCATGTCTGGCCTTGTATTGAGCTGATGCTGCACGAACCAGCGACTCCGGTAAAATCCACTTCCTGATCGCAGGCACCGTTGAAATCGCTGCAAATCCCCGCTGAAACTGGTGACAAAGGCATAGTTGTGCTCCTTTTTTGTGGACAGCCCACGCTCGAATGCGCGGTAGGCTTGCCCAAGAATAGACTACAGACCCTCTCTCGGCCGGAACGACCGAGGACTTACGAAAGCGCGATCACGGATGCGAAGACTTCATCAACTGCTGGAAGGCCGGCGTAGGGGCCAGATGATCGAACTCATGCATGCCACGAATTTTGTCGGCAGTATACCCCGCCTGCTCCATTTTGGCCAGAAACTCTAAGGCCAGTCCATCTTCGCCCAATTGGTTATACACCTCGGCTGCATCCAATAGTACATCCTTGTCGTTGCGCCCGTATTGCAGAGCCTTCCTAATGTAGAGAAGGGCGTTCTTCCGGTCACCCAGCATTGAGTAATACGCAGCTAGATTGCTGAGCACATCGGGATCGCGGGGATTGATCTTGAGGCTTTCTGAGGCGAGTGCGGCGGCTTTGCGATAGGGTGCTACTGATTGCCCCTTCTGCCCTGCGTAGAAGCGGGCATCGCCTAGATTGCCCCAGACCACGTACTGCTGCGGATCCAGTTTGGCAGCTTCTTCGTACGCTGCGGCTGCCTCTGCAAACCTGTTCAGCCTAAAGTAGGCCTCACCAAGGTTGACGTATCCGGCATAGGTGGCCCTGAGGGCGATGGATTTTTTCAAGGGATCGATCGCCTTCACGTATTGGCCATTCTGGTCGTAGATCGAGCCGATGTTTACATAGGGCGCGTACCACTCCGGAGCGATCCGTATGACCTTCTCATACATTGCTAGGGCCTTTTCGTACTCGTTTTGTTGTAGGTAGAACGCGCCGAAATTGTTGTAGGAAATCTGGCTATTGGGGTGGGCCTGGACGGCTTGTTGGAGCGTCTTCTCGGCTTCGGCTATTTTCCCCTCGTGTTGGTAGGCGACAGCCAGTTGACGCGTGGCGTGTTCATTGGTCGGTTCGAGCCCAAGCGCTGTTTGGAACTCGCTCTCCGCCTCCTGGTAACGACCGGTGCTGTCATCGATCACGCCTAGGCAAATGTGTCCGGCTGCGCCCGCATTGCCCAACTTCACGGCATCATTGCAATTGCTCTGGGCGGGGGTAATCCATTGCTTCTGCTTGGTGTCGGTATATTTCCGCCAGTAGCTTTCGCCTAACACCGCCTTTGCCATGCCGAAGTTAGGATCGACTTTGAGCGCCTCCCGCGCCATCAGGACCGCGTTGTCGACATTCTCCGGCTTCGAATAGTCGAGGAGATAGCCTCGCGCCTGCAAATAGTAATGGTAAGCCTCGGGACGGTCGGTGCCGTGTAGTTTGAGCGCAGTCTCTTCGTCCGGGCGCAGCTTCAGTTGGAGCGCCTTGACCGTGCCCTCTGCGACATTCTGCTCGACCGAGAAGGCATCCGTGCTGGGAAGAGTTATCGAGTCTCCGACTATCACATTGCCGGTTTGAGCGTTCAGCACGGAGTAGCTGATTTTCATCAAAACGGGCGACTGAGGTTCTATGTTAAGCGCCAAGCCGAGGTTGGCGCCGAAGGTGTGGGCGGCATCGGGGAGCGAAGCGATTTTTCGATCCTGCAGGTTTCGGGGTGGGACGACTTCGAAGGGGCGGTCTTCGGTGAGCTTGCCGAGTTTGGCGGCAACGCTTTCAACCAGACCCTCGCCGAGCGCGGTGAGCTTGGGGTCGGCATTGGCGGCGGTGAAGGGAAGTACTGCTAGGATTTTGGTTTGCGGCAAACCTGCGGGTTGAGATTGCGGTGCGGCATTATTGGCCGCATGGGGTGAGAACAAACGACGCAGCGGACGATAGGCAAGGAGCACGGCAACGACCACCACAACAATGGCAAGCGCAGCAAGCGCGCGGTATTGATGAAAACTGCCGGGTGATGAGAGTACGCGCTTGGGCTTTCCTCCTTGCTCGACGCGGCGAAGGTCCTCGAGCAAAGTGGCGGCGTTGGCATAGCGAAGGTTGGGATCTTTGGCGAGGGCGCGGGAGATGATCGCGGCGAGAGGTCCGGAAACGTTCTTGAGCGGTGGCGGATCGGTGTGGACGATGCGGGCGATGGTGGTGGCGAGGCTGGCAGTTTTAAAGGGCTGGTCGCCGCCGAGCATTTCGTAGAAAACGAGACCGAGTGAGAAAAGATCGGAGCGTCCGTCGTCTGGCTGCTGAAGCAGAACTTCCGGCGCCATGTAGGCGGGGGTTCCGCCGGTGGCTGTCATGGTCTCAAGGCTCTTAGTAGCTTCGTCAGGATTGCTGTTCCAGGCGCGGCGGGCGACGCCGAAGTCGAGAATCTTCACTCGGTTTCCAGCGGTGAGCATGATGTTTTCAGGCTTGATGTCGCCGTGAATGATGCCTTTCTCGTGAGCCGCCTGCAATCCTTCGCAACACTGAGTCGCGACTGAGAAAAATTCTTCGGTCGAGATGGGCCGCTGGAGGCGGTCGCGCAAGGTCTCGCCTTCGACAAATTCCATGACAAGCCAGAGCTCGCCGGCATGCTCGACCACGTCGTACATGGAACCGACGTTGGGATGGTTGAGGGCGGAGGCGCGCTGAGCTTCCTTGAGCAGACGTCTGCGGTCGGCCTCGGTCGACTTGGCCTGCGGGGCCATCCGCTTGATTGCGACAAAGCGCTTTAGAGTGGTGTCTTCAGCCCCGTAGACCTGGCCCATGCCTCCGGCTCCGAGGCGCTTGGAGATGACGAAGCGGCCAACGGTGGTGCCGGCCAGGGCGTCCGCAGCAGAGTCCGCAGCTACTGCGGGAGGGGGCGTCTTGATCTGTTCTTCCATGGACGAAGGTGCCCGCCGAATTTGGTCATTCTAAACTTAGTTGCGAAGGAAAGCCAAAGGGGAAGTATGAAAGGGATCGAGTAGGACAGGGGGAGCGAGCAGGAAGAGAGGTCGAGCTGCGCTCGACGGACAGCCGAGGGCGGCTGTCCCCACATGAGTGCTTCCACAAATTGATCCCTAGTCTTGGCGGGCGTTCTTGCTTCCATCCCTCAGCGCCAGCTATTCTTCTCGCCTATGTCTACGCTGGTGGAGTGTGTGCCGAATTTTTCGGAGGGGCGCGACAAGGCAAAGGTTGATGCCATTGTTAACGCCATGAAGATGGACGGAGTTTACCTGCTGGATCGCGAAATGGACGCGGATCACAACCGGTGCGTGATTACGCTGGTGGGTGAGCGCGAGGCGATTCAGGAGGCGGCGATTCGTGGAGTAGGGAAGGCCTCCGAGTTGATTGATCTTTGTGTGCATCAAGGGGCGCATCCGCGGATGGGCGCGGCCGATGTGGTGCCGTTTATCCCGATCGATGGAGTGACGATTGAAGATTGCGTGGCGATGGCGCGGCATGTGGGAGCTGAGATATGGAAGCGATTTGAGATTCCGGTTTATCTGTATGAAGCCGCCGCGGCTACACCGGAGCGGCAGAATCTGGAGAACATCCGGCGCGGGCAGTTTGAGGGAATAAGAGCGGAGATTGCGACGAATATGGCGCGGAAGCCGGACTTCGGTGAGGCGAGAGTGCATCCGACGGCGGGTGCGACGGTGGTGGGAGCGCGAAAATTTCTTATCGCTTACAACGTGTTCCTGAATACACCGGATGTCGAGATCGCGAAGAAGATTGCCAAGGCCGTGCGGTTTTCGAGCGGTGGGATGCGGTTCGTGAAGGGCGCGGGTTTTCTGGTGCGCGGCCAGGCGCAGGTTTCGATGAATCTGACGGACTTTGAGCAGACGCCGGTGCATCGCGTATTTGAAATGGTGAAGCGCGAGGCGGCGCGGTATGGAGTGATGCCGGTGTCGAGCGAGATTGTGGGATTGATTCCGAAGAAGGCGCTGGAGCAGGCAGCAGAGTGGTTTCTGCAGGTGGAGAATTTCGATTCGTCGCTGATTTTGGAAAATCGTCTTACCGCGGTGATGAGCGGGAAGATGGCCGTGGGCGGGTTGCGGGCGGGAGTCGAGCCGTTCGTGGAGCAACTTGCCGCGCCGACGGCTACGCCGGGAGGCGGAAGCGCAGCGGCAGCGGCGGGGGCAATGGCAGCGGGTCTGGCGGCGATGGTGGCGTCGATGTCGCGAGGGAAGAAAGCGTATCTGCGATATGAAACGCAGTTGAGTGCGGCGATCGGGTTGCTCGCGAGTTTGCGGGAGGATCTGAAGGGCGCGATTGATGCGGATGCGGAGGCGTACAACTCCGTGATGAAGGCTTACAAGTCGGCGAAGACGGCGAGCGCGCAGGAAGATGAGGCGCTGATCGAGGCTGGATTGAAACAGGCGACGAGCGTTCCGTTGGGGGTCGCTGAGAAGGCGCGCGAGGTCGCTCAGATTGCGACGAGTCTTGATGGGATTACAAATCCAAACATGAAATCGGACTTGACGACGGCGAAGGCGCTGGCACAGGCCGCGATTGCTGGTGCGCTTGCGAATGTGGACATCAATCTTGCGTCGATCAAGGACGCGGCGTTTGTGGCGGAAGTGCGCCTCAAGATGGAAGCACTATGCGGATAGCTGCGCGACTGCTTTGATTCCTGATGCTCTGTCACCACAGGCGATGCGATCGGAAGAGATAAACCAGAAGCACGACTGGACCCAGAAACAATAGGCACCGATGACGAATAGCCAGTCTTGCCACGTATGACGGCGGGAGGTTTGCTGGTCTCGGATAAGTAGGTTGTAGTTACGGCGATTCGCTTTCCAGGCAATGTGCGCGAAGTCTCCGACAATCGGGATTGCGCCGAAATATTCTCGATAGTCAGGTTCAGCATCATGCGAAGGACGGTGATGCGTGCGGCACCGCGTTTCCATGCGGACGCAACTATGAACATTGAGGCGAAGGCGGCGAGGGCATCACCTATCCCGGGAATCCAGCCAATCAGAGCATCCAAGCCGAAACGAATGCCGGTCCCCGGAATTTCGAATCGATCATCCAACCAAGTCGCAATGTAGTTGAGGTCCTCATTCGAAGCGATGCCTGTCGAGGTTTTTCCCGCGACATCGATCGACTTGGACAGGGGCGGAAGGATTTCTCCTCGAATGTAGGTGGGTCTGGACATCGGAGAAAGTTAGACGATCTAGCAACGCGATGTGATGCTTCGTGACCGGCAGGCCAAAAAAATGTAATATGCACTACTTGGGTTGACCGCAGCCTCTTTGTTGTTCTTCCGTTATAAGTTATGTCGTTTTCTTCAACATCAGTGCTGATCGCAGGTTTCACGGGCACCACTTGCACTGCACTGCACAACCTGAGAAACGCCCGATCCACGCTGGTAGCAAGCCTGGTGCTGCTGGAGCGCCTTTCCAGCCACCACACTGACGTTTACAACATCCTCTGGGCCGTCGTCTTCGGGTTTGCCACGCTGAACATTTTGGGCCTTGCCGCGCGGCGCTCCGAGCCCAACCGCCGCGGCCTGAGCTTCGGAGAGCTCATGGCCGTCATGGTTGTGCTGCTCTCGATCTTCCTACTGGGCGCGGAATTGCTGAACTTTGTCCACATTTTTCCCATCAAGATTCAACGCTGACCGCTGACCCCTTCACGGTTTTGCGGTATGATTCGCAGAGTGGCGAAGACCCCTGCCAATCTTGAAGTCACCTGCCCCTGCTGCGGCGCGCTGTTGAAAATTGACACGGCAACCGCCGCCGTCATCGCGCATACCCCAGCCGTGAAGCCAAGAATGTTTAACGATATGGAGGAAGCCGCTCGCGCGATGAAGGAACAGGACAGCCGCCGTGAATCCATCTTTCGCCAGTCAGTCGAAGCCCAGAAGCATGCTTCGGAACTCTTGGATAAGAAGTTTGAGGAGGCCGTGAAGAAGGCTAAGGAATCTCCTGACACTGGTAAACCCATCCGCGATTTCGATCTGGATTAGCCATCGACACCAGTAAAATCAATGGCGATGCGAAATCGGGCATTGCTGCTGGGCCACCGCGGAGCACGCGGCGTCAAAGATGTTGCCGAGAATACGCTGGCTTCATTCGATCTCGCTCTGTCCCAGGGCTGCGACGGTTTCGAATTCGACGTGCGGCTCACCGGCGATGCGCAAGCCGTAATCTGCCACGACGCAACTATTCGCGGCCTCGAAATTTCCCAGCACACGGCGCAATCATTAGCTCTGCCTTCCTTGCGCCAGGTCCTGGCCCGTTACCAGAGCACAGCGTTTCTCGATATCGAACTCAAAATTCCTGGCCTGGACCGAATCACCATCGACTTGCTTCGCAAGTGCCAACCGCGCCGCGGTTTCGTAGTCTCCTCCTTTATTCCGGAAGTGCTCACCGGAATTTACAACTTCGACAAGACCATTCCGCTCGGCCTGATTTGCGAGACCAAAGCCCAGTTGAGCCTATGGAACGAGTTGCCGGTTTCCTACGTGATTCCGCACTACAAGCTTCTCTCGCAAAGACTTTTGCTCGAGATTAAGGCCGAACGCAAGAAAGTATTCGTGTGGACCGTAAACAGTCCCGCGACGATCAAGCGCTTTTCAAGCTGGCAAGTCGACGGGATAATCTCCGACTGCCCTGAACGTCTGTCGATCACTCTGGCCCAGCAACCTGCGTCGCAGTTGTGAGTGGCCTTCCGCAGCAAAAATCCAATTCAAGCCAGCTCCCGAGCGATCGCCGTTCTTCATCCGCTATATTGGATGGGGAATGAAAAGCGAGTCACAATGCATCGTGCGGCCCGCGCGCAACTTGCGGGGCAGTGTGAGTCTTCCGGGCGACAAATCCGTTTCTCACCGCTATGCCATGCTGGCCGCGATTGCCGAGGGGCCTTCCCGCCTGGAGAACTACTCAACCGGTGCCGACTGCGCCAGCACGCTCGGTTGCCTGCGCTCCCTGGGAGTGAGTTGGGACAGTCTGAACAAAGAGGGTACGGATAACGTCATCGAAGTGCAGGGAAGAGGCTCGTCGCTAACCGCTCCAACGCACCCGCTCGATTGCGGAAATTCCGGTTCGACCATCCGCATGCTGAGCGGCATTGTGGCGGCACAAAACTTCGTCACTGAAATGGCGGGCGACGAATCGCTCTCCGGTCGGCCAATGGAACGCGTGATCACTCCGCTGACCGCCATGGGTGCTCACATCAAAGCGCAAAATGGCCGTCCTCCGCTCCGCATTGCTGGAACGCAACTTAAAGGCATTAATTACAAGATGCCCGTAGCCAGCGCACAGGTAAAGACTTGCCTCCTATTCGCTGGCCTGCTTGCCGACGGCGACACCTGCGTCGAGGAGCCCCTGCGCACACGAGATCATGGCGAAGTCGCACTGCAGGCCTTTGGCGCTCATCTTGACCGCAATGGAAACAAGGTGCGAATTCGTGGCGGCCAACGCCTGCGCGGAATCGAGGCGCGAATTCCCGGCGATCTATCGAGCGCTGCATTCTTTCTCTGTGCCGCTGCTCTTTTTCCGAACTCACAACTCACCATCCCAGCCTTGCTGATGAACCCGACCCGAGCCCGCTTGCTCGACATCCTCATTCAGTTGGGCCTTCTCATTACCGTGACGCAACTCGAGGAAATGCACGGAGAACCCGTGGGCACGCTGCAAATCGAAGGTGGCCGTCTGAAGGGCGCAACCATCGCCGGAGCCGACGCGGCCGCGCTGATCGACGAAATCCCGGTGCTGGCTGCCATCGCGCCGTATATGGAGCAGGGAATCGAGATCCGCGATGCACGAGAGCTGCGGGTGAAGGAGTCGGATCGCATCGCCTCCATCGCCACCAACCTCCGCGCCATGGGCGCGCAAGTGGAGGAACGGGAAGACGGCCTGAAAATTCCCGGTGGGCAGAGGATGCATGGGGCGGAAATCCAGTCTTTCGGCGATCACCGCATTGCCATGGCCTTCAGCATTGCCGCGCTGCGAGCCCGTGGGGAGACTTTGATTCACGGCAGCGAGTGTGCGGCCATTTCGTATCCGGCATTCTTTTCCACATTGGAAGGCCTAGTTGAGCGGTGATTCGCTTAGGTCGGCTAGGACCCTGATTTTAGCTCCATATGGTAAAGTAAGAAACCACGGAACTGGGCACTCCGTGGGAGCTTCAACCATCACTTGAACCCTGAAGGAGCCGTTTATGTCCTCCCTCCGCGAGATCGTGAAAAACCGCAAAGTTTACTCCATCGACGCTGCCGGCACCGTGCTGGAAGCCGCTCGCTTCATGATGGAACACAACATTGGTGCACTGCCCGTGGTTCGCAACGGAGAATTGGCTGGCATTTTTTCCGAGCGCGACATTATGAACCGCGTGGTCGCCGCAGGTCGCACGCCCGGGCACACGGCCGTATCCGAAGTAATGACCGCCAACCCGCGCGCCGTCAATCTCGATGAAAGCATCGATGAGTGCCTCTTCATCATGCACGAGTTCGGCTTCCGCCATCTATGTATCGTCGAGGGCAAAGAACTCCGTGGCTTGGTATCGCTTCGTGACATCCTGATGAATCAAGCTGGAGAAATTCAGCGCAAGAGCCAGCGCGCCGCATCGTAACCCCTCGTCGAAATTCACCCATTGATTCGTATCTCGGCACGGCTCCAGCCGTGCCGATCACTCCCGCTTTCGCAACAGCATTTCTCCTTTACTGGGCGGCAGCCGAAAGGGAAATTCAAATATTTTTCCATCCAACGGCAAGCGCAAAACAAACTCTTCCTGCGCCTTCCATCCCCCGATCCACTTATTATTCGTATTGAAAAATATCCACCCGCTCGCTTCTGGATTGCCCGGGTCGAGGTGCGCCGGACGCATGCTGTTCTTGGTCAGGAACTCGATCAGTTCGCTCACCGACTTCTGATAATCCTGCAACCGCGCCTCGCGAGCCTGTTTTTCTTCGGGATGCTTCGCCAGCGCGCGTCGCGCCTCATCGTCGAGCGCATCCGCATCGCTTTGGATTTTTTGAGCATAGTCGTCGGGGTCGAGGGCAGGCTGCACCACTTTAAAATGCTTCATGAACTGCAGCGTCATGCCGCCCGGATCGGCGTCCACACCGCCAGTGCCGCGGTAACGAATCGTCACCAGCACGCCGAAGATGGGCTCAATGCGATGCCGGATAATCTGCACCTCTCTCGCATCCACCGCCAGCACAATGCCTAGATCCCCGGACCAAAGCCCATAGCGATACTTACCGTCATCGCTGCGAGTAAAAGTGCAGCCGGGCTGGGATTCGTCCCAGTGCACAACGATCGGCCCGGTTTTGCTTTTTTTATCATTGTCGCTAGGATTGCTGGGCGCCGTCGGCAAGGGCATACCCACAGCCTCGCTCAGCAGGATCGAAGCTAGGAAGATTGACAGGAAGACGGTCCGCCACATGACTTCAGGATAATGTCTCAGTCCACCGTTACAGTCACGGTCGCCCCAGTGGTGGCGTTACTTGGCGCTGCTCCGTTTTCATCGACCCCCGTGATGGTAAACGTGTAGCTGCCCTTTGGAGTTACACTGCCGGTGGGCGATGTTGGGCTGCTGTTCGAGCTTGTATTGCAAGCTGGCAGAAAGAGGAATCCTCCGCCAACCACCAGCAGCAAAAGCAGCCCAAGAGCGTTCTTCCTAAGTTTCCCCTTCGCTCCAGCCCCCACCAGCGCCAGCCCAGGAACCGCCAGCCAAAGCCCATACAACCATCGCCAAGTCCCCAGCTTCGCCGTGGTGGTGTTCTGAGTTCCGAAGGTCGTGACGGTCAGCGTAGCGGTAGGCGGAGCACCGCCCGTGACAGGCAGCGGCGACGGACTAAACGAGCACACGGGTGCTGACAAAACGGCCGGCGTGACGGAGAGGCAGAACAGCGTGACATTCCCCGTATAGCTGCCGATCGGAGTGACGGTAATTGTAGCTTTCGCCCCAAAACCCTGCGCCACGCTGCTGGGGACCGCCGGGGTCGTCACGCTGACCGTGTAATCTGCGCTGGTCCCCACCACGTTCAGCTGTAACGTAAGCGGCAACGAGCCAGAAGAGTCAGTTCCAGTCACGGTAACCGTGTAAAGCCCCGCAACAGTGGCGGGCAGAGCCTGAACTGTAAATGCAACTTGAGCAGGTGGAGTGTCCACTGACGTGGGCGGCGCGCACGTCGGAAGATTTGTCGTGGTCTGAGTCGAGGTTACAGTGCAACCGAGCGTAACCGAAGGGCTTGTCCCCTGTAGACTCACGACGGCGGAAGTGGTTCCTCCCGGTTGCATCGGGTTTGGTTGAAAACCGTTTACGCTGGACATACTGAAGTCAAGCGCTTGTCCGAAAGCGGCGGAGGCTGCCGCCGCCGAGAATGCCGTCACTAACGAAGCGAAGATAATAGCTGTTACGAGCTGCCTGATTTTCAACATGCGGGGATTTGAACTCACTACCTTCGATTCCTCCGACGGCATAAACGCTGCCCGGGACGGCACGAAAGAAATGCCGCCTGCGAGTCAGCCTGCAAAGCAATGTGATCCTCTGAAAACGGCGAGTGTGTCGATAAGAATCGCCAAACAAGAATCTTAGACTAGAGTCGCCTATCGCGCCAATCGACCCAGCAAAATGTAGGAGCAGATGTTTACCCTCTGTCATGCTGAGCGCAGCCGTTTTTCAGGCGAAGCGAAGGCTTGTCCTGAGCGAAGTCGAAGGGATATCGCACTTAAGCGGGCGTGCGCGTAAGTCAATCATCATTGATCCTCCTGCAGCAACTCCGGCGAAGGCACCGTGCCCGACTCAACCTGCTTCTCGCGCTCTGCCCGGCGTTCGTTATCTATGTGAACAGAAGTCTCAAGTTCCTTCTTGCCCTCGTCTTTCCGTCCCATATGGATCAGCACCTGTCCTCTCACATAATGAGTATCCGTACGCTGCGGATCGAGCTTGTCGGCGGCATCAACCGCACCCAACGCCTGCTGATATTTTCCCTGCCGTTGATAAAGTTTCGCCAAGCCTAAGTAGGAATTCACCAGCTTTGGGTCGCGCCGCAGCGCTTCCCCATAACTCCTCTCCGCAGCACCGTCCTGTTCCATCAGAACGTAGACGTCCCCCAGTTCGTCATAATTCAGCGCGAGATCAGGTTCCACAGCCACATCTTTCAGAAATTCATTCCGCGCGTGTTCGTAGTCCTGCCTTTTCAAATAAGTGAGTCCTAGGTTGAAGTGGACGAAAGTCAGCTTCGGATTGGCCTCTGCCGCGGCTTGAAAGTCGGCGAGAGCCAGATCGTACTGCTCAAGATTGAGATGAGCCTTCCCCATGAACAAGTGAAACTCGGGCGAATTCTCGCCGGCCTTCACCAGTTGCGCCGTAGCCTTTTCGTCCAGTTGCTTTTGACCAGCCCGGTGCGCTGCAATCGACAGCACATAGAGATAACTTAATTGACCCGATTCCTGCGCCCAGAGCGGCTCCAGCGTGTCAGCCGCATCTTTCCATCGCTCGGCAAAGAAATAACATAGGCCAAGCAAATGCCGCGGCTGCACCGCATCGGGCTGATCGCTAACCACCGATTCGAACGATGGAATAGCTTTAAGAAATTCATTTTGCCGGTAGTACGCGAGTCCAATATTGAGCCGGATGCCCGGCACCTGCGGCAGCAATCGCTCCGCGTGGTGCAGCATTTCAAGCGCCTTGGTCCATTGCTTGCGCCGCATGTAGACGACTCCAAGGTTGGCATAAGCCGCGCCTGATTGCGGGGCCGCCGCCAGCACTGCGCGAAAATCTCGTTCCGCAGGATCGAGTTGCCCATGGTTAAGAGCTTCTTGTCCTGCGCGAAAAATTTCCGCCGGATCTTTCGTCGCAGAGGCCACAGAGGCCGTCCCATGCGGCTTTGCCGCGGTTTCCGGCGATGAACTTTGCGCCGCCATTGCCGCCGCTAAGGCCACCACTAGCAGACTATTTGTCACTAATAATCCAATCCTGGCGCTTGACACTCGTCTCACTCTCTGCTGTAGTGTCCGCCAGCCTTCGCGTGCAACGCAAGCGCCGCCGGGGGGCCGTTGCCGCTTGACATAGTTTCGATGCGGATCATAACGCATCGCTCTAAGGCAGTGTTTCGATGGTCACAATTCGTGATGTAGCCAAGCAGAGCGGGTTCTCCTCCACCACGGTCTCGATCGTGCTGAACGACGCTCCGCTCGCGCGATACATTCCCCCGGCGACCAAAAAGCGCATCGAGCGTGCCGCGGAAAAGCTCGGCTACCGCCCAAACCAGTTTGCCCGTTCATTGCGCAGCAAGCGCAGCCATACGGTCGGCGTCATGGTCTTCGACATGACCGATCCCTATTGCACGCTGGTTTTGCGCGGCATCGAAAACACGCTCTATCAGGCTTCCTACCTGCCCATCCTCACCGATGTTCACAACGAACGTAGCCGTTTCGAGCGCTATCTCGAAATGTTGCTCGATCGCCGCATCGAGGGCCTCGTCGTTCTTGCCAACTGGCTCTTTCTCGATATCAACGTGCTCGCCGATCTGGAAAAAAGCAGCATTCCTACCGCTCTGATTGCCTGCGAACTCAAAGGCGATTCCATGAGTTCGGTCATCGTCGACAACGAAGTCGGAGGCTTCCTCGCGCTCGAGCATCTGCATTCCCTCGGTCATCGAAAAATCGCCTTCATTCGCGGCCCCAAAACCTTGGCGGACAGTTCTCCACGCTGGCGCGGAATCCGCAAGTACGCCAAGGATTGCGGACTCGAACTGGATTCCCGACTCATCGTCGATTTGCCGGAATCCCGCGACCCGCTTTCGAGCTTCGAGGCAGGTCAAAAACTGACCGAGGACTTGCTCAAACAGAAGCGTCAGTTCACTGCCTTGTTGGCCTTTGATGACATGACCGCGTTCGGCGCCATCCGGGCCCTGACCAAAAACGGCCTGCGTGTGCCTGAGCACTGCTCCGTAATCGGCTTCGACGATGTTGCCGCCTCCGCCCTTTACACCCCGCCCCTCACCACCATTCGCCAGCCCATGGAGGCAATGGGCGCAAACGCCGTTGGCATTGTGCTTGAGGGAATCCACTCCGTTCTGGAAAAACGTGAGGTCGCTGCCAATCACCGAAAGGTCGTACCTGACTTGGTGGTGCGCGAATCGACGCGTAGCATTGTGTAGGGGAAATTTCGTACGAGGCGATTTCGCGATCCCCCGGCCGCGATCGCAGGCAAAAAACGAATGCTCCGGATCGCCTCTCTGTCCCAGTAAAGCGTTTTTTTTCTTGACATCGGATGGTCAATAAAAGCACTATTCATACGTTTTAATAAACGCTTGAACGTTTTCGGCTGCACGCCGCGATCTGGGGATCGTCGTTACAGTTTCAGCGGGATGCACCACAGAAAAATCTGGGGCAATTCCGGAGTTGATCCGGAACAAGGGGGAAGCTTGATCATGATCTCGAATCGTACGCCGCTGATAATCGCAGTGCTGGTGTTGATTTTCTGCGCGGCCGCCCTGGCCCAGGACACCGCTTCCATCACGGGTACGATCACCGATCCCAGCGGAGCCGCCATCCCCAACGCGAAAGTCGAGCTTACGAATTCCGAGCACGGCATCAGCCGCAGCGGCAGCAGCAACAGCAGCGGCGATTTTCTCTTCGCCTCCCTCCCCATCGGTTCGTACGACCTGACAGTTACCGCCGAGGGCTTCAAGAAGTACGAAGCCAAAGGCGTCGTCCTCCGCGTCGCCGACAAGGCCCGCGTAAACGTGGCCCTGCAAGTCGGAACCATCGCCACCGAAGTAGTCGTCCAAGGCTCGGATGTAGCGCAAGTCGAAACCCAATCGTCCGAGTTAGCGGGTGCGATCACCGGTAAGGAAATCTCTCAGCTTGAACTGAACGGACGTGACTTCACCCAACTGGTGGCGCTCTCGCCCGGAGTAACCAACCAATCCGGCGCAGATGAAGGCGAACCGGGAGCCTCCACCGTTGCGTACAGCGTGAACGGCGGACGAACTGAATACAACAACTTCGAAGTCGACGGCGGCGATACCCAGGACAACGGCAGCAATACCACGCTCAATGTTTACCCCAGCATCGACGCCATCGCCGAGGTAAAAGTGCTCACCTCGAATTACAGCGCGCAATATGGCCGAAACGGATCGGGAACGGTAGAAGCTGAAACCAAGTCCGGCACGAATTCGTTCCATGGCGACTTGTACGAGTTCCTTCGGAACGACGCCTTCAATGCGACGCAGTTTGGCGCGACCTCTGTCCCCGAATATAAGAAACACGATTTCGGTTTTACCATTGGCGGTCCGGTTTATATTCCGGGGTTCTACAATACCAGCAAACAGAAAACGTTTTTCTTCTGGTCAGAAGAGTGGCGTCGCGAACTGGTTCCGGCCACCAGCTTTTTTGGCACAACACCGGTCCCCACAATGGCCAATCGCGTTGGTAACTTCTCTGACCAGTGTGCCGCTGGCACCGCTGAGTGCCCCGTAGTGCCCGCGGAGATCAACGGCGTCGCTCAGCCTGTTGGCAACAACCCGGGAGACGTGGGGCAGCCCTTCGTCAACAACCAAGTGCCCATTGCAGATCCAACTGTCGCGAATGCGCTGACCGCACTGATTCCGCAGCCGAACCAATCCTCCGGAGTTCTGGGCAGCACACTCGATCAATGGTATGCGCCTCCGACTTTGCCAATGCACTGGCGCCAGGAACTATTCAAAATCGACCACAACATCAGCGACAAGGTTCGCGCCAACTTCCGCTACATCCACGACTCATGGATCGAGCAGTATCCCGTACCTTTGTGGACCAACGGCACCAGCTTTCCCACCGTGCAAACGGCCTTCAGTAACCCCGGCGTCAGTATGGTTGCCAGACTGACAGCCAATGTTTCGCCAACCCTCTTGAACGAATTTGTCGCGAGCTATACAACCGATCACATCTCCACTAACCTGACCGGCCCATGGCAACGTCCCTCGAATTTCCCCGCAATTGGTCTCTATGACAACGGCTTTGGCGGGAAGGTCCCAGGCATCAGTGTTGCGGATACCCTCTACAATTTTTCGGAAGACCCCGGCTATGTTCCGCAGGGCCCTCTGAATTCCAACCCTACCTTCACCTACCGCGACAACCTCACGAAAGTCACCGGGAACCACAACCTCCAATTTGGAATCTACGTCGTCGATGCTCACAAGAACGAGGTCCCTCAGCCGGGCGAAGGCGTGAATGGTCAATTATTCTTTGCCAACTCCGGCAACACGGTTACGAGTGGCAACGCCTACGCCGATCTTCTAATGGGAAACATCAGCAGCTTTACCCAGGAGCAGAACGCTTTCAAGATGCACGAGCAATACCGCATTTACGAAGCTTTCTTCCAGGATGACTGGCACGCGACTCGACGCCTCACGCTGAACCTCGGCCTTCGAATGAGCTTCTATGGAACCTACAGCGAGAAGAACAACCTGGCGTGGAACTTTGACCCCGCTTTTTATATAGCCGGTGCTAGCAGCGTCGATCCTTCGACAGGATTGGTGATCGGCAATCCCTACAACGGCTGGGTCGATTGTGGAGTGACGCCGGGTGTTCCGTCCGGGTGCATGAAAAATCATTGGTGGAATCCCGCTCCACGCCTCGGATTCGCATTTGATCCGAAGGGCGACGGAAAGTGGGCGATTCGCGGCGGCTACGGTATTTTCTTCGAGCATACCAATGGCAACGAAGGCAACACCGAATCCCTGGAGCCCTACAACATCAAGACTCAAACCACCACGGTCGTGAATATTTCTGGATACGACAGCCTCAACTCCAGCCAACTCGGTGCCGGCACGACGCCTCTGGGTTTTGTCTCGATCCCCAGTAAAGCGACCTGGCCCTATGTGCAGCAATGGAACTTCAACGTGCAGCACGATCTTGGACGGGGCACAGTTGCTACGATTGCCTACGTGGGCAGCGGCGGTGTGCACCTCACTCGTTCCTACTCGTACAACCAGATGCATGCAGTTTCGGCGAACTTGAATCCCTACGCCCCAGGGCAGGTCATTACTTCAACCGATTGCGGAACCGTTACGATCAATCCCAACGGGCAAGCTACAGCAACCGTGAACGGGAATACGATGACCGGCAGCTGGGCCAACAATCTAGCTGTTGCCTGCGGCAATAACGCCAATCTTTATTTGCCGTTCCTAGGAATCGGGACGATCACCAGAAAAGATCAAACCGGATCGTCGAATTACAACGCGCTCGAAGCTACAATTCGCCACAGCATCGGCGGCCTTGAGTTGAACGCCGCTTACACCTACAGCCACTCAATCGACGACTCCTCGGACTATAACGACCTGGGTTTCGTGGACTCTTACAATCTCAACGCCTATCGGGCGAGTTCCAACTTCGACACGCGCCACAATTTCACCATCGCCTACGTCTACGACATTCCATTTTTCAAGGGGAAGGGAATCGAGCATGCGCTTCTTGGCGGCTGGCAGTGGTCCGGCATCACGCTGATTCAAAGCGGGTCGCCCTTCAGCGTGTACAACCTTGGCAATGGCACGATAGCACCCGCCGACAATGCCGGAGTATCAAACAGCATTGCGACCGGATCTTCCTACCCTGATCTGGTTGGAAATCCACGCTCTGGCGCTTCCGGCAGTCCCCTCGCAGGTTCTCAGCCCGGGTTCGGCCCCCTGCTCTATAATCCCGCCGCGTTTGTCGCGCCGACCGGCCTTACCTTCGGCGATGCAGGAAGAAATATCCTTAACAATCCTTGGCGCGAAAACTTCGATATGGCATTAATCAAGCACTTTGCAATTACGGAGAGCAAATATTTTGAGTTCCGCGCCGAAGCCTTCAACGTCTTCAACCACACAGAATTCTCCTACCTGGGTGGCGATGCGGGATCCGCGTCCGATAATTCGAATGGTGCAAAGACCAATGCCACGGAAGTTACCTGCTACGGCGGATCTGACAATTCGGCAGGCGATCCCACCGTTTGTGGCAGCCAGGGTCTTGCCCTGTTTCGCGCAAATTCGGCCCACCTCGCCCGCATCCTGCAGCTCGGCTTGAAGTTTATTTTCTAGCCGTTCCCAGCTCTGAAAAAAACGATCCCGGCCCAACGGCCGGGATTTTTTCGATCACGCAAAATCTTGAAGGACGATCCGAATAACAACCAGCCTACATCCTTAACCCTACCTGCGCCGGCTGCGACACTAGGAGAACCTCCAGCGCGCTTTCCAGGTCGGCGATCAAGTCGTCGGCATTCTCGATGCCCACCGAGAGCCTCACCAATTGATCACTCACACCCATCTTTGAGCGCATCTCGGCCGAGATCATGGCATGCGACGTCAATGCCGGAATCGACACCAGCGATTCGACGCCACCAAAACTCGTCGCTAACGTAAACAAGGACAGCGCTTCACTCACCCGCCGCGCATTCTCGCCGTTGCCTTCCACCTCAAACGAAACCATGCCTCCGCCGCCGCTCATCTGTGCGCGCGCCAGCCCATGTTGTGGATGGTCCTTCAGAAACGGATAGTGCACCTTCCTTACCTTCGCGTGCTGCGCCAGGTATTCTGCCACGCGCTGGGCGTTCTCGTTTTGCCGCGCCACGCGCACCGCCAGCGTTCTCAGTCCGCGGATCAATAGCCACGACGCGTGCGGATCCATGCAATTGCCCAGCGTGATCCGTGTATCTTTAATCAGTTCAATCAGTTCGCGCCGCCCTGCCACAGCTCCGCAAGTCAGGTCCGCATGTCCGCCCAAATACTTCGTGCCGGAATGCATGACGAGGTCGATGCCATACTCGGCCGGATGCTGGTTAATCGGCGTGCCGAACGTGCTGTCGATCATGCTGATCAGTCCGTGCTGGCGGGCGAGCGCCGCCGCTTTCTTGAAATCCACCACACGCAAGCCAGGATTCGTCGGCGACTCCAGATACAGCAGCTTCGTATTCGGACGAATCGCCTGCGCGTGCTGCTCATAATCGGTTGTATCCACAAAAGTGGTCTCAATGCCCATCTTCGGCAGCCATTGCGATAGAAATTTGCTGACACCGCCGTAAATCTCGCGCTGCGCCACAACATGGTCGCCGGTTTTCAACAACGCCATCAGCGTGGTCGTGATCGCGCCCATACCTGAGGCAAAGGTCAGCGCGGCCTCCACGCCTTCGAGCGCCGCGATTGTCTCTTCGGCAACTGTATTCGTCGGGTTCGACCAACGAGTGTAGTAGCGGTCGGTCGAAGTGATGCGCTCCTGTTCGTCGTTGTCCGTGACTTCAAATGTCGAAGTCTGATAAATCGGGGTCGAGACCGGCCCATGTTTCTTCTTCAAATCCGCCGCGCCCCGCACCGCCTTGGTTTCGGCGTGATGGGTCTTCCGTTTCATGGATACCTCGTTTCAACTAGACTAAATCCCCATCCGCACTCCCGCAAGCCGAACCCACAAGCGGATAGCGTCCGATTTCAGACCCAGCCCACAGCCGCCACTCTTAAAGCATTGTCATCCTGAGCGTAGCCGCTCTTCAGGCGGAGCGAAGGATCTCCCGCTTGACCGGCCCGGCGCGTACGCCAAATTGCACCACCACCGAAATTCAAAACCTTAGGAAATTCAAAACCTTAGGAAACCCAACATAGATGCTTCTAGACGAAAACTCGGACCGTGAAGCATACAAAAGAACATCAGAAAGAAAAAACAGTGGTGGCTCAGCTTGGCTTACGCGCTGGGCCGGTGTGCGTGAGATCCCTCGCCCCGCTGGAGAAAACGCGGGGCTTCGAGATGACGCCGACGGGAGGAGTGCACGCTGCTTTTCAAACCGACCCACTACCTTCTTCCAATATCGTTAGTCTCCACCACACCGCTTCTCGTACAATGGTAGGTCTACAGATCGAGGCGGATTCGCATCCAGAAACCAGAGCACAGTTGCCATGAAGAACAAACTGAAAACCAAGCCCTCCCCACGCAAGCAAGCAAAAGCACAAGACGCAAAGTCTCACTCGCGCGCAAAACGCGCCATGGCGAAACCCGCGGCCGGCACGCCGCCGCTGCAATACATTCCATGGCACACGATTCCGCTGGAAGACCTGAACCCGCTTCTGCAGCGCCAGTTTGTCATCGGTCAGGAAATCATGTTGGCCCGTGTGCTCTTGAAAAAAGGATGCGTCGTTCCCCAGCACAGCCACCACAACGAACAACTCACTTATATTGTCGAAGGCGCGCTCAAGTTCTCAATCGACGGCCGGGAAATCGTGGTTCGCGCCGGCGAAGTTCTCTGCATCCCCTCGAACATGCCTCACAGTGCCGAGGCCCTCGAAGACACGGTGGACCTTGACGTGTTCAACCCTCCCCGCGCCGATTGGATCAACCGCTCCGACCAATATTTGCGAGGCCAAAAATAATTTCCGACTCCATGCGCTCTTCGGCCACTCCTGAGCCAGATGGGCCTTCAGGAACCTTTGGCTTTCGCTGCATCGGCTGCGGCGCGCTCAGCCACGCACCCGAGCTGGATTTTCGCTGCTCGCAGTGCGGCAATCTTCTTGAAATCACTGACCCCGCGTGGAGATCCGGCAAGCTCTGCGCGGCCGACTTGAAATCCGTTTGGCATCAGCGTCGCTCTTCCAACTCGCCGCTCGATCTCAGCGGCGTGTGGCGATTCCGCGAACTTCTGCCCGCGCCCCAGTCTGAGCGCCACGTCATCACGCTACGCGAAGGCAACACTCCCCTGTATGAGCTACCTGGCTCCTCTCGCAGCACTGGAGTTCCGCGCCTCTTCGCCAAGCATCAAGGGATGAACCCGACCGGTTCATTCAAAGACGCCGGAATGACCGTGGCTTCAACATTTGCCAAGCAGGCCGGATACTCATGGGTCGCCTGCGCCTCCACCGGCAACACTTCGGCATCCATGGCCGCTTACACCGCGCGCGGTGGCCTGCGAAGCCTGGTCCTCGTGCCCGAAGGCAAAATTTCCTGGAGCAAGCTCTCGCAGGCGCTCGATTACGGAGCCCTCACCTGCCAACTTCGCACCGATTTTGATGGCTGCCTTCGCCTGCTGCAGGAACTCGTGCGGCGCGCGCCCGTCTACCAGTTGAACTCCATCAATCCGTTCCGCCTTGAAGGACAAAAAACTCTCGCCTTCGAATTGCTCGAACAACTCTACTGGCATCCGCCCGATCACATAATTGTGCCCGGTGGCAACCTAGGCAACAGTTCCGCCATTGGCAAGGCGTTGCTCGAAATGCGCGAGATCGGCTTGATCCCGCGTCTGCCCAAGTTGTCTGTGATTCAAGCCGAAGGCGCGAACGCGCTGGTGCGCACACTGCGCGAAGCGAGCGGCAAACAACTCATCAGCGTGGACGCCGAAACTCGTGCGACCGCGATCCGCATTGGCAACCCGGCCTCCTGGCAAAAAGCCGTAAATGTGATCCAAGCCACCGGAGGCGCTTGCGAGCAAGTCAGCGAAGTTGAGATCGCGCGAGCCAAAGCCGAAATCGGCGCGGAAGGAATCGGCTGCGAGCCCGCTTCCGCCGTGACCCTCGCCGGCCTTAGAAAATTGCTGCAGCAAAGCTTCGTGAAGCCCGATGAAACCGTGATTCTCGTTCTCACCGGAAACTTGCTGAAAGACCCCGACTTCACTATGGAATTTCATCGCGGCGACTTATTTCGCGGCACTGTTCACGAGCCCCAGAGTGCTGCTCTGAATCCATTTCGTCATCCTCCCATGGTGCTCGACGCGACCCTCGACGCTGTGCTCAAGACGTTGGACCAGGCAGAGAAAGCCCACCCGATAAACTCGAATGTCTAAGATCAAAAAGAAGAAGCGCAACCAAAAAAAGCGCGGACACGGACTCTTCCTACACCTGGAGTTGCCGGCCACTTCGGCCAACCTTGGCCCAGCTTTCGACGCCGCCGGCCTCGCGATGAATCTCTACATCAAGATCGATGCCCGGCCCGCGTCCGATTTCTCGATCCGTGCCACCGGACGCGACCCGGAAATCTGCGGCTCGGCGGAGAATCACCTCATCCTCACCACCTACCGCGAGGTTCTCCAAACTCATGGGTGGGACATCGTTCCTCTATCTCTTCGCATCAAGAACGATATTCCCATCGGCAAAGGTTGCGGCTCTTCCGCAGCGGCGCGCCTGGCGGGTATTGCACTGGCCAATCACTTCGGCCATCTACATTGGACCGATGCTCAAATCATCGGCGAGGCTTCCCGGCGTGAGCATCATCCCGATAACGCATCGGCCTGCTGGATGGGTGGCCTGACCGTCGCGCGGATGTCCGGCGAGGCCGAGGCGCTGGTGGTTGGGATTCGTCCGAAAGGGAAGTGGCCGCTGCTCCTCGCCATTCCCGAGCAGCGATTGTCTACCGATGAGGCCCGTCGCGTTCTGCCCGCGACCTATCCCCGCGCCGACGCGGTGGTCAACATTCAGAACTCCATGCTGTTGCTTGCGGCTTTCATGCAGGGACGCCCGAAGTTACTCGCCGCCGCGCTCGAAGACCGCATTCATCAGCCCTATCGCGCCGCACTTTGCCCTTTGCTTCCATGCCTGTTGGAGTTGACTGGCAAACCCGGCGTCCTTGGCGCAGCCCTTAGCGGTGCCGGTCCTTCGGTGATCGTTTTTCTCGATCCAAATTCCTCGACTAAAAAAGCACGTGAATCTGTGGCCGCTCACCTGAAGCGAAACGGACTCCGCGCTGAATTGCTGCTCACCTCCGTTGTTCCGCGACGCGGCAGCCGCTAACCGCCGAAGTCGAGAGCGATACCCGCAGTCCGCGTCACCGGCTTCCCGGCGGCACGATGCCATTCATGCGCAGGTACTCTACCATCTGTCCATAGTGGTTGAAGCAATGCGCCCCGACGCTCGTAGCGACTCCAAGCCGCGTCACAGATCCTTCTCCGAACGGGCTCTTCACCGGTTCAACCAGGTTCCTCTCGTTGATCGTTTGGATGCTCTTGTGCACATAAGCAAACGAATCTTTCAGATAGCTGATGATTTCCGCCTTCGTCTTAATCGATGCCGGCCCCGACTCTTCGCCCACATCCGCCGGAGGTTTTTCGGTCAGAATCGCGGCGCCATAAATGTAGTTTACCGCCGCAACGTGCTTGATCTGCTCGGCAAAAGTCCGCACGCCTTTGAACTCGCCACTGGTCGGAGCGAATCCGAATTTATCCTCCGGCATCACCTCCGCCGCCGGAACGAACTCGTGCTCAGCATTACTCACAGACTGGTCCAACACTTGCGTGACCGTTCGATGTTCATGCTTCCGCTTGTTGTTCTGAGCCGCCGCAATCGTTGCCAACCCCAGTAAACAGCATGCAAAACCGATGACCGTTTTCCTTATCATGATCTCCTTCACTTTCTTTGATCATCTTTCATTGATCATTCGACAGACGCCGGTCGAAAGCGCCTTACCCTGTGTTCTCTGGCTCGCCCTGAGCGCGGTCGAAGGTGCCCTCTGTGATAACGGTTTTGCCATTCCGCAAAGCGATCTACCCCGAGGCCTTCGCCACCCCAAACGGCCATTCCCGCCCGCGCCAAGCGCGAATCATGTAAACCGCGAGGCCGGCCAACAATATCACAGCCGCATATCGCACTTCCTTCAGCGCATTCTCGCGATTGAACAAAATAAATAAGAATCCGGCAATCGCTAGCAGTGCCGGCAAAGGATATAACCACATGCGAAATGGACGCACCACATCCGGCCGCGTCACTCGGAAAACGATCAAACCAACCGCTTGCACCAAGAACTGCAGCACCAGCCGGATCACTACCAGCGCCGCAATCGCATCCCGCAACCGCAGAAAACAAAATGCCGCGGCCACAGCTCCCAGTGCCAGCAGCGATACATACGGAAAGCGGTAGACTGGATGTACCTTGGCGAATGCCCGGAAATAGTTTCCATCCAGCGCCGCCGCGTAAGGCACGCGCGAATAGCCCAGAGTTAATGAGAAAACCGACGCAAACGCCGTCACAATCACCAGCCCCGTCACCAACCGCGCTGCCCACGCCCCATAAATCTTCTGCATAAAGATCGACACAACGTACAACCCGCTGTTGTTCTGCCCAGCATGCAGCATCTCCCGCCACGGCACCACCGCCAGAATGCACAGGTTCATCATGAGATATAGACACGCAACCAGCAGAATGGAAAGCAGCAAGGCCCGCGGAATATTGCGCGTCGGATCTTTTATTTCATCGCCCAAATAGCAAACATTGTAGTAACCCCAGTAGTCGTAAGTGGACACCAGAAGTGCTCCACCCAACCCGGCGAAAAACCCGCGCGTCAGCGTAAACGCGCCGGGAGGAAAATCGAAGGCGCGCGCCGCATTGAAATGCGTCAGCCCCGCGAAGATGATCCATCCCATCGTCCCCATCACAATGACCCACAGCGCCTTCGAAAGTCTCCCGATCACCGTGATCCGTCGATAAAGCAGTACGACCGTGAAGACGCAAATGCCAATCGCCAGTGCGGTTCCCGGTGTCACCACCCAGCTGATTTGGAGTGATCCCGCCCAAGGAATGTGCGCCGCCGAAGTGTGCGCAGAATAGACCGTTTCAAGACTCGGCCAGTAATAGGCCGCATAGCCCGCCAGTCCAATACAGCCGCTCGCAATCGAAAGCGGAGCACTGAAAGATAACTGCCAGATAAACAGAAACGAAATCAGCCGTCCCCATTTCTTCGGTCCGTAGATCTCGCTCAAGTAGCGATACGATCCGCCCGATCCCGGGAACACCGAGCCCAATTCAGCCGATACCAGCCCGTCGCACACCGCCAACAGCGCGCCAACAATCCAGCCCAGCAGCGCTTGCGGTCCGCCCATCGCGCCCAATACCAGCGGCATGGTGATGAACGGCCCCACCCCGATCATGTCAATCATGTTGAGCGCAGTCGCGCTCCCCAGCCCCATCCCGCGGATCAGGCCAGGAGAATCCGGATTGTTTTGCGGTAGTGCGTGCATTTCGTGTAAGGCGAGTCGTGATCGGCTGCGGAAGAAGATAGCTTACGGAAGAAGCAAGACTCTTCCGCTAACCTTCCGCTGTTCAAATGCAGCATGCGCCTGGGCGGCATTCGCCAGCGGATACCTGCGATCAATCCGGATGGAAAGTTTCCCCTGCCTTACCCAGTCAACGAACTGTTCGAGGTAACGAGGATATTCTTTGGAATAAGGACTCCCATTCGTGCGGGTCAGAAACAGCGATCCCTTTTCCTGGAGCTTCATGAGATCAAACGGCGGCACGTACCCGCTCGACTGTCCGTAGATCACAAGATAGCCACCGGGAGCCAGGCTGTCGAGACTGGCCTCAAATGTATCTTTGCCGACTCCGTCGAAAACCACGCTGACCCCTCGGCCCCCAGCGATCCGCTTCGCTTCCTTCGCAACATCGCATTGCGTCGAAATAATAACCTCATCCGCGCCAGCTGCTCTTACAATTCGGCCTTCTCCGCGCTCGAGGTAACCCCAATCACGCGTCCCCCACGCATCTTCGCCATCTGACAAAGCAAAAGTCCAATACCCCCAGCCGCCGCGTGGATCAGGCACCAATCTCCAGCTTTCACCGGATAGGCAAAATGCGTGAACACATACGCAAGAAATCCTTGATTCATACCAGCGGCCGCTTGCTCGATCGGAATTCCCTCGGGAACTGGAGTGAGCCACGCCGCCGGGGCAAGAGCATGGGTTGCGTAGGAATCTCCCACAAAGACGACGCGATCTCCTAGTTTGATATTGTCTACGTCGGGCCCAAGTTCCGCGACGACCCCACCCCCCTGGCTTCCTAGGATCGTCGGCAGATCCGGCTCGCTCTCGCGGCCACGCCGATAAAACGCTTGTCCGACAAGTTCACCGCGCCGCTTCTGAACATCAAGAAAGTTAACGCTGGCCGCCTCTACTCGTATCAACGCTTGCCCCGGGCCGGGAGTTGGTGTCAGAACTTCTTCCCACTGCATAACCTCCGGACAGCCATAGGAGTGAATACGAATCGCGTGCATTAGCAGTATTTGTCCTTATTACAGATGGATTCTGGCAACTGGGTACTGGCTACTGCTTTTCATGCCCCGCGCTCAACAGATTTACATACAGCCGTACCGCTCCCGGAACTCCAGCCGGTAACTGCCGGAAGAAGGCGTACCCCGTGTAAATATACGTTCCCTTGCCGTACTGCGCCCGCAGCAGTCCGCCCTTCTGCGCGTCTTCGCCAGGATCGTGGCACGAGAGCAGCGGCTTGAAGTGTTCGTCCCATTTGTCCATAAAATAAAGCCCGCGTTCCTGCACCCAGCCGTCGAAGTCGCGAGCCGTGATCGCATTTGGATAATGAAATATTCCATCCTCCGGCGCCAGAATGTCGACCGCAGCGTCCTCCACTGAAACCCGTGCCCGGCTCAGCTCCGCGGAGTACGGCGTAAAGTGTCCGCTATTAAAGTCGCCTACGCCAGCGTTGTACTGCACCACCAGCGTTCCGCCGCCATGAACAAAATCGAGCAGCTTCTTGTTGTCAGCCGCAACTTCTTTCTGCGTGTCATACGCTCGAATTCCAAGAACAATCGTCCTATACCCGCTCAGAATCTCGCTCCCTAGCGTCTCCGCCGGAATTATCCTCACGTCCATCCCCACCTGCTTCAGCACCATGGGTATGTCGTCGCCCGCGCCCATGATGTAGCCAATCTTCAAATCATGGGGCGCCTTCACGTCGACAATACTCACCCGCTGCACCGCGGGCTGGTAATAGTAGAAGCTGCCCAGATCCTCGCGCGAAACTAGCGTGTAGCCTTCGCTGAACTTCTCGGTCTCCCCGGCGATATCTGCTTGCAACGCTGCGCGCACCTCAGCTTTTCCTTCCTGCAACCCAGCAGGGAACACCTTGAATTGAAAGTCGCGCTTCACACCGCGTTGCGTAAAATCAACGGCAAATTGCGCCGGCTCCGATCGCCACCCTGCCGGCAACTCCAGGTGCAGCACCCCGCGAGTCTCACGAGTCAAATTGCTGGTCACACCCACCGTCACCGTTGAACTCGCGCCGTTGTGGGTCGAAATCACTTGTGTACCCGGTTCCAAAGCAACCGAAAATGCCGGGACCACCGCCAGCGGCCGTGCCCGTTCCACGCCAGCATCGTCAACAAAGCGCGTGACAACGGTCGCCCCAATCCCGCTCTTTCCCTGTTCGCCACCCGCGTTGGCAATCGAATACTCCACCTGCGCCCGCAGCAGCGGAGGCGGGAAGGGAAGCGTCGCATACTTCTCGTCGTCGATGTGAACCAGGCTCTCCGTCTCCGGATTATCGCGATGCCAGTAAGGCCGCGTGTACGCCACATTTTTCGGCACCCGCAGCCGAAACACAACGTGCTCGTTTTCGCCCGGCTTGATCGGAGTCCGCTTCGTCTTATCGGATATCGTCGCCCAGCCCTCCGGCACCTCAAGCTTCAGCCGATCAATAAACACACGGTCTTTCGATCCGTTATGAAAATTCACGGCGACGAGAAAATCTTGCCCCGGCGAAACCGTAGTGGTAGCCTCTCTTTCCTTCAGAACCGTGGGGCTCGAGTCCGCCCGGGTAACCACCGTCGCCTCCAACGTCACGTTCAGAGCCAGATTCAGTGCGGTTTCCGCCTGTTCGCGTTTTTCTTCCAGCCGCATCAGCAAATCGGATTTCGCACCCGCGCTCAAGCTCGCCTTCTCAACTTCTGCAGCCGTCTCCTCGAACTCCGCAACGACTCCCATCAAAGGCGCGGCAGCGGCCGACGCATCTTGCCCTTTCGTACCCTCACTCGCCTGTCGAATCTTCTCTGCAATCTTCGATAATTCTTGCCGTAACCTTGGAACTTTCGCTTCTTGCTTTCCCAATCTCGCAGCCAGTCCCGGCAACGTTGTGTCGATCCCGTCGAAAAAATCTTTTTCGTGGCCATCCTTATCCAGCTTCGCAGGCGCAACCGAATCCACCAGGCGGTAAAACGTAAATCGATCTCCCGGGTCCACCGTCCAATTGGCCGACCCCTGCGATAGCTGATGCCGCAGCCCCCGCATTGCAAACTGCACGTATGATCCCTCAAGATCGGCGGTGGCCTCGCCGGTATTCAGCTTCACCGTCCAGTCCTTATCCGGACACGTCATCGCGCCAAATCCGCACACATTTCCGATGTAAAGCTTCTTCGCCTGCCAGGGCTGCAACCCCTGCGCGATCTGCTCAGGAAACCGCTTTGGATCGGCCGCCGCCCGAAACGCTTCTTTCGTCAGGATGCTCGAAGCCTGATGATGTCCGTGTCCATCGCGTTCCGTGCCCGAAAAGCGCGCCACCAGCACATCCGGACGAAACGTCCGAATCACTCGCACCATATCCGCGAGCGCAACATCGTGTCCGCCCCACTTCCCAAAAGTCTCATCCGGACTTTTTGAAAAGCCAAAATCCGCCACCCTCGAAAATCGCTCCTGCACGCCGTAATACTCATCCGCTGCCAGCAGTTCCAGCGTCCGCAGCACACCCAGCACATCTGACAAATTGCTGCCTACTTTATTCTGTCCGCCTTCGCCGCGGTTCAGCGTCATCAGCAGCACGCTCGCCCCATGCCCGCGCGACTCCAGCGTCAGCATTCCGCCATCTTCATCGTCAGGATGCGCCACCGTTTGCATCAGCCGCGCGGTCGTGCCCAACCGCCGCAGCGTCTGCCGCAAGCCAAGAATTCCCTCGTCATGTGCGAGTTCGGCAGGAGATCCCTGATAGGGAAGCTGCGGAAAGTTGGCGTCCGACGCCTTATGATTTTCACCATCCGGCGCGGCCACAACGGGACGCGGAGAATGCTCACCCGTTTGCTGCGGCGAAGCCACCAACAGAATAGGAATCAACAGCAGCAAAAACGCGAAAGAATTACGGATAATTGAGTTTCGAATAAAACCCCAGAAAAGCTGCGTCGAACGGCGGGTAAGGTTAGGTCCCGAATATTTCACCATACAAGGATGGGGCCTAACCCCTGTCCGACGCAAATTTTTCCACCAGATAAATTAGATTTGCGCCGGGCAAACCGTACCAACCGCCAAGAACCACATTTACTGAGACCTGAAACCTAACACCCGAGACCTGAGCTCTACTGCCGCCCTTCCTTCAGCGCCTCCTGGCACGCGCTGCCCGCGGTCAGCACCTCATTAAATGCCGTTTCTTTGCGAAGGCCTTTCAGCAGCGGATCCTCCAGCAGCGCCGAATAGGCGCAATAATTCTGCTGCACCGCCGCTTTCAGCAGCCGCAACGCGGGCTCATTTTGCCCGCAGTACGCCATCAGCGCTCCCACGTGGTACCACGCTTCCGGATCAGGTTCCATCATGGTCGAAGATTCCGCCTCCCGCACAATCTGGTCGAAATCCGCCGGTTTCTGAGCCTGCGTGCAGGCCACCAGCAACTCTCGATGATAAGGAGTCGCCTTCGCAACGCTCTTCACAGCCTCGCGCGCCTGTGCCAAATTGCCCGCAGTCAGGTAAACATACGGCTTTACCCATGCCGACCATTCCGACCCCGCGTCCAGTTGAACAAAATCCATCGCACGGTCGGTCTTACCCAGCTCCAGGAAAGCCCAGGCGCAAGACCGGAAATCGAAGTTCCCCGGATCCAACTGCCGCGCCGTGTTGCACTCCTGCGTAGCCTGCTCCTGCATTCCGGCATAACGCAGCACATAGCTTAAAGCAAAGTGCGCATACGCGCTCTGCGGACGCCGGCGCACCAGGTCTGTCGCGGCATCGTACGCCCGGCCCAGTTCGCCCCGCTCTACGCGGTTGGTGATCAAATGGCTTGCCGCGCCCACACGGTTCGGATCCAGCCCCGTGGCTTTCTCAAACGCCATATTGGATTGCTGGAACATCTTCTCGCCGCCGCCGCCGTAATACGAATCGTAGTAGTACCTCAGCCCCAGTGCCTCCCATGCTGGCGCGTACCCTGGGTCGACTCCCACCACGTGTTCCAGCACCGCGATCGCATCCTTATTCGGACCCGCATCATGCGGCAGCGCCAGGCTATGCAGGTAGAGGTCATACGCCTCCTGGCTCTTAGGACGCGATGCCGTCGTGAAATCTCCTCCCGTGCCGCCGCCCAGCGCCGGCAACAATCCATTCTGCACCTGCGTGCTCAATAGACTCTGCAGCGAAATCAAGTCATTCACGTTCGCCGTGGCGCTGCCTTGCCACAGCAACCGGTCGCTGGCCACATCAATGGCTTCCAGCGTGACGGTTAACTGTTCGCCCTGCCGCATAAAGTGTCCGGTCAGCAGCCGGCCCACTCGCAGTTGCTGCCCAACCTTGCGCGGATCCAAATCCGCTTCTACATACTTCCGCGTGACCGAAGAAGGCCGCACCTCCAACGAACGCGAATAGGTCAGCACGCTGGTCAACTCGTCCGCCAGGGCAAATCGCAGGTAATCGACGCTAAAATCTCCATTCATGTTCTGCAACGGCAAAACCGCAATTGCATTCTGCAGCTCCGCGCTCGCCGCCGACCGGTGCTTCACCCAGTAGGCGCCCACCGCCGCCAGAACCGTTACCAGAACCGCTGCCATCCCCAGCAACAGCCACAACTGCAATCGGCTGCCGCTTCGCCCAAAGGTTTTGCTCGCCACCCGCAACCTGCTTTGGTGTAGGCCGCTTTTCACCAATCCGGATTCCGTCTGATGTTTCAGTACTTGCAGGTCCGCCTTGATCTGCGTTGCGCTCTGGTAGCGCTCCTTGCGGTCTTTCTCCATCGCTTTGCCGATGATGCCTTCCAACTCCACCGGCACCTTCGGGTTCAATTCTCCCGGCGGCACCGGCTTGTCGTGCAGCACCGCATCCAGCGTCATGAGCGAGTTTTTGCCTGTAAACGGCTTCTTCCCGGTTGACATCTCATACATCACCACGCCAAACGAAAAAAGGTCGCTGCGGAAGTCGATCTCTTCGCTCCGCGCCTGCTCCGGAGACATATAAACCGCCGTGCCCGGAATCACCCCCACAGCGGTTAACGAATTGTCTAGCACTCCGCCATCGCTGTCGGTCCCAACGTTGTGCACCAACTTCGCCAATCCGAAATCGAGTACCTTCACCTGCCCGCTCGGAGTCAGAAAAATATTCGCTGGCTTGATGTCCCGATGCACAATTCCCTTGGCATGCGACGCCGCCAGCGCGTCCGCCACCTGGATGCTGATATCGAGCAGCTTTTCGGTGGCCACGGGCTGGCCAGCGATGCATTGCTTCAGGCTCTCGCCCTCCAGCTTCTCCATCACGATGAAGGGATGCCCGTTGTTATCCTCAATGCCATGGATCGTACAAATGTTGGGATGGTTCAGCAGGGAAGCGGCGCGGGCTTCACGCTCGAATCGTTCCAGCGACTTGGGGTCGCCGACCAGATTTTCAGGGATGAACTTAAGCGCAACGTGCCGCCCAAGCTTAAGATCTTCGGCTTCGTACACCACACCCATGCCACCGCCCCCTAGCTTTCCCAGGATGCGGTAGTGGGATACTGTCTGGCCGATCATGAAAACACTTATCCCCCGAACGCGGTAATGTTAGGCCCGTCGGCGGTTCCGGTCAACCATGCGCGAGTTGCGCGCCGAATGGTAGAGGCCTTGGAAGGCGCCGCAAACCGGCATAACCGAAAGCGGGGCTTTAGCCGCTGCAGGCGAACTCGGATTCGTGACTCTCGGTGGGCAAGATACTTGCCCTTCAGCCGCGAAGCGGCGTCAGAGTGCAGCGCAGGGCGTAAGCCCTGGGTCGAGAGCGGGAAATGACCAAGCCCCAACGGGGCGAAAGACAGTTCGCAAGCACACTCGTTAACCGTTTCGGGCTGCGCGTGCCCTGTGGGAGATCCTAGAAACTTACTCCACGAATTTATAGGATGTGACTCTACCGTTGTGCGTAATACCCCGTGCGCGTCCGCGCCGTCAGTCCGGGCTTGTCAATCTTGATCTGAAGGTTGTGATATTCGTTCGGATTATCCGCGGGAGGAGAATCGAAGGACAATGTATAGAAGGCCTTCGCGTCGTCGACGCACTTGACCATCGATGAGACGATGTCATTACTCGAATTCAGCACCAGCCCGCCGCTCTGCACTGCCAACACCTGCAACCCAAGATTGCCGTTTTGCACGCTTTTGGCCGACTTCACTCCCTTGAGAAATGACTCGTAATAAAACGTTCGAAATCCTCCAGCATCTGCGGTTCCCACTGGGTCGACGCTGTAAAGCGTCATCCGGGCTCGTCTCAGGGTCGCAGACAAGGCGACGATTGTACTGAAGAGACCCTGCTGATCTTTCTCGCTTAGATACGTATTTGGCCCCGAAAGCAATGGCCATCCGGTGCTCAGCCAGATCAGCAGCTTTCTGCCGGGCTGCGTCAGCTCATACGCGGTGAGTCCTTCGAGGGTGCGAAGCGAAATCTGAGCGCGGTCCACCGCACCATAAAATCCCTGCGACCTGCCAATCACGCGCAGACTCGACGCACTGGCCTTCAAAGAATCTGCTAAGGCGTTTCCGTCTCGAGTCGGTATTGGCTTGACCTCGGATGACTTGTCGCTAAGAAAAACCAAAGACGTCGGCATCAAAAGCTTCCCGCCATCCTGCCGCAGAAAGTTCTCCAGCTCTTGCCGCTGGCGGCTTACGCTCAAAAACGATGTATTGACCGCATCCACCAGCAAAATGGCCTGCATTGGCGGATCATCCGGCTCCGCCGCTTCATTCACCGCCCGAAAACTGGTAATCGTCTTCGGTTGTTTGTCGTCGAGCAGGATAAAGTCCTGCCGCTGCAAGCCAGACACGGGCTTCCCAGACTTGTCGGTCACAACCACATCGAGCGAAACGCTCCGGTCGACAGCTGTGTGGGCCGTGGCCTCCGTCAACGGCGCAGCCGGGGGCGGCGACACGGACCGTTGCGCGAAACCCGAAACCGACAGCACAAACAAGACCACCGAGAGCTGGAAATAACGCATATCAAAACCTCACACGACTACCGAGATGTCCATGCGAAGCATCTAGTCTCACGCTGAATACGATTCCCAAACTGGCCGCCGAGCTGTCCTTCCGTTTCTGCACCCCAACCTCAGTCATTTACCAGCGGTAAACATGGGATTACTCTAAAGCGACCCCCGGAACACCGGGGAAGTTCTGCCATGGTAAAAGCAAGAACAAAGACGTCCGGAAGCTACTCTCCTCAGATGCAGGATGCCATTCGCCGTCGCGCCACGGAACTCTTCGAACGCAGCGGCTCCGTCCCCGGCCACGATGTCGAAAACTGGTGTCAGGCCGAGCTTGAAATCCTCAAGGAGCAAGCCACCCATCTCGTTCGTCCGGCCGTAGTAATCAAGTTCGAAGGCGTTGTTGTACACCTGCGAGTATGATCCGGACTCAGCCGGCAGCTACACTCCCGGCGAATGGAAAACTGGCGAGCCAGTACCCCTGCGCATCGCCGGCGACAAATTTTACATTCGCCGCCACGATGGCAGCGAACTCGAAACCACTATCACAAGCAGAGTCAGCCAGAACGTTTACGCTGCCGGACTCGCCAGCCGCCAGTAAGAACTAGACTGCTTCTCAACCCACGAACAATCCCGCCGACGCTCCCACCCACTCCATGTTCTTGTTATGATCCACTCCCATCATCAACCCGCGCCCCATGCGGATAATCGTCAACACCGCCGTCAGCTTATCCAGCCACACGTACATTACTCTTACTTCCGCCTTGGTCATCCCCATCGGAGTCTCAATCACCGGTTCAAAATTCAGCCGCTCCTGCAGAATGTAGTCGCCTCGCCTCTCCGCCGGAATCGCTTCGATATCCTGCTTCTTCGGGCCAATCACCACCCCCAGCCCTGCAAACGAATAAAGAGGTTTCAGCGCGTAGTTCTCCAGATCGTCCGGAATTCGCTCCAGCCGGTCCAGAAACCACGTCTTTGGCACCGATTCATGCTTTAGATAGGGAATCGAAAACTTGCTGATGCGGAAATACCAGTTCGGATGCCCCGCCCACTCCACATTCAAATCGTCGCGCCAATCAAAACCCAGCCCGACATTCCTGCGCTGCAATTCGTCGGCAATCGCCCGGTTATAAATCCGCCGGATCTCAACCCGGCCCCCTCGCCGCATGTCATAAAGTTGCGACCCATGCTTCCGGATCGACGTGATATCAACGGTCCTCACCCCCAGCATTTTTTCGGTGAGGTTGAAATCCGGCAGCGTCTTCTGCCCCTCCGGATCGATCTCCATCAGAATCACATTTTCCGGATCCTGCTGGCCCACAATCGCAGCCCGCAACAGCTCACGATAAGATCTCTCATCCAGGCCGCTCAAGAAGAACTTCAGGTTCTTTCCGCCTTCAAATCGGCGCAGGTCAAAAACATCGATGTAGTTTTGCGCCAGCGTCACCTGATACGCATAAAGAGAAGGGAAGGCCTGCAACTCCACTAACTTTGGCTGCAATTCGCCGTTCGCATCCCGCACCAGCCCAAAATCCACTTGCACAAACATGGGATGATCCGGCTCATTCGCAACTCGAAATTCCGCCGGGATGGATGCATTCGACCGTTCCCGGTAGTCCTTATTCTCCACCAGCTGCCGGATCAATTCCTTCCCGTAATCCGTCATCTGGTCGAGCAGTGCCGGCGGAAAAAAGCAAGGAGTCTCCGCCAGCCGGAACTCCACATGCGTATCGCTCGCATCGTCAATTCGCTGCAAGAACGTCTGATATTTTTCGGGAGTAAAGCTGCCATTAAACTGCTTGCGCAAGGAGGGAATCATGGTGGCAACACGAAATTCTAATCCCGGATTTCCATGCTGCGAATCAGACCATCGTCGAAAGAGTAAATATGCTCGACCATCCGGTCGAGTAGGACTTTGCCGTCCAGCTCGCGCACGACCTGATGAACGTCTACCACTACGCGGCCCCTGGCATCGGCTTCAATCTTTACCGGATCGACATGAGGATTGATCATGCTCCACTGCCGCATCCAGTAATCGCGAACGCCGTCGCGCCCGTATACCGTGCCACCTTCCATGCCGTTGGGCCATTCAACATTGGGTTGCATGCCAGCTAGGCAAACTTCGATGTCTCGCGCATTGAAGGCCGAGTATAGATTCCTGATCATGTCAGCCGTGGATTGTTGAAGCGTCAACACCATCTCTGACATGCGCGCCTCACGCTTCCACTAAAAACTTCCCGTCCCGCATGATCTGCTCGTCATCTACCCAAATGTTGAACTTTCGACCAACCACGTCGATGTGGGTCGAGCAATCCCACTCCGCCCCGGTGTGCGCCCCATAGGGATTCCCAAACGCGATGTGCACCCCGGGATACTTTTCGTCCTGCAGTATCTGACCAATCACATTTTTCAAATCGATGTTCGTTCCGATCGCAAACTCGCCCACCCGGTCGCTGTTCCCATCGGTGTGCGTGTATTTCCAGAAGTCATCTTCCAGTTCGCGATTCTCCGAGTGCGCCTCCGTCAGCCGGTTGTTCTTCATATGCACGGTCAGCGGCGTCTCCTTCAAGTCTCCGAACTTTGTGCACAAATAGTCCCCCACCACGCCGTCGATCACGAACGTCCCATTCACTTCGCCCGGCGTGGTAAAAATCTCTCCACCCGGCAGGTTCCCCCATTTTTCCGGAGAAATAATTCCGCTCGTCTTCAGCCAGCGGTAATTCGGATTTAAATCCGCCGTCAAATCGGTGCCAGCAGCGGTCTTCGCGCGCACCCGCTTCGCCTTCCGCACCATCGCCACAATCTTCGCACTTAGCCGGTCCACCTTCTGGAAATCCGCCCGCATCCCTTCCAGCATGATTTGCCGGTTGATGTTCACCATGTGCGCATGCCGGATCTTTCGCCGGTTCACCACGTCTGTCATCTGCATTCGCGTGTGCAGCTCATTCTTCTGCGCCCACACCGCAAAGATCGACACCTGACTCGTCTCCAGGTCGTTCAGAATTTCTTTCGGCAAATCCTTTAAGGGACGAGGCGCCAAATCCTCCAGCACCCACGCACGGTAAGGAGCTCCAAGCTCCTCCAACTCGTGCACGATGGCCGCCGCAATCTCAATCGTGGCCTCATCGGTGATCACGCAAACCTTCTCGTCAGGCTGCACCCGCAGGCAAACCCTCACCGCGTTTCGCGCCCCCGGCGTGTACTCGGGATCGAAGGGAATGTGATTACTCCGGGTGCCCCATCCCTGTCGCGCCCTTTGCGACGGGGTGGGGGTTTTGACTTCTTTAGATCCTTCGACAGTTCCTTCCACGTGAATATCCATTATCCTGCTTTTCTCACGGAAGCTGGCTGGTCCTCTGCCAGTCCCGCCTCCGTTTCTTCGATGACGTAATCGACAACTTTTTTCAAGTCTCCCGTGTCCTGATACACCCGTAACTGCCGGTCCGCGCCGCTGCCCCGCTCCAGAATCGTATGGATGTACTCCAGTTCCTCGCGAGAATCCAACTCATCCACCACATCGTCCACAAAATCCAAATATTCGCGGATCAAATCCCGCGCCGGCACTTCCGTCTGCTTGCCAAAATCAATCATCTTCCCATCGAGCCCGTAACGCGACGCGCGCCATTTGTTCTCCATAATCAGCGCCCGCCGGTACAAGCGAAATCCTTGATTCGCTGTATGCAGCTTATACAGCTTCGCCACGGTCGCCTGAATCAGTGCCGTCAGCGCAATCGTCTCGTCGGCCCGCATCGGAATATCGCATACCCGGAATTCAATCGTATTGAAAAACGGATGTGGCCGGATGTCCCACCAGATCTTCTTGGCATTATCGATGCAGTTGGTCTTGATCAGCAGCTTAATGAAGTTCTCGTACTCGCCCCAGCTTGGAAAATAATCCGGAATATTGGTCCGCGGAAACTTGTCGAACACTTTGCAGCGGTAGGACTTCAACCCCGTATTCATCCCTAGCCAGAACGGTGAATTCGTGGAGAGCGCCAGCAGATGGGGCAAAAAATACCGCGCATGATTCATCATGTGGATCGCGGTTTCGCGATCCTCAATCCCGATGTGCACGTGCAAGCCGAAAATCAGGTTCGCCCGCGCCACCAGTTGCATGTCCTCAACAATATTCTTATAACGCTCATCGGGATGGATCTCTTGCACCCGCCAGTCCGCAAACGGATGCGTCGCCACCGATGCTAGCCTCAACCCATTCTCTTTGGCCAGTCTCACAATGTCGCGCCGCAGCATCTTGATTTCGGCTTTGGCTTCCTTGATATTCGCGCAAACCCCAGTCCCCACCTCCACCACCGACTGGTGCATCTCCGCCTTCACACGCTCTTGTAAGATCAGCTTGCCCTTCTCAAGCAGCTCCGCCTGAATATGCGACCGAAGATCCCGTGTCTCCGGATCTATGGTCTGATATTCCTCTTCGACCCCAATGCTGAAGGTGGGTTTCATACCGTTAGCCGCAAAGAAAAATATTGGGTGCCCAAGCGGCCTAAACAGTATAACAACTAGGGTGGATGAAAACTCATGTGGGAGAGGCGGTACAGCATGTGCTTCAGATACGCGTTGTCATCCTGAGCGTAGCCGCTTTTCATGCGTAGCGAAGGATCTCCCGCTTGACCGGCCCGGCGCGTACGCCAAATTGCACCACCACCGAAATTCAACACCTTAGGAAATTCAAAACCCTAAGAACCCAACATAGATGGCTTCTAGACGAAAACATCAGACCGTGAAGCATACAAAAGAAACCAGAAAGAAAAATGGTGGAAGCGATCTCGCAGATGTTCCCGGAGCATTACGCTACTGCAGTCGTAGCCTTACCATCGGTTTTATCATTCCAGTGCATGGTGATATTCGGTGGTGTAGCCACTGTGATCTGCACTTCTCCAAGCTCCAGCGTTTCCACCGTCACGGAATCTCGCAGCTTGTTCGCCTGAATCAACGAGGCGACGATCCCGGTGATCACCTTCTTATCCGAGTGCTCACGCAAAATCGTCGTAAGCTTCTCCTCTTTTACCGCCGGCCCGGTCTTCAGCTTAATCGTAATTTTCGGAGGAACGCCCAACTCAACCTCCAGGCTCCCGATTCCATACCCGGCCGACTGCAGCAACTGCAGCAGCAAATTAGCCTGCACTAAAAATTCCCGGCTCGTTTCCGCCCCCAGGCTGGCCAGCTTTGCCGTAGCCTCGTCCACCGAACCCCTAAACCTGCCCAGATCGAGTCCCAAGTTTCACCCCTTGTCGTAACTCGATGAATTGTGATCTGGGACCCGAAATCGTTTCGCGTTTCTTAAAAAGAAGAAGTGGAATTCCACAAAATGAGGGTGCCCTTCCCTTCGCGTTCTTTTGCGAAGGAGCCTGCCCTGAGCCTGCCGAAGGGTGGGATTCACAAAAGCCGCACCTATCGCCGGAGGCTTGGCCTGTAATATTGTGTCTAACGACGCAACCGTGCCCCCCGCGGCACAAACCTCAAAACCCGCGTTCTGCTAAGCGGGGAAGATGGACAGATGCATACCGAACTAAATTCCCGGAGCCCTCATGACCAACGATAAAGCCGTCACCGACGTCCGCTCCCTGCAGAAGCCATTAAAAGAACAGTACCGCCGTGACCCGTCCAGCTCGCGCATCACCCTAACCGCAAAGGGCGGCGAGACCAACACGCCGCTCTCCTGTTCCGTAGATATTGGCCGCGCCATCTACCAGGCCGAAGCCCACAAAGGAGTCGGCGGCACCGGCACCGCAGCCTGCTCCGGCGATCTTCTGCTCGGCGCCCTGGCCGCCTGCGCCCAACTCACCTGTCAACTGGTCGCCACCGCCATGGGAATTCAAACCCAGCACATCGCAGTCACCGTCGACGGAGATATGGATCTCGCCGGAACCCTCGGAATCTCAAAAGACGTTCCCGTAGGCTTCGACGCCATTCGCGTCCAATTTAACCTCACCGCTCCCCAAGCCACTCCCGACCAACTCCGTTCTCTCCAGGAAAAAACCGAGCAGTATTGCGTAGTCCTGCAGACCCTTCTCCACCCCCCAAAAATCACCGCCCACTGGAGCACCGCCAGTTAACCCCAACCCGTCTGAACGCAGACCATTTCCCGATTGTCATGGCGATTTTTCGATTGTCATCCCGTCTCTAACGACGTGAGCCGGTTGGACTCCTCGACCGTAGAACGTTTTTGCACCAAAATGGTGTACACTGGTGCTACCATGCCTTTAACGAAACGAACCCGCACAAAGTCGTCCCGCGCAAGGCATATCAGGCGAAGCGTGACGTTGCCTCCAAAGATAGCCAAACAAGTCGAGACCATGGCAAAAGAACGCGACCTCAGCGATAACCGCGTTCTGGTAGAACTGATCGAGCAGGGAATCGAAGCCCGTCAGCAAAAGGAAAAAGCATTCTTCCAGTTAGCTGAACGTTTTCGCGCCGCCAGTGATCCGGAACAGATCAAGCAGTTAGGCAACGAGCTAGGCCGCTTCATCTTTGATAAGTGAAGCCGTCCACACCGTCCAAATATAAAGGGCGGCTTCGCAGCCGCCCTTCAATCTCGTCCTAAGCAGAGCGCCTAGGTTCGCACCTTGTAGGATAAGTCTGCCGCGCCATGCCTCCAGCGTCAACTAACTTTAGGCCGTACCTCAAAACATTGTCATCCTGAGGCAGCGGAGTTCCACGCCCTCAGGCGGGGAACCCCAACGAAGAGCCTGCCCTGAGCTTGTCGAAGGGACCTATGCACTTTGCGGCGACCACAGGCGCTGCCGGCGAAATGCACAGGTCCTTCGGCCCGCAAAGAACGCGGTCCTCAGGATGACAGGCGCGGTTATACTTAGGAATATGTCTGGGGACTCGCACAGGACCTTCTACCTCGAAACCTTCGGCTGCCAGATGAACGTCCATGACTCCGAAAAGGTCATCGGCACGCTGGTCCATGAGGGATATCAGCAGGTGGAAACGGTCGAGCAGGCTGACCTGATTCTCTACAACACCTGCTCCATCCGTGACAAAGCCGAGCAGAAAGTTTTTCATCGTCTGGCCGACTACAAGAAGCTGCTGGCCCAGGGCAAAAAGTTCGGCGTGCTCGGCTGCGTGGCGCAGCAGGAAGGCGAAAAGATTTTCGAGCGCGCCCCGCACGTCTCGCTGGTCTGCGGATCGGCCAGCTACCGCAACCTGCCACAGATGCTGACGCAACTAGAAAATACCCCTGAGAACGCAAATTTTGTGGCAGGGAAGCCCGAAGCCCGAAAGCCGACGGCCGGAAGCCTCGTTCGCATCACCGGCCTCGACGACCGCGAAACCGACCAGTGCTTCGAAACCGAATTCACCGCCCGCACCAATCCCCATCGCGGATACATCACCATCATCGAAGGCTGCGACAAGTTCTGCGCCTACTGCGTGGTGCCATTCACGCGCGGCAAAGAGCGCAGCCGCACTTCCGAGTCCGTGCTCGCCGAAGCCCGCCAGATGGCCGATCTCGGCTATACGGAAATTCAGTTACTGGGACAGAACGTGAATTCGTATAAAGATCCGGCAGGGAAGCCGGGTGCCGGATTTTCCGGAAAAAAGAAAAGCTTTGCCGAATTGCTGGCGGCCGTGGGAGAAGTGCCGGGCATTCGCCGTGTGCGCTTCACCACATCGCATCCCCGCGACTTCGGACGCGACATCATCGACGCCATCGACGCCGTTCCCACACTCTGCGACCACGTCCACTTGCCCGTGCAGAGCGGCTCAGACCGCGTGCTCAACGCCATGCAGCGCCTCTACAGCCGCGAGCAATATCTCGAACGCATCACATGGATGAAGTCGGCGAAGCGCGACATCAGCATCACCAGCGATATCATCGTTGGTTTTCCGGGAGAGACCGAAGAGGACTTCAACGAAACGTTAAACCTGCTCGATGAAGTCGGCTACGACGCCGTCTTCACCTTCAAATACTCCCCGCGCCCGAACACCCCGTCGCTGGCGCTGGAGGATGCGATCCCCGACCAGGAAAAAGCCCGCCGACTGGAAGTCGTAATGGCAAAGCAGCGCGACATCCAAATATCTCGCTACAAGAAATATATAGGGCAAATATTAGAAGTAATGGTTGAAGGAAGAAACGAAGCCCGCAACCAATGGATCGGTCGCACCAGCCAAAACAAAACCCTGAATTTCACGGCTCCCGAAGCAGCCGCTCCCAAGCCGGGAACCTACGTTCCGGTAAAGGCAACAGCAAGTTTTCCCAACAGTCTTTTAGGCGAAATGGTGATATAAGAAGCGAAGAAAGGCAGACGCAACCGAGCACACAGAGTCCCAGCAGTTCTGCAGGAGTCTCGCATAGTCGAAGACTTTCAGTTATACGGGAGCCTTTCAGGGTCGAAGACTCCGCAGTCGAAGGAGCCCCAATGGAAGTAGAAATGACAATCCGCGGCCTTTTAATGGATCCGGTTTCGAATATGCCGATTGTGATACTTAAGGATGTGGCTGGGGAGAGTGTGCTGCCGATCTGGGTCGGAGTTCATGAGGCGCAAGCGATTGCGCTGGAGATGGAGAAGGTGTCGACGCCGCGCCCGATGACGCATGACCTAATTAAGAATGTGCTGACTGGGTTGGAAACTCAGGTGCATAAAGTCGTGGTCACGGAGTTGCGCGAGGATACGTTTTATGCGGTGATCTGGCTGGAGCGCGGCGGCGAAGTGGTGAGTATCGATTCGCGTCCGTCGGATGCGCTGGCGCTAGCGTTGCGCGTGGATTGTCCGATCTTTGTGGACGACGTGGTGCTCAAGAATTCGAAGCAGGCAGCGAACATGTCGGATCGCGCCACGGCCGAAGAGTTGCGCAAGTGGCTGGAAGGGCTGAACGACGAGGATCTGGGCCGTTACAAGATGTAGGCGTCCGTCGCGGCGCTTCCTCGGGCTTGGCATCAGTCTTTGGCGATAATGTCGACGACATCGCATTCATTCTCACCATGCGCATCACATTGAACCTAGATGACAACGCTATAGAAGTTCTCCGGCAATACTCGCAAACACATTCTCTGACGCTTGGTAAAGCGGCTTCCGAGTTGGTGCGGAAGGGGGCAGCATGCGCTACTCCCACACGCATCGTGAACGGGTTCGTTGTTTTTGATATTCCGCCGGGCGGTCGCAAGATTAGTAGCGAGCGGGTGAAGGAACTGCTTGAGTAGGAATTCGACTGATGGCTCGCTGGAGCCGACTTCGTCGTTGACTTTACATAATACCTGTTATCGGACACTACTAGCACCGCAATCTCGGCTTGCCAGCGGGTGTTTCTACTTCCAGCCTGTGAACTATGGTTTGATCGCGAAAACAGATCCTGTGTTGACCAGGCCACCGTCATAGGTTGTGCCGTAAAGGTATCCGTTAGGGCCGAAGATTAACCCTGCGTATGGAGAGCCCCCGTCTCCGCCACTATCGGTGAAGGAGTGCAAAACCGTAAAATTCCATCCGCCGCTGGAATTCGGAGCCAAGCTAAAGGCGGTGCCACAAGGTTCTGCGCAGGCGCCAAGCTTTTGCGAAGTTGTTCCGTACAGGACGCCACTGTCGTTGACTATGAGATTCCCGAGCGGGGCAAATCCGCCCACGGTGTCCGGGAAGCTAAAGAGCAGTTGTTCGGTCCATCCGCTACTGACTGCAGGAGAAAGCTCGAAGACTGTGCCACATGAGCTGCAAATCGCGGGACTGCCTTTGGAACATGAGGTGCAACCGATTCCCGATCCGCCTGCTGAAGTTGTTCCGAACAGATTTCCTGACTTGTCGAAGACTAGGCCGGCAAACGGAAATTCGCCGTCCTGCCGAGAGCCCAAGAAGGAGTATTGAAGGTTCTCGCGCCAGACGCCGGCTTCCTCGATCAATTCAAATGCAGTGCCGCAACCAACGACTGGCTTGGGATCCGCGCCGTCCAGTTTGGTGCAGTCACCTGCTCCTCCTTGGAGCGTCGTACCGTAGAGATTGCCCATTTTGTCGAAAATTAAGCCAGCTTGCGGCTGCGAACCGTCTGACGGGTAGCCTGCGAATTGGTAAATCACTCTCTGCGACCAGCCACCGTTTGTAACCGGACTCAATTCGAAAACAATCCCATTGCCGGTTAGCAGTTGCCCTTGAACACTACCGAGGCCTCCAAACTCGGCGGTCCCGTAGAGATTACCGGAAGAGTCCATCACTAATCCGCCGAGAGGACCGTTTCCGCTAGTGCCTCCTTTAAAGGTGTATAGAGTTTTTTCCGTCCAAACTCCGCCCGAAGACGGTGACAATTCATATACTGTGCCGGAGCCGAATTGCCCTCCGGTTTCGTTTTCACCGTATAAGTTACCCTTAGCATCGACAACCAAACCGGAAGGGCTCTGGGCCCTGAACGAATGCTGAGCGCCATTCACGAAGCTATAGATTATTTTTTCTCCCCAGCCACCGCTGGGCGTCGGGGAAAGTTCAAAAACAGCGCCCAGCCCGAGTGAGCCTCCGAAAGCAGTGGTACCGTAGAGGTTTCCTGCTCGGTCTGCTACCAACCCAGCGGTTGGGTACTCACCGTCGGTGCTCGGGAAATTGGACAAGGAACTTAAGCTCCATTGGCCGCCGATGGAAGTTAAGGCGTAGGCCGTACCATTCTCTGCGGAACTTGATGCGAAATATGTTTCACCGATCAGTTGCCCAGCAGCGTCCAGAAGCAGACCGCTGCTCGGGTTGGAGCCATCGGTAGCGCCAGTAAATCTCCAAAGTACGGTTTCCATCCATTGTCCCGTGCTGGCCGGGGACAGTTCGAAGGCCGTTCCGCATCCGCCATCCGTGCAGGTTCCAACTCCTCCACCAGCGTAGGTGGTGCCATAGAGATTGCCAGCGCCGTCGAAGATCAAGGAGCTTTCGGGCGCGCTGCCGTCGGTATTGCCCTGAAAGTTGTAGAGAACGGTTTCAGTCCATTGACCGCCGGCACCACGTGCGACTTCATAAACCGTCCCGCAACCGTAATTGCAGCCGAGGCCGGTACCGGTTCCGCCATCGCTGCTTGTGCCATACAAATTGCCCGCTTGATCGGAAATCAATCCGTCTTGCGGGAATGCACCGTCGCTGCCAGCGGCGAAGTTGTGAAGAATAGCTTGAGTCCACTTACCGCCGGAAGTTGGAGACAATTCGTAAATAACGCCACATCCGCCTGAGCAGCCATCGCCTCCGAAGTTAGTCGCGCCAAAAACGTTCCCAGCTTCGTCGACGACAAGGCGCCCCACCGGAATGCTGGGCGTAGGACTGTAACCGCCGGAGAAAGTAAAGCTGTAAAGCAAAGTCGCTTTCCACTCGCCGGTAGAAGAGGGAGACAATCTAAACACAACGCCGCCCTGATGAACTCCGCCAGCGCTGGTGTTGCCGTACAAGTTGCCCGCCTGATCGAATACGAGTCCGCCCTCTAGGTTTTCACCGTCATGTGCACCATCGAAATTGTGCAAGATGCGCTTTGTCCAATTTCCGTGCCCGTCCGGTTCAAGCTCAAAGACGGTCCCGCATCCACCAAAGGCACATCCACCGGCCGAGCCCCCCTGCAGGGTAGTGCCATATAAATTGCCCGCTGCGTCGAAAATCAAGCCGCCCGTGGGATATTCTCCGTCATTCCCACCCTGGAAATCATGGAGGATCTGCTCCGTCCAGCCGCCTTGCTGGTTCGGGACAAAAGCGAAGACGGTGCCGAATCCGTATGCCCCTCCGGCACTGGTTTCGCCGTAAAGATTGCCCGCTGCATCGGCGATAAAGCCGTTCCGAGGACTAGCCCCAAGGCCCTGGGGAGTGAAGCTATGGAGCGTGATCTCACTTGGTCCCGGGGTGGAGTGGGCGAGCGGTGGGAGGATCACAGATGCGACAGCTAGAACCAAAAGGGCGTGCGAGAGAAATCGCGCTTTGTGTGTCAATGTTCCTCCCAGCAGGGCTGCAAGCGTGAGGAACGCCCCCGCCGCCGGATTATATACCGTATGCTCGAAGCGTTAGGCCGTAAGCCAGAGCCCCAGATTCGTCAGCTATGAAATTTGCTGCCCGCTAGACCCCAACCCCAAGAACACTGAAAAGGCCAAGCGCCGCCCGAGACAAAGCGACTGAGCGCCGAGGCTATTGCGACAGCTTAACAGTTACTGCGGAGTGCAATACTTAGCGGTGTCCGTCGCTGAGACGAACTGGACCGGAGTTCCCTTGGAAACCACGAATTCGCTCTCACCCCACCTGACGAAATTCTCGCCCCCTTCTTCGTTGGGTGCCCAGTCGAAGGTGTAGCCCAAAGAAGTCCACGGATACTGCTTCATCTGAGGATACTTTTCGGGTGCAGCAAACGACCAATAGTACTTGCTAAGCAACCAATATTTCTCAACGTCTTTGCTATTTCCAGGATCTAAAGCCTTCAGACTGTCCCGTATCTCGTCCGGCTCCGGTGGAAAGGAGGGTTCGCAAGTGCTACTGATCGGGGATGGGTCACCGCAAGGTCGAAAGAAATTAAAATTGTCTTTTATCACCGTGGGATCTACCTTGAGCTCCACAAACGTGTCGTATCCGGAGTTCGGTGGCAGCCCTAGTCGCTGCTCAAGGCGGAGCGTTAGCTGACGCAGGTCATCGCCGTTGGACCTGACATAACCTTGGCAGAAGGATTTGAGCTTGGGAACAGCCGTCACCCAGGTGGTCTTTGGAAGTTTTTCGTTTTTATAAGCTGCAACCTTTTCCTGCCGAGTCCACGTCACAAATATCGGGGGCTGATTAAAGTCGACAGGAAACAACGAATGCGAAACGTCTGACCGAAGGGGGCGCATCGCCTCAATTACGGCTTTTGCGTACTCGGAGTCCTGATCCATATAGTCCTCAGCGGCAGCGCGGTTCTTATACGCGAAAACCAGAAGCAAAACGACAGGCAGGATGAGAAAGACAGTTGCGATAAAGATAGGGCTGGCTTCACTGAGTAGGCTTCTTTCGCGCATTGGTGGCCTCCTGTCGACCTTCGTCAGACGTTGTTACTCGCCCTCCATCATTTCGCCCCCGTCGAAGTCGTGGTTCCACCCGCCGCAGGTTTAGCTCCGGACTGGTTTGACTGCGGGGAGCCGCCTTGTGAGCCGGTTACCGGGTCCTTGTCTTTGGGCTTGTCCGATTTGAACAGGGTGTCGAACACCTCCCCGAGCTTAGTAGTCGCGGCCTTCGAAAACATGCCGACCATGGCGGCAACTGAAACCACGCCAAAAGGGTTTAGCTCTGAAGCTTTGGCGTTGGAACCTGTCGTGATCGCCAGGACGCCCCCGCGTACTGCGGCATAAAAGACCAATGCCAACCCGGCACCGATGAACGGCCTCAAGGAGTACCACCACGCCCAACTTCTTTTGAGAGTTCGATTGCCGACGTAGTCCGAATAGGATTGAGCGGTGTGGAGAAAGGCTCCTAGAGCCCCAGCCAGTAAGACCAGTAACAGCAGGTCAAATTCACGGTTGATGTGACCGATCAGCTTAGTTTTTACATTCGGTTCATTCACCGCCTTCTCTGTCTGGCGCTTTTCCCCCAGATCAGCATAAGCATCGTCGAGGGCTTGACCCGCCTGCTGAAGCAAATCTTCCGCAGCTGGCGCAGTGGGGGTAACGGCCCCCGGTGCTGATGTGGTGCCATCCCTAGGGGGGGCGGCGGTTCCGGTCGGTTGCGCTAGCTTGCCCTTCGTTGGCGATGATGTGGGCGTGTTTTCGGTCTGCTTCTTCGGAGGCTCCGTCGGCTTCTTCGCAGCCGCTACTGCGTCGTTATACAGTTTGGTTTTGTCCTCCCATGTTTTTTCCGCCTGGATGCGGTCTGCTCTGGCGGTATCAGGACTCGGCAACGCCGGAGGCCAGAGTCCCACCATCACGAAAACCAGCGAAAATACCAACAGAAGAAATCCGCCCAGGAAATCGACGCCGAGACCTTGCCATGGCGTTGCCGTCAGGTTCACTGTTGCCACGGCTCGCTTTCCCGGCGTAGGCGTTGTTGCGATGACGTTGACCGTAGTGGAGTCGAGGACTTCGCGAGGTGAAGTGTACAACCCCATCTGGTCGAGGCTTCCCAAGGGTGGGCTGAGTGTCCAAGTGATCTTTTCCGGAACTTCGGGAGCCCCACCTTGTGGTGGGGCCGGAGCCGGAGCAAAAATCGGAGAAAACTGTTGCTGCTGGCCCGCGGAGAGATCGACCTTTGAAGGAACGATCGCGAGGGTGGTTAACGAGATCGTGGCGCTAGCCGAATCGTTCGCAGTGCTGGCGACGATGGCAATGGTTTGCGCGCTTGCCACCATGGGAGGCGCAACATACGTTGCCGAGGATGCTGCGCTAGTCGCACCCGCCGCTGCACCTGGAGCTGTCGGTGTAACTAAGTTTCCGACGGTAGGATCCAAACTCCAAGTCACAAGGGCGGGTTTGCCGGCGGCATCGGTGGCTTCGAAGGTAACTGCCTGGCCGGATGTCAATAAAACGGTTTGAGGTGCAATATTGAGGTTAGACATTCTTCCTCCTCGGACAAACGCAGGCTACCGGGACACTTGTCCGGTTGCGCCCAACCAATGGCGCGACTTATCCCGCACTTAACGGTCGCGCAACCTTGCGAATCGGTGCGCGACCATTCCGTACTCTTGTTTCTAAGGGGGAAGCAGCGATTGGGATTCGTTACGAACCTGAGAATTCGTTGCCCTTACAAATCCCACTCGCCGATTTGCCGGAAAAAGTAACTTAGCAGACGGTATATGTCAATCGAAAAGTCTAATTACTTCCTTTGGAGGGTTGGCGTAACTCCGCTGCGCGTCGGCGCCAGTGGCGACCAAGGCTATGAGGAAGGAGTCGACACGGTTAGCCCGTATCTATCCTGCTAGACCTTTCCGGGGCGTCGGGATAGAAGCTCGCACATCGGTCATGGGCACGTACCCTCCTGGACAAGAATTCCATTTGAAAATCCGCTACAGCCCTGTGCATCACATGCGGCAGCTTCGTAGCCGTACGCAAATCCCCGTGGGAGCGTGATTCTCAGATTCAACGCGGTTCCGCTCCACACCTCGCTATACGTCGGCACCGGCGTTGGCCGCACCTCCCGGCTCCAGATCTGGTATGAGGTGGCACCTGTAACGCTCGTCCACCTCAAAACATCCGAAGGACATGCGATGCCGCCACCAGAATCACTGAGCACGGGGGCCGGCAGGGTCGACGGTGCCTCACCGGAAGGTTGAATTGCCGCCTTCGTCCGTACCGCGATCAAACCTACCGTGAAAAGAATTGTGAATGCGGCCGCAATCCAGCCGCGACTACCCTTTCCTCGCTTCATACAATGCTCCTTTCGATACGGTTAGCCCGTATCTATCCTGCTACACCATTTCGGGGCGTTGGGATAAAAGCTCGCACATCGGTCACGAGCACGTGCCCCCCCTGACATTAACCTGATTTGAAAATCCGCTACAGCCCTGTGCATTACATGCGGCAGCTTTGAAGCTGTACGCAGATCCCCGTGGGACCCCGATTACCAGAGTCAACGCGATTCCGCTGTATATCTCGTAAAACGGCGTACCCACCAGCTCCCGGCTCCAGATCTGGTATGAGGTGGCACCTGTAACGCTCGTCCAATTCAAACCATCCGAAGGACATGCGATGCCGCCATTATCATCACTCAGCACGGGGGCCGGCAGGGTCGACGGTGCCTCGCCGGAAGGTTGAATTGCCGCCTTCGTCTGTACCGCGATCAAACCTATCGTGAAAAGAATTGTGAATGCGGCCGCAATCCAGCCGCGACTACCTTTTACTCGCTTCATACAATGCTCCTTTCGTTGGGTTAACGAAGAATTCGAGCCATGTTCTCCGGCGAAAACGGCTCACTAACGAATAGGGTCTCTAAGTCAAGGGATGAACCGCTCGGGATAACTAGAGCACGAATAACACAGCCGAAAGCAGACCGCTTAGAAATGTAGACCCCGTTACGGATTCGGAACTAGAGGCGGGTGGCCCAGGCTAGGAATTCGAGCCATAACATCACTCTGGAGGGAGATACTGCTTCTTCATTTCCGGATCGAAGCGCACCGCGATCTGCGCCGCCTCCACCAACAGCGAACACAACATGCGGTTGCCTTGCTTGGTGATGACTCCCAGCATTGGTCCGGCTTTTCCCGCGCGGGCGTTTTACTACGTGGTATTATCGCAACCACTGAAAGCTGTCGCTAGCACGTGCCGCGACAAAGGCTCGCACCACAACTGCCCACACAAACAGACTTAGAACAATCGGTACTGCAGATCGTACTATTGCAAGTATCACCGCAATTAGTACTACATGCGGTGTTGTTGGTTCCACCGCCAATGCCACCCAGCGATGGCTCATCCAAATTGCTGAGAGTCACCTTCTTAATGGCAAGCTTCTTTGACTTTTTCATGCCAACCTCCTGGTGCGGATTATTCACGAGTCGCAACCGAGACCAGTGAACAGGCGCAGCATACGCTCACAGGATTTACCGGTCAAGAAGGTCAAGAACAGCTAGAACAACTCGGGGGGCTGGCCCAGCTTTGCCGCCATCATCATAATTGAGGCTGCCCCAGCTTTGCTTCTTTTGTAAAGCTGGGCACTACGGACCTGGACAGTACCGCATTACGCGATCTCCCGAATCCGCCTCTGAGGGCTGGCCGACAGGTGGATCATAGCGGACCGCGCCCACTTCCCTGCTGCGGCAAACCACCGGAATATCCTTCCAGCCCCGCTTTTTACGCGGGCAACCAAGAGGCACCACGCCTCACGGTAGCGCTCGTAGATCGGCCTCACCCGCACATAGACTCGCCAGAGGCGGGCGGGGGCGCCCGCCCTACGTCTCGTCTAAGGGGAAAACGATCTTGGGGTGAAATAACGTGCCGGCTACGCGAGTAGCAATAGCGATCAGTTCGCTTTGGCCGGCAAAGACTTTGACTTGCCGGGCGCGGGAGAGTTCGGGAAGGTTAATGGGGCGTCCGCTGCGAATGCGGGCGGTGGTGGGTTCGTCGGCCGTGACGGAAGGGAGTTGAGGCAGCAGTTGGCGAGGGTGGATGAAGAGGGATTCGATGCTTCGGGTTTCTGTTGCATCGGCGTCGGGCTCGAGCGTGTTTATATTGTGGCCGGCAAGAGAGACAACGGTAGGGATTCTTCGGCTCGCGCTCGCATGCGCTCGCACTCGCTCAGAATGACAGGGGGATAGTGATTCGATCTCTTCGATGGTGTGAGCCTGGCTGATTTCGAATTCGGCGACGGCGGTGCGGCGAAGGGATTCGAGATGCGCTCCGCAGCCGAGGCGCTGGCCCATTTCGTGAGCGATAGAGCGCATGTAGGTTCCGGAAGCGACGCGTGCGCGGAAGTGGGCGCGGTCGGCGTCGATTGAGCTGATCACGAATTCCTTGACCTCGACTTGAACCGGTTGAAGAACTACTTCTTTCTGCTTGCGAGCAAGTTTGTAGGCGGGCACTCCGTGGATCTTTTTGGCAGAGAATGGTGGAGGCATTTGCTCGATGAGACCGAGAAATCCGGCGAACACTTGCTGAAGTTGATCGAGCGTAAGAGTAACGGGGTGCGGTTCGCTCGTCGCTTCACCATCGGCATCGTAGGTATCGGTGGCGAAGCCGAAGCGGATTACACCTTCATAGACTTTTTCGGAGGTAGTGTAGAACTGAGCGAGGCGAGTGAGCGACCCCGTAACCAGCGGGAGGACGCCGGTGGCGAGGGGATCGAGCGTGCCGAGATGTCCAACCGACCGCTGTCCCAGAATGCGGCGCATGCGATTGACCACGTCGTGCGAGGTCCAACCCGCGGGCTTATCGACGATAATCACGCCATTCATGAGAGGATTTAGTAATTTGGTAATTTAGTAATCGGGTAAATTTGTGATCGGGTCATCAAGTGATCGATGCGCGCATCCTTTTTGCAATAGCCCGATCACTCAATCGCTCAATTTATAAGCTACCAGACTTCGTATGCTTCCGATTAAAGACGACCAGCCTCGATACAGCACTCCGTGGGTGAACGGCTTTTTGATTGGGCTGAACCTGGTGATTTTTTTCTTCGAGTTCACCCTCGATCCCCGCAGTTTGGATCTGCTGGCCCGGCAATTTGGCGTGGTGCCGTCGCATCTGGTGGCATTTCTCTCGGGGTCGCCGAAATATTCGCTGCTTGACGTAGTGCTTCCCTTCTTCACGTCGATGTTTCTGCATGGATCGTGGATGCACGTGATCGGCAACGTATGGTTCCTGTACATTTTTGGCGACAATGTCGAGGACTACCTGGGGCATTTCAAGTATCTGGTGTTTTACATTTTTGTCGGCCTGATCGCGATGGCGACACAGGTCATGGTGAGTCTGCACTCGACGGTGCCGACGCTGGGCGCGAGCGGCGCGATCGCGGGAGTGCTGGGCGCGTATTTTGTACTTTATCCGCGGGCGCGGGTGCTGACGTGGTTTTTTGTGTTTGTAGTGTGGGTACCGGCATGGATCATCCTGGGATACTGGTTCGCTCTGCAGTTCCTGAGCGGAACGGCGTCGATTGCCCTGTATGCACGCCAGAATGTGGGCGGAGTGGCGTTCTGGGCGCACGTTGGGGGATTTGTCGCGGGAGCGTTGCTGGTGAAAGTTTTTGGAGAGCGGGAGTTGCGGTATCCGTATGCAAGAGCGTGATAAATGGAGGAGCTACCCGCTTCTCGCAAAAGAAGCGAGAAGCGGGGCACCCAGCTACGAATTCGTGACCGCCGTTTTTTTACTCCTATTTCTTTGGGCGCGATTCTGGTGGAACCAATCCTGACAAGCGGTAGTAAACGACGAGCTGACCGTAGTGTTCGCCGGAATGCTCGATAAAGCCGTAGGCCATGTCCGAGACGC